>Ga0118677_10005602_pt1 | contig 18461 bp, 19 predicted proteins | sample AliMusrvi5mmetaG_FD_86154 | JGI IMG/M metagenome (GOLD analysis project Ga0118677, IMG submission 86154) | reverse complement strand
CATCATAGCACCCTAGGGGAATTTAGGAATATACGAATTTTTAAAAGTGAATAAGTTGAAAATTAGAAGAATATTAGTATCGCAACCTGAGCCGAATCCAGGTAATTCGCCTTATAATGATTTGGCTGTTAAGCATAATTTGAAGATTGATTTTCGTCAATTTATTCAGGTTGAGGGCGTTCCGGCGAAAGATTTTCGTAAGGACAGGATTCAGATCCTGGATCATACCGCTATTATTTTTACGAGCAGGACGGCTATTGATCACTTTTTCAGAATTTCTCAGGAACTGCGTCTGACCATTCCAGACAGCATGAAGTACTTCTGTATTTCAGAGGCGACCGCTTTTTATTTACAGAAATATATCGTTTACAGGAAGCGGAAAATCTTTTTTGCCAATGGGAAGTTCGCCGATTTGGTGGATGTATTAATGAAACACAAGGATGATAAATTTCTGATCCCCCTTTCTGATGTGCACAAAGATGAGATCCCGTTTTTGCTCGAAAAGGCCAAAATCTCAGTTACCGAGGCGATCATGTATCGTACTGTGAGCGCCGATCTATCAGATTTAGAAGATGTAAATTATGATATCCTGGTCTTTTTTACCCCAGTCGGGATCAAATCATTAATGCAGAATTTTCCAAACTTTGAACAGAACGAGACTAAAATTGCCACCTTTGGCCCCGCGACAGCTCAGGCCGTTCGTGATGCAGGGTTAAGGCTCGACGTTGAGGCCCCGATTCCTGAGGCACCTTCGATGCCCGCTGCACTGGAGCGTTATATCTCAGAATTCAATAAAAACAATAAATAGAAGTTTAGGTACCTTCATTTGAAGAGTGGGTCTCAAAACTCCTTTACCACAGAGTGACGCAAGGTTAATATATTATAATATAACACTTTGCGTTTTTTTGCGCTTAAATATTTTAGTTTTAAGTTCTCTTTTTAGTTTTTCAGTTTATGGTTGCGTTTACATTTCGAAAAGAGGAAAAACTGTGTAGTCAAAAGGTCATAGGTGAGATCTTTCTGAAGGGGGACTCTTTTCTGTGTTATCCGCTGAAAGTTGTCTGGAAATACGAACATTTGATCGCTCCATTTCCTGCACAGGTAGTATTTAGCGTCCCTAAAAGGCTCTTCAAACGGGCCCATGACCGGAATTTACTCAAAAGGCGCATGAGGGAAGCTTACCGGTTCCAAAAACAGGGGCTTTACCAGTTACTCGAACGTAAAGAACTCCAGATTGCCCTGATGATCGTTTACATTGCGAAGGAAGAGCTTGATTTTGCTCAGATTGAAAAAGCGATGATAAAAATTATCAGTCGGTTTAAATCAACCCCTGAACCGCAAAAATAGATACCCGGGATTTCTCCAAATCCCTGCTAAAAGTCCCAAAGTTTAATCTTTTGGTTACTGTGCTCAGGATAAAATAAGTAATGAGAATAATACAATTACGACGTTATATTGCTCTTATTACTTAAATAGAACGCAGATCCGACTTCTGGCGGATCTGCGTTCTATTTATTATTTATAAATCACTGTCCATGATTTCAGTCTGCATCCGCACCGAATCTTCATGGATAAGTTGAAAGATCAATTTAACCAGGGTTTCATCCAGGTTAAGCTTGCGGGCAATGTTTAACCTGTCCTCCATAATTTGCGTCCAGCGGTTGATCTGGAGTGCAGTAACTTTATTATCCTTCTTGTAAGTCCCGATCTGCTTGACTATTTCCATTCGTGAGGCGAGAATCTCCATGATTTCATGGTCGATCCCATCGATACGTGACCGGAGGGTATCGAGCATATTCTCGAACAGGGGGTCAGCTGAGCTGGCATACCTGATCACCAGTTTATCGAGTATCTTCCCTAATTCTGCTGGTGTTACCTGCTGATCCTTGTCACTGAGCGCGCACGAAGGGTCGATATGCGATTCGAGCATAAGTCCGTCGAGCCCGAGGTCAAAAGCTTTTTGAGAAATCTCGAAAAGATATTCACGTTTCCCCGCAATATGACTCGGATCGCAGATTATCGGGAGATTAGGCATTAATTGCCTTAACTCAATGACTGTTTTCCAGTTTGGATAATTGCGGTATTTAGACTCTCCAAAAGGGGTAAAGCCACGATGAATGGCTACCAGATTTTTCAAGCCGGCGTGGTGGAGTCTCTCTATTGCGCCCATCCATAACTGTACATCCGGATTAACCGGATTCTTAACCATCACGATCTGATCGGTCCCTTTAAGGACATCGGCAATCTCCTGTACGACAAATGGGGAAGCCGTTGAACGGGCGCCAATCCAGAGTACATCAACCCCCGCCTTAAGGCACTCTTCAACATGTTGAGCATTTGCTACCTCTGTCCCGGTAAGGAGTCCTGTCTCTTCCTTGACCTGCTGAAGCCATTTCAGGGCAACAGAGCCCATCCCTTCGAAAGAACCCGGACGGGTACGTGGTTTCCAGATCCCTCCGCGGTATACCATCACCCGCTTGTCCTTTGCGAGTTCTTTTGCAGTGGCCATCGTTTGCTCCTCCGATTCGAGGCTGCATGGACCACTGATCAGCAACGGATTATCTATAGTTGGTAACCAGTGGCTAATCGGTTGGATGTCTAATTGTGTTCCCATTTTTATTTATTTTGTGTAAAATTTAATAATTGTTTCTTCGTTTTTTGTTAGCGATGAATTCTCCCCTTCGAGTACGCCGCGGATTTTATTCGCGTTTACAATCAATGCGGTCAATCCCTCATGATCATTCTTTTTGAGGGATCTTTTAAACTCTTCGAGGTGGTGGATATAAACTTCGAGCGCCTCATAAATGTAATCCCTGTTTTGCCAGAATATGGGTGACCACATCTGGGGTGAGCTCTTGGCAAGCCTGACTGTCGACTGAAAACCTCCCGAGGCAAGGTCGAAAATAATGTTGCGGTCCTCGATGGCCAGTACGGCATTGGCAAGGGCAAAAGAGGTGGCATGAGGCAGATGCGAAATAAAGGCGGTGGTGTGATCCTGCTCATCACTCGACATATAAGCGATTGGCATGCCCAGTGATTGATACATCTTCTCGGCCAGCGCCAGGTGCTGAGGCCTGCACATCTCCTGATCACAAACAATGCAGATCTTATTTTCGAAAAGGTGCTCAATAGCTGCCGATGGCCCACTGTTTTCGGTCCCTGACATAGGGTGTGAAGGGATAAAATTACCCCGCAGAGGGTGATCTTTTACCGCTTGAGTAATTTTCCGCTTGGTTGACCCTACATCTATTACAGTTGTAGAAGGGGAGATGAGGTCCAAAATAGTTGGAAGTAAAAGGACAATTTTATCTACCGGGATCGCCACAAGGACAATATCCGCCTCCTTTACTGCCGCTTCCAGGGATTCAATCCGGTCGGCAATTCCCATCTCTACTGCAAGACGGGCATTCACCGGGTGGTTGTCGACTCCAATGATCTCAGTGGCAAATCTTGTCCTCCGCAAATCTTTTGCCATCGATCCGCCGATAAGCCCAAGTCCAATTACTGCAAGTTTCATTTTGTATTAATTTGTATAAATCAAAAAAAGAGGTCTCCGTATCTGGAGACCTCTTTTTGATTTAATATTGTTTGCTTGACAATACCTTACCGTCCAGTCCCCATACGAAGGCCGAGATAACCAAACCAAAAGTAAAATGTATTGTTTTGAATCATTCTAATCTTATTATTCGGCGCAAAAATAAAAATAATAATTGAAATTAAAAGGATTCTGTGCTATTTTTGATTAAAAAGAGCACAGAATCCTTTTAAAGGTTTGGAATTGTCGGGTTATGAGTGCGTTATTTTTGTGATTTCAGCCGGCAAATTCAAATATATTTAGAGCCCCGACAGCTATTGATGGTATATTTGCATCAAAATATTAACATGGAAAGCAATTATCTGTTTAAAAGTATTATCCCGATACAGGTTAGGTTTAGTGATGTTGACATGTTGGGGCATGTTTCAAATACGGTTTACCAAAATTATTATGATGCGGGTAAATTGCATTATTTTGATGAAGTGCTGCCTGAAATGGATTTTATAAATATCGGTGTGGTGGGTGCATCAATTAAGATCGATTACCTGAAGCCTATTTTTATGAAAACGCGCATTCTTGTAGAAACACATGTCACGCATATCGGCACTAAGAGTATAGCCATGGAGCATCTTCTGGTCGAAGAGAACACGAATGAGGTTCTCTCTACCTGTTTTGTTGTCTTGGTATGCTATGATATCAAAGGACAGAAAAGTATCCCGGTGCCTGAAAATTGGAAAAAAGCAATCGTACTCTATGATAAGGAGGTAATTTTAAAAACACAGTTATCTTAAAGTATCATCCAGAGGGTGACAGGCTGGATAATCTAATCAGATTTATACCGGTCTAACCTTGCCGGTACCTTCCGTTATCCTCATTGATAAGAGAAAGGAAGGACTCATAGCGGGTTGCCGGAATCGCTCCGTTTTCGTAGGCAGTTTTGACTGCACATCCGGGTTCATGAGTGTGGGAGCAATTGAAAAACCGACACTGATCGAGTAATCCGAACATTTCAGGGAAGTAGTGGGGAATCTCCTCTTTCGCCATGTCAATTACGCCAAATCCCCTGATTCCCGGAGTGTCAATGATATAACCTCCGTCACTGGTTTCGAACATCTCTGCAAAGGTGGTGGTATGCTTACCTTGCTGGTGATGATCGGATATAAGACCTGTTTTTAGCTTAAGATCAGGGTCGATACAATTCAGAATTGAAGATTTTCCCACTCCTGAAAGCCCTGAAAAGAGGCTGATTTTCCCCCTGATATCTTCCTTCAAAAGGTTGATATTGAAATTTTTTTCAGCAGAAACCTGAAAACATTTATAGCCTATCGATTCGTAGGTCTGTAGGTATTCCTCAAGTTTTTCATAATCTTTTTCAGTATAAAGATCGAGCTTATTGAAAACAAGAGCTGCAGGAATCCGGTAAGCCATGGCCGACACCAGGTAGCGGTCAATAAATCCCGTAAGGGTTACCGGGTAATTTACTGTTACAACAATATATGCCTGGTCAATATTTGCCGCGATTATCTGACTCTCCCGTGAGAGGTTCGAGGCCTTGCGAATTATATAGTTTTTGCGCGGTTCAACCGATGAGATAATTCCCGTCACCCCTTCCTTTGTGGTCTCATCATGCAGGAGCTCAAAATCGACGCGATCTCCAACTGCAATCGGGTTGGTGGTGCGCACCTCTTTCATCCGAAGTTTGCCCTTTATGCGGCAATCAATTGTGTCACCGTCATCGGTTTTTACCGAATACCAGCTTCCTGTTGACCGAATCACTAATCCTTTACCCAATTGAATATTATTTTGCGGGATAAAAATACGTTAAACTTTTGAACCTACACCGTTGTTGTTTCTATTCAACGATTATCCTTTTATTAAACCTGATTTATTACTTTTGTGAACTTACATTGAAAATGATAATTATAAACGGATTTATATAAAATGAGTAAAAAAATATTGAAGGGAGCGCTTGGAGTTTGTATTGTTATTATACTCGGACTCTCTTTTTGGGGCTTTAAAAGTGATCAGAAAAATTTCGAGATATCCAAAAATCTGGATATCTTTTATACCCTGGTCAGGGAATTGAACCTTTTTTACGTTGATGAGGTGAAACCTGATAAATTGATTAAGAAGGGTATCGATGAAATGCTTGAGACACTCGATCCGTATACGGTGTATATTCCGGAATCGGAGATGGATGATTTTAAATTTATGACTACCGGAGAGTATGCCGGGATCGGAGCGATGATCAGTAAGCGGAGGAATCAGATTATTGTAGCTGAGCCGTATGAAGGGTTTCCGGCTCAAAAAAGCGGTCTTCGTGCCGGGGATATCTTTCTCGAAGTTGATGGCAAACCGGTTGATAAAATGGTGGTTTCTGATGTTTCTGAAATCCTCAAAGGTCCTGCTAAAAAACCGGTTAAGGTAAAGATGCAGCGTCCGGGAGAGAAAAAACCTTTTTCCCTGGATATTGTCCGTGAGGAGATTCAGATTGATCCTGTAACCTATTACGGGATGGTTGATGATAAAACCGGGTATATCCGGTTATCGAGTTTTACCGATGGTTGCTCTGAGAATATCCGAAAAGCGATTCTGGATCTGCGGGATAAAAAAGGGGCCACCTCCCTTGTTCTTGATCTTCGCGGAAACCCGGGAGGTTTGCTAGGCGAGGCTGTAAAGGTGACAAATTTGTTTGTGAATCACGGACAAGAGATCGTGACCACCAAAGGTAAAGTTTCGCAATGGGATAAGACATACCGTGCAACCGACCAACCATTGGATTCCATAATGCCCCTTGTCGTGATGGTCAACAGCGGATCTGCTTCGGCCTCGGAGATCGTCGCCGGAGCCCTTCAGGACCTTGACCGTGCCGTGATACTTGGGAACCGCACTTTTGGGAAAGGGTTGGTTCAGACAACAAGGGACCTGAGCTATAATACAAAACTAAAAGTTACAACTGCAAAATATTACATCCCAAGTGGAAGGTGCATTCAGGCGCTCGATTATTCCCATCGTAATGCCGATGGAAGTGTTGGAAATATCCCCGATTCACTTACCTCAGAGTTTAAAACCAAGAATGGGCGGAGAGTGAAAGACGGAGGTGGTGTTACCCCTGATATCCGAAATATTCAGGATACATTGAGCACCTTAGCCTATAAACTTGTGCAGGATTATATGATTTTTGATTTTGCAACCGAATTTGCCTCCCATCACGCTTCAATTTCCACACCCGATAAGTTTTTGGTGGGAGACGATATCTATGATGAATTTCATAAGTTTCTTTTGGAGAAAAAATTCTCATACCAGTCACGCAGTGAGCAAACATTAAAAACCCTTATTGAAACGGCCAAAAGGGAACGATATTATGAGGGGGCACAAAATGAATTTGCAGCCCTTGAAAAAGGATTGACCCTAAATCTGAGCCTCGACCTTGGAAAATTTAGTAGTGAGATTCGTGATCTACTGAAAGATGAGATTGTTTCACGTTATTATTATCAAAAGGGTGCTATAATTGCAGCTTTGGGAAATGATACAGAGATAAAGCGTGTCTTATCGCTTCTCCATTCACCTGCCGAATATTCTGCCTTATTATTACCGGCCCCTTTAGGGAAGGGAAACAAAGCTAAATAACTCAGTTAGAAAGGACGAAAAAACCTGTTCAACACTTAGTGTATCAAAAAGGTGGTAGGGTACAGTATGGCAAGACAGGCAAAGATTAGAATAATGATCGTGAGTGCAACAAAGAAGAGGGTAATCCCTTTTTTAAACCGTTTATTGCTGGCGATAAGCTCGCGGTGCACCAGGATTTTGTTAATCTTATCGGAAAGTTTAATCAGTGCATATTGATCCTTCACAATATAATCGTAGGCCCCGAAACGCATACAATTGATTGCAATTTCAATGCTATCTTGTCCGGAGAGAAATATAAAATCTGTTGAGGGATATTTTTTTTTGGTTGCAACTAGAACATCAAGACCGTTTATTCCCTCAAGAAGGTAATCCTGAATGATGATATCCGGTTTACGCTGAATATTTTTCAGACACTCTTCACCACTTAAAAAGCTCTCGGTGTTTATCAGTTTATGACTTCGAAGATGATTGGATATCAGTTTATTATAAACAGAATTATCTTCAACTATGAAGATGAGAGGATATTTATGATTTTTCATAAAGATTGGTTTAAATCAGTGATTGGTTAATTACACTGGGCTTCAAGATGGAAAAACTATCCTAATATGTGTTGTAAATTTAAGAATTTGATTTGAATAATTCAAATTTTCAATACTTTTTATATCTTCGCTGAATAAAATCACCAAAAATTTATCCTATGAAAGTTCTGAGTATTCTCCTTATCTTAATTGTTCTGATGACAGTAGGTTGCAAAACCCAAAAGATTGCGCCAAAACCGGAGCCTGTAAGATCAGAAAGTGTGAATTCGGAAAGCGTAAAACCGGAAAGCAGAAAGTCTGAAACTGTTGCCAAATCTTATAGTAATAGCGGGACCTCCGCTGTGAAGGGGAAAGAGGAGCGTATCTCAGCTGCCAAAGGTGAGGCTAGCGACCTGGGATCTAAAAGGTTTTATATTATTCTTGGAAGTTTTGGTGTCTACGAAAATGCGCAGAAGTTCAAAAAGCAACTTGCAGCCGAAGATTTCTTTCCCGGAATTCTTGTTAATGAAGCTGGATTCTATAGGGTTTGTGTTAATAGCTATGATGATGAAGCTGCAGCCCGGGGTAAACTTAGTGAAATTCGTCAGCAATTTCCCAAATACGCCGATTCCTGGTTGTTAATTAAAAAATAGAGTATAATAAAAAAAGAGGGTTTTCCCTCTTTTTTTATTATGGATCGTCCCTACCCGGATTAAAATACCTCACCAAGGTTAAAGAATAATCCATGAGAGCCATTCACCCCGAAACCATAGTCGATGGCCAGGTTGGTGTTCGAAAATTTATTCATCTTGATCCGTATTCCAAGACCTGCTCCAGGAATAAGGGAATGTTTATCTGACCAGTTTTGAAAAACAGTTTCAGCATTGCCAAATACCACCCCTCCAAATAATCCATTTCCCGAGAGGGCAAACCGGTATTCCGATTCCGCATACATAAAATTGTTTCCGGTATATCTTCCCGGAACGTATCCGCGTCCTGTATTTGAAAATGAATCCCATCCTACACTTGGCTTATCCAGATATGGGGGTGAACCATTTAACGTGAAATTATTGTAATCCCAGAAGGCAATAACATTGTGCGATGATGCTGGAAATGTAATGTAATGCCGCAGGTCAATCAGTAACGATTGCCAATTGGTATCACTTCCTAACCACATGAGATTTGGACGGAACTGAAGGTTTGCATAGGACCCCCCTTTCGGATTTACAGGGTTTAAACGGCTGTCAAAAAGAAGATTTAATGAAATTCCTGAGGATATAGAACGTGTTCCTTTCTGAAACTTATTTAGGTCACTCAATGCCCGCCCAACTATTGTATCAGGAGTAATATTCCAGTGATAATCAATATTATATCCGCCTCCTGCAAATAGATTCGGGGCCATTTCACGGTATATGATCTGAGAAATCCTGAGATACGAATATTTTATATCCAACTCATCAGATAATAAAGTATTTGAGCCAATCCCGTAGGTTTGTGTTGGAAAATTGTAATAGCGCATATCCCCCAACAGGTGGATTTTAAGCTTTTCAAAAAATAAGGTATTGTTGGCGGTAACCCAAAACTGATGGTATTGAGAGGTATAGCCATTGATCAACAGGTTGGAAAATCTTGTTCTGTCGTCGGTGTAAAATGAAGTGTTTGTTACAATACCCCCTGTGAGTCCAGATTGCATCGCATAACCTACAATTGGCATAATCGATATAAAAGGACCTTTCCCTTTGAGCAAAAGGCTATCCTTTCGCAAATGGGTTTTAAATCCTCCCTGTAAGATATCTACAATATCTGTTGATTTTGTAGCTTTTTCCTCCCCTTTTAAATTGGTTTCAACTTGCCCATTCGCTGTATAAATATTTGATATTAATGATAATACGCTAATTATTAATGCGATTGGTATGTATAATTTCATTCAACGAAAAGCTTTTTAGAGATTCAGTTTACAGAATTCGAATGTGTGTTAGACGGTTTAAAATGCAATAGGTTTAATAGCCGAAGGAAGGGGTATCACTCACTAAAGTCACCGGGCAGTGTTCGACTTGGGAACACTACCCGGTTATTTTAAAATGGTATGTTTTGTTGTTTTATTTTCTACCGGAGCTTATTTCTCTTTGTAGTTTCCTGGGTTAAGAGCCTCTGGTGACCATTGTGAGAGAAATTCAAGGATTTTTTTGGAAGAGTAGCCATCGCCCTCTTCAAGGTAGGAAGAGCTTTGGGTATGAATTCTTTTACCGGTTGAATCCAGAATAACAAATACAGGGAATCCAAATCTCTGAGGATATTCCAGTTTTTTCAGGGCTGCAAAATTCCGGTTTTCTTTGCTGTAGTTCACGAGTATGACGATAAAGCTTTTCTCAAGCCGGGATTTTATTTCAACATCCTCTGTGCATAGTTTATGAAACTTCCTGCACCAGGAGCACCAATTGCCACCAACCTGCAGAAATAGGTGTTTATTTTCAGACTTTGCCTTGATTAAACCCAGACTGATTTCAGAGGCAACATCTGCATCCGGATTGTAGATTTTAGTAATTTCCTGACTATTTCCACTGTACAAAATAAAGCAGAAGAGTACCGTAAACAGAGTTCTCATACCGTTAGAATTTCTCTTTCCTTATTGGCGATCAGTTCATCTACTTTTCTGGTAAACCGATCGGTAAGCACCTGTATTTTCTCTACTGTCTCCTTCTCCTCATCTTCGGAAATCTCTTTTGATTTGAGTAGTTTTTTGAGATAGTCGTTACCATCTTTTCGGGCTGACCGAATACTTACTTTGGCAGTTTCTCCCTCTTTGTGTGCATCTTTTACAAGGTTTTTGCGTCGCTCCTCAGTTGGAACAGGGACATTAATCCTGATAAAATCACCATTGTTATCCGGATTAAAGCCAAGATTAGAGTTTATAATCGCTTTTTCGATGGCTGGAATCATTTTCTTTTCCCAGGGTTGGATTGCAATTGTCCGCGCATCGGGCGTATTAACGTTTGCAACCTGCATAATTGGAGTTGGAACTCCATAATAATCAACCATCACGCTTTCAATCATGCGTGGACTGGCTTTCCCGGCACGGATATGCGCAAGTTCATGGTCAAGATGTGCGATAGCGTGTTCCATCCTTTCGGTGGAGTCATCAATGAGCATTTGTATTTCGTCGTTCATATGGCGAATAAATTAAAACTTATTGTTTAGGACAAAGGTACGATAAAAATAAAATTGCAGAGAACGGTTTCTGTCAAAATTAACCGGAATTTATTGAAGAAACAGCTTCTGGCGTTTTGCAACTGGCAACTGGTTTGAATCGCATTAGTCGGAATTTCATCGTCCCAAATTACATTTTGAAACAAAATCATTATTGAAATAAGCGAGATCCGGCTGCCAGCCACTAATAGCCAGCCTCCCTTCATTGTCAGTTATGAACCACTGTCCCGATCGGTTCTCCCTTCAGGACCCGGATCAGGTTGCCTACAGTGTCCATATCAAAGACAACGATAGGCAGATTGTTCTCCTTACACATGGTGGTGGCGGTAAGATCCATAATTTTCAATCCGCGGTTGTAGATTTCATCGAATGTGATCTCGGCAAATTTAGTGGCATTCGGGTCCTTAAGGGGGTCTGCCGTATAAATACCATCAACTCTTGTCCCTTTGAGCATAGCATCCGCTTCGATCTCAATACCGCGTAAGGAAGAGCCGGTGTCTGTTGTGAAATATGGATTTCCTGTTCCTGCTGAGAAGATGGCTACTTCACCGTTCTCAAGCGTCTCTATCGCTTTATCCTTAGAATAGAACTCACCAATTGGCTCCATTCGGATAGCGGTCAGAACCCTTGATTTTACCCCGGCGACGGTAAGCGCTGAGTGAAGCGCCAGGCTATTGATAACCGTTGCGAGCATCCCCATCTGATCACCCTTGACCCGGTCAAATCCCTTGGAAGCCCCGGAAAGCCCCCTGAAGATATTCCCGCCGCCAATCACGATTCCAATCTGAACACCCAGATCCGCTGCCTCTTTAATTTGAGTGGCATAGTCTGATAACCTGACCGGATCAATACCATATTGCTGCTCTCCCATGAGAGATTCTCCGGAGAGTTTTAGTAAGACTCGTTTATATTTTATCATATTATTTGTTTGATTTACAAATCTTATCAATATGGATAATCAATTAGTTACAGAATAAGGAGTACAAGAGAGGTGTAAACAGGTTAAATAATGCATTTTTCACTACTATTGTTTAAATGTTTGTATCTATTTTACAAAAATATAAAAAAAACGCATCTGTCTATTTAGTTTAGGTTTGCATTACATATTTGGATTAAAAACGCAACACAACCAATCTGTCGCGGCAATTCTATGGAGGTTGATTAAAAGGGTTTTTAATGCTATATTTGTAATGCATTTTCATGCCGATGTTGTCTATCCTTTCTGAATGAGCAAAAACTTTATAAGCAGTTTTAACGCCTTAAATATTTGTAATATGCCTACATATCGTTTAATATTAACCCAGGAACCGGAAGGGGGATATACGGTTGTAGTACCAGCCCTCCCAGGCTGCATCACATATGGCGATAATATCAACCATGCCATTGATATGGCCAAAGAAGCTATTGAAGGATATTTAGTAGTTTTGCTTCTCCAAACACTACCATTTAGATGATTGAAGATGAAAAATATTTATTTGAAAGAATAAGTAAAGGCGATGAAGCAGCCTTCAAGGTCATCTATAACAGGTATGTCCCCCGGCTTTATTATTTTGTATATGAATACATTCCGCACCATGACCTGGTTGAGAATATTGTTCAGGATGCCTTAATGGTACTTTGGGATAAGAGGTCTAAATTAGAAGAAAATACAAATATTGGAGCTTACCTGTTTACTGTTGCAAAAAATAGCTGCCTCTACAAACTCAGGGACCAGCGCTACAGGCAGAAACTATTCGAATCTGATATTGATGAACCGGAACTAAAAGCAAACCTTGATGCTTTAAGTATACTTGATACATCCCTGATCACGATGACTGAGATAGAAAGGATTATTGAAACCACCCTCAATCAATTGCCTCCTCAGTGTAAGACTGTTTTCACCCTTAGCAGGTTCAAGGAGAAGAAAAACAAAGAGATAGCTGAGGAACTGGGCATCTCATTGAAGGCTGTTGAAGGGCATATCTCCAAAGCATTAAAACTTTTCCGGAATTCACTGAAAGATTATTTGCCGATCATGGCATTTTTATGGATCAATTCAAATTATGGTGGACATTAAATTTCTAAAAATGTTTTACATGTTCTATTTATTTACATTTTGCTTTTCTATTCAAAAAGCCTGTCAATAAATGCATAAAGAGGCTGTATCAAAAGTGGAAAATTTAACCGCAAAGAACCGCAAAGGTAAACCGCAAAGTATTAAAATACAATATAGTAACTCTGCGTACCTTCGCGCCTTCTTTGCGAATCTCCGCGGTAAAAAGACTTTTGATACAGCCTCGTTTATATTTGTAGAAATAGCCTTTAAAAAATAGTCTAAAAAGGTACAGCGTACCGTAATATCTCTAAATATGGCTGATACATATTCCCAATGCCATGTCCATCTTGTATTTGCTGTTAAGAAAAATGATCTTGCTAAGTTCAAATTTGAATGGGAATAAAATGATATTCCGGTACGCTGTACCTTTTGTGTGTGGTATTGTATATATTACAAATATCATCAGTGCTCTGCACCTAACTCTTTAGTAACTAAATTTCTACAAATCTCTTAAAATTAATTTCAAATCGCAACTAGGGTAGATCCCTATTCGTGCTTTATTATTATGACTTATGAAAGATACAAACGACATATTACAAATTGTGACAGGCAACCTTAAAGGAAGTGTTAGGAGTGATCTCTTGTCACAAATAAATAAGGATGAGGAGGCCAGGGAGGAATACCGGAAAATCAAAAATGCATGGGCTTTGGCCTCTTCAACAAAGGAGATGTCAGAATACCAGGTGGAAAATCTGTACCTCAATTTCAAAAAACAGCTGGATCGCAAACAGAAAACCTATCAATTAATCAGTCGCTCAATTTTAAAGTATGCGGCAATCCTGGTTATAGCTTTCTCTATTGGCGCAATTGGCTTTTGGGGTTATTATCAGAATCAGAAATCGCATGTTTATACTTCAATAATCGAATCAAATTTTAATGGTAAGTTACAACTTCACCTTTCCAACGGAACCAGTGTTGATCTCGAAAAGGATGACTCAAAAATTGCCCTTAGTAGTGATCAGAAGATTACGATTAATAACGAAAAAGTGATCGACTTAACTAAGGGCGGCCAGGCTGATAATTTACAAATGAACGAGCTGGTTGTCCCTTTCGGGAAGAAATCTCAATTGACTCTTGAAGATGGAACTAAAGTATGGTTAAATGCGGGTAGCAGGATGGAATTTCCCACCAAATTCAAAGGTGGCAAACGGGAAGTGTTTTTACAAGGTGAAGGTTATTTCGAGGTGGCACATAATGATAAAGTTCCGTTTTATGTGAATGCCGGTGAGATTTCAATTAAAGTCCTTGGAACCCGGTTTGATATTTCTGCATACATTTCGGATAAACTAATAGAAGTTATTCTTTTGGAAGGAAGTGTAGCAATCAGAGAACAAACAGCGTTCCCATTTATGAAGGACCAATCTATTTTAAAACCTAATCAAAAAGCGAGTTATAACCGAAACGATGGTTCTATAATTGTAAAAGATGAACCTAATGTTGCCTATTCAATCGCCTGGACAGAAGGGTGGTTTAAATTCCATCGTCAGAGTATCGACGAAGTGTTTGATAAATTACAGCGATATTACAATGTTCAGTTTGAATATACTTCAGAATTCCCTAAAGAAGATTTGATATCCGGGAAACTATATCTTAAAGATTCGATTGAACAGGTTATGTTGACGATGGAAGTTGTCGCTAACTTAAAATACCGGATTAATGGCAATAAAATCTATGTTGAGAAGAATATTAGTCCATTGCAGTATAAAAAATAAGATGGAATTTGGAGCACCTGCTTCACTCCTAGTATTATGACCAAATAATTTTTGACTTACTAAATTAAAACAGAACTGCCTATGCGAAATTAGAACCAGTTTCAAATTAAAAAGCCGGGAAGTCGGCTAACCTCCCAGCTTTATTAAGTATTAAATCAGTGTTTAATAAAAAACAAACAAATGTATGAAAAAAAAACGTAATGTGATGTCCAGTCTCAAATTGGGCACAAATGAAATTTTATTAAAAATGAAATTATTCACCTTGTTGATGTTTGCTGCGTTTGTGTCTGCTTCGGCGAGTAGCTACTCACAAGCCACGAAATTCAATCTAAACCTCAAAGCAGTTACCGTCGGTGATGTTTTCCAGAAAATTGAGGAGAAGAGCGAATTTGTGATTATTTATAACGAGAAAACGATTGATGTCAATCGGAAAGTCGATGTGGAAGTAAATGATGAAACAGTAGAAAAAATTCTGGATCAGATATTTAACGGGGATAAGGATGCCTACCGGATTTTGGATCGCCAGATCGCTATTTATCCGAATGAAATCAAAGAATCATTTTCAAGTATCAATATTGAATCTAAAACAGGACCACAGAATAAAGTAATTTCCGGTACAATCAAGGATATTAAAGGACTCCTTATGCCAGGTGTAAATGTTGTGATAAAAGGAACAACGACAGGAATTACAACTGATAACAATGGAAATTTTATGTTATCAGTGCCTTTTGATGCCAAAATGATTGTGATATCGTTCATTGGTATGAAAACGCAGGAATTAGCAATTGGGACAAATACAAACTTTAATATTATTCTTATTGAGCAAACGACAAATTTAGTTGAAGTTATTGCAACGGGTTATTCGAAGCAATCCAAAAGAGACGTAACAGGGGCAATATCTACAATTTCAGCTGAGGTGATATCCCAGACACCCGTTACGGATATAGGCTCTATATTGCAAGGCCGCATTGCGGGTGTTAGTGTCGATGAACAAGGTGGGCCAGGCAATATTTCCAATGTCCGTATCAGGGGATTCGGAACGAATGGGAATAATGATGTTTTATATGTTATTGATGGAGTCCAGATAAGAGGAGGAAGCAATTTATTCAATACAAATGATATTGAAACAATGACTATTCTTAAAGATCCGTCGATCACCTCCCTTTACGGTGCAGAAGGAGGAAACGGAGTAATTGTCATAACAACCAAATCAGGGAAATTGGGTACCCCAAAACTCGAATTTAATTCATATTCCAGCTTCGAAAGTACAATCAAGTATCCTAAAATGTTGAGCCCTCAACAATATGCAAATTCTTACTGGGGGTATCTTAAAAATTCAGGATTACCGCAGAACGATTTATATTATGGGAATGGGAAGACCGCTGTACTCCCTGACTATATCATAGAGAAACAAGCTGGCGTACCTTCGGTTTTGGCTTCAGGAAATCCAGCGTCAGATCCATCGCTTTACAACCTTTCTTCCTATAGAATTTTAAAGACAAATCAAATAGGAACAGATTGGATGAGAGCTATGTTAGGCACTTCATTAACCCAAAATCATCAGCTTTCCCTGAGCGGTGCAACTGAAAAAAGCAGCTACGCCCTCTCTTTAAATTATCTTGATAACAAAGGGATTCTTCTTGATACCTATTTTAAGCGATATTCATTGAGGGTAAATACTGAATTTAAACCTGCCAAATGGCTTAAAATAGGAGAAAACGTGCAATTTTCTTATTCAGAGGGAAATAGTGTTAGCGGGGGCAATCATAATCCTCAGGGATTAATAGCCGATTTATATCAGCGGAGCCCACTTATACCAATCAGGGATATTGCAGGTAATTATTCCGGACCCAAAGGAATTCCAGATAATCTTGCATTACATCCTGGCGGGAATAATCCAGTTTATGGACAATCCAGCTCGCTTGCAACTAACAAAGGATTTAACTCCGGTGTTATGGGTTCTGTATATGCAGATATTGAGCCTTTAAAGGGGTTGGTTTTTGAAACAAAAATTGGGATACAATTTAACCCCTATAGCTATCGTTATTTTAATGATACAATTCCGCAAAATGTTTACACAGCTCCATACAATTCGTTTACCGAAGGTGGAGGATGGAGCAGCGACTGGAGGTGGTTAAATAAAGTCTCTTACGATTTCATCATTCATCAGGATCATAAAATTAGTGCTTTTGTAGCTTATGAAGCCAGACAATTTATCTCCAGATATAATAGCGGTGCGACACCTAATTTGCCTTACACAATTCCATCCTATCTGAACCTGAGCAATGGAGTTCCAAATCTTAATGGCGGTCCGTATAATACGGTTGGCGGAGGTAGTGATGAAGCAACAAACAATTCAGTATTTGGCAGTATTAATTATTCTTTGCTCGATAAATACCTTTTCAGTTATGTAATCAGGAGAGATGGCTCCTCTAAATTCGGACCTTTAAGCAAGTACGGAACTTTCCCTTCTTACAGCTTAGGTTGGCGTGTTTCCAAGGAGAAATTTATGGAAAATATTTCCTGGATAAATGAGCTGAAATTTAGAGCAGCAATAGGAACAAATGGGAATGATGCAATACCTTCTGGGCTTTATCTGAATCAATACAATACAAACACTTACGTTAGCAGTTACGATTTAGGAGGTCTAAACAATGCAGCACAAACCGGAGTGGGTTTATATCAGATTGGGAATCCCTATATACATTGGGAAACCAATCAAACGACTAATTTAGGTTTTGATGCCTCGCTATTAAACAACCAAATGAATATTGCATTTAGTTGGTTTGACCGTCAAACAAAGGGTTTACTGGGAGTCCCACCAGTTTCTGGTTTAGCCGGTGACGCATTGGCACCGTATGAAAATATTATGAAATTCTCAAATAAGGGAATCGAATTGGAACTTGGGTACAAAAATAAAATAAAGGAATTAGGCTACGATCTTAACTTTAACATTTCCACCTATAAGAATAACGTTGACTATATTGATAATGATCCAAATGCTCATCTCGATGGAGATTCTTATGCTCCAACTCATTTTTCACTTACACGTAGTGTAGTTGGCCGACCGGTTGGAAGTTTTTTCGGTCTTGTGGAAGAAGGGATATTCCAAAGTTCAGCGGATTATACTGCCTATAAGGTAACTGAGCCTGGGTTAAATGCAGCTAATGCTGCCGGTCATTTTAAATTTAAGGATATCAATAAGGATGGGAAGATTGATGATAAGGACAGAACTTTTATAGGTAGTCCGCATCCCAAATTTTCTTATGGATTAAATATCGGTTTAAATTATAAAGGTTTTGATTTGGGGGTTTTCATTCAGGGTCTAACTGGTAATAAATTATTTAATTACTGGCGGACCAATTCAGTATTTTCAGGTGCACTGGGTGTTGGTTCGGATAACACATGGAGTTCGACTAATACTTCGGCCACTCTTCCAATCTGGAATAATGTTGCAACCGACGATAAAAACCCATCCAGTTTCTTTGTAGAGGACGGTTCTTACCTGCGTTTGAAAAGTTTGCAATTTGGATATACCTTTAAAACAATAAAAGCATTTAGCAAATTGCGTATCTATGTACAAGGTTATAACTTGTTTACATTCACCAAGTACAAGGGTATCGATCCTGAAATAAGCAATGGAAGTGCGATAAATAATGGGATTGATTATGGCGGAAATTACCCGATTGCCCGTAAAATATTAATTGGCATAAACCTGGGATTTTAAAACACACACTCTTAAATTGTTAAAATACGTGTATATG
>Ga0118677_10007205_pt1 | contig 18463 bp, 10 predicted proteins | sample AliMusrvi5mmetaG_FD_86154 | JGI IMG/M metagenome (GOLD analysis project Ga0118677, IMG submission 86154) | reverse complement strand
CGTGTTGAGGGCATCACGCAGTTGCGAAATCTCAAGTTCCGTCGTGGCGGTCCTGACTTCAAGGCCTTGCGTGGTCTCATCCAGTGTCGAGCAAAGGTGCAGCGGGTTCATGGCCCAGCTAGCATGACAAAATCAGCCTCCATGTCTAGGAAAATCTCAAAAAACCTTGAAGCTCCTTGAACAGAGGTTGATTAAGCCAATCGCCCTGGGCAAAACTCAGACTTTTAGAGAATTCAGTTGCCAGAACCGGAATTTTCAGCTCTACAACTATTTTCTGTAGAAAATCAGAGACATAAGGTTATAGGGTGATCCGTCTTTGCGCAGGATGTCGTGCTGCCACAGCGCGGGCTCGGGCGTGTCGGCCGGGGAGCCCCAATGGAAATAGGTCTGGGTGCGGCCGGCGACGAACCCCCAGTTCCAGCAGCCGATCTTGCGGTCGCGAAAGAGCGGCAACAAACTCTTGAAGTCATTGCCTGCCTGGCGGCACAGCCATTCGGTGCAGAGCACCGGGCGGCCCAGCGCCGCGCACAGCCGCATCTTCTGCTCGATGCCGGCACCCCCGTCGTAACCATGAAACGACACGACGTCCGACAACTCCATCATGCGGCGTGAACTTGGACTGTTGAGATCCGCCCACGCGCCCGTGGTGAGCGGCTGGACCGGCTTCATTTCGCGCGCCCAACTGAACGTGGCCTCCATTAACGGCTGACTCTTGTCGCCCATCCCGTTAGTGGGTTCGTTGTAGAGATCCCAGATGACAATCCTCCGGTCGTGCGCAAAGGAGCCTACCATATCTTTGACATATTGCTCCAAGGCAGGCCATGCCGCGCGGTCCGGCACCATTGCCAGCGGCGGGCTCGACACCCATTGGCTGTTATGGACGCCGGGAACCGGGTCCGGCTGTTTGCCCGCAGCGGCGACGCGCCCGGCAAAGTTGCAATCATCGAAGAGAATCGGCATCACCGCAATCCCATGCCGGTCGGCCATCTTCAGAAATTCAGAAAACCTCTTTTTCAAGCCTGCGGCATCCTCGCGCCAGACCACGAAGTTGACAAAGACACGCACCGTGTTGAAGCCGAGGTCCTGCGCCCAGCCTAGCTCACGGTCGATCATCTTCGGGTCGAAGGATTCCTTTTGCCACATCTCCACATCGTTCACCGCCGTGCTCGGCAGGAAGTTGCAGCCGACCAGCCACGGCTGTTTCTTATACCATTCGTTTGCTTTTACCGCTGTCCATCGTTCCGGCTCAACTGCAGCATACAGCTTGGCCAGCGGCACCAGCAGCAGGACAGTGAGGGTGAGTGTTGTTAGCTTCTTCATTTGTTCTTTTCCTTTGTTTAACTTATGTTTGGCAGTTTCAGGGAGTGTGAACTGGAACCGGCAGGTTAGTCACCTCGCCTCATAATCAAGATCCAGTCCTCGTCGTCAGGTCGCTCCGGCAACGGGCACTTGCCAGTGGTGACGGCGAGCTTGGCGGCGGGTTTTATCCCGTTACCGCTGCGCGGATTGAACCAAATTGCCATGTAACTCCCGGTGCCGGTTGGGTCAGCCAGGTTGAGCACAGCCGACACCTTGGAACCGCTGCCTTTCGGGAACCAGACGAGGTGGACCGCATCGCCGTCGGACTTGGCCAGCGGACGTGTGGCGTCGCTGAGCTTGCCCGGGAATTCCACCGCATCCGGACGCGGTAACAGCTTCCACCACTCGACGGATTCGTAGCACTTGCGAAGATATCCCATCTGCGTTGCACCCGGTCGTTCCAGCGACTCCCACCACACCATCGGCTTACCCCACTCACTGAACGTTTGGTCATCCGCATGCTGTGTCGGGTACCATAAGCCCTGAGCGCCATAGGTATAACCGAAGCTGCCGGCTTGGATCGCGTGGTAGGCAACCCGCCGCACGTCGGCAGGTGCAAGCCCTTGGATGCCTTCGTAATTGCATTCCGCCTCCAGCACGGGCCGGGGCGGTTGGCTTTTCCAAGCGCCTTGGTAGAGGGCCGTAGGCGGCACTCCTACATGTGCGCCCTGCAACATGATGAAGTCGTACCACGGTTGTTCCCAAGCCTTCCGATTGTCCCCGCCGTGCCACCAGGGATGCACGGTCATCGCACGTTTGTACGGATCCTGTTCCTTGATGAAGGCGCCCAGCGCCATCGTCTTGGTCACGCGCCCGGCCTGATCGCCGCCGCTCTGATTGTACTCGCCGCAGATTAACCATGTCACGGCGTGCGCGCCGTAGCGGGCGATCACATAGCGCCAGAGGAACTTCCAGTCGTCCAGCGAGTTGGCATCCATGCCGACGTGGAACGCCATACCGATCACGGGCACGATGCCCGCAGCGTTGGCGTAATCCATGTAGCGATCCACCTGCTGCCAGTAGGCCACGTCCAGTGTCCGTTCCTGACGCAGCGACATGAAGGAGTTGACGCCGCGACTCTTGCCCATGTTCCCAAGAAAGGCCATCTGCACGACCGTGAAGCCCTGATCGCGCCGCTTGTCGATGAGCGTTTTGAACATCGAAACGCCGCCGGGTTTTGTCGAGTTCTCGATCGGCACGAGATCCGAAGGGCAGAACCACCACGTGTCGCCAAGCCAGAAAAAAGGTGTCCCGTCCGAATATGTCAGGTAGCGATGGTCGGCGCTGACGCGCAGGATGCCGCCGTGCCGGCTAAGCGGGTTCTCGCCCGTGGCCGGCTGCGCCGTGAATGCGCCTTTCCGTCCGGCCAATCCGGTGTCGGCGACATTGCAGGCTGTCTCATACGTCCACTCGCCGGGCGCACTGGGCGTGAAGCGGATTTTCCATGACGTGCCGCCGTCCCAGAAGCCGTTAACACGCAACGACGCGCCGGTCGGCCCTTTGAAGACTGCGGAAAGCGCCACCTCCACGCAGGGTTTCTCGTAGGTCCCCAAGGCCGTGAATGCAAATTCGGCGGGCCGCCAGGTTTCCGCACCCCATACCACGACCGAGGTCATGGCCAAGACTATGAATGCGCTCATTTTTTTCTTCATGGCGTTCCTGTCGTTAATTTTACTTTCTTCCGCTCATCCACCACCTTGCGGATCTCATCCAGCTTGGCGGTGCCCCGTCCCTTATCCGGGACGAGCCAGCCGCCTTCAACCACCTCGTTCCATGCGTAGAACAACATGGTATTAGCCTCAATCTCCTGATCAACCGCCGCCTGAGTGTCTCCGCGAACATGAACATTCGTACCCGAGATGATCTCGGCAAAGAACGGCAACCTCCCGTGCCATTGTTTGTCCGCCAGATTCGTTTCGTACGGATTCACCGTGTCAGCAAACCACGCATCCCAGTGGATGGCCCCGACAGTCGTTCGTTCGGCCGCACGGGCTTCGAGCGCAGCGAGCGGAGCCAGCAGCAGGGCGGTGAGGGTGATGGATGTTAGCTTCTTCATGTGTTCTCTTCGTTTTGTGATTTGTTTCACTTCTTTCCCTGGTAATCCTTCGGCAGCAGAGGCCGGACGGCCGGATTGGCATTCTCCGCGTGATAGATTTTGATCAGTTCGGCAAAGGCCTCGTTGCAACGCTCGTTCGGTTTGCCGCCGTTGGTCTTCAACTCGGAGTCGAGCAATGCGCGCAGATAGAGCTGCCGCCAGCGCCAGGCTTTCTTCGCCTGGGGCGTCAGCAATCCGTCAACCCGCTGCATCGCGGCATAAGCCTCTTCCGCGCCGGGATCGGCCTGCGGCTTTGCGCCTTTCGACGGGAACCAATTCATTTCAAGCTTCACGCCTTCCAGCTCGCCCGGCCACCAGCGCCAATGGTGGTTCTGTTCAAGCGTCCTCACGACCCCATCAATATCCTTGACGACATCCGGCGAGAACTCAAAGGCAATGTATTCCTTCACCGTCTCCGCGGCTGGTTGATCGTTCCAGTCGAACTGACTGTAAACAACCTTGGTAAGGTCCTCGAAAATCCCCTCGGAATAGGGGAATCCGCCGCTTGAAATGGCCTTGGCAGCATTCCACTGGCCCTGCGAATGGGCGGTCAGCGGTGTGGCGCCGAACCCGCCCCACGGGAATGTATTGTGCATGCTGATCTCGGGGAAGCCGATGATCGGCAGGCCGAGTTCTTTCGGATCGACCCCGGGACCACAGGAAGGCTCAAGTAGAATCTCGTCTGCCAGGCCCTTGGTCCGTGCGAGCTGTTCCTTGATCCCACGCCATTCGTTGTTGTCGATATACCACGTTGAGAGGACGATCTTCGTGCCCGGCATCTTCGTGCGGGCAAGCTTGCCAACCTCCTTGACGCATTTCATGAAGCCTTTCGAGCCCCACGGCTTACACTCCGCGCAGCCGCAACTGCCCTGGTCGTAAGGCCAGATCCAGACTGACCGGGGCTTGAGATCAGCAGTACAGTCAAACCATTCCCCCAGGAGTTTCAGGATATACTTCATCCCCTCCGGCTTGCTCGGGCAGACAGCGCACGGGTAATAGCCGCCGCGCCCGGCTCCAGGCGCAGCCCGAAGCTCCGCCGGCGAGTTACCGTAGGCCTCGTTGCCGATGAGCGTGAGCGACACGTCCATGCCGATCCGCTTCGCCGCTGCCATGACGGCATGCAGCCGTTTCCGGAACTCCACGGCTTTCGGATCATCAACCCCATCAAAGTGATGCGCATCATACCACACAGCCAGCTCATTGAATCCCCACAGTGCAAGGTCTTCAACGTACCGTTCGATCTCCTCGACAGGGGCATCGTGGTAATAGTTGTGGAAGTGGGTTGCGAAGTAGATGCCCCGCGCCTGCCTGGTCGGCACCGATGTGCCGCGCCACGTCCCGGGCGTGAAGCCGCCCTTGTCGTAACGTGACGTCCGCAGGAACTTTCCAACCCCGGCGACAAGACCCCGCTCGTCATTGCCAACAATCCGTACGCCGCCGCCCTGCCGGTCCTCGATCCGGTAGCCTTCCGCGCCGATGCCCTTCTCTATCGCAAGCTCCACCGTCAGCGGCGCCTTGCCGGACAAGACCACCTTGGCCTCGCAGCGCTGCATAACCTGCCGCGCAAGAACCTTGCCTGTATGCTCAACCACTGGACCGGGTCGCGCCGGAAGCACCAGCCGTACCGATTTCACAGCCGCAGACTGAACCGGTTCAGAATTGAGCGGAAACAGCTCGCAAATAATTTCGGCATAGACGCGGTGACCGAAATCGTTCGGATGGTTGATATTGTTACCGCTCAGGTCGGAGAATGGTTTGCGCTTGAGCAACTCCAGCCAAGGTGATGTCACATCGGCCAGCGCCACGTTAGGACCTGTCAGGTTGCGCAACACCTCGCGGTAGCCCGTGAAGCGTTCGGGTGGAAACCCGCACGGATTGCCGGTCATGGGTGCGACCAGCACGATGTCCGCCCCGGGACATGCGGCCTGGACGGCATCGCGGAGTTTGCACATCACCGCTTCGAAGGCTGGCGCCGGCTCGCCGTGATTCATGCCAAAGGCGAGGATGACGAGATCGGGTCTCTCGGCGGCCACCTTGGCGACCATCTCCAGACCCCACCCTGCCCCGGTTCCGGCACGGCCAAGGTTCGCCAGAGTCACCGTCGCGCCGAAGCGCTGCTGCAGCGTGTCGGCGACCAACTGCGGGTAGGGCGGCTGCTGGGGCGGCGCCTCGGATGACTTGAAGCCGGAGGCGTTGTAGCCCTCGGTAATGCTGTCGCCCAGAGCCACGAGCTTGAGCGGTTGCTTGGCTTTGAGTTTGGCTTCACTGCGGGACAGACGCTGCGCTTGCGGCGCATCCTGTAGTGGCCAGTCGGCGGCGTGCGGGTAGCTGACCTGCACCTGCAGGTCATGGAAGAACCGGCCTTCTGAGAAAAGCACGCCCATGAGGGTGTTGGGACTGCCGGGCGGCGGGACCATCTCGGCTGACGTCTTGAACGGGATGCGCGTACCGGCGGTCAACTCGATGGTGTTAGATCCCGGTTTCCAGACATAATCCTTTCCCTCCTCATATTTCGTCACGAGATCGGGCGCCATGATGGTGGGTTTCGCGCTGGGCATGAACAGCAGCTTGCCCATGGCAACGGGTTTTCCCTCGTTCCGGATAAAAAGCACCGGTTCGTTTTCCATCACCTTGCCACGCCAGAAGGGTTGCCTCTGGGAACTCTTGTCGTGATCCTTGAGAAAGGAATCAGCAGCAGCGCAGGGCAATGCAACAGCCAGAATACACAGTGCGGCAGTTGTATAATTAAGCATTATTTGTTTGTTTTTCAATATTTCCTCTCTGTTAACTCTACCGTTCAGTTTCCGTGCGGGACGCTGGGTAAACTGCGACGGCGTATGCAACCTTCAAGATATCATTTGGCCTTCTTGTCATCCATAATGCCGGCTGTTGTCTCAAAACAGGTCTTCCTCAATGCCGTGCAGCCGTATGGCACCAGATCAATCGCCTTTTCGGCCCCACCATCCATGCTGGACTTTACTCCGATCCTGATACGAACGGAGGGATTCTCCCACACATATCCCGATGGCTCATATGTCAACACCTGTGCCGCACTTTTCAGATCCAGGTCGGAGCAGTCGATCCTGTACCCCTTCTCCAACTCTGCCAAGCCATCTTTGGGAGCCAGTTTGTAGCCGTAATGCGCCTCCAATGGGTACTGAGTCCAACGCATCGGCACGTCGCATGCGAATACCAGTGGTCCGCGCTCGATCCAGACATAATTGGGCATCTGAGCGTGACGCCTCACTTGAATGCCCTTCATTCCATCGAAGACGATCGAGATGGTATCCCCCGCAACAAAGCCCCCCGCCTTCTGCACAATCTCAAAGGTGCCGGGAACGCTCTTGATGTCCTGTGTCGCGCCATTGATCCTGACTGATATCCTGCCGTCGGCGCACCATGTGGGGATCTTGATGCCGATGCCCTTGTCAAAGGCTTTGGCAAATTTCACCGTGATGTCTTTATCGAATGGGTAATCAGTGGTTTCGCTCAGCAAAGGCGTTTCGTCTGTCTGCAACTGGCAGGGGCCATACGTCGTCAGAAATATGTTTCCAACGGAATCGTGCATCATCATGTGGTCCACAAAGAGCGGCAGGGATATGACGGCGCTGCAACTGCAGCAGGGCGGGCCGTGTTTCCACTTGTACTCCTGGAAGTGGGACTCTGAGGCGTATTGATTCACGCGACTCATGTAGCCAATGGCGCCCCAATCCTTCTTCGTGGCGCCCTTGGCGGCATTGTAGATCATCTTTTCAACGCAATCGAACCACTTCGCCTGTCCCGATATCGCTCCTGCCACCAGAAGATCCTCCTGATAGCACTGGAAGTTACAGTACTCCATGTCGCCGCAGGGACTATTGAACCGGGTCAGTTGTTCACCTTTGTCGTCAATTCCTCCCGCCGGCGTGGCGGACAGGTCCATGATTCGCTGAAGGGCGTTCAGGGTGGCTTCCCGATAGGAGCCCAATGAGGGGTCGTAACAGGACAGAAGCCCGGGAACCTTTAGGGTCAGGCCGATAGCGCCAGCGTGTATTTTCGGCCAATAGGTGGCGCTGCGCATGCCGTCCACCTTGGTGTGGTCAAAAGAGGAACTGGTATTGTACCAATCCTGGTAATCCTTCGCCCAGTCGAGCAATGCCTTGTCCTGCGGATAGTACTTGAATACTTCCAGGACCGCATCCACCACACAAAGCCCGACATATCCATGGCCCGGTCTTGCCGGTTCAAAGCGGAGGCCATTCGCTTTGTCTCCATAATCGGACCGGTTCCAGTTCGTGGCGAACCACAGTGCATAGTCCCTGGCGGCATCCCGCACATCCGTGCGAGATGGATTCGCTTCATAATACAGGAGCAGCGCCCTGATCTCCTGATTTGCAGGCCAACCCAGGTAGTCCTGTTTCCGTATGTCCGGCCGGGAAAAACCGATATACCCATCCGCGCCCTTGAATGGGGAAGATACAATCCTGTTGATATTGGAGGTGGCCAGATTCTGGATAGCCGCGTCCCCTGAGACCCAACCGAGCAGCACCTGGCCAAGCAATGTCTTGCATGCAAACTCAGAGTCCCAATCAGTGGCGTTCTTTTCCCAGAATGGATCAACCAAGCCCTGGCCCCATCCCCCCATTCCCTTTGTCAGGCGACCTACATCCTCCTTCAACCAACCTTCTCCGGTAATGCTTCCCAGGGAGAATTTGTGCAACTTCACATTCTGATCCGGCACGGCTCGCCCATCAGTTGCGACAGCTGACTGCGGCGGCTTGATGGGCATGCTGTGGGCGTTCTCCGCATGATAGATCCTGGTCAGTTCCTCAAACGATGCCTTCAGCGTCTCGCCTTCGAGTTTACCCTTGCGTTCGAAAAGCTCCATATCGATGAGGGCACGCAGGTAGATAATCCGCCAGCGCCAGCTTGTTCGTGCCTGCGCCGTCAACGTGGCGTCCGTCATACGCACGAGTTCAAATGCCCGCATCGCGCTTTCACCAATCTTGCGGCGATTGTGGTTCTCCTCAAAGATGCGAACGACCTCCAGCAGGTTGTCTGCTGAATCCGGGGAGAACTCGAAGGCCGCATATTCCTTCACCGTGTCTTCGGCTCTGCAATCCGGATTCCAGTAGAACTGCGCATAGATCGCCTTGTTGATATCTTCAAAAACACCTTCCGAATATGGCGCACCGCCGTTGGCCTTCTTTTTGATACGGCCCCAAAGTTTTTCGAAGTGGGCCGGTGCCGGATTGGCGCCATAGCCGCCCCACGGGCTCATGCCAAACATGCTGATCTCGGGAAAGTTCAGCAGTCCCAATTGTCCCGGCACTCCGGTTTCCAGGAGGTATTTCGGAAAGTAGTCATTATGGCCGTCAGCCATGATGTAGTCAGCCCAGTTCTTGTCCTCGGCCATGGCCTTGGCGAGCCCAACCCATTCGCCATCCGGATTGTTGTCGTTTTCATTCTCGAAGCACCAGGTGGAAAGAATGATCTTGCTGGAGGGAAAGCGGGAACGGATGCGCGGCACCATTTCCATGGAGATGCTCAGATAGCCGCGTGCTCCCCATGGCCAGCAGTCCTTGCAAGCGCAGCCCCCTTCGTCATAGGGCCAGAAACAGAAGTAGTCCAATCCGACATCCTTGAATTGGTCCAGGATCGCATCATGAATTTCCCGCAAATGGGCGCGAACCTCCGGCTTGCTGATACACAGGTTGACACCGAAGTTGCCTCGGTGATTCCCTGGAACCTTTGTCGCGATGAATTCCAGGGGCGCATTCTTGTATCCTTCGCCCGGCACCTGGAGCAAACCAACCTGCAGCCCGTTCTTGTGAGCCTGGCTCAAGACCATCTTGAAACGATCCAGCCATTTACGGGCGGCCGGATCGGCGAGACCATTGAACTGCCAGGTCGGGAAGTGAATCAGTATCGTATTGTAGCCCCAGAGGCCGAGATCTTCGATGTAGTGATTCAACTCTTCGAGCGGGGCCGCCTCATAATAGTTCATGAAGTGAGTGGCCATGTAGATCGCGCGCACCGGACATTTCGGCGCCGACGTGCCACGCCACGCACCGGGGGTAAAACCACCCTGATCAAAACGCGAGTTCCGCAGAAACTTACCGACCCCGTAGAGCACCCCCCGCTCGTCATTGCCCGCAATGCGGACGCCGCCGCCCTGCCGGTCCTCGATGCGGTAGCCTTCCGCGCCGATGCTCCTCTCTACAGCCAGTTCCACCGTCAGTGGCGCCTTGCCGGACAAGACCACCTTGGCCTCGCAGCGCTGCTGGACCTGTCGCGTAAAAACCTTGCCCGTATTCTCCACCACCGGGCCTGCTTGCGCCGGAAGCACCAGCCCTACCGACGTCACAGCCGCAGGCTGAACCTCAGCCGCCAGCAAATTCGAACTCAACAGGCACAACCCGATCAAAACCGATATTCTCATATTCATCGTCCTTCTGTCCGTTACTTGTTTCCGCCGGGAGCGGAGCCGATCCGCCGTGCCCGGATCGAGGCGCCGCCTGTGCGGGTGAACTTCTCGACCGCACCCACATTCCCTTCGACAACCCAGTAGTTGATGTCGGCGACGCCTAGATTCTTCGGGTCGTCAACATCACTGACGAGCGTTTGCCAGGCGTTCTGAGCATCCGTTTGTCCCGGCCCCGGTTGTTCCGTGTTCATCTGTTCGATCGAAAACCCGTGCCTGCCCGAGACGGTGATGTGATGGGTGTTGCGGTATGTGCCCACCCGCCCAAAGCGGGATGCATGATGGGCGGAAAGAAATTCCAGGCCGTTGATGTTGGAGGCCACCACGATGTTGTCCCCGTCGGTGTGCTCGTTGACTTGGATGCCGGTGTGATATCCGGTCACGACCACGTTACGCAGCATGGTCAGAGCCGCGTTATTGCAGGCCGGAGTGATCAAACCGCTGGTGCCGTGGGTTGGTTTGGATGCCTGCACGTTGTAGATGCCGGTGTTGACGAACACGTTCTCGAGTCGGCACTGCAGGGCGTTGTGGAGGTCGATGCCACTGATGGCCGGGTTATCGCAGGTCCGCACATCGAGGTTGCGGATAACCACATAGACACCTGAAAATCCGCAAAACGCGGAGTCAGGCGCCGGAGCGGCCGAGATGACCGCAGTGCCCGATGTGGACAGACTCTTAACGATTGTGCCGTTGTTCTGTGGCGGGAATATTCCGATCGTCCCGAAAACGGGCGTTGGCTCGCTTTCGCCCACGATCTCGACGGTGATCCAACTCGGGAGGGGCCTGGAAACCGGAGGAATGGTGATCCGGCCTCGATAGACGCCGTCAGGCAGAACCATTTTCCCGCCACCGACCGCGATCACTGCCTTCAGGCATGCCGAAAACGCTTCGGTGTTGTCCGTCTTGTCGTCGCCAACCGCTCCGTAGTTAAGAATATTGAACACCCGCGATTTCACGGTAGCGACATTTGAGCTGTCTTTCTCGACTCCATCCGCTTGAACAGCAACACACACCGCAAGCCATGGTAATGCTACAGCAAGAAGACATAGTGCGGCAGTTATATGCTTCAGGTTATTTTTGTTTCTCATTATTGTCTCTGTTAGGTTTCCTCTCTGTTAACGGCGTGAAGCACTCTCAACTTCTTGCCTTTCGTCGCCTATAGAACTGAGAATACACACACTGTTCGCTTCACATACGAGGTTAACGCCGGGGGCTAGATTGCAGGTCAGCTTTTCCAAAGCCACCGGGAATCCATCCTTATCGACTATTGCGGATGTCTTGCTGAAGACGTATCGATTCAGGCTCAGGCGTGGGCCGCCCGTCATTTGCATGCGTACCATCCTCGACGAATCGGCTCGATTCACGATGCAGAAACTCCAGGAACGTTCCCCAGAGGACTTCTTATCATCCCAGTTGGCTGCCAAAACCCGCACGTCGCCCGAAGTCAAATCGGCCCGAATGATCGTTGCCCCGGCAGGAAAACAGCGGGAAAGCAGAGACCAGGTGTAGAACCACGGCTTCGTGGCTAACCCCTCACTGCGGTTCTTCCACATGCCCCAGGTGAATCCTCGATGGGAATCGTCATCCAACATCCACGCCAGGACAGCCCATGACCCGGCATTGGCGGCTTGGACGGCATAGTCGCTCACCTTCGCAACATCCGGCGTCTTCAACCATCCTGGTTCGATCCCCCAGTCGGTAAGCAACACCGTTGTCCCGAGTCTCTGGCAGACGTCCAGATGCCGATAGAGCGCTTTCATCTGGGGGTCATTCCAGTCGTACCGACCGTTCCCCTTGTAGCACCATTTGCTCTGCATCATGATTCGCGCTATGGGCACCCGCATCCATTCCACCCGTTTGCGAATCATTGCGAAATCCCCGTCAGTGACTCCACTATCGTTATAGCTATTGGAGTCCCACTCGGCACCGAACCCCAGAAATTTCTGACAGATGACCTTCGCCGGATCCAACTGAACTGAAACGGGTATTTCTGCTCCAGGCGCTTGCCTCGCCATTGTCAAAACTGCGGCACACAGTGCGGCAAAAAAATATGATCTCATCATTATTCTTTCTTTGATCGATGCTTCCATTGTCTTCATTGAAGAACGTCCTTCCATCTAAATGAATGAAGCTACCTTGGAGGGAACACGGCCTTCAGCGCATCAAGATACTCCATCTTTGTTCGCGAGTCAGGTTCAAGGTAGCTGCCCTCGGTCCATTCGTTCCACGAGTTGATCGTGAGGATGCGCTCGCCTGGTGGCCGCGTGTCGAGGTAAGCCTTGGCCTTTTCGAGGTATTTCCTGAATGCCGCTGGCGTGCCGCCCGTGATGACGGACATGTGCGGGTAACCGGCGTTCTTGAATACCTGCGTCTGATCGGTGCGCGGTGTGGCATCCCATCCGACGCTGACGTTCGGGTGATATGGCACTTTGAACTGGTTCTGAAGGCCCGGCCATTGCTTCACGGCTTCGTCGCCCCACTTCTCATACGGGTAGCTGGGAAATGCCGGAATTCCTACGTGATGGACCCAGACGTACGACGTGACGCTGTTGATGCCCATCGCGGCGATGAGCCCGGCCGCGTCTTTCACGATGACCGCCGGCTTGTCCATGCTGGAGATGTCGCGGATCGGCTCGCTGCCCGCGGTATCGAGTTGCACACCCCACGCGACGGCGTTGATGTGCACACCCGGCAAACCGGCGGCTTTGCACCGTCTGCGGAAATCCTCGAAGGCTTGCCGCGTCTTCTCCGCACCACCAAGTCCTTTCATCAGTGTACGCAGTTCGTAAATGGAGAAGTACGGCAGTCCGTCAATTTTCCAGTAGTTGGGCTGCGAGAAGTAATCCCTGATCATCAGGTCCGTCGCCTTGACAAAGGTTTCACGCGACACGGCCCCGGCGTTCCAGAGTGCCTTCTGTTTACCGATCTTTGCGGGGAAAAGGTCAATGTAATCATGATTGGCCCACATGATTGCGAACTTGAGGCGGTTACGGTTGGATGCCTTCAGGAAACCTTCGCGCAAACACCGGTCAAGGGCTATGCCTTCATTGTAGTAATACCAGTCGAAGATGAAGGCGGTGAGGCCGTTGTCTGCGGCAGCATCAATCTTCTGCGCCATCACTTTCGGGTCGGCTTCATCGCCGTAGCCCCACAATGGCACGTGCGGCTGCACATGACCTGGGAATCGCGGCGTGGCGGCCTTGACCAGTTCCCATTCAGTCCAGTCTTTGCCCAGCTTCTGCTCGTTACGCGCATCCACGTGCCAGTTGGGCCAGTAGTAAGCGGCCACCTCGTAGTCGGCGGCCGATGACGCCCCGCAAGCCCACGATGCGACCATCAGAACCGCCACAACGGATAACACATTCGTCACACGTTTCATTGCCTGTTTCATTTGTTCTCGTCTTTCAATTGTCACTTGTTAGTTGCTACTTGCTTCCGATCCGAACCTCCAGCGGCTTCGCGTCCAACTTCAGCGGCTTGTCGAAGCGCACTTCGTAGTCGTCCGCATTGACGGCCTTGATCGAGCACGGCACGGCCTTGCCGCCCTGGGTTGCTCTAACAGTCGGTTTGCCGGAATTGCGGATCCCGAGGAATTCAAGCTCGAACGGGCGTTCAAAGGTCAGGACAAACTTCTGGTCGCAATCCGGCTCGACGCACGAGTAGTCCAGTCCGCCCCAGGTGACGACCCCCGGCAGAAACGTGCGGAGTTTGCCCTGGAAGGATGCCGGCAGGTTCGGACGGAGTGAGAGTTTCCTGCCCGGCACATCCCAACGTACCCCCTCAAGCCCCAGCGGCACGTGCCACGCGCCCGGGACACTCTGATAGTGGTTGCCGAAGTTCGGATTGCGGTCGGCGTTGATCAGCATCGGCTGATTCCACTCCCGCTGGAGATGCGTGAAAATCACCTCGTAGAAGCATTCGGCCACCATCATCGCCTCTTCCGTGATGCCGCGCCACAAGGCCAGCGCGGTGAAGTCGCGCAACCCCTCCGCATTGGCCATCAATGCGCCGCCACCTACGCCCGGCGCGACCAGGAAGGTCTTGCCATTGTAATGGTGGGCGAACTCGTACTTCAGGTGTTGCTTCACACGTTCCCTGCTGAGCTGGCTGGGCAGCCCGAGCAAGTCGTCGCTGTGTTCCCCATAGAGCCCGTTGGAGATGAGGCTGTCCGGGATCGAGCGGCCAATCGAGTAGAACCCTTTCGGGTTCCACATTCCCTCGATCGCCTTGGCCATCTGCTCGGAACGGGCCTGGTAGGTGTCGCGGGCAACCGTGTCGCCCGCAATCGCCGCGATTTTCGCCGCGGCCTGGAACGCCGCCCGCTGCACGTCGTTGATATACATGTTCTCCGGCACGGGACCGAAACAGTCGTACGTTTTCGCATCGTTATAGAGGCCGTTATTGTCCCGGTCGCCGCCCAGCATGTAGCCGCAGCACGTCCTGACGGTCGGCCACAAGGCCTTCAGTTTCGCTACATCGCCGGTCCACAGGTAATCGCGGTACAGATCGAGTATCCATTCCGGGGTGTTGTCGCCGGCATCCCACCAATCGTAGCCGCCGGCAACCGGCGTGCGGGCCTTCCGCTCGCTGCGTTTACCCGGATAGCCGTTGGGGCCGTGATCGTTCGACGTGCCGGTCGCGGTGACGCACATATCGCCGAGGTCGTGCCGGATCGCGCCATCCGGCGTCAAGGCTTCGGCGAAAATCCGGAGGTTGCCCCACTCGGCCTCGGGCAGGAAAAGCAACTCGCAGAAAGAGGGGTGGAATTGTTCGTCATACGTTCCGACAAGCTGGAAGCAATCGCCTTCCTTCTGCGCGGCCTGTCCGTTCTTGAAGAAGACGCCGTTGTAGGCCATGTGGGATGTGCTGATGAGGATCTGCTTGCGCATCCACTCGGGCAGATTGCTGTCGTCCCACATCCGGTGAAACCAGGCGTCCACCCCGGCGCGGATGGCCGGATACATCTGCTGGCAATCCCGCGCGATCGCGTCCGCTCCCTGATAGAAATTGCTGTGATAGTGTCCCAGCTCCTTGCGCGGCCATGCTTTGCCGTCCCCGGAAACATAGACCGGGAAATCCCAGGCGAGGATGAACACGATGCGCCGCGTTGTTTTCCCGGGCACCGTGATGGAAGACGCCAACAGATTCCCGTTCGTGCCGCTGAGTTCGCCCTTGGTGAAATCGGCGCCCCACGTGACCTGGCCATCGCCGTCATTGCGGATCATCCCACAGAGTGTTCCGCCGCCGGCCCGCTTGGATTGCAGGAGTATCCCATCGACCGGGCCGCCCTTCTCTCTAACAGGACTGCCGCCGTCGCACTCGGGATTGGGGACCATGCAGACCAGGGAGACCGTCTTTTCCAACTCGTTCGGATTGGTGATCTGGAAATCGAAGAAGAGAACCGGCAGGCTGCTCATCTTGCTATCGCCTGGGATCCAGGGCGCAAAGGCCTCCATCTTCACGTCCATCCGCATGGCCTGGTGCTTGAACGTGTACTGGCACTTGGGAAAGAGCGGCAGGTATCCCACCTGCATGCCTGTTACGTCGCCGGAAACCAGGTCGCCGTTCCATTCCCCCTTGGCATCTTTTACATGGAGCTGGAACCGGTAGGGACCGCCGAACGTCGGCCCATAGAACCGCAGGCCCAGGTCGCCCGAACGGATCTCGCCACCACCGTAGGTGCCGTCGGCGTTGATGTGGAGAAAGCCGGCTCCAAATCCGCCATAATACGGGGTGTCATCCACCACGCCGTAATCTCCCTTGCCCAACGTGCCCGACACGCGCGGCGTCTTGGCCGCGAAAGCAGCCGGGATCGAGGACAGAACGGTAACGACAACCATGAGACAGGCCGCATGGCGGCGTGTGGGGCGGTCTTTCATTTGGATTCTCCTTTGAAAGTTTCAGGAAGTGCGGCTTGGAATAGATTCTCTTTCTTCCGATTTCACTTGCTCCCGAAAACCGTCACGCGCCTGAGCACCAACGGCCTGGGAGATTCGCCGCGCGTTTCCAGCTTGATGAATCGCGCTTTTCGCCCTGATTTCACAGCTCCGCCAGACGCTTGTGTCACCCGCGCAATCCACGTCGTGACCCAACTCTTCGCCTGCCAGACTTCCTCCCATTTCTGTCCGTCCTCCGAGATGGACATGATTAGACCTTTGGTCCGTTCTTCCTCACCCTGACGGTTCTCGATTTCGACGGTTCGCACGGTCCTCACGGCGCCGAGATCGATCTTCGCCCACGGATTCTTTTCGTGGTCGGTGTGAAAGGCGTACTCGACCCTCTCGCCCGAGAATAACCGCGCATGATTTGCGGGTTTATCATATCCACATGTTGAGCTGGTCTCCAGCGTGGCGTTCTCGCTGAGAACAACACCCACCTCGAATGCCGGCCCGACCTTCAACACGAACACGGTGTCCACCGGATCCCATTTCAGATCTGCGGGCAGCGACAACTCAACAGCTTCTTCCGACTGTTTGATTTTCACTTCCTTGCCACCTAACAGACTCGAAGCGGAAATGATCTTCCGGCCGTCGTTCAACGGGGGCAGGTGGAGCGTCTGTCCATCGGGGGGAATCATCACATGCACATAAACACTTGAGCCATCGGCGGAATCGGTGGCCACGACTTCCCATGGGTTGCGCTTCTGCTCGATCTGGAGAATTTTGCTAGGCCTGGTATTGAGCAGCGACACCTTCCTCTCGCTCCATAGCTTCCCGAACTCGTCCATCATCTGCTTCACCGGGGGCGCATATGCATCCGCGTAGGGCGTCAGGGCTACGTGAACGCCACCTTTCTGGCCGGGGCAACCGGCGCAGCGAACCACGCCGCGGAAGACCTCGCCTGCCGGGATCCGCACTTCCTTGCCCAGGAACCAGGCATTGTCCGTCGGAAGGATGCAGCACTGGTCCTTTTCGCCATGACTGGGATCGCCGCCCTCGGCGGCAGCCCACGCGTTTTCCAGCGACAGCCCGGCCGGGACGTATGCCCCCCCGTTCTGCCAGATCACCGCATCCGGATTGCCGGCCCGCAAGGCCACGGCCAACCGTCCGGCGTCCGGAAACACCTTGCCAGAATGTTGGTCGATCCAGTAGCCGGCGACCCGCTTGCCGTAGCGCAAGCTGATTTCCTTGAACAGACCCAACAGGAAATCATCCCATTTCGGATTCGGCCATTGCCCAAGCTTCGGACCGGGCAAGCCGTTCACTTCCGGCCCCCAGCCGAAAAGCGCACGCTCTTCCCGTGATAGGTCGTGCTGGTCGGTGGGATGAACGTAGAGGCACAGTGCGATGCCACGCTTGTTCAGATCATCGGCCACTTCGCCGATCAGGTCGCGCTTCGCCTGATGCTTGGGCAAGCCGGCATCGACCATGACCTTGCTCGGCGCGAGCAGGTACATGGCCGCATGAAATGCCGTCAGGGTCACATATTGGGCACCCATGCCCTCGACCGCGTCGGCGAACGCCTTGACGTCGAAGGCGTCGGCCTTCGCATCGAGGTCCCAGACGGCCGGTTCGGGTTTTCCGCCTGGCGAAAAATGGGCATACTGCACGGTGTAGTGAACGAAGATGCCGAATTTGGCATTTGTGATGAATTCCTTCCCCAAGTCTTGGGGAAGGGCGGCCCGCGTGGCGCCTGCCGCGGGGGCGGGGGACTTGGGTTCAGCGCCCAGGATGGTTGTTGCGGTTATCAACGCGCCGATGCCGGCAAGCAGGGTGTGTTTCATGATGATATATTGCGGTATATGTTTCATTTGGAAGCATTGGCTCCATCTCTCGGGCTCTTCGTGTTTCATTTCGTTCCTATCAGTTTTCAATGAGTTTCACCATCTGCGGAATGATGGTTGCCGCGAAATTGGCATGCCCCCTGTCATTGGGGTGCAGGCCTCCCATCAATCCATTAGGGACTTCAAGGTTCTTGGCAACTTCGGAGCCCAAATCGATGATGGCGATCTTGGCATCCGCGGGACGGGCGTTTTTGCGGGCCTCGAAGGCTTCCTTCAATTCCTTGGCATAATACTGAGCCTGGCCCACCAGATGGGAATAACCCGCAAGCTCGCTCGCTCCGTTGCCCTCGGTGATGCTGTCGCCAACGATCATGGCCCACTTGCCTCCCGGGGTGGCGGCAACCGGGGTGCTGGCCGCATCGACTGACAGGCCGGTGACCCGCACCACATTCAAGCCGCTTTTCCCGGCGCTGCCCCAGCGCTCCTGTTGCCACGTCCCTTGCTGCATATAGACAGCCAATTCGTGGCGGACGGCACCGGTGATTCCTTCGATTGCGATCTCGCCCGCGCACGGGGTATTGGATTTCCAGATGCCGTCGATGGCGTAGGCCAACAGCGGTGCCTTGAAGCTTGGCGGATAGGTGGAGATGTCGAGCCGGAGCTTGGCCACCGGTTGCTGGTTCTTGCTTTCCCAGGTCACACGGAAATACGCCCCGGGGTTCCACGTCTGACGGAATACCTTGCCCGCGCGGCCCGCGTCGCCGGTCCAGATGCCCGGCGAAAAGACGAAGGCCGGCGAGTCAACGGGTATGGTCATCAAGGC
>Ga0118677_10007204_pt1 | contig 18465 bp, 14 predicted proteins | sample AliMusrvi5mmetaG_FD_86154 | JGI IMG/M metagenome (GOLD analysis project Ga0118677, IMG submission 86154) | reverse complement strand
CGCGAGAAGGAAGACCGCGTCATCAAGGCGATCAGCGAAGCCGGCCTGCGGCCGGCGACCGAGTACCTCTACCGCTACCCGCACGAGCTCTCCGGCGGGCAGCGCCAGCGCGTCTGCATCGCCGGCGCCACGGTGCTCGAGCCGGACGTGATCGTCGCCGACGAGCCGGTCGCGTCGCTCGACGTCTCCATCCGCAACGACATCCTCAAGCTGATGGTCGAGCAGAAGGAGAAGATGGGCGTCACCTACATCTTCATCACCCACGACCTCTCGCTAGCCTGGGCGATCAGCGACCGTATCGCCGTGATGTACCTCGGCCGGATCGTCGAGATCGGTGAGACGCTGGAAGTGGTGTCCAACCCGCAGCACCCCTACACGAAGGCGCTGATCAGCGTGATCCCGGTGCCGGACCCGCTTGCCAAGCGCGAGCACGTGATCCTCAAGGGCGAGACGCCGAACCCCGTCGACATCCCGTCCGGCTGCCGCTTCCACCCGCGCTGCCCGGACGCGATCGACGCCTGCAAGGAGACAGACCCTCCCGAGAAGCTCATCGGGGGCGACCACTACGCCTCCTGCCTGAGGATCGGCGAGTGACGCACTGACCCGCGCGGGGGCCGGCCAGGGGCCGGCCCCCGCGCGGGTCCGCACCGCCGTATGTCCGCCCGGGCAGCGGGCCGCCACCGTGACGAGGACGTGACCGATGTCTGACCCAGTCGCCGAGATCTGGCCCGACGAGGCGATCGAGGCGATCCACCTCGCGTCGCTGGCCCTGCTCGAGCGGGCCGGTGTCAGGGTCGAGTCGCCGGCCGCCCGGGAACTCTTCCTCGCCGCGGGCTGCACCGCGGCCGCCGACGACCGCGTGCTCATCCCACGCGGCGCGGTCGAAGACGCGCTCGCCGCCTGCCCGCCGTCCTACACGCTCGCGGCGCGGGACCCGGCGCGGGCGATGCTCATGGACCCCGCTCCCGGCCCGACCTACGTCCACAACATGGGCGGCGCTCGCGACGTGGCCGATCCGCGTACCGGCGCCGGCCGCCGCGCCACGCTTCACGATCAGATCCTGGGCACGCGCGTCATGCATCACCTGGTGAACCAGAGCCAGGTCACGTCACTCTGGCAGCCGCAGGACGTGCCGGATCTTCTGGAGCCCCTGTACTCGTATCTCGTCCTCGCCTTCGAGACCGACAAGGCTCTCGGCGGGCCCGGGATCTCCCACCCGTTCCAGGCACGCTACCTGCACGAGATGGCGACGGCGGTCACGGGGGCCGACGGGGCCGGCGGCGTCTACCCGATCGACCTCGCGTTCTCCCCGGTAAGCCCGCTCATCCTCGGCGGTGAGGTCACCGATGCGCTCGTCGCCGAGGTCAGGCGCGGCGGCGTGGTCGTCGAGATCCTGCCGTGCCCGGCGGCGGCGACCACCGCGCCCGGCGCGATCTCCGCCGCACTCGCACAGCAGAATGCGGAGGTGCTCTCGGGCGTCGTGCTCACGCAGCTCGCCGCCTCGGGCACCCCCGTCTACTACGGCCCGCGGCTGAGCGCTGTGGACCCGCGCAGCGGCGTCGTCGTCTCGGGGACGCCGGAGACCGGCGTCGCCTCGGTGGCGGCGGTGCTGCTCGCGCGCCGCTGCGGGCTCGCCTGCGACTGCTACGGTCCCTGCAGCGACAGCAAGGTCGTGGACGCGCAGTTCGGCTACGAGCGCGCCGTGAACGCGCTGCTCGGCCTCGCGGCGCGGCCGCGGCTGCTGTCGGGGATCGGCGAGCTCCAGGCCGGCGTCGCCAGCTCGCTCGAAGTCCTGGTCATCGACGACGACGTGCTCAACAACGCCTTCTACGCGCTCACGCCGCGACCGTGGGACGCCGACGCCCTCGACGTGGAGGCGATGGTGGACGGCGTGCTCTCCGGCCACGGTTTCCTGGGCACCAAGCACACGCGGCGCTACATCCGCAGCGAGTTCGTGACGCCGCTGCTGGGCTACCGCGGCGGTCTCAGCGAGTGGCTCGCCGCGGGCCGGAGCGGCCTCGTGGACCTCGCCTCCGAGCGGGTCGCCGACCTGGTCGACCGCGAGCCCGTGGGCCTGCCGGACGACGTGCTCGCCGCGCTGGTCGCTCTCATCGCGGCGTGCGCCGCCGAGATCGGGATGGGGGAGATCCCGGACCCGCGCCGCGTGCTGGAGTTGTAGACTAGATCGGCCGCTCGGAGAGGCGGCCGCTGGGGCAGCGCGACCACCGGGATGGGGCAGATGGCGATCCCGTTCGTACACATCGAGGCACGTGGCTCGTATCACGAGCTCGGACGCGCCGTGGGCGAAGGCGCCCGCGACGAGGTGCGCGCCGCGGTCGCGTTCTTCCGCGACGACTTCGCGGCGATGACCGGCGGCCGGCTCACGTTCGCCGCCGCCGAGCGCGCGTCTCTCGCCTACGCCGATCACGCCCGCCGCGCTCTGCCGCAGTACTGGGACGAACTGGAGGGCCTCGCCGAGGGCGCCGGTCTCCCGCTCTCCGAACTCCTCGTCCTCAACTGCGGCGAGGAGTTCACCTGCAGCGAGCCGGTCGAGGGATCTCACGGCGTGGCTCCGGCGTCATCGCGAGGCGGCGACCACTGCACGGCGGTGGCGGTCTCCAGTCAGGGTCGCCACATCGTCGGCCACAACATGGACTGGTACGTGATCGACGCCGTCAACAACGTGTTCTTCGACCTCATCGATCCCGAGGGCACGCGCGTGATGGGCATCGCCGGCGCGCCCTACCTCCTGATGCTGGGCATGAACTCGCACGGCGTCGCCAGCGTCAGCAACTCCGTCCACTCCACCGACAACCGGCTCGGCGTCCCCAACGTCTTCGTGCGCCGGGCGACGCTCGGCGCGCCGAGCGTCGCCGAGGCGCGCGCCCGCGGGCTGCTGGCGGGCCGGGCGCGCGGCACCAACCATCTCTTCGCCGACACCGGCGGCACGCTGTGGGACGTGGAGACCTCGGCGACGGCGAGCGCCTTCATGGATCACTCCGCCGCCGGCTACGCCGCCCACACCAACCACTACGTCTCTCCGGAGATGCTGCCGTTCGAAGGATCGGACCACGTGGAGTCGCGCGTGCGGCTCGCCACCGCGGAGCGCATGCTGGCCCAGGGCCTCGAGGACGAAGAGGACCCCGTCGACCTCGTGGCCCGTGTGCTCCGCTGCCATGAGCCCGGGCCGGACCAGGCCATCTGCGGGCATCCGGACGAGAGCGAGCCGCCCGCCGGCCAGGGCATGACGGTCGGCAGCATGATCTGCGACCTGGACGAGCGCCGCATCCACGTCTGCGCGGGGCCGCCCTGCGAGAATCCTTACCAGACCTTCGCGATGTAGGCGCGACGGCAGCCCTTGAACGACTTCGACCTGATCATCGCCAACGGCCGCATCGTCGACGGCTGCGGCAACCCCTGGTACTACGGCGACGTAGCTGTACGCCGCGACCGCATCGCCGCGATAGGGGCGCCCGGCGCCCTGGGCGGCCGGCGGGTCGTGGATGCGGCCGGCCGCTACGTGGCGCCGGGGTTCGTCGACCCGCACACGCACTCCGATATCTCGATCCTCCAGCACCCGGGCGCCGACTCGGTCGTCCGCCAGGGCGTCACAACGCACGTCACCGGCAACTGCGGCATGTCGCCGGCACCGCTCTCCGCCGCCCACCGCGACGAGGCGCTGCACAACTGGGGCCACTACTGGGACATCTCCGGCGTGTCGTGGGACTGGCGGAGCTTCGCGCAGTATCTGCGCGAGCTGGGGCGCACGCCCAAGGCGATCAACGTCGCGCCGCTCGTCGGCCACGGTGCGCTGCGGCTCGCGGTGATGGGCTTCTCCGAAGAGGCGGCGAGCGAGCGCGAACTCGTGCGCATGGAGAGGCTTCTCGACGCCGCCATGCGCGCTGGAGCGCACGGCATGTCCACAGGGCTCGTCTACCCGCCCGGCTGCTTCGCCGGGACGGAGGAGCTCGCCCGCCTGTGCGGCACCGTCGCCCGCTACCGCGGCATCTACACCTCGCACGTGCGCGGCGAACGCGAGACGATCCTCGAAGCGGTGGCCGAAGCCATCGACATCGGCCGCCGCAGCGGCGTGGCCGCCGTCGAGATCTCGCACAATGCGCCCAAGTGGGGCGCGCCGGCCGACGCCGGCGCCAACCTGGCCCTCATCGAGCAGGCGCGGCGGGAGGGCATGGACGTCACGACCGACAACGACGTCCACACCGAACTTGCGCCGCGGCTGTCGCGCGCCCTGCCGCAGCCGCTCCTCGATCTCGATCACGGCGAGCTGATGGCGCTGCTCGCCGATCCGGTCCGGCGTGCGGAGGTGCGCCGGGACATCGCCGAGGACCGCCTGCCCGGCGCCGGCTACACCGGCCTCGTGCGCCACGGCCGGTTCGACCGCATCGTGGTGCTCCACGCAGACCGTCACCCGGAGCTTCGCGGCCGCTCGGTGGCCGACATCGCGGCGGCGCGCGCCGCCGACGCCTTCGACACGTTCCTCGACCTCATCGTCGAGGAGGACGACGGGATCGTCGGCATCTTCGACTACATCGCCGAGGCCGACATCCGCGCCCTCCTCACGAGCCCGCTGGCGATGGTGTCCTCGGACGGGCTCGTGATGCAGCCGGCCGACACGCTCGACGACCCCTCGCTGTACTGGCCCTGCAGCTACGGCGAGTACCCCGGCATCCTCGAGCGCTACGTGCACGACGAGCCGGTCCTCCGTCTCGAGGAGGCGGTCCGCAAGATGACTTCGTTCCCGGCCCAGCGGTTCCGTCTCTTCGACCGCGGGGCGCTGCGCCCCGGGCTGCGCGCCGACGTCGTCGTGTTCGATCTCGAGCGCGTCCACGATCTGGCGACCAACCTCTACCCGCACAGCTTCCCCTTCGCCAACATCCCGCACCGGTACCCGACCGGCATCGATTGGGTCGTGGTCAACGGCTCTGCGGTGCTGGAAGAGGGCGAGCACACCGGCGCCCTGCCGGGTCGTATCCTGCGCCGCGGCTGACGACGCGTCGCGCCGCGGCCGACGAGCACTGGCGCCGCGGCCGACGAGCACTGGCGCCGCGGCCGACTGGCGGCCACACGCCAGAACGTACAAAGGCCTTGCCGTGGGCGCCGGTCACGGTCTCGCGCTGTACTTGGACATGATGTAGAATCTCGCCGATGATCACGGTCCAGGACATCCTCGAGATCCCCGATCTCAACCTGCGCCTCCTGGCCGGCGCCAAGTCCACCAGCAACCCGGTGCGCTGGGTGCACATCACCGAGGTGCCGGACCCCACCAAGTGGCTCAAGGGCGGCGAGCTCCTGCTCACCACCGGCTACGGCTTCGTGGGCCCGGAGGAGCAGCAGATCGCGTCGCTGCAGCGCCTCATCGACCACAACATCTCCGGTCTCGGTTTTGGGACCGGCTTCAGCTTCGACAAGGTCCCGCCGGCGCTCGTCAAGGTCGCCGAGGAGTACGGATTCCCCTTGTTCGAGGTGCCCTATCACGTGCCGTTCATCGCCATCACCGAGGCCGTCGCCTCGAAGATCGTCAACGAGCAGTACTCGCTCCTGCAGCGCAGCCTCGCGGTGCACGAGAAGCTCACCAAGATCGTGCTGGAGGAGAAGGGCCTCGAGGCCATCCTTTCCACGCTCTCGGCCCTCGTAGGCTGCTCCGCCGTGCTCTTCGACTTCCACGGCGTCGTCCTGTGCGAGGCGGCCTATCGGCGCCACCTCGGCGGCGAGCTGATCGCCGACCTCTGGCGCCAGATCGGCGACCGTCGCGCCAATCGCCAGAACTTCGCCTTGAGCGTGGACGGCGTCGGCTCGGGTGTGCAGGTTTACCCGGTCGTCGCCTCGCACCGCATCGGCGCCTTCCTCGCCGTGGTCAAGGACAGCGGCGACTTCAGCGAGTACGACCGCATCATCCTCCACAACGTGGTCACTGTGACGGCGCTGGAACTGGTCAAGAAGAAGGCCGTCGCCGAGACCGAGAAGCGCCTCGCCGGCGACTTCTTCGACGAGCTCATCGCCAGCGACCTGTACGAGGAGGAGATCGCCCGCCGGCTCGCCTTCTTCGGGCTCGACTCGCAGGCGCCGCACCTCATCGTGCTCGTCGATGTGGACGGCGGCGACGGAGACGGCGACGGCGAGAGTGCCAACGTGGTCGCGCCGGACATCAAGGAGCGCCTCCACTGGGCGGTGGACGAGTTCATGGCCCGCCGCGACGCCCTGTTCATCTCGGCGTCGCACGCCGACTCCGTGGTGATCCTCCTGCAGCCCGGCAAGCTCGACACCAAGGCCGTCCTCGCGCTGGCGGCCGAGCTCCAGGCGTCGATCCTCCAGCTGCTGCCGGAGATCACCGCGTCGGTCGGCATCGGGCGCCCGCACCGCCAGCTCATCGATCTCCGCCAGAGCTACTACGAGGCGAGCTACGCCATCAAGATCCGCAAGCTCAAGGGCGAGCCCGGAGTGATCGCCAGCTTCGACGATCTCGGTTCCTACGGGTTGCTGCTCGGGCTGCAGGACACGCTGTCCCTGGAGGTCTTCTACGACAGCGTGCTCGGCAAGCTGCAGGAGTACGACGAGCAGAACACGAGCGACCTGGTCAAGAGCCTGGCCTGCTTCCTCGAGGCCAACGGCCACTGGGGCGACGCGGCCGAGAAGCTCTTCGTGCACCGGCACACGCTGCGCTACCGCATGAAGCGGGTGGAGGAGATCACGGGGCGCGATCTCGACCAGTCACAGGACCGCATGGAGTTCTGGCTGGCCCTCAAGGCCAAGGAACTCATCGACCAGTCCACGAAGGGCCGGACGGCCCAGTAGCACAGACCACCGCGGCGGGCCTCCCGGCTCGCGCCCTAGGACATCACCAGCGAGCCGTTGTCGACGACGACGTTGACTCCCGTGACCCCGTCCGTCTCCAGGCAGAAGCGTACGGCCGCGCCGACGTCTGCCGGCGTCACGAGCCTCTCGGAGGCGACCTTGGCGGCCGCCCGCAGCGTGGCCGCGCGATGCTCGTCGTCCTCGAGGTCGACCGGCCCGGGCGCGACGCCGCAGACACGCACCCCGTCGGCGCTCCAGGCCCGGGCGAGCTCCTTGACGAGGTGGATCTGGGCCGCTTTGGCGGCGCCGTGCGCCGCGAACGCGGCCCACGGCTGCAGTCCGAGATAGTCGGTGAGGGCGATGATCACGCCGCGCGTCGCTCCCGCCGCGCCGGCTTCGCCCGCGGCGGCCGCACCCGTCGCATCCGCGCGGCCACGGGGTCGCGCGAGGAACTCCTCGCGCGCCGCGCCCGCGGCGAAGAAGAAGCCCTTGGCGATAGTGTCCAGGGAGCCGTCCCAGCTCGCCTCGTCGAGTCGTTCCGGCGGCGTCGGCACGAAGGGTCCGCTCGCCGCGAAGACCAGCGCGTCGAGGCCGCCGAGGGCGACTGCGCCGTCGGTGACGAGGCGCGCCGCCTGCGCCGCCACGCTCACGTCGCCGGTGACGGCCACGGCGAGCGGCGCTCCGGCGGCGCGCAGCGCCGCGACCTGTTCGTCGACCGGGATACCGGCGTGGCGCGAGGTGACGCAAACGGAAGCCCCGGCACCGGCGAGGTCGAGGGCGAGCGCGCGCCCGAGGCGGCGCACGCCGCCGACCAGCAGGATCTTCGAGCCGGCGACGTTCATGAGGAGCGCTCCCTCACGCCGGCTCCCCGAGGTGGGCGTACAACTCGCCGGCGATGGCGGCGATCGCCTGCGGCGCCCGCTGTGTCTGCTCCGCGTCGAGGCCCTTGCAGTACACGACCATCACGATCGGGGCGCCCTGCGGTGTGTACACGATCGCGGCGTCGTTGCTGGTGCCGGTGACGCCGCCGGTCTTGTTGGCCACCAGGAGGCCGGCCGGCAGGCCGGCGGGGATCTTCTCGCGCCACTCCTGCCGGCTCATGATCTCGATCATCAGGCGGCAGGAGGGAGCCGAGGCGCAGCGCTGCTCGGCGATCATCGCCAGCAGTTCCGCCATGTCGGCGGGGGAGCCCTGGTTGTCCAGCGCCTGGTCGATGGCGAAGGCGTCGTCGTAGCCCAGGGATCCGTCAAGGCCCCAGCGCTGGTCGTAGACGTGTTGGAAGCTCGCGCCGCTTAGACGGGCGTTCTCCTCGAGGACGCGCGCGAGCGCCTCCTCGTGCCGGCCGCCCATCTCGAACTCGCGCCAGCGCGCGACGATCTCCGCGCCGCTCAGGCCGCGCCAGTCACTGCCGGCGCCGCACTCCATCAGGAAGTACTCGCGGTCGGGCATGAAGCAGTCGATCTCCGTGAGCCCCAGCCGCGTCATCGTGTCGTTCACGGCTCCCAATCCGACGAGGCGCCAGAGCATGTCGGTGGCCGTGTTGTCGCTCAAGGTGATCATCAGGTACAGGAGGTCGCGGACGCTTGGGCGCAACCCCTCGTGGCAGTGGATGAGCGTGCTGCCGGGGCTCTTGTCCGCCTCGGTCAGCGTGAGCCGGTCGCCCAGGCGGATGGCCCCGGCGTCCACCTGGCGCATCACTTCGACCATGACGGGGATCTTGAAGCAACTCGCCATTGGGAACGATTCGCCGGCGGCGAGGGTCACGCTCGCCTGGCTCGCGAGGTTGCGCGCGGCTACGCCGACCGTGCCTCCGAGATCGGCGGCGATGGCCGCGACGGCGTGGTGGACGTGGGCCTGTTCGACCATGCAGCGACTCCCTCCGTGCACTGCGACCTACGATATACGAGGCGCCCGACTGCGGGCCAGAGGGGCGCCCGAGGCGGCGCGGGCACACACCGGTCGCTCACCGGATCTTGATGTTTTCTGTGCGCTCTCATGTGCTAGAGTGTGACATCATGCACGACTGTGTGCACGGCTACGCCGTGGACACGACGTATCAGGATGAGGAGCGAGGAGGAGTCATGATCGTCGGTTGCCCCAAGGAGATCAAGAACGAGGAGTACCGCGTCTCGATGACGCCGAACGGCGTCAAGGATTTCGTGAGCGCCGGTCACACCGTGATCGTAGAGGCCGGAGCCGGCGTCGGCTCGGGCTTCAGTGACAAGGAGTACAAGGCCGCCGGCGCCCAGCTCGCCAAGGTCGAGGAAGTCTTCGCGAAGTCCGACATGATCTACAAGGTCAAGGAGCCCCTCCCCGTGGAGTGGCCGATGTTCAAGAAGGGCCAGATCCTCTACACGTACCTCCACCTGGCTGCGGCTTATGCCAAGGACCTCACCAAGGGCATGCTCAAGGCCGACATCCGCGGTGTCGCGTTCGAGACGGTCGAGCTCCCCAATGGCGCGCATCCGCTCCTCTTCCCGATGAGTGAAGTCGCCGGCAAGATGGCGACCCAGGCCGGCGCGACGCATCTCCAGAAGGAGAACGGCGGCCGCGGCGTGCTCATCGGCGGCGTCACCGGCGTCCCGCCGGCGAAGGTCGTCATCATCGGCGGCGGCACCGTCGGCATCAACGCCGCCAAGGTCTCCGTCGGCATGGGTGCGCGCACCGTCATCATGGACAGCTACGCCCCGCGCCTCACCTACCTCGACGACGTCTTCGGCGGTCGCATCGAGACCGTGCTCAGCACTGAGGCGGCCATCGAAGAGCAGATCGTCGATGCCGACATCGTCGTCGGCGCCGTGCTGCTCCCCGGCGGCGCGCAGGCTCCGCACCTCATCAAGAAGCGCATGCTCAAGACCATGATGCCGGGTTCGGTCATCGTCGACGTCGCCATCGACCAGGGCGGCTGCTTCGAGACCTCGAAGCCCACGTCACACACCGAGCCGACCTACGTGGTCGACGGCGTGATCCACTACTGCGTGGCCAACATGCCGGGCGCGATGGCCCGCACTTCGACGGTGGCTCTCGCCGGCGCCACGCTTCCCTACGGTCTGGCGATCGCCAACAAGGGTCTCGAGCAGGCCGTCAAGGACGACGCCGTGCTTGCGCTGGGCGTCAACGTCTACCGTGGCAAGCTCACCATCCCGTCCGTGGCCGAGGCTCACAAGATGAAGTACACGCCGCTGGACAAAGTGCTGGCGTAACTGACCTTTCGGGTACGGCCGGTCCACTGGCCGCACCCGTCGGAACGTGCCAGAATGGAGCCGCGTTCGGACGCTCGTCCGAACGCGGCTCTTTCCGTTGCGGGCGCCTCGCCGCCCCGCCGGGGGCCGGTGGCGGCGCCAGCGGAGAGCCGCCGGGCGGCAGGAGCGCCGGCACGCCGTGGCCAGCAAAGGAGCATGAATGGGCGATCTTCTTCGTATCGACCTCACGACCCGCACGACCAGTGAAGAGACGGTGCCGCCGGAGCTCATCAAGGAGCTCATCGGCGCCAAGGGCATCGGCACGCACTACCTGTGCGAGGAGGTCGGCCCCGAGGTCGATCCACTGAGCCCGGGCAACAAGCTGATCTTCGTGGTCGGCCCCATGGGCGGCACCACGATGCTGGGCAGCAATCGCTACGCCCTGTACTTCGCCTCACCGCTCACCGGCGGCTACGGCGAGTGCTACTCGGGCGGCAACCTCACGCCCCAGTTCGCGCGCACCGGCTACAAGGTCGTGATCGTCGAGGGCAGGGCGGACGGACCGATCTACCTGGAGGTCAGCGAGGAGGGCGCAGCCTTCCACGACGCCTCCGACATCTGGGGCATGGACGCTTTCAAGGCCGAGGACGAGATCCTCGCGCGCACCCCGCACAAGAAGGCTCAGGCCTGCGTCATCGGCCAGGCCGGCGAGAAGCTCGTGCGCTTCGCCTGCGTCAACAACAACTACTGGCACCAGCTCGGTCGCGGCGGACCAGGGGCCGTGTACGGCTCCAAGAACCTCAAGGGCATCGTCTGGCACGGCGAGAAGAAGGTCGATGTCGCGCGCCCGGACGACTTCAAGGCCGTCGTGAGAGACCTCATCGAGCGCACCAAGGACGATCCCGGCGTGGCCGCCTACCAGCGCGGCGGCACGCTGAACATGGTGCGCATCATGAACGGTGCCAACGCGTTCCCGACGCGCTACTGGCGCAAGGGCACCCTCGAGAACTTCGAGCGCATCACCGTCGAGACGATGCTTGCCGAGCACGGCACCGTCAATCAGACGTGTCCGCCCTGCGTCTTCAAGTGCGTCAAGCGCAACACGGTGTTCAAGGGGCGCCACGAGGGACTCGTGGTCGAGGGTCCCGAGTACGAGACGGCATATGTCTTCGGTGGGCTTTGCGAGATCGACGACTTCGCCGAGATCATGTGGCTCAACGACGTCTGCGATCGCCTCGGCGTCGACACCATGGACGCCGGCAACCTGTGTGCCCTCGCGATCGAGTGCGCCGAGCGCGGCCTCATCGACGAGAAGCTCACGTGGAACGATCCCGTCGGCGTGGGCGCCTTCCTCGAGAAGCTCTGTCTGCGCGAGGGCATCGGCGACCTCTGGGCCGAGGGCCTCCTCGCGGTCGCCAAGGAGTATGGCCTCGAGGACGTGGCCGTGCACGCCAAGGGCATGGCTCCGGCGGGCTACGAGCCGCGCAAGATGAAGGGCATGGGCCTCGGCTTCGCGACCACGCCGCGCGGCGCCTGCCACCTGCGCGCCACCATGTACAAGCCGGAGCTCCTGGGCGTGACCCAGTACGGTGAGATCGAGGGCAAGGCCGAGATCTACTGCGACTGGGAAGACCGCCTCACGATCATGGACACGCTCGTCTACTGCCGCTTCTACCGCGACATGGTGCAGTGGCCGTACATCACGGCCGTCGTCAACGCCGCGATAGGCACCGACTACACCGAAGAGGACCTGCATCGCATCGCCAACCGCATCATCACGATGACCCACGACTTCAACGCCGCACGCGGCATCGGACGCGAGTCGGAGAAGCTGCCGGACTGGGTCACTGAGAAGCCCATGGAGGACGAGGGGGCGCTCACGTTCCCGCAGAGCGAGATGACCTCCATGCTCGCCGACTACTACCGCGTCAGGGGCTGGGGAGAGCTGCCCGCCTAGGGCCGCACACGCCGGTCCGTACGAGCGAAGGGCGCGGCCGCCCGAAGAGGCGGCCGCGCCCTTCGCTCGTACGTCACGTGCCGAGGTACTCGGCGATGCGCACGAAGGGACGCATGGCGTCGTCCCAGGCGTCGGTGAGGATCTTGAGGCGCTGCAGCGAGCGCTGCATACGCTCGAGGTCCGCCGTCAGGGCGGCGCCGTCGGTCGCGAGTCGTTCCGCCGCGCGTCCGGCCTCGTCGGCGCGCCCCGCCAGCTCGACCGCCAACGGCGCGATGTGACGTGACACGCCGACCCCGTGCTTGGCGAGACGCCATCCTTTGAGCCCCAGGTAGGCGAGCGCGAAGCCGATGATCGCGAGGCTCGCGAGCCCGATGCCGAGGAGGATCCAACCGTTCATGGGGTCAGTCTACCGCGTGCGGGGCGCGGTCACAGGCGGATGGGGTAGCGACAGAAGAGGCTGGCGCCGCGTCCGGCGAGCTGGCTGACCTTGACGACGTCGCCGGTGTGCGGCGCCTCGATGAAGAGCCCGTTGCCGATGTAGATGCCGACGTGGTGATAGAAGCTGGGCGTCCCGAAGAAGACCAGGTCGGCAGGCTGCAGCTGGTCGAACGGCACGGGGGTGCCCATGCGCGCCTGCATGGTGGCGGCGTGCGGGAAGCCCACCCCGAACTTGGCGTAGACGTAGAGGACGAGACCGGAGCAGTCGAAGCCGCCCGCCGGTGTGGCGCCCGCCCACACGTAGGGGATGCCCAGGTACTTCATCGTCTCCTTGACGAGGGCGACCTGCGCGGCGGTGCCGTTGATGGTGCTGATGTCGACGCCCGCGGCGCTGGCCAGCCGTGCCGATGCGGCGGCGTCCAGACGCGCCTGCTGCTCCAGCAGTTGCCTGACCTGGCCGCTCAGATCGGCGAGCAGCGCCTTGCGCTGAGCCAGCTGGTCCTCCACGTCGGTCTGCTGGTTGCGCAGGACGATCTCCTTGGCGAGCGCAGTCTCGCGATCCTTTTCGATGGACTTCTCCAGATCGCCGACGCGGCGGGCGAGATCCTCGATGCCGGTCACCGTGTTCGCGTCGGCGCGGTTGATCTGGTTGAAGTAGTCGATGGACGTCTCGATGTCCGTGAGGTCGTGCATGCCGATGATGACGTCCAGAAGGCTCACGTCGCCGTTCTTGTACATGTCCGTCATGCGGTCGCCGAGCACGGCCCGGGCGACGTCGAGCTGCAGCTGGGCGCGCTGCAGGTCCATGCGGGTCGCGATGAGCCGGGCGTTGAGCGCGTCGAGATCGGCGCGCGCGACGTTGTACTTCTCGATCGCGATCTCCGCCCGACGGTCGAGACGCTTCACGTCGGCCTGCGCGCGCGCCGCCTCACGCTGTAGTTCCTGGATGTCCTTGGCGCGGGGCGCCGCCGAAGCGGCGGCGGGAAGCAGCAGGACGGCGGCGCACAGCGCGCAGGCCAGCGCCGCCGTCACTGCCACCACTCCGCTTTTCGCCTTGTTCGAAGTCATCTAGAGATAGTGTATCGGAACATCGCGCTCACTCTGTAAGCCTCGCACGTCGGCTGCGGCTCACCCGGTACTTTACAATCACCGCGAAGAGCGTATACAATCTTACGTCCAGTATGCGTCGCGGGGTGGAGCAGTCCGGTAGCTCGTCGGGCTCATAACCCGAAGGTCGCAGGTTCGAATCCTGCCCCCGCTACCAAGCCTTCCGGGGCGCCCGTTCGGGCGCCCTTCCTTTTGCCTCTCGCGCCGGTTCGTCCCGCAGCTTCGGGCTCTGGGCCGTGGTGGCGCTTCACACCCGGCTTCGGCGGGTAGGACGCTCCCGACAAGCCGCCAACCACGTCGCGAGGGGGTCTCAGATGTCCACCGGAAAGCAAGCGGCCGCGGAGTTCCTGGGAACGTTCTGGCTCGTCTTCGCGGGCACCGGCGCCGCCGTCCTGGCCGCCGCGGTCGGCAACAACGGCATCGGCTGGATCGGCGTCGCCCTGGCCTTCGGCCTCACCGTCGTCACCATGGCGTACGCCGTCGGCCACATCTCCGGCGCCCACTTCAACCCCGCCATCACGATCGGGCTCTGGGCGGGTGGGCGTTTCCCCGCCGCCAAGATCCCCGTGTACATCGTCTCCCAGGTGCTCGGCGCGATCGCCGCTTCCGCCGTGCTCTACGCTGTGGCCAGCGGCAAGGCCGGCTTCAGCCTGTCCAGCGGTTTCGCCGCCAACGGCTATGGTGCGCACTCACCCGCCGGGTACGATCTCACCGCGGCGATCATCATCGAGCTCCTGATGACCTTCATCTTCGTCTTCGTGATCCACGGCGTGACGCACCGCCGCGCGCCGGCGGGCATGGCGCCGCTGGCCATCGGCCTGACGCTCACCCTCATCCACCTGGTCAGCATCCCGGTAGATAACGCGTCCGTGAACCCGGCACGCAGCCTCGCTCCGGCGCTGTTCGTGGGCGGCTGGGCGCTCAGCCAGCTCTGGGTATTCATCGTGTTCCCGATCATCGGCGGCGTCGCCGGTGGTCTCGCCTACCGGTACATCCTCGACTCACGGGCCGGCAAGGACGACGAGGTCGCGGGGCCGGGCGAAGCGACGGAGTGAGGCGGACGCCGTGTCGGTCCTGATCATCGTCAACACGGCGCCCTATGGCAGCGAGGGCCCGTACAACGCCTTTCGCCTCGCCGACGCGCTCGCTTTGCGCGAGGAGCACGTGGAGCTCTTCCTGATGGGCGACGCCGTGCACGCCGCGCGCGCCGGGCAGGATCCGCGCGGCGCGCACGCCTCGCTCGAGGAGATGCTGCGGCAGCTCCTCGAGAAGGGCGTGGACGTCGCCTGCTGCGGAACCTGCTGCACCTCGCGGGGCCTCATGGACGACGCGGTCGTGGCCGGCGTGCGCATCGAGACCGTCCACGACCTTGCCGCCGCCACCGCGCGCAGCGACAAGGTCGTCTCTTTCTAGGCGCGCCGTGACGCGGACGGACGCCGCGGGCTACCGTCTCGAGCGGCGCGTGGCGGCGTTCGTGGGCGATCAGGGCGTACTCCATCCCGGCGAGCGGGCGCTGCTCATGCTCTCCGGCGGCGCCGATTCGATGGCGCTCCTCGCGATCGTCCGGAAAGCCGCCCGCCGGCCTGGCCTCGGGCTCGAGCTGGCCGCGCTCCACGTGGACTACGCCACCCGCGGCGCGGACTCGGCGCGCGACGCCGACATCGTCGCGCGCGCCTGCGACGCCGCCGGCGTCCCGCTGCACGTCGTCCGGCTCGAGCGGCGGCTCAGCGGCGGCGACTTCCAGGCGCGCGCCCGCGATCTGCGCTACCGCGAAGCACGCGCGCTGGCGGAGGCGGGCGGCTACGACGCGATCGTGACCGCCCATAACCGCGACGACCAGGCCGAGACGGTGCTCTACCAGCTCACGAAGTACGCGACGCCGCGGGCGCTGGCCGGCATGCGGCCGCGCGAAGGCCGGCTGGCGCGGCCGCTGCTCTGCCTCGGCGCGACCGAGATCCGCGAGTACTGCCGCGCGGCCGGCATCGAGTACGGCGAGGACGTGACCAACGCGCGGCCGGTGTACGCCCGCAACCGCTTGCGGCTGGAGGTCCTCCCTCTGCTGCAGGCCCTGAACCCACGCGTGGTGGAGACGCTCGCCGACGCCGCCGGCATGGCCGCCGCCCAGGAGGAGATCGTGGCGGCGGCGGTCGCGGCGGCGGAAGAGCGGATCGCGGCGCCGGAAGTGCGGATCGCGGCGGCGGAAGAGCGGATCGCGGCGCCGGAAGAGCGGGTCGCGGCGCCGGCGGGTGAGGGTGACCTTTGGACGCTCGACATCCGCGCGCTGCGCGCCGAAGCGCCCGCGCTGCAGGCGCTCGTGCTGCACGACGCGGCGCGCCGCGCCCTCGGCGGCGACGCGCTCGTGGAGCGCCGCCTCGTGGCGGCGCTGCTCGCGCTCTGCGCGCGGCGCGACGACGCCGGGCGCGTGAGCCTGGGCCGCGGCGTCGAGGCCGTGCGCGCCGGCGGACGGCTGCGCCTGCGCCGGCGCGAGCCTGCGCACGCCTGCTCCCCGGTCGCCGTCGACGGCGCGGCGCTGGCGGCCGCCGGCGATGAGGGCTGCGCCCTCGTCTGGTGCGGCCGCTCCTACCGCGCCCGTCTGCTCGCGCCGGCCGGCTTCGACCGCGCCGCCGCCGCGGCGGGGCAGGCCTTCGTCGGCCTCGCGGCGCCGCCGCGCGGAGTGACGCTCCGTCACCCGCGCCGCGGCGAGCGCTTCGGTCCGCTGGGGCTCGGCGAGGAGACGACCGTGGCGCGTTTCCTCGCGGCGGCGCGGGTGCCCGCCGCGGAGCGCGCTCGCGCGCTGGCGCTCGTCGCCGACGACGACCTCGCCTGGGTGGGTTACGTCGCCGCCGGCGCCGTGCGCGGCCGGGTTGCGCAGTCGCGCCGGGTAGACGAGAGTACCCGGTGCATCCTGCACGTCTTCCGGGAGGGACCGTGAACGCGCCGATCGCCGAGGTACTCGTCGGAGTCGACGAGCTGGCCGCCAAAGTGGACGAGCTCGCTGCGCGCATCTCAGCTGACTACGCGGGCGAGGAGATCCTGCTCGTCGGCGTGCTCAAGGGCGCGGTGTTCTTCATGGCCGACCTGGCACGGCGTATCAAGGCGCCGGTGGCGCTCGACTTCATGGCCGTTTCCAGCTATGGCTCGTCCACCGACTCTTCCGGCGTGGTGCGCATCCTCAAGGACCTCGATCTCGAGATCGCCGGCCGGCACGTGCTGATCGTCGAGGACATCATCGACTCGGGTCTCACGCTGAGCTACCTGCTCAAGAACCTGCGCAGCCGCAAGCCCGCCTCGCTCGAGGTGTGTGCGCTGCTCACCAAGCCGTCGCGGAGGCGCACCGAGATCCCGTGCAAATACGTCGGCTTCGAGATCCCCGACAAGTTCGTGGTCGGCTACGGCCTCGACCTCGCGGACCACTTCCGGACGCTCGATTTCATCGGCGTCCTCACGCCCGAGGCGGCGGCGCAGATCATGGAAGAGGCGGGCTCGCTGCTGTAGCGTCCGGGGTTCTTTGCCGCCACCGGACGGGTATGCTACTCTCGCCAGACGGGCATTTGCAGGCACAAACAGCTCGCCGCTGAGCGGCCGGCGCCACTCCACCGAGAAGGATCCACGTGAGCAGATTCATCCGCAGCGCCCTGTTTCCCATCCTCATCGTCATCATCGTGGCGATGTTCATCCAGTACGTCATCTCCAACAACAACAAGGGCAACGCGCAGGCCAAGCCCATCTACTCGGCGCCGGGGACCGCCAGCCTTTCGGTGCTCAACAGCGACCTGCAGAACGACTTCGTCAAGAGCGTCGTCATCGACCCGTCGAACAGCAAGGCAGAGGTCACGCAGACGGGCGGCATCCAGTACTTCGTCGTCCAGGGCATCTCCAGCCCCACCGCCCTCGAGCAGCAGATCAAGACGGCACACCCCAAGGTGACGGTGAGCACAGGCACCGTCACGCCCCCGTCGACGGCTCAGCCGAGCTTCACCAACGACGTCATCAACGGCAGGGTCGCCAACGCCGTACTCAACGTCAAGGACCAGACGCTGGCGGTGACGCTCAAGAAGGACGCCAGCGGCAAACAGGCGCAGTACACCGTCGCCTACACCGATCCGGTGTCCACTACGGCTCTGCTCGATCAGTACAACGTCGCCTACGACGCCACCAGTCCCAAGTCCGCCTGGTGGTCCGGGGCGCTCGCGTTCATCCTGCCGTTCATCCTCATCATCGGGCTGTGGATCTTCATGATGAACCAGATGCAGGGCGGCGGCTCCAAGGTCATGAGCTTCGGCAAGAGCCGCGCCAAGCGCGTCAGCGTGGACTCGCCCAAGGTGACGTTCAAGGACGTCGCCGGGGCGGACGAGGCCGTCGAGGAACTGCACGAGATCAAGGAGTTCCTCGAGAATCCCAAGAAGTTCCAGCAGCTCGGCGCGCGCATCCCCAAGGGCGTGTTGCTCTTCGGACCGCCCGGCACCGGCAAGACGCTGCTCGCGCGGGCCGTGGCCGGCGAGGCGGGCGTGCCGTTCTTCAGCATCAGCGGCTCGGACTTCGTCGAGATGTTCGTCGGCGTCGGCGCCTCCCGCGTGCGCGACTTGTTCGCACAGGCCAAGGAGAACGCGCCCTGCATCATCTTCGTGGACGAGATCGACGCCGTGGGCCGCCACCGCGGCGCCGGCATGGGCGGCGGTCACGACGAGCGCGAGCAGACGCTCAACCAGTTGCTCGTCGAGATGGACGGCTTCGAGATGAAGGACAACGTCATCCTCATCGCCGCCACCAACCGGCCCGACATCCTGGACCCGGCGCTGCTGCGCCCGGGACGCTTCGACCGCCAGATCGTCGTCGACCGGCCGGACCGCCCGGGCCGCAAGGCGATCCTCGAGGTGCACACGCGCGGCAAGCCGATCAGCAAGGAGATCGACCTCGACGCGCTCGCGGCGCAGACGCCGGGCTTCACCGGCGCCGACCTCGCCAACC
>Ga0118677_10005762_pt1 | contig 18465 bp, 24 predicted proteins | sample AliMusrvi5mmetaG_FD_86154 | JGI IMG/M metagenome (GOLD analysis project Ga0118677, IMG submission 86154) | reverse complement strand
GTGTCGGGATCGTTTGGAACAGGGAAAGTAACCTGCCTGCGTGGATGCCTGCCCGCTGTACGCTCTTGATGCCGGGCCGCTGGAGGAACTTCAGAAAAAATACGGCGCAGTTAAAGCGGTAAAGGGATTTGCGGCTTCTCCCAAAACAAAGCCTTCTATAATCTTCAAGCCGCGATATTAGACGTTTTACAACCTTCCCTAACCCCTCCTGGCCAGGAGGGGCAATGAAATGCTGGCTGCTGAAACCAGTGCCTGTCTAAAAAAACGCCTCCCCTGTCAAGGAGAGGCCGGATGGGCTGTATGGAAAATCAAAGGTGCAGGCCCGCTATTTTTTTTCCGTATCGAAGCTGAAGGCAATGTTTACGCCGCACCACAGGATATTATTGCGCTGGTGGAGATCAGAGCCCCGTATGGACTTGTCGAGAAGGGCCGTGTAGCTCACCGACGGAACTATGGCAATAGATTCTGTTACCGGTATTTTAAGTCCCGCCGAAAGCAGCGAATCCGAGAAGGCGGAAGTATTCTTGCCGTAGTAAAATTTACTGTGATTGGCTGAAGAAAAGCCGACGGTCTCGCTTATGGTCAGGGTGCTGTTTAAAAGCTGCTTAAACTCAATGGAATGGCTCAGGCCCAGGGTCGTGTACCAGCCGTCGACTTCATCAATATCCCGGTAGACGGTGATCGTGGGAGAGAGGATCGTGTCGTACCCGAAGCTTGCGAAAAGCTCCTGTGTTTTGCTGCTTGTGGTGTGGGGGAAATCGTAATAGATGTACCCGGCCGAATAATTGAGCTTATCAAACGTCGCAGCATATTTCAGGGTATAATCGACCTCGGTGAAATTGTGCTGCATGTCATGGGCATTGGTAAGCTCAAGGTTTCCCCATACCGTCAGGCTCAAGCCCTTGTAGCTTACCCACACATCGGGCTGGAACACCGGGTCTTTATCGACTTCAAGCCCCCGCCACATGTATTTGCTATTGACCGGCAGATCAACGCCGAACTCTACGGCCTGCGACTGCGGGTCAGGCATGCAGCACATCACGCACAGAAGACAACACCAGAGCAGTCTTTTTTTTATGTCAGTCATCATTGCGGCCCTTCAGCTCAATAAAACAGACAAGTCGTTATGTCATTACCACATATAGAACATAGCCCCGGCAGCCACTGCTACAGATAGGCCTCTTCGCCGTGCAATGCCTGGTCCATGCCCGCTTCTTCATCAATTTCACTAACCTTAACGGGGGTTATCGTATTGATGATGACCAGCATCCCGTATGAGAACACAAAGGCATAAATCGATGCGCCTAGAACAGCGATGGTCTCCTTCAGGAAAAAGCTCACCCCGCCGAGCATCAGGCCGTTTGCGCCGGTTGAGTTGACCGCAGTTGTGGAGAATATGCCCAGCATGATGATGCCGATGGTGCCACCCACGCCGTGAACGCCCCAGACATCAAGGGCGTCATCCCATTTTAGGCTGTTTTTCAGCATAACGGCAAAATAGCAAACCCCGCCCGCCACGATGCCGATAATGACCGCCGACGAGGTTGTTACATAGCCTGCAGCAGGGGTTATGGTGGCAAGGCCCGCGACCGCGCCGGTCAGAAGGCCCAGGAACTTTGGCTTGCCTTCCTTGATCCAGTCGATAATGAGCCAGACAGTGGCGGCAAATGATGCGGACACATCGGTATTGAGAAAGGCAAGCGCTGTTACAGCATCGACCCGCAGCTCGCTGCCGGCATTAAACCCGTACCAGCCGAACCAGAGAAGACCTGTGCCAAGTGCCACCAGGGGAATGCTGTGGGGGCCGTGGTCCTTGACCTTTCGCCTGCCCACATAAAACACCGAGGCCAGCGCCGCCATGCCGGCAATGGCATGAACTACTATGCCGCCGGCAAAGTCAAGCACTCCCCATTTCTGAAGAAGGCCTCCGCCCCATACCATGTGGACGAAGGGGAAATAGACCAGCAGGAGCCACAGCACGAGAAAAATAAGATATGCGCCGAACCGCACGCGGTTGGTGAAGGCGCCCGTTATCAGCGCCGGAGTGATGATGGCAAACATCATCTGATAGGCGACAAAGACCATGAGGGGAATTCTGTTTTGTTCGTTGAACACCATGTCGACGGTGATGCCGCGCAGGCATGCCATATCGAGGTTGCCGATAATGCCCATGACATCCCCGCTGAAGCACAGCGAATACCCCACCAGGTACCACAGCACCGTGGTTACCGACATGGAAAGATAGCTCTGAATCATGATGGCAAGCGTGTTTTTCCTGCCCACCAGGCCGCCGTAAAAAAAAGCGAGCCCAGGTGTCATGAGCATGACCAGACTCGTGGCCAGAAGCATAAATCCCGTGTTTCCGGTATCAATATTCATCATGTGCCTCCATAACAGTCACTGCATTTAAAGGGTTTAAAAAAAAGTCCGGCAGTACTGAGCCAGAATCATTCCAGTAGCGGCAGAATACCACGGGCAGATTAGAGGCCCGTTAGGAGGGGATTATTTTTTATTTTGACAAAGCGTGCGGTCGAACCGGCAGCGGGCGATTTTCTAACAAAAAACTAATATTTAATCGCTGTCAAAATGGAGGTTTTTTGAATATAATTTGGAAAACACGAGGAAACGCCATGTGCCCGGATCAAACGCTGCTGTTTGTCGAAGATGAAAAAAACCTGCTCAACAGCCTTTCCTATATTCTGGAGCATGAAGGCTTTACGGTTTTGAAGGCCGCCTCGGGTGAAGAGGCCCTGGCGCTGGCCGGGAAAAACAGGCTTGATATCGTACTGCTGGATATCAGCCTTCCCGGCATAAACGGATTTGAAGTGGCCGAGCGCGTACGAAAAATGCCGTCCGCGGGCAGCCCCTGCATTATCATGCTCACCGGCAGCGAACTGGAGGAGGACATGATCAGGGCCCTTACCAGCACTGCCGATGATTATATTACCAAGCCCGTGCGGCCCCGGGTGCTGCTTGCCCGGATTGAGGCCGTGAGCAGGCGGGTAAAAGCCCGTTCACGGGAAAAAGACCCTCTGTGTTTTGACGGGCTGCGGATTGATCCCCGGGGATTTGAAGCAACGCTTGACGGAGCGCCCCTTGGGCTTACGAAAATCGAGTTCGACATTCTGCTGCTGCTTGCCGAAAACCAGAACCGGGCCTATTCCCGCAGCCAGATCATCAGCAACATACGGGGCGATGATTACTGCGTTACCGAGCGCAGCATCGACTATCAGGTTTTTTCCCTGCGCAAAAAACTCGGCCCCGCGGCTGAGCTGATTCAAACCGTTCACGGCGTCGGCTACAAGTTCAAAAGCTGACGGCCCGGAGACCATGCAGGATATGCTGCGCGATATTCCCCTTAAAATCATTCTCATTTTCGGCTTTCTTTTTTCCGGCCTTGTCCCCCTTCTCGTGACCGTGCTTCTGACGCTTTCGACCACGAAGGCCGAGCTCAAAGACCAGGCGTTCAAGCAGCTTGAGTCTGTGCGGGACATTAAAAAAAATGAGCTGCAGCGATTTTTTGACGAAAAGGTGAGCCAGATAAATGTGCTGGTGCATGATCCTTTTGTGCTGGCGGCGATAAAGGATTTCAGCGCGGCTTCGGGTAGCGGGACCGGATCTGGTGCCGGAGCGCTCACAGGGTACGGCACCACGGGGTTTGACGCTTCCGCAGCGTACCGCGAGGCACATGACCGTTATGCCGGCTTTTTCAATCTCTATGCCGGCTCGTACGGCTATGATGAGCTTTTCCTCACGGATCCCAAGCACGGGTATACATTTTTTACCGTAAAAAAAGGGCCGGATTTCGGCATGTGCATCGACGAGAACGATTCAGGCCTGCGGGATGCCTGGCTCTCGGCAGCCCGCGACGGCCGCATAGCGGTATCTGAAACCCGGCCCTATCCGCCCGCCGGCAATGCGCCGGCCCAGTTCGTCGCGGCGCCCGTCAAGGAGAGCGGCCGCATTATTGGGGTTGTTGCCGTTGAGATATCATTTGATTCCATCGACCGCATCATGCGCGACCGGTCCGGCATGGGCCAAACGGGCGAGACCTATCTCGTGGGCCCTGATTTCAAAATGCGCTCGGATTCGTTTCTGGATCGGGAAGGCCACTGCGTTGCCGCATCATTTAAAGGCACGGTGCCCAAAAATGGTGTCAGCACCGCTGCGTCCCGCAAGGCCCTTGCGGGCGAGACAGCCGCGGAAATAGTCACCGATTACCGCGGCAAAGTGGTCTTATCCTGCTACTCGCCCGTTAAGGTTCAGGGGCTGCAGTGGGCCATCCTCGCCGAAATCGACGAGCAGGAGATCGATGCGCGCATCGCCGGTCAGCTGAACCGCAAATTAGTCATCATCATCGCCTCATCCCTGCTGCTGGTGCTTGTCGCGGCCTTTTTCATATCGGTTATCATCAGCCGGGGAATAGGCACTATTGTGGCGGAACTGGGCAACCTGCTGGACAGTATTCTGAAGGGACGCCTGGACGCGCGCGGGGATACGGCTAAAGTCGGGATAGATTTTCAGGGCGTGGTCGTGCGCACTAACCAGCTCATCGATGCTTTTGTGCGGCAGTTGGAGGAGGTAAAAAAACTTGAAGGCGCGGTCCAGCACAAGCAGAAGATCGCGTCTCTCGGAACGCTTGCCGGCGGCATCGCCCATGACTTCAACAATATTCTCAACTACATGCTCGCCTATGCCGAAATCATCGAATCGCAGGTCGACAAGGGCAGCCTTGCCTATGACAATATTCAGGAAATAACCCGGGCCATTGAGCGCGCGGGAAATCTTGTTTCCCAGATTCTTATTTTCAGCAGCCAGGCGCAGCACGTTGCCCGGCCAATGCAGATAGCACTGATCGTGAAAGAGGCCGTGCGCCTCTTTCAGGCGACGCTGCCCAAAAACATACGGGTCGTTAAGCAGATCAGCTCTGAAGATCTTTTTGTCATGGCTGACCCGACCCATGTGCACCAGGTCATCGTGAACCTCTGCACAAACGCTATTTATGCCATGAGGGACCATGGCGGCATGCTTACCGTGGCCCTTGATAAAACGCTTCTTGAGAGCGGCAACCCCCTTGACCTTCCCTCCGGAGACTACTGCAGGCTCAGCGTTGCCGATACGGGCTGCGGCATGACCGAGGAGATAAAAAAGAGAATATTTGAGCCGTTTTTTACGACAAAGCCCGTGGGCCAGGGAACCGGCATGGGCCTTGCCGTGGTGCATGGCATTATCTCGATCTGCAAGGGAACGCTACAGGTCGCGAGCAGCCCGGGTGAAGGCACAACCGTGGAAGCCTATTTCCCCGCTGCTGCCGGGCCTGGTGCCGCAGTGGTTGATGCGCCAGGTGAGGTGCTGCTGCGCGGTAGCGGCAGGATACTGCTTGTGGATGATGAAGCCCATATCCGCAGATCAACCGGCATGGTGCTGGACGAGCTTGGGTATAGCGTGACGGCTGTGGCAGGCGCTCCCGAAGCCCTGGAGCTTTTCATCCGCGACCCGCATGCTTTTGATCTTGTCATTACCGATATCAGCATGCCCGATATGGACGGCTTTCAGCTGACCGGGCGGATCAAAGCGTTGCGGACTGATATGCCGGTCATCATGGTCACGGGCTACAGCGAAAAAACGACCCATCAGGAAGCCATCGACCGCGGCGTTGCAGCTCTCATTATAAAACCATTCACCAGAGCCGAGCTTTCAAAAACGGTTGCCGATGTTCTGGGCCAGGCCAAGTAATGCAGTGGGGGAAAAGCCGGCCTGCGTGGATGCCTGCCCGCTTGATTGGTTTCAGAAAAAATATGGTGGCGTAAATAAAGCGGAAGGCTTTGCAGCGGACGGCGCAAAGCCTTCCATTATTTTCAAACTGCAGTACTAGAGCATACCCCTTTTTTCTTTATCCCAACAAATATTGAAGGGCGGGCGCTAACCCTGAATCCGTAGCAACCGGCCGGTCGCCCCTGTAAACCCCTGATGCCTGAATGAGTGCGATAACCGCTCGACCCTACCGGCCCGCCATCGGCGCAATCGGTCAAGCACAAGATTTAATTTTTTTGTAGTGCTTTATGAGGACAGCTGCGCCCCACAGAGAAGAAGTAAGCATGATTAGCGTGCCGGCTCCATGAGAGAAAGCAGCCAGCCCGTGGTCATACTTCAGCAGATGCAGCTCCGTAAGGATAAACTGCCAGTCATGGAAGCCATAGGGTGAGCTATCGCCGGTGTTGCCGCCAAGCAGGGGCAGTGTCAATGACCTCGCATCATTGATGTAGGGCGCTATATCCATAAAATTTTGCCCGAGCCACCATAAGGCTACTGAGGCGCCGAAGGGATCTTTTGTTTGTAATAAGAGAGTGATAAGGCAGATGCAAGGCATAAGAAGCTGCCCCAGTGTGCCGCCAAGCGAAGCGATGAGCCTGCCGAAGGGAGCAAAAAATATGTGGCCCGCCTCGTGAAAGGGCAGGTTTATGAGATGCATGAATGAATTGCCAGCCCCGCTGCTTCCTGTTGAGGGCAGGATGAATTTTCAACCCCAGATAAAAAGCAGCAACAGGACTGCGCATCTTCCAGCAAGATATACGGTGTTTGTTTCCTCGGGGGTGCACAGCAGGATGCTTTGAAAAAAGCCGTTATCGCCTGAATCCTCAAAGAGCTCCACAGCTGCCGTGTTTTGATGAGCGCTCTGGCGCTTTAAATATTTCTCAAACACAATGCCGCATTTCGGGCATTCCGCATTCTCCGGGTTTTGCTCATACTGGCATTTCGGGCAAAGCATGCCGTGCTTAGTCTTCCACCGGCTCCACAAATTCAAGGAGCACGCCGCCCGTGTCCTCGGGGTTGAAATAGGCGACCTTGCTGCGCTTCATATCAAGAATGCCGTCGCGGGTGACATGACCCAGTCGCACGCCCTTCTCGGCCATCAGCGCCACTGCCTTGTTCAGGTCCGTGACGATGAATGCGATATGGTTAATGCCCGTCGGGGGATTGCCGATGAAGTTTTTGAACTTATCGGAGATGGGCTGAATGAGCTCAAACTCCATGCCGCCGACGGGCACGAAGGTGAAGCGCGTTTCAGCATCGGCCACGTCCCAGGGCGGCACGACCCTCACGTCTTGTTCATCTATGTCGTAGAGCTTTTGATACAGCGCGGTTGCGGCTTTCACATCGTCAACGATCACGCCCACATGCCGCACCTTCACAATCAGGTCGCTTATTTTCATGGCAGTCCTTTCATTGAGAATTTATAGCTGCAGAGATGTACGGTTCACCATAAATTTTTGCTTATTAAATTGTGCATGTCAATATTTTATACATTTTGTAAGCCGCATTGCTGTATGAAGCCAGCACGGTGCCTGCAAAGGCAGGCGCCATGCTTTAGGGTTCTCGTTTCGACACGAACTTGTAATCTGCAATTTTATCTGATGTCATGCCACTTCCCGTACAGGGTTGTTGCTTAAGCCGTTTTTTACCTGCATTGATGATGATATCTTTTTACCTGTTGAGAAAAACTTACTTTTTTAACCGAAAGTAAGCCTTGCGAATATTTTTTTGCAAGCATTTGCAATATGTCGAAATTGCATTGCTTTTTTAGTGCTCATATTTTGAGCAAAGAGGAAGATGGCTTCATTTTAAGCCGTTTCGTGAAGTTTCCACCTGGGTTTTCCACAGGTACTTAACACTGTTTGTGGATTGTTCTCAATATCGCATATATTGTGATGGCCTGCACATGAATTTGCATATTTAGTACACGGGTGCTGTTTTGCAATCGCTGCCTGACGGGGGGATGTTTTTTAGCCTTCCTATCATCAGGAGCTCGAAAATTATTGCCTCATCACTGTCTGAAATGCGCTGGGCAAAACCCCTCATGAGACAGGTCTTTTAGTGTTAGCTACAGAATAAAGTTACATTCTCTAGCGTTTCCTTGTAGTAGGTCATGAAAGACGATTTTCCTGCTATTAATAAGGATAAGGGCATGTTGTTCCCAGTTCCAATATCCGGGTTCCGGCATTCCGGCTTGACCGGAATCTTCTCTTGTTTTCTGTTTGAGGCAGGATAAAAAATTGCTGCCCGGTCCGTTTTTTTCATTCAACTTGACTTCCCTCTTTTTTTATCTATAATATCTATTAATTTAGTAGAGAAATTAAAATGAAAAAAGTTCTTGTCGCCATGAGCGGCGGAGTTGACTCTTCCGTGAGCGCGGCTCTGCTTAAAGATAAAGGATATGAGGTCGCGGGCGCGACCATGTGCCTGGGTGTCAGCTCGGGGGATGGTCCGAAGAAATGCTGCGGCCCGCGCGAGATTGAAGATGCGCGAAAGGTGTGCGCGGCCCTGGGCATACGCCACTATGTTTTTGATTTTTCCGAGGACATGGAGTCGCTGGTCATAGCTAATTTTGTCTCCGAATACTCCCGGGGCCGAACGCCCAATCCCTGCATTGAGTGCAACCGGCATTTAAAATTCCGCATTCTTTTAAAAAAGGCCAGAGCGCTCGGGTTTGACAGCATTGCAACCGGGCACTACGCGCGGATAGCCGAGCGTGAGGGGCAGCATTTTTTACAGCGGCCCGCAGACCGCAAAAAGGATCAGACCTATTTTCTGTACTGCATTACAAGGGATGATCTGCGCACCACGCTCTTTCCCCTTGCCGATTACACGAAGCAGGAAGTCCGGCAGCTTGCGCGGCAGTATCGTCTGCCGGTAGCCGAAAAGCCCGAGAGCCAGGATATCTGCTTTGTTCCGGAAAAAGGGCTGCATGAATTTTTATCTGCCCGCCTGCCGGCTGTTGCCCCCGGTGATATAGTTGACACGGAGGGCCGGGTACTGGGAAGGCACCGGGGCATTTGCTTCTATACGATAGGCCAGCGTCAGGGCCTTGGCATAAGCGCCCCGAAGCCCCTCTATGTCACGGCCCTTGATGCGGTCACAAACAGTGTTGTCGTCGGAGAAAAAAAAGCCCTTAAAGCAGCGGGCCTTGTTTGCGGAAACTTCAATTTTCTTGTCCGTGAAATTCCGCAGCGGGTCCATGCCCAGATACGCTACCGGCACAAAGCACAGCCGTGCAGTTACACGATTTCAGGAAATTCAGCGAGGATTTTTTTTGATGAGCCGCAGGAGGCCCTTACGCCGGGGCAGTCCGTGGTGCTGTATGACGGCGATACCGTGCTTGGTGGTGGAATAATTGAGAAAGTATGTACTTGTGAAAACAATTGATACCCTCAGCAGCGCACAAAAGAAACTTGAGCGTCTGCGGAAACAACTGCTATCTCTGGGAAGTGTTCTTGTGGCCTATTCTGGTGGGGTCGACAGCACGTTTCTTTTAAAAGTCGCGGTTGATACTCTGCAGGAAAACGCGCTGGCAGTTCTTGCCCAGTCCCCAACGCTTCCCGGCCATGACCGGGCCGATGCTTTGGCGATGATAGCGCGTCTGGGCGCCCGGAGCATGGTGGTTGAAGGCAGTGAACTGCGCAACCCCGCTTTTGTGCGCAATGACCGCAAACGCTGCTACTGGTGCAAGCGTGAGCTGTTTAAGAAACTGAAAGAGAAAGCCGAGAGCGAGGGGCTGTGTCAGGTAATTGAAGGCAGCAACAGCGATGACACCTCCGACTACCGGCCCGGCCTTGCCGCAGCCAGGGAGCTAGGCATACGCAGCCCCCTCATGGAGGCCGGGCTCACCAAGGATGATATCAGGATGCTGTCGCGCGAACTTGGCCTGCCCACTTGGGACAAGCCAGCCTCGGCCTGCCTCTCGTCGCGCATCCCGTATGGTACGGCCATTGAGGAGACGGTTCTAAAACGCATTGATGCGGCCGAAGATATTTTGCGCAGCATGGGGTTCTCGCAGGTGCGGGTGCGCCATCACGGCGATGTGGCGCGCATTGAAGTGCCCGAGCAGGATATAGGACGCCTGCTTGACACAAGCCTTCGCAAACAGATCGCTGCGCGGCTGCGCGAACTCGGCTATCTCCATACCGCTATCGATGCGGAAGGCTACAGCTCGGGCAGCATGAACAGGGCGCTTGCACTGGAGATGCTACCGTGAAACGGATTTATTTAGACTATGCGGCAACCACGCCGATGGCCCCTGAAGTGCTGGAAGCGATGCAGCCGTATTTGAGCGCTGATTTCGGCAATGCCTCCTCGCTGCACGACTTCGGCTTCAGGGCGCGCCAGGGTATTGAGGCGGCGCGGCGCATCTTCGCGGATTTTCTCGGCGCGGCTCCCGGCGACATCATTTTTACCGGCAGCGGCACCGAGGCGAACAACATGGCCGTGCAGGGCTGCGCCATGGCAGTGCGTGGCAAACCCGTGCATGTCATAACGGCCGAGATCGAGCACAGCTCGGTGTACAGCACCTGCGCATTTCTGGAAAGCCTGGGCCATGAGGTGACGATCGTGCCGGTAGACGCCGCAGGCATGGTTGATGCCGATGCCATTGAGGCGGCAATCAAAGACACGACAGTGCTCATAACCGTGCAGTACGCCAACAATGAGATCGGCACGCTGCAGCCCATTGCGCGCATCGGCGAGATCGCTGAAAAGCACAACATTATTTTCCATACCGACGCGGTGCAGGCCTTCGGTAAAATTCCGATCAATGCGGCCAGAGAGAAGATAACGCTTTTATCGGCCTCGGGGCACAAGTTCTACGGCCCGAAAGGCACGGGCATTCTGTTTGTGAACCGCAGCGATGCGGTGCAGCGCCTCGCAGGGCGCGGCATCAGGCCGCTGCCCGATACAACGCTGCAGCCGCTCATGTACGGCGGGCCCCAGGAGGCGGGGCTGCGGCCGGCAACGGAAAACACGCCGGGCATCGTGGGCCTTGGCAGGGCCGTTGAGCTTGCACGCGACACAGTGGCCACTGCTGCCGAGCGCGAACGGAATCTGCGGGGCTATGCTATCGAGCGGCTGCTTGCGGAAATCCCGGGCGCTGCGATCAACGGCCACCTGAACAGTCGGCTTCCTAATAATATCAATGTCCGCTTCCCGGGCGTGAACGCCTATGAGCTGGTGCTGCTGCTTGACCGGCACGGCATTGCCTGCTCGAGCGGCGCGGCATGCTCATCCAAGTCCGCCAAACCATCGCGCGTGCTTACGGCCATCGGTCTTACCTCAGAGCAAGCGGCGGAATCGCTGCGGCTGACGCTCGGTAAATATACCGAGAAAGAAGACATCGATTATGTTATTGGAAAGCTTCCCGAATTGATAAGCACATTGAAACAGATATGAGCAAAGTATGAGACGGATACAAACGCTCACGGAAACGCAGATTGACCGCTACTCGCGCCAGATACTGCTTGCCCAAATCGGCGGCAAGGGCCAGAAAAAACTGCTGGGCGCCCGGGTGACCGTTGTGGGAGCGGGCGGACTGGGATGCCCGGCTTCGCAGGCCCTTGCCGCGGCGGGTATCGGCACGATACGCATTATCGATGCAGACCGGGTTGAGCTTTCAAACCTGCCGCGACAGTTTTTGCACCATACGAATGATGTGGGGCGCTATAAGGTCGACAGCATCAAGGACAAGATCCAGGCCATGAATCCCGATGTGACCGTGGAGGCCGTTCGCAGGTTTGTGGATAAAGACAATATCGCCGACCTGCTTGCCGACAGCGATTATGTTATTGAAGCCTGCGACGGTCAGGCCGCTAAATTTCTAGTTAACGACGCCTGCATTCATCTCGGCATTCCTTTTACCATTGCCGGGGTCGTGCAGTTTTACGGCCAGATTATATCCGTTATTCCCGGCAAAACCCGCTGCCTGCGCTGCCTGTTTCGCGAGCCCGCAGCCGAAGACCCGCAGAACAGCTGCTCAGGGGCCGGTGTTATAGGAGCTGCGCCGGGCATGGCCGGCATGATACAGGCAAATGAAGCCATTAAATCAATTACCGGCGCCGGAAAACTTCATACCGATAAGCTCATGATTTTCAATCTTATCGACTGCTCGTTTGATTTTCTTGACATCGCGTCGCTGCCCAAATGCGCTGCCTGCGAAAATTCGCAGAATCCGTTTTATCGAAGCTATGATTACGGCTCTGCTGTGCCGGTTTGCCATTTGAATCCTGCGCCGGAAAAGGAAGTTATTTCATGACCTCAAAAAATAATCCCTCTGCTGACGTTACAATCGATTTACGTGGCAAGAAATGCCCCATGACTTTCGTGTATACGAAGCTTGAGCTTGAAAGGCTCGATCCGGGGCAGATTCTTGAGATACTCCTTAATTACGCTCCGTCATTCACCAATGTTCCGCGATCGGTGCAGTTGCAAGAGCTGGGGGAAGTCATCAGCGAGTCCGCGGAAACCGGCGGAGAGAAGACATTGTGGATAAAAAAGAAATTAAATAATTAGGAGGATACCATGATACAGACTGTGTATTCACCCCATGCTCCTGAAGCCATAGGCCCTTATTCGCAGGCCATAATAGCGGCGCCGTTTGTGTTTTGCTCCGGCCAGATCGGCCTTGATCCGGCAACGGGCGCTCTTGTCGAGGGCGTTGAAAATCAGACGAGGCAGGCCCTTGCCAATCTGAAAGCAGTGCTTGCAGCTGCGGGGTTTTCTCCCGGCAAGGTCGCCAAAACAACTATCTTTCTCAAAAGGATGGAGGACTTCACCGCTGTCAATACTGTGTATGGTGATTTTTTCGGTGAGCACCGGCCGGCGCGCTCAACGGTTGAGGTTTCAAATCTTCCCAAAGGAGCACTGGTTGAAATTGAATGCATTGCGGTTCTGTAATAAAGTTCAATGTTGAAAGTTGAAAATTGAAAATCGTAGGGGCGGGGTTATCCCGCCCTTGCTTATACGTAGCTCCTAAACTTAAGGTGACATATGGCAAAGCTCATAGCCGCACCGGCAATCATTCAAACGGTCGGTACGCCGGTCGAGGAAATCATCGGCCGCCTCAATACCAAAACCGCTGAAATCAGCATTGCCAGAATGCACAGCCGCAAGGGCTGGGTTGAAGCCGGTCAAGTCCGTCAATTCAATGAATATGTTCTGGTCTTCAAGGGAGCCCTGCACGTAAAAACCCGGCGCAGGGAATTTATGGCCCGTGCCGGTCAGGCCGTCATCGTGAAGGCCGGGGAGTGGGTTCAATACAGCACGCCTGAAGCCGGTGGCGCGCGCTATCTGGCAATTTGTGTTCCCGCCTATTCTCCGAAGCTGGTTCATAAGTCGTGAAATGTATGGACGGCGGCCTTATGGCCTGGCCTTTTGCAATTGCGCACTGACGAGTGTAGATTTGTTTCAGCTGCCCCCTGACGTGCCAGCATATTCTTCGAAGCAGTGCAGTCCTGCAGCCCTGGTCGGCAGTTCAGGTCAAAATAAAATAAAGTCAACTTGACCGGTTTGCATGGTCATCTGTATCGCTCGCGGCATGAGCAAACAGGTTGTCCTTGACAAATGGCGATCATGAGCTTATATTATTAGCATATGCCAATAAATGAGCGCGCCGCACTTTTGCTGATGGGCCGGAGCATGGCAAGGCATTGAAAATCATGGGGGCTTCCCCTGAAAGAATAAACAATAATCAAACCCAGGAAAGGAACAGTATATGAAAATTTGTATTCCCACGGAAACAGGCGATGGTAAAACCGCGCAGGTCTACGGCCATTTCGGAAGTGCGCCTTTTTTTACGATTTATGACACGGATGTGAAATCCATCGAAGTCGTCGATAATGCAAACAACCATCATGAGCATGGCACGTGCAACCCGGTTGCAGCGCTGCAGGGCAGGGCTGTCGACGTAGTGGTCACCGGAGGAATGGGGGCCCGCGCCGTTATGATGCTTAACCAGACGGGCATCAAGGTATTCAGAGCAGTGGCCGGCACGGTGGAGAACATCATCAGCACGTTCGATGCGCAGGATCTTGAAGAGCTGACCGTGAACAATGCCTGCGCATCTCATAGCTGCCATTAAACTACCCCTTGTTGTTGTGGAATTCAAAGAGGGTTATTTGCCCGAAGGTCCGCCCGAAAAAATCAAAATACCCAAAAGCAGGCTTATTGCTATGATTACAGAACAAAATTTTATTCTGGATGTTGACAAGTCAAACTTGCTTCCGTATCAGACATTTCTTCTGTTTTTAAAAGCACATTAACCATCAAAACAGTATAACAGTTCACTCTCATGGAGACTTCCATTATGAACGAGACGGCAAATAAGAAATCACTTTTGGCTGACCATATTCACAAAAATACTATGACCCTGGAGGAACTGGAAAAGGAAATTCGTGCGTTTCTTGATGATGCGGGCTCGAAGTCCGGCACAACCGACAAGCCCGGCTGTCCCCTCAGGCACGGCCTTGCCTGCGTGCTGTGCACCGTGCATGATGGCGTTCCGCGCGCAACACCAATTGATTTTTTCGTCGACGGCATAACACTCTGGCTGGCCGGGGAACCGGGCTTGAAAATACGCAATATACGCTCCAATTCTCAGGTTGCCGTGGGCATTTACCACTCCATGGATCACAGCGTTCTCAACCGCAGCCTTCAGATAAACGGCACGGCAAAACTTCTGCTGTTTGCAGGGCATGAACAGGAGTTTATCGAGCGGCTAAAAATTATGGGCGTGTACGCCGCCGCCGCAAAGGTCATGGGCGAAATGCTTGCTGCTCAGGGTGCCCCGGTCGATAACATTGACGAGGAGGTCGTGAAGGCGGTAAAGCGCTTTAACCTGATCAGTATCGAGCCCGATGAAATAGTCTATCTCAAAATCCACCCGACAGAAGGCACGGTAAAAAACATCTGGAAAAAGAAAATGTCTGAGGCATAATTTACTGAGGTAAAGGAGGCCTGGCGCTATGACAATCGTTTGTAGTCCCATAGGAATAATCTATTCGCCCTATGGCAGCCCCGAGGGCACGCCGATTCAGCCGGTTTTTTCCAAAGGCGCGCAGGGCCGTGTTGAGATTTTTTCCGAATACCGCGCCGGGCTTGCCGATCTTGAGGGCTTTTCCCATATCCACCTTATCTATTTCATGCACCGGGTCGAAGGCTTCTCTCTTACCTGTACGCCCTTTCTCGATACCCGGACGCATGGCATTTTCGCTACCCGCGCGCCCCGCAGGCCCAACCCCATCGGCTTTTCGGTGGTTGAGCTTCTGGGGATTGACGGCGGCATTCTGACCATCGGCGGCGTTGATATTGTCGATGGAACCCCTCTGCTTGACATAAAGCCCTATGTGCCGGATTTTGATGTACGGCTTCAGGTTAAAACCGGCTGGTATGAGCATGCGGAAAACCGGTCGCAGGTTATTGCGGACAATCGATTTGTACTGACAGATAAGAAGAAGAGCGATTCGGATGCCGATGTATGAATACCAATGTAACACTATTGCGGCTCATGATTGAAACTTGATTAATGTTACCGGAAACTGAAAAACCTCCACGTTGGCGATTGAAAGGAAATGCCATGATAAAGATTTCAATACCCGGCTTTAAGGATCTGGTCTTAAAACATCTTGTGCTTGACTACAATGGCACGCTTGCCCTTGATGGCAAGCCTGTCCCGGGAGTTAAAAAGCTTATCAAAAAGTTGTCAAAGCAGCTGGACGTGCACATTCTTACTGCTGATACGCATAAAACCTGCGCACAGCATGTTGCAGGCCTGCCGGTTCGGGTTTCTGTTATTGAAGGCCGGCCTGAGGACAAGGCTAAGCTTGCGTACATAAAGGCTCTGGGTGGGCACCAGTGCGCCTGCATTGGCAACGGCATGAATGACCGCCTCATGCTTGGCGCATGCGTGTTGGGAATCGCGGTTATCGGAGGAGAGTGTGCTGCCATGCAGGCATGTATTAAGGCAGATCTGCTTGCTCAGGGAATTATTCAAGCGCTGGAGCTGCTTGACAAACCACAACGGCTGCTGGCAACGCTTCGTTGTTAAATAGCATACATCATGGAACCCTTCCCACAGAGTTCTGAATGATTGTACAACAGAGTGGTCTTTTAAAAAGACCGTGATAATGAAAAAATATATTAAAAGGAGAAACAGCTAATGGAAAATGAAGTTAAGAATTTTTACAAAGATTTCATGCAGGCAACTCAAAAAATGGCGCCCGCAATCCCTGAAACGGTCAAGCAGTTTATGGGCCTTGTTGAAGGAACGCTGAAGCCCGGGGCACTTGATACAAAGCAGAAGGAATTTATTGCGCTTGGTATTGCTGTTGCACAGCACTGCGTGCCCTGTATTTATCTGCATGTGCAGAAGTCGGTTATGGCGGGCGCGACCCGGCTGGAAATAATGGAGGCTGCAAGCGTTGCCGTGTTTATGGGAGGCGGGCCCGCCTTTACCCATATCATGGAGGTTGTAAAAGCTCTTGATGCTTTGGATGCTGCATAATCAAACAGAACCTTAATGCACGCGAAAAGAAAGGAGGTTGTAATGAATAGCACGACAGCACGTGACAGAAGATTCTGGAACCCCTATCTTGCGGGCGCACTCAGCGGACTTGTTCTTATTGGATCAGTAGGGTTTGCGGGAAAATTTTTCGGTGCATCAACAACCTTTGTCCGATCAGCCGGTATGATCGAAAAAATGTTCAGCGCCGAACGGGTTTCTCAGATGGACTATTTCATGAAGGAAGCGCCCGTAATTGATTGGCAGTGGATGTTTGTCGTCGGTATCTTTTTCGGTGCATTGATTGCGGCAAAAATTTCAGGCACGTATACATTACAGGCGCTTCCCGATATGTGGCGCAGGCGATTCGGCACTAGCATCCTTAAGCGCGCCAGTGCAGCTTTTGCCGGCGGCGTTATCGCAATGTTCGGCGCACGCCTTGCCGATGGCTGCCCGTCGGGTCACGGGCTGAGCGGTTCGGCACAGCTGGCTGTAAGCGGCTTTATAGCGCTCATCTGCTTTTTTATCGGAGGTGTTATTGCGGCCCGTATGCTGTACAAGGGGAGGGACGCGCAATGAATACGCTTATCTACGGACTTATAACCGGCTTTTTATTCGGCTTTCTGCTGCAGCGCGGCAGCGTGCTGCGGTATGACCGACAGCTCGGAGCGCTTCGGTTCATGGATATGACCATTGTGAAGTTCATGTTTTCAACCGTACTGGTGGCCATGGTCGGCATTTATCTGCTTAAGGATTTCGGCATAGTCGTCCTAACGGTCAAGCCGACGATTCTGGGCGCTGTTATTCCCGGAGGCCTTATTTTCGGCATTGGCTGGGGCCTGCTTGGCTATTGCCCCGGAACATCAGTTGGCGCAGTGGCTGAAGGCCGCTGGGATGGTCTGTGGGGAGTGCTTGGCATGCTTGCCGGAGCAGGGCTGTACGCCGAGGCATATCCTGAACTTAAAAAAACACTTTTAACCTGGGGCGATTTCGGCAAGATTACACTTCCTCAGGCTCTGGGGGTAAGCCACTGGGTGATCATACCCATTTTTATCGTCGGCGGGTTTTTTTTGTTTTACTGGCTTGAAAAAAAAAGCCTGTGAATTCTGTAATTGTCAGGGAACGTTAGGATCTGCGCCCAGTGTTTGTTATACAATCGAATGTGCCGCGTCGCCCTGCTGTAGGCATACTTTTTATTGACACACACCCATCCTGGTCCTATATTCGCCCCAGTTCAAAGCGGAGTTTCTGTCATCAATGTACAAGGAGAATACATGAATGAATGCTGCCCTATTTCGCGTGAAATGGTTAATGAAAATGTTGTCAGACTAAACGCTTTTTTTGTATTCATCATCGGACTGGTTTTTGTCATTGCGCCCAGTAGTGTTTTAATAGCTTTTTTGCTCATCGACTTTTTTATCCGCGCGTTTTGGCAACAAAAATTCAGCCCCATACGCTTTGCAAGCCTCTCGGTAAACAAAGCGCTAAAGTGGGCACCCGCCCGGGTCAATGCCGCTCCGAAAGTTTTTGCCGCTAAAATTGGATTTTTTTTCTGCTTTATTATCCTTATTGTTTCCTTAATTCCGGCTGCCCACCTTGTATCAAGACTCCTGATGGCGCTATTAATGCTATTCGCAGCGCTTGAATCATTTTTTTAATATTGTGTGGGCTGCAAGATGTATAGTATCTATTTTTGCTTGTTTCAGAAATGATCACGGCTCTATGAAACAGTAGTCCCGGCGGATGGCAGGGGAAGTTGCAGCCACTCTTTTCTCTCGCATGGTTGTGCCTATTCTTTTTTACCTTGACCACCGGATGAAAAAAGAAAAACGCCTGTTTTTTTAATCCGGGATTTATTGATAAAGTGATTGATAGTAAAAACTGCAAAGCAGCCGGCATTATTTTTCAGTGACAGTGCCATGGCACGGAAGAAGCTTTATGTACTGCTCTTGATGCATAATCCCGATTAAGCAATCTTTAATATACAAAAAGGAATTGATATGGATGCGAAAAAACCATGGAAGTATTGCTACTGGCTTACGCAGGAACATCTCTTAAGCCTCAAAGCGCGCATGCAGGCGCAGGGTGTTGAAATTGCGCGGGCAAAGCAGAACCCCTGCGAGGTAATGCTTGCTGAAATCGGC
>Ga0118677_10007203_pt1 | contig 18470 bp, 19 predicted proteins | sample AliMusrvi5mmetaG_FD_86154 | JGI IMG/M metagenome (GOLD analysis project Ga0118677, IMG submission 86154) | reverse complement strand
CAGCGGCGACAAGTGGGTGATTTCGGTGCCACTCATGTCACAGTAGTCCGTAATTGCCACAGGTTCGGTGAATCTGCTAGCACTGGCTGGATCGAGTGCAACAGCTTGTTTAAATTGCTCAGTGGTGATTTGGCGCATGGCGTAGTTGGGGTTTGTTTTGGAAAGGAGAAAAAGTGGTTTCAGGGGTTGGTTAACTGGGAGCAGGGTCCGCATGGGGGAGTGGACACGGCATCCACCGGTAGCCCGGTCGCCATCATGTCCATCTCGGACTGATGGCGGTTGTATGCAGTTTTTCGAAACTCCACTACCCGTTCGTCAGGATTCCAGAGCACCCAGCAGGCGCGGCGATCGGTTGGATGGCTTTGCTGACCGACAGCCCCAACCGTGACCACGCAAGCGAGGCAGGCCGGAATTTTGACCCGGTCGTCGTCCAGCCAATCCAGCAGGTCATCGCGGTCTGAGAATATCCCTGCCGCATGGGTGTGGCCGAAGAACCCCACCTTGTCTTCCTTCTCACGAAGCAACTCGAGCGTGCTAAGCGCGCTGGCGGCATCACTGATGAACGGGAATGCCTGCGGTTGGTAGAGGCTGGCATGGGCAGCAATGGCACCGGGGAGCAGGGTCGTGTAGGGCAACTCGGCAAGCCAGGCCGCCTGTTCGGCGTCAAGTTCCACGGCGGCGTGTGCCAAAGGAGCCAAATAGCGGCATCTTCTCCAATTGGGATCCGCGAATTGAAAACCTGGCTGCCGGACGGTCATGATCGCTTCATCATGGTTCCCCATCACGCAGTGGCCCCCGAGCTTGCGGACCAGCGCCACGCATTCCGCCGGCGAGGCACCATAGCCAACGATGTCGCCCAAGAACACGATGCTACCCGCGCCGCACTGCTCCACATCACGCAGGACTGCTTCAAGAGCTGGCAGATTGCCGTGGATGTCAGAGAGGATTGCAATTTTTCTCATTGGAAGGGAGTTTTGTTGTGGGGGCTTGCCGTCATGTCGCTGGTACCAACGCTGACGCAAGAGCAGAGAATTGTCGTCATTATCGCCCGTCGGACAATGTGTTTGTTGATTTGAATCCAGCGCCTCATGCCGCATAAATGCATGCATTCCAAAAACCTCATACCAATAGGCCTGTTTGCCGGTTGTTAGATCCAAACGGTCGTTTTTGGGAAGGCAACCGGGCCAAACCTCAAGTTTAGCAAGCTCCTTTAGGCCGGTTTCCGTGAGATAGAAACTTCCCCGTCTGTCACTGGAAACCAGGTAGGTTTCGTTCCCTTCGCAATCCTCCTCAGCAGCGATAACCCGGTAAGTGTGGCCATCGAGCCCTGTGACACAAACGTTCCACCATCCTACCGGCTCCAAATATTCCCGGATTTTCCGCCGTTCCCTCCAAATCCACCGCCGATCACAGTCAGGGTGCCGTCCCTTTGACTCCGCGTATTTTGCGACAGCCCGCCGCCACGCAGTCGTCGCCGGTGTCACAAATGAGAACTTGCCCGTGCGTGCCCATTTTGTGCCGGGGTAGGCCTCCTTTGGAACGCTTAGAACCCGGGCCCCTTTTGGGATCGGATTGTTCGGGCCTTTGGGCAGACTGATCGTCTGATTGTAATTCCAAGCCATGTAGGCGGCAGTACGAATGAACTCCTCGGCCCCAGAGACCCTCTGGCAATCGGTGATACCAATTCCGCTGTGCGGCCTCGTCATGGCTTCTTTACAGCGTTCAAGGGCGGCTTTCTCGTCGGACAACGATCTGCATTGCTTGCTCCATATCATGAGATGGACGTGGAGGCGGCCCTCGTTCCGCTCCGAGTGAAACGCGACGACATCGACCGATTCAAATCCTTCGCGGTAAAGGCTATTGCGCGTCAGCGATCCCAGGCGCTTCCGGACGGATTTGTAGGTCACAGTCCCCGCGAACGTCAGGGTAAGAAAATATGCCCTCGGCAAACGCCCAAGGTTCATCTGCAAATCCGCGAAGAGCGCGTAGGCTCGCTTGTCCCAGTTCCTCTGATTCGGGATGCAGAATATCACTGCAAGTTTTTGCCGCACCGCCCAAACAAGGGACCGCAACTGGCGCTTGTAGGGCTTCAGAACTGCTTTTGCCTCAGGCCTTCCCCGATCCGCAGAGCGAAAATAGCGTTTCGCGTTGTCCCGGATTTCCCGTAAATTCGCTTTGCCATCGGGCAGCAGGGAGTAGAGCGTGCCCATAAATCCGCGCATCTCGGTATTTGAGTCAGTTGTTTTGCTATTGGTAGTCGAGAGACGGGCATCATCGAGCAGGCCTTTTATTTGCGGCCACTCCCAAGTGTCCTGACGGGTGACTTCGATCGGAATGCCGCTGGTGGGCGTGGCAAACAGGACCGTCTGGACGGGAGGGGGCGATTCCGAGGATTTTTTCATAGACCTGACTTTTCCTCGTTCTGGGAACGGCCCGGTAGCTTTTTTTAAACTATTTTCAGCCTCATTCAACCCAGCGGGGTCGTTCGGCAAAATGTGACCGCTTCTCGGGCGAAATCGGCCTGTTTTGCCGCCTGATCCCATGACTGAAGTGAGGCGTGCATTCCACCCTGATTTTCATGAGAGCCCCGCTCGATTCGACATGTTCGGGCCGCTATGCGGATCCGGGGTTCACTAAACGGGCCGCATTGCGGCCCCCAGCATCAAGCGCAGCGGGAACCACACCACCGCCGGCGGGTTGAGCGCTCCGTTCGGAGGCACAAGCCGTAACACGGCCTGCGGCCGAAAGCCGGTCTGGCTTTACAAATTCCTCACCAGTTCTTCGTCCAGCCATACGATGGCATGATATGCGACCGGGTGCCACGGTCCTCCCGGCAACTCACTGCTTCTTGAGCGTCCTTCGAATACCGCACCGGCGGCGGCGTTGCTCAACGGGGCACTGAACGCCGGGCTTGCGAGGGCAGGTTCATCGTGAGAAACCGTCCCGATGGGAAACACATCCAGCCGAGCGACTCGCCTCTGTCAGGTCGGTTTCGAAACTTTTCCAAAATAATCCAAATCGGCCACATGTGGCCGATTTGACAGTCGCTGTCATTTTCGCGTTGTTTTTCCAGGCCATTCGCTAACGCGGTCCCAATACGACCATAGCCATTTCAGATAGGCATCGGGGTCTTCTTGCGCCTTCACGACCTTGGCCGCGCCCAATGCCTTGTGATCCGGCCACAGGTGCAAGCGGTCGAATTGGCCGGTGGCCTTGGCCGCGCGCTCGGCGTCGCGGAGCGATTGGATCGCATACTGAGCCCAGACCGCGCCGCCGCCGTAGATCGTCATATCCATGTCAACACCGAGGTCTTTTGCCTTATCAGCAATTCGTTGTGCTATTCCAAGGCGCAGGTTGACCGGCTCCATAAAAATGGTCATCGGTTTGGCGGCTTTGACGGCCTGGAAAACCTCTAGCATTCCTGCGTAACCGACCTCCGGGAACACTGGTGCGATGGCTACGAATGTAGCTATTCCGGCATTATGTGCATCGGTCAGCAACTTCAGTCGTTGCCTGGGGTGAGGGACATTCGGCTCGTAGATCTCGCTGAGTTTGCTATTTAGGGTTGGCAGGCTGGTGCCGAGCATAAGGCGATTACCGAAAGATTGGAAGACGCTAAAATCCTCGCGAGCCAGCGGGCTTCGGGTGAGAATTCGGACGTTTAGGGTTGAGTGATCACGGATGGCCCCGAGTGCCTTCAGAAGGACCGACCTCGCGCGTCGGTTGAGTAGTTTTTGCGTTTTGGGGTCAGGGTTTCGTATTGTCTGATACGGATCAGTCGTGCTGCACAATAGCACTGCGCGGTTGCCGTCGGCATTTAGATTGCCCGGATGGATCTCTTCAGCACGGCGGAGCGACGCGAGGAACATCCCCTCGTCCCATGGCCTGAGAAGCACGTAGTTGCCCCAGTCCGCCACCGGATCCTGCACTCCGTAGGACCTGAGCAAATGTACCTGTTTGTTCGCGCTGGTCTCAGTCACGTAGCAAAATCGGCAGGCATGGGCGCAGCCGATCGACAGATTCAGCGCCCATGAGCTGAGGCTCTTGTATTTGAAATTGTTAGGCTCGATGGTTGCCGGCAAATAATGAAGGTCAGAAATCATGGGGACCTTGGCGCTCATGGTAGCAAATCGTTGATTCTTTGCATGAAGTTGCCGATCGCTGCCTTCATTAAATAGATCTCTTCTTTCTGCTCGGGGCTGAGTGTCTCATTGGACCCTTTGAAACGGTCCAGAGACTTGGTAAACAACTGCACGGATTTCTGGACATTTCTGACTCCTTTGCGAAGAACCGCCGCTGGGGTCTTTTCACCGGCGGGTCGGTCCGTGGGGGGAGGCTCTGGTAGTGCTCCGCAGGCGATGTAAGCCTGCCTCAGGCTTGTGCTCCTTTCCAATACACCACGAATATTTTTGTAAGTTCTGGCGAGCAGCATATAGCGAGTGGAGGATCGCTCACTAAACCCACGATTCACGAAATACTTCGTGCGCCACTCGCTAAAATTCCCATGGCCAACATCAGATTTGGTCCTATTTAGGAGATTCCCACAGCCCCAAGCCCAGACAATTGCAAAAGCGCAATTCGTTTGTGCCATCGAAGCGTAGTCATCTGCCTTGGTGGCGTAGAACGAAATGAGCTCTATGATTTCGCTTTTAGTCATGGTTTTCCACTTGCCGATCTCCTCCTCAACACATTCGAGCAATTGCACTGGTGTTTGCTCGAGTTGAAACATTTTTTCACGTTCAGCAATCCATTCAACCAAACTGGCTGGTGCGCTTGTGATGTCTGAAGCGGCAGCAATCACCTCAACCTCACTGGCTGGTGCAACTTGGTGCGCTTGAACGATTTCCATCGTTTTTTGTGATCCAGATTTCGGGACCTTTTTGGGTGGAACCTCCTTCTGCGGATTCTTGCTGGATTTTTGAGCCATGATTTAATTGTGGTGACGAGCCAGCGTGTTCCAAGGCGGCAAAAATGTCAACCTGGCATCGAGCGCCTGGTATCGAAAACTCCTTTACGTGGCTCGGTTACGCGATGGTACTTGCCGCCATAGCGGCAAAGGGTGACGTGCGTATCGTGCGGAATATCATGCGGTTAGTTGGTGAGTCGGGGATGGCGATGCTTGGAGAGAGGAGTGGTTACAAACCTGTATTTATGGCATGCCACCCTGACTGGGAAGGCACCATGTCCGTTCATTTCGGGCTGTCGCCAGTTGATTTCGAGAAACGGATGTTGATCGGGCGATCCGCTGATGGAAAGAGGGGGCGTAAAGGGCTACGCACCTTGGGGGATTCGTTCACATCTGTGTTACGGCACTCCCGATTGATTGAATTGCCAGCCGACTTGCTCAAGCTTCCGAAGGCGAATTTGAAGAAGCGGAAACCAGATGACTGGGCCGTTGCCGAGGAGATGGATCGGGTTGTCAGGGAGGAGCTTGGTAAATTGCCGGACGGGCCGGAATTGCTCCGGCAGGCGGACGAGTATCAAAAGGAGGCTGCGGAGGACTGGCTGCGGCGGTATCAGGGCAGCAAGGCGGGGGTGGACAAACGGCATTGCGAGATGGAGCAGGCGACGGCTAGGATTGCCGACTTGGAAGGGTCTCTAGCCAAGAACCAAGAGTTGCATGCGGAGATGGCGCGGGCGAAGGGGAGAGTCGCCGAACTGGAAGAGGCCCTAGCCAAGAGCGAAGAGTTGCAAGAGGAGGTGGAGCGGGCGAGGGCGAGGACATCTGAACTTGAAGAGACTCTAGCCAAAAACGAAGAGTTGCATGGAAATCTGCGGAACCTGCTGAAACTCATGTTGTCGGTGCCGGAAGTGGTGAAGGCAATCCGCCGGGCCGCGAAGGACTTGTGGAACCGGATCGTCGAATTGGCCGGCAAACTTGGACTGGAGATCGCCGATCCCGAGGTGAAGTCTAAGCCTAAGTCTGCTGGTGGGCATGAGGGGAATGACGACATGGAAATGTAGCTGGTTCAAACGAAAAACCCCACCGGGATTGGCCCGGTGGGGTTGTGCGGAGGGTCAGCGCGGATGGGACTCCAGGGAAAATAAACCGGCGGCAGACACGGAAAACCTGCCTAGATTTTCGGAAAACACCACCCGGAAAAATAAACCTCATAAAATTTATGGACTTTCCCGATTCGACCGAGGAAAAAATTTGGGTTATGAAACGAGCAAAACTGAAAAACGCGACGTTAGGCTCAAACACCAAACACCAACCAGAATAACACAACATGAAATACGACATCGACAACGCATTGATACCCTTCCTCTTCTTCGAAGCGGGGTGGAAGTGCCCGGAAACTGAAGAAGACCCGGACGCAGACTCAGAAACTCTCATCCATCCCGACATGCCTGGAGTGTGCATCCGTATTGCAGAAATCAACGGGAAGGGCGGTTTGGCGGAATTGCTTCGCCAAGTTTACGAACAAGCCACCGAACTCAAAGCCGGTGCCGCCGATGCTGAGTGGCAAGAGCAGCACGAGCGCGAAAACGCATTGGACACCATCCGGAGTCATTATCCGCCTGACTGTGGCTCCGAAAGGGAGGCAGCAAAAACCCTGTTCTTGGCAGTCTATGAGTGCGGCTGGGAAACCCTTCCCACACCCATCCTCGTGAGAATGGCCGAGCTCCAATTGGCCGAACATGACAGGTACTTCAACACCAGCCTCGCCAAGCTCTGGTAAACCAATCACGCCGGGGGTGTCCAGCGACAATTAAAAGGGGAGCGATTCCTGAACAAACTGAAACACAAGACGAAACACCGGATGAATCCGCAACAAATCACAGTCACCGCAGCCACGGCAGAGGCCATTTGCGGCTTTTTGGAGACCCTTGAACTCGACCATAACGACACCGCCGCCGGGTTATTGGGGGCCAATATCCGCCGCCTTCTAGGTTCCGATATTGAGGCTACCGAGCCGCCGCCGGATCCCGACGAAGAGTATCCGGAACCGGAGCCGGTTGAATCAGAAATCGAGGCCCCCGAACCCTGCCCGGACTCCCTTGGTGATGAGCGTGAGCGCCCACGCCGGGTCGAGTTCGACGGCGGCTTTGAATTCTTTCTCGGTTATTTGGCGCATGAGGGTTAGATTTCAATTTCTGGTTGGCCTTTCAGGGCGTCGCCGGCGGCAATCCGCTCCAGAATTTGCTGGCGGGTGGCGGCATCCATTTCGTATTCGGGTCCGAAGAACTCGACCGGCAGCCGGACGTTGCAGCCCCTGAAGTAGGCTTTGATCCCGTTCGTGTTTGGTTGTGTGATCGTCAACTCCCCGACCCTTGTGATGCCAGATTCGATGAACGACACGCATCCGGGAAAGGTGCCTTCAGCCACTTTCAAATTCTCGCAGTCGTCGAATAAGGCGGCGATGCCGTTCTTGTCGGGAGCGGTGATGTGCAGATCTCCAATCTTTTCAACTCCTGATTCGCTGAAATCCACATATCCGGCGAAGTTACCTTCGGCCACTTTCAGGTGGTAACAGTTGGTGAAACAGGCTGTCTGACCACTCTTGTCGAGGCCCACAAAATATAGAAATGGCGATAGGTGAGTAATCCCTGATCCCGCCATGTAGCAGTAATCAGTGATCTCCACCGACTCGGTTAAGTGTCTGGCCCAAGCTGGGTAACTGTTGACCACTCGTCTGAATTGTCTCGCGATGATTTGCTTCATGGTTTGTCCTGTAAGTTTTGGACAGGAACAGAGATGCTTCCCTGGGAAAATTTCTATGGTGGTTGATGTGACGAGTGGAGGGTTTGGTTTGGTAGATTCGCTCTGAGACGTACTCTTCGGACGTGATTGTCTCGGTTTCAGGCTGATGTGTCAAGTCGTGTGTAGCTGCCGGTGCATCCGCCGCGGCCGCTGGTAGTTGTCAAGGTTTCAGGCGGCATTGGCAATCAAGTGCTAGCGAGTGGTAGTGTGGCGGGCCTGTGCGGCCGCCGCGTTCGCTGGTAGACTGCCGTGCCATGTCCGCCGCCGGCGTCTCTAGCTGGCGTGGTTGGGATCTGGAATACTCATTACGGCAGGCTGTTGGGGGCAGGATTCGCCAATGATTTGGCGTAACAGGCAGTCGGCGTCGCCGCCCAGATGGGCACGGGCGGCGATCATGGCGACGGTGGCCGCCGCGAGATTCGCATCGAGGCCGGCGAGGGCATCGCAGAGATCTCCATTCCAGCAACTCCACAACAGTCGTTCGATTTTTCGTGATTGGCCGGAATTGTGGCCGATAGCAACGGTCAGCGTCGGGATGGCGGTTTCAAGGCCGGCACGAGCGTCGGCGGCGAGCTTGCGTTGTCGCTTGACGGCGGCGGCGAGGTCGGCGCGGGGGTCAAAAGTTTCCATATCTCTCGAGGGAATCTTGGGTGATTGGGTTTTTGCGGAAACGAAAAAACCCCTCCCGGTGTTGGGAGGGGGTGATGGGCCGGGTCTTTGGCCAGCGGGCGGATGATAATGGACAGGCCGCCCCATCGTCTTTGAAATCAAAACATGGTAGGCATCTTTGGCTCGGGCATGCCCCCGAGATTAGCAGGGCGGTACCAGCGGTGTCCGCTTCCAGGATTCCCGAAGAGGAGGTAATAAAGACTTTCGCCGTAACACGCATCGAATTCGGAATTGTCATCATAGGTCACGAGTGCCCCACCCTGGCCGTCAAAATCAAATTGCCAAATCCGGATGGTTTCGTAACCATAGACATTGGGTTCTACAGTATCGCTTCCGGGGATCTTCTCGAGGATCAGGATGGGATTCATCATATTGGTTGGTGTGTTCATTTTTCTGTTGTTTGTTTGTTTGTTTATCTACGGCGACCACAAATGCAGACGCCCACAAATGGTTTTCCGGGTTCCCAGGATGAGATCAAGGGCTAGTTCAAGTTGATCCATCTTTTTCAAAAATCTGGTAGGGAGCCCTTGTAGAGGGATTGGTTGCCGCAAACCGACACGCATAAACGCCGTAGAGACCGCGCCGTGCAATTTGGCCGCCGGTGACCGGACAGCTCTGCAACCCCCCAGAAACTCGACATCAATGGTCATCGTGCGCATACGCTGGCCGACCCATCTTTACCGGTAGTCGAAATCTCCCCGTATTCAGGAATCCCTGACGTTTTGAAATGTCAGCGTGAAGCCGTGGAAATTGTCTGATTAGGAGAAAGCCGGGCCATTGCTGGCCCGGCGGGCACCGGCACGGGGGCCGGGTGGAATTGCGTGAGGATGAAGGCGATCCCTTTCAGGGTTAGGCCGACGGCCAGCAGGATCAGTCCGGTGAGGATGATGAAACCGCCGCGGATCGCGTCGAAGACGGCGAGGACCAGGACGCCGAGGAAGGCGAGCCCGAGGGCGAGTTGTAGCAGGAGGAGCATGGTAGTGTCAGGTATGTTTTCATGCTCTCGTCGTTGGTGGTTAGTGGTTCAAGAGGGGCAACTCTTCGTATCTTCAACTTCGGTTTTTGTCGAATCTGCACAATAGAATTCTTGGCGCATCCACAGGATTGGCCGAAAGGTCAATCATGCCCGTTTGTCCAGCGACAATTAAATACCGTTTGTAAATCGGCCACGTGTGGCCGATTTGACATTTTTGCCAGTTCAGCCCGAGATATTTTGGTCAGATTTCGAGGTCGGGAGTCGCCTTCATGGCATTGCCGGCGGCGATCCGCTCCAGAATGTTCTGGAGGGTGGAGTCATCCATTTCATATTCCGATCCGAGGAACTCGATCGGTAGACGGATGTCGCAGCCGAGGAAGTTGGCTTTTATGCCGTCATTGTTTGGGGCGGTGATTACCAACTTCCCAACGATTTTGATGCCAGAATTTTCAAAATCCACATGTCCCGGAAAGGTGCCTTCGGCTATTTCCAAGGTTTTGCAACCGTAGAAATCGGCTGCAAAACCATCCTCGCTGGCGGTGATGTTTAGATTTCCAATCCTTTTGATGCCAGAATGACTGAAGTCCATGTATCCAGGAAAGGTGCCTTCGGCTGTATTGAGAGCGTTGCATTCGCAAAAACTGGCGGCATATCCCTCCTTGTCGGGTGTGCTGATTTTCAAATCACCGATTTTTTCCACTCCGGATCGGGAGAAATCAACCCATCCCGCGAATCTTCCTTCGGCAACCTTGAGTTGGTTACAACCGTCAAAAGTGGCGGCATATCCTTTATGGTTTCGTTTACTGAAGTGGAGCAATGGCGACAGGTGGGTGATCTTGCTGCCTTCCATGTCACAGTAATCGGTGATCTCCACCGGTTCTGTAAGTCCGGCGGCCCACGCTGGGTCGATTTTGATAGATTGCTTGAATTCTTTCGCTGATATCTTGCGCATGGCTTTTGGTGTATTTTAGATAGGAAAAGAGTTGGTCATTCTGGCGGAGCCTAGGTGGGATCGTCGCCGAGGTTCACAATTGGGAATCCTCCGTTCCGCCGGTATGTATGCGGGTGTTGTTTTCCGACGGCGCGACGCAATGTGCGTTGTTGTCTGCAACCTCCTCCGCAGGCTCGTCCACGATCTCGTCGGTGACCCGGCAAGGCATGATTACGCAATACTTGCCGGAGGCATCGGTCATCATACCGGGGCTCACCCCATCGGTGAGGCGCAGCGTGTTGCCGATAGACAACGCGTCGGCCAGATACCGCGACTTGAAGGCAATGGCCGGCGGTTGGTCTTCTCCTGAAACGCTGATGGGCACCCGGATGGTCGCCTGAGCCGTGCCCGAGTCCCAGTGGGTCAGGGTCAGATGGCCGGGCGTTTCCCAGGAGAACCGGACGGTGGGCGAACGACCGTCCAAAGACTTCAGCCAAGAGATGACCGCCGAACGTTGCATTTCGGGGAAGGTAGCGTCCGCCAGAAACTCCCGGGGGATGACCTTGCGGTAGTTCGGATAGTTCCCGGCTATCGCGGTGGCGATGAGTGTGTGCGGCCCGGAGCGGAACTGGACGCGCAGTTCTTCGGCTTCCTTATCCGCTCCTTCCGGTTGGAGAATGGCGGCATCGCGGGCAATGAAGTCCGGGAAGCCCAGCACATGTACACCCACATTGGGCAGGATGAACTGCCGTCCGGCAAAGCGTGCGGGAGCACCGGCCAGGAGTATCCTGTTCGTGGCAATCAGCACGCCTTCATCGTCCGGCGAGAACAGCACGCCGTTGAGGATGGGCCAGGAGGCGTCGGTGGAAGCGCAGCCGGCGACCGTCTGAAGTGCCAGCATGGTTTCCTTCGGCACGTTCGTTAGCCGGCCATCAAAAGTCGGGCGCGTGGGGAAATCCCATGCCGTCCCGGAATTGTAGAACGATTCCGTCAGTATGCCTCCACGTGTGACGACAACTTTGAGTGCGGAGTTGTCGGAGTGGCCCGAGGTGTCGAAGCTCACGGAGGTTCCCTTGTCGCCACGGATCGCGGCTGCCATGCCTGCGGCGGGGATGAGGAAACGAAATGAAGCCTCCGGGGTGATGGTGACAGGAATCCGGGTTTCGAGCCAGTGTTTGAGATCGGTGACGGCCAGGGTGAGCCCGGTGGCGTCGACGGTGGCGAGCACATGGCTGAGAACGTGTCGTTGGGCGTGCTCGAAACGGATTCGTGTGAGAAGCTTGCGGGCGGCCTGGATGGCGGAGACGGGGATGAGGATGGGGGCATTGTGGTTCACGGCTGGGGTCCCTCCTTTCCGTCGGCGAGGATCCAGGCATTGAGTGCGGTCGGCCTGATGTAGTCGGCGTTCCCGAACGGCCGGAGTGTGATGCCGGTGTTGCGGATGAGATTTTCTGTCAACCCGGATTCTGAGGAGGCCTTGGAAACGAGCACCCAAGGCGCGGATTCAGAGATTGTGTTAATGACTGCGGGCTTCGGTCGGGGCTTGATTTGATTTTTCACCCCCATCTTTTCTTGTCTTCAAGGGACCCCCGTTAGCGCAAAATGAAAAAATATGAAAAATATTTTGCAGCGCCCGATTCCGGCATTCTCCATGGCCTTCACGACAGGCCGGGCCTGGGAGGCAAAATCATTGCCGGAACCAAGGAACGATTGGAGGTACTGGCTGCCCATACCGGTGTAAACCCCACCTGTCTGGTCGACTCGAAGATTGCCTAGCACCCCGCCGCCGCCTGGATAGGGGGGGCAATTTTAGGACGCTTACTTTGAAACCATCACATCCTCTGGATCCGTTCTGATTCTTCAGGCCTTACGAGAGTTTTTACCTCCGCCTCCCTGACTTCATTCTATTCACGCCACCGCCTCTTGCAGGACTTCGGGATGCTTGATGGCAATGGCGATAAGCGTGCGGGCCGCGCCGGATGGATCGCGCTTGCCTTGTTCCCAACTGCGGAGGGTACTCAGGCCGATGCCGAGAAGGCCGGCGAAGGCTTCCTGGGTCAGGTTGAGGGACTGGCGGACTTTGGTGACTTCGCTCTTGGCCTCCCACGCTTTGGCCGAGTTGCGGCGCTGGGACTCAGGATCGACGGCAACGCGGGCGATGGTGCCATCGGGCCGCCGTTCCAGACGGAACACGCTGGAGGGGGGGCGCTCGCCCCGCTCCATGGCTTCTTTACGTGCCTTGAGCGCGGCGACATCCGGGATGCCACTGGCGGTGGTGCGTCCGGTCTTGGCTTTGGTGGTGGCGGCGGGGATGGTTTTCATGGAATCTTCCGTTTGAGGTCGAGAAGATACACCTGGATGTCGAAAATCCCCTCGTCGCCGATCAAGCGGAGCGCTTTGTCGGTGATTTCGGGATCTTCCTCAAGGATCATGGCGGGATTTTACTCGGGATTTCATCGGTGGCAAGATGTAATACAGAGTATGATTCGAAATTCCTCCTGTGAGGTGCTCACACGACCTTGATGTGGATTTCTTCACTGGTGCTGGGTTGGCCAGCACGGCCAATCGTCGTTTTTCGTCGGGCACGATGCGGAAGAATTCGTCGCCTTCCTCCTTGGTGTGGGTGTTGAGGTATTGTCCGTGCTGAACGCAGCGTCGGGGTTTGCATTGCCGCTTTTGTCGTGGGCGGCGCCAGTGGCGATGGTGACGATCACCGCGGAATGGGTGAGGATTCACCGCAATAGGTGCTCCTCTGGTGCTCTGCAACAAGGTCGATTCTCGAATCCTGTGCCATGTCGAAAATTTTTGTAAATATTTGGCACAAACTACTTGACGCAAAAAACAATGTGTTTTTGAATCCCTGTGCCATGGTTGTTAAAATGACACCTGCTTTTCGCACAAAATCTCCTCCCAGTCTTCTGGTGCAGTTCGCCGAGGCGGGCCTTTCCGGCGACCACCAAAAACTGGAATTGCTCGCTCTGACGGCAGTTCGCTCCCTCAAGCGAACCGACCCCGGCCAAGCCGACGAACTCGCCTCCCTGCTGTCCCGCTTCACGGTCAATAGCGCTTCCCTTCGCTGGCGCAACGCCCCGCCGCCACCGGAGGATGCCGACGCCGGTCTCGCATTGCTGAGGATTCCCTCCACCGACCAGGCGCAGGAACCGGAATTGGAACCTCACGTCAGGGGCACGATCCTCCGGTTTCTGGCTGAACGCCGGGAATGCGCGAGTCTGATTGCGGAAGGTATCGCGCCGCCACGAACCCTTCTGCTCAAGGGGGCTCCTGGCACCGGCAAAACCATGCTGGCTTGTTGGATGGCCAAGGAGTTGGAAATCCCACTCGTCGTGCTCGATCTGGCCACTTCCATTTCCAGCTATCTGGGCAAAACAGGAGCCAACCTGCGGCGCAGCTTGGATTACGCACGGGCAACACCCTGCCTGCTACTTCTGGACGAATTCGATTCGATTGCCAAACGCCGGGATGACGCATCCGATGTGGGCGAATTGAAACGCATTGTGAACGTCCTTCTCAAGGAACTGGAGGAATGGCCGCTCCACTCCGTGCTAGTCGCCGCAACCAACCATCCCGAAATGCTCGACCCTGCCATTCAGCGCCGATTCGACGTGGTGGCCCACTTACCACTTCCCGGCCAAACCGAGCGGTTTGCGATCCTGGGCCGTTCGCTAGGCCGCCACGCGGAGAGCCTGCCAGGAGGTTTCGTCGATGCCATGGCCGCCGTTCTCACTGGGTTGAGCGGTTCGGACGTGACCACCTTGTCCCAAGGAGCCTTGCGCAGACATTTGGTCGGAAAAATCCCGCTCGCCCAATGCCTCGCCGAAACCCTTGAGAGCCAGTGCTCCGAAGGCATGCCAAAAGCCATCTATGGCAATTTGGTCCGCTGTCTCAAGAACGAATGCAGAATGACCGTGCGGAAAATCGCGGAGATTCTCGGAAAGGGCTCCTCAACGATCCAATATCACTTAAAGAAGGAGAAAGCCAATGCCTAACACAACGACCCGCTTCATCCTCGCCAATGGCGAAAAATTCGTCATCCCCGTCACCAAGAAGAAGGGCGGCGGCGGCCCGGAGTATCCTCGCAGCTATGATGAAGCGCGGGGACGGCTGATCCAACAGGTCGGACTGACCTTAGAATCGTTGAGATCCATGCCGAAGCACAAACGACTTCCAGACGAGGCCGTGATTTGCATTCGTATGCATCCCGACCTAATCGCCAAGTCATACGAACCTGAGGCGATCTTCCAGCAGGTCCCGTTTCTCGAAAAAGTCGGTTCGCGAAACTACGGACAACAAGTCGGGGAGGTTGCGCAAACAAAGAAGACTCGAAAAGTAGCATTATCAGAAGACTCAGTGATCACCAGCCGAATAGTTTTCGCTCGTGGCCCGGATCAGGCCATTGGCTCATTCCTGAGACTTCTTGATCGGGCCGAGTCGATGGTGACGGCTCCCTTCAAGAAAGAAGTTCAAAGCATCGAACGATTCGACATTCTGAGCCCGGAAGAGCAGTTGTCCGCGTTTGATCGCCAACCTGACTGGACCGTAGGCCGGGTCGAGTTGGTTTTGCATCCATCCCGATATTCACTCAATGCACAGATGGATTTTTTGCTAAATCTTTTCGCTGATTCCAGCCATTCACTCGGCATCATTCGTCCGGCGACCTATGAAAATGGTCCGACCTTCGTCTCATGCGTGCTTCATCGGGAGGACATTCCCAGGCTGGCTGGTGCCAACCCACTCCGCACCGCCCGCCCAATGATGCTCAAGGCATTCGAGGAGCTTCGCTCTTCATCTGTGTTCAGCGCCCCTCCACCTCCGCTCGGGGACAACAAATCAACGATCAAGGTCGGAATGTTCGATGGCGGCTTGGACCCTAATCACCCCCACCTCAAAGGTCATGTCGAACACGACGAAAGCCTTTCGATTAGCAGCGCTGCATTGCCGGCCGGCATCGCGCACGGCACTGCGGTGGCGGGAGTCCTGTTGTATGGGCCGCTTAATCATCACGACGTGAAAATTCCCTTGCCGTTGCCACCGGTTTCGGTCGTCAGCTTTCGGGTGCTTCCTACATCCGATCCCAAGGACATTGATCTCTTCGAATCCATTGATGTGATCGAAAACGTGGTGCCAATACGGAAGGACATATCGGTTTACAACATCAGCTTTGGCCCGCGAGGGCCCATTGAGGAGGATTCCATTTCCCGTTTCACATACGCGCTCGATTCGTTGGCCCACACTCACAAGGTCACTTTCTGTGTGGCGGTGGGTAACGATGGCGAGGCCGGACCAGACTTGGGAAGAATCCAGGCCCCGTCGGATCTGGTGAATGGACTCGGCGTGGGCGCATTCAGCGAACGTGATGGCAAGAAAGCCGTCGCGCCCTATTCCTGCGTGGGACCAGGGCGTGAGTGCGCGAAGGCGAAGCCGGACTTGGTTGCCTTCGGGGGCTGCGATCAGAAACCAATTCACCTGGTCTCCGTAGATTCGACTAAGAAAGCACTTTCGGCTGGCACCAGCTTCAGCACTCCCATTGTCGCGTCACTGGCAGCTCAAGCTGTGCACGGTGTGGAGAGGGGAAACGCACTGCTCGCGAGAACTCTTCTGATTCACACTGCAAAGCACCCGGAAAAACGACCGGATCACAAGCTAGGTCATGGGATCATCTGCAGTGATGTCGGCGGGCTCCTCGCGTGTGGTCCGCACGAGGTATCGATTCTCTTTCAAGGTGCCATCAAAGCCACTGAATTCGTGAAACTTCCATTCCTCCTGCCAGCGGGATTGGTGACCGGTGGCAAGATCGAATTCACCTGGACCGTCGGCATTCTGCCACAGGTCGATGCCAACCAGGCTTCCGATTACACCCGCACCTGTATCGAAGACACGTTCTACCCACATGCCAACCGCTTCAAAATCAATCCACCCAAAGGAATCAGCGATAAGGCCCGCACCCTCGATCTGACGGGCGATGTGGGAGAAATCAGCCGCCTGCTTGCACAAGGGTGGAAGCGATCGGAATTCCCCAACTCACAATCGGGTAATGTCCATTTGACCGAGGCTAACCGTCGGATCGACCTGAAGTGGGAATCCGTGGTACGACGCCGGGTTTCCAAGACAATTGATGCTGTGCAAGACCCCTTTCTTGTTCTTCACGCCATACCCCGTGGCGGAATGGCAGGAACCGTTGATTATGCTGCTGTTTTGAGCATGAAGGCCACCGACGAAGTGGATCTCTATCAAGCCATTCTACAAAGGAATCCAGCCCTTCAGCCGGTTCGGTTGAGAGCAGAAACCGAGTTGCGAGTGCGGATTTGACGGTATCGGCTCATTGACACCGCAGCCTCGTATGGCAACGAGAAGGCGGTCGGCAACGCGGTCAAGAGCAGCGGGGTCCCGCGCGATTAGCTGTTCATTACGACGAATCTGTGGGTCACTGGCGCTGGCTATACCGCACAATCAGCCAGCGTGGCAAGTCGTGACTCTTCTACACCTCCTGCGATGCGACCACATGGTCGTAGCGATGGGTTGGATTGGGTCGCCCCGGGCTCAGGCAACGCCATGCCAGCGGAGTTGCCGTAATGCATCCCTGGCTTGCCGAGGCTACCGCCTCGCGCACGATTCCATCCAGCGTCCCCGGTTCCATCTGGACGCGAGCGTTGAGGGTCAACCGTGCTGCGGCGCTGGTCCCCGCCAAACCACGAATGCTGAGCGTGTCACCTTTGCCAGTAAGGTTGCCTATCAGGAAGTTTTCGCCAGCTTCAACCATGAGTTTGACGTGACCGACCGATGCACCCATGTTGTCAAAACGTTGGCTCAAACCCATCAAGAGTCTTTCGGCAAAAAGGTTCCATTCCGTCATCTCCCCACGCAGCATGAAGGTGGCATTCAGCCACCCAAGGACGGCCTCGCCTTCCGCGTAAATATCGTAATCCACGTCGGCAATGCGCCGTCCGGGTTCGCCTTGTGTGGTGACCGCATCCAGCCACGCATCCAGTCCGTCCCCAGCCTTGGCGCTAATGGCGGAGTTCTCGACACCGGGAAAGGCCAGAGCCAGCCGAGTCTTGAGCGACTCAAGTTCGGAAGCGGTCAGAAGATCCGACTTGCTAATGACAACGAGGTCGGCTTCTTCCATCTGTTTGCGCAGGATGTATGCCGCGCTGGGATGCAATCCAGAGGTGCCGCCATCCAGGATGTCGGCAAGCCGCAAGGGGTCAACCATGACCGACAGGGGAGACACCACAAGTTCGCGCCTGAAATGATCCTTCAGGGGTTGCACAAGGGTTGCTGAGAGGTCCGTGCAACTGCCAACCGGCTCGGCAATCAGCACATCGGCTTCCGCTTCCGCACGGACTTTGGACATGGCGTCAATCAAACCTTGGAAATTACAGCAAAAGCAACTGCCGTTGACTTCTGCCACCTTCACGCCACCGCGCGCAAGGAACGCGGTATCGACAAGCTCGGGGGCCTGGTCATTCGTGATCAGGCCGACCCTCAGGCCGCGGCTTGCCAGCCGCTGGGCGGCTTGCCAAAGCAAGGTCGTTTTCCCGGCCCCAAGGAAGCCGCCCACAAGGATCAATCGTGTTTTCATCGCGTGTCGTGTCTGGTTGAATCGGGTTGGTCGGGTTGGCATTCGCAGCGGTTGGTCGGGTGTCTCATCGCCGGTTCCAACACTCGTACGAAAAAGAGCGAGGCCGATACACCGCCGATCAACGGAGCAAACACATAAACATGCAGGAACCCACCGACGCGGTCTGGAAAGGCCGCGTCACCCCATCCCGTAAGCCAGGCCACCAGGCGGGGGCCTAGATCGCGTGCCGGGTTCAGACCGGCTTGGGTCAACGGCGCGATGAGGCAGATGATCGAAGAAACCGTCAAACCAATGAACACGGGTGCCAAAGCATCATTCGGGCGACCGACATTGCATCCCTCCGTCAGCGCGAAAATCATCAGGACTAACACGAATGTTCCAAACGCTTCAACACCCATTGCCAATGGCAGCGAAACCACGGCCTTGGACCCTGGATTCGGATAGAACTCCCCGAACATCATGGCGGTCTTGATGGATGCCGACGTGCCACGGAGGATTCCATGAGCATTTTCGTATGCGGCAATTGAAGGCGCAAACAGCGCATACAGGGTCAGCCCGGCAAGGATGGCACCGGCAAGCTGGGCACCAA
>Ga0118677_10007201_pt1 | contig 18472 bp, 17 predicted proteins | sample AliMusrvi5mmetaG_FD_86154 | JGI IMG/M metagenome (GOLD analysis project Ga0118677, IMG submission 86154) | reverse complement strand
ACTTGTATACTTTTAAATCTGTTGTATTGATCAATAAAGAAGTGGTTAACGAAATCCTATAAATGAAAAGTGTCATGATTGCTCGCGGGTTTTGGTTTGATGTATTTCAATTCTTTCTAAATATTCAGCCCGAAGACCATCAAACAATAAATCAAGAGTTGCAGGATCGTCGAAGTATCTTAAGTCCGTGATTTCAACCGTAGCCGAAACTTTAATAGCTGTCGTAGAGGTGGATATTAAGAATCTTAGTTTCATTGTTATTTTTTGTCATTAAATAATGTACAAATATAAACATAGTAAAGTATATAACAAGTACATATGAATTTAATATTCAAATATACTTTAATATACATTCATTCTAAATAACATAGATATGAGTCTTAGTCAAAGAATTATCGAACTCATTGAAGAAAAGAATGTTACAGCATATGAAATTGCACTAAAAACAGGCTTATCAGAAGGCGCATTAAGTCGAATTAAGAATAATAATACGGCAAAAATGAGCATTAAAAGTATTGACATACTTGCTAATTACTTTAATGTTAATAGAGATTGGTTAAAGAGTGGAATTGGAGATAAGGCTAAGCCTATTGCATCATTTATCACAGAAGAATGCCCGGAAGTAAATCTTGAACTTGAAAAAGCTTATTGGGAAATAGAGAGCTTACAAAAGCGGATTGAAAAACAAAAAGAGGATTATTCGAAGACTATTGATGAACTTAGGGGAGAAAACAAAGAGCTTATTCGAGAAAACGGATCTTTGGAGAATCAGGTAAGTACCCTAAATAGAGAGCTGAACCAGTACCGCGGAAATAAAACAGAATAAAATATTTGATAATTTTACATCTGACAGGAGAAGCGGAATCAGTCATATTCATTCTGTCACCGATGAGCCAAGCTATGTCCAGGTAACGCCCATTCATGTCGAGCAAATACGATTGATTAAGGATGTTCTTCTGTTGCTAAGCTAATGCAGCTTTACCTTTTTACTCTTATCTGGATTGTATGATACTCAGTCCGGATACCACTGTTATACTACTGTATATGTGCACTATGAGTGATCTATCCATCTTAAATCAGTTTATGGATCTACTGCCAACGTGTTATATTTTAAAATAAACGCGAAAATAAGATCATTAGTCTGAATATGATTAGGTTCTTTCTTGTAATAATTTATCTTTGGATTATTATGATTAATAGATATGATGAAAACTGAAAAGCAAGGACCAGTTGGGTCAGGAATCAAAATTGACAAGATGAAGAAACTCGCCGTAATGGAGATGTTCAAGAAAAATGACAAGAACATCATCAAGACAAGCAAGGATTCCGGTGTTAACAGGCAGACGTTAGTAAAATGGATCAATGAAGAAACGATTATCCGGAAAGAAATCACCAATGCAGCGAAAAAGCTAGTTACTGAGGTTGTCACCGATACTCACAAGTCCATTAGCGACATTGCCGTTATCACTAATGAGCAGATTACCCAGGGCATGGAAAATGTTTCGGATCATATTACTACATCAATTTATCTACGTGATCTGACATTAAAACGAATGATTGCATTGACAGATAAAGAGACAGATATTGACAAGCTTAATAAACAACTCACTGCCATCACTAAATATATTGAGTCAGCGAAAGTAATTAAAAAGTCTAATGACATTCCAGGAGTGCAAACAGTCAACAATAATATACAAGCAAACTTCCAATGTAATGAGGAAGTGCTTATACTATTAGCAGAGAAATATAATGAAATAAATAAAGACAATTAACGATGGCAAAAAAACAGACAATTGATTTCACCGGGACCAGTCACCAACGCCATACAGTTATCTGAACCATTGATTATCTGATAATTGTAAATCATACTCGTGGAGCATTGAAACCGACAAGGATCACATACCTCAACTTGTTAGGAATATCCTGCCAGACTGGAATGGTCAAGGGAGTATCATCGGCCCATAATCCCAGAGGATCATTCAAGGAGAAAATCCCTGAGAAAACTCTCTGCCCGTTTAGGGCAAAAATATCCCTACTGTCACACGAAGTCTAAACCTCTACAGTTAAACCCAGAGCCGTTAGCTCCTAATTTAGGAGGCCGCATAAAATAAAATTTGTTTCCTAATAAAGAAACACTTATCTTTGTATAAACAAGTGTAAAATGACTGAAAAATTCCAGGTTCAATTTTTAGAAGACGCGGCTGAATTTTTAGATAAACTCGATGAAAAGGCAAGAGAGAAAATCTACTACAACATTCAAAAGGCCAGATTTTCTGACGAAAAAGAACTATTTAAAAAACTGAAAGGTGAAATTTGGGAGTTTATAACTTTGTTTAACAAAACACGCTACAGGCTTTTTGCATTTTGGGACAAGACAGGGAACCATGAAACAGTTGTAATATCAACGCATGGTATAATTAAAAAGACGGACAAAACTCCACCCGGAGAAATTGAGAAGGCAGAGAATTTGAGAAAGCTATATTTTGAACATAAAAATCAGGTATAATGAAAAAGAAAGCATTGAAAATATACAGTTTGGAAGACATGTTGGACAAACATATCGGTAGTCTGGGAACACCCAAACGTGAAGCATTTGAAAACGAATTACGACTTGATTTACTTGGAGAAGCAATCAAACAAGCTCGTAAAGACAGGAACCTGACACAGGAACAACTTGGACTTTTGGTTGGTGTTAAAAAAGCTCAAATTTCAAAATTGGAGAATAGTTTGACAGATGCAAGATTTGAGACAATAATCAAAGTTTTTAAGGCTTTAAATGCAAAGGTTAATTTCAATGTTGAGTTGCTAAATCAGACTGTAAAACTCGCTTGAGAGACTGAAAACCTGGTGCTAAGAAGGTTTCGTGGGGTCGATAGACAAGACCCAACATGAAGCCTTCTATTATATTTTCAACCCATCTCTCTGGAGGCCCAAGGTACGGCCCCCAGAAAGTGGTGTCCAAAACAGGGGCGCTCTGGAGAGAAAAAATCCCCAATACCCCAAAGTAATCATTGAGAAATGGCAATTTGAGGATAACGCTCCGCCATACGGCGCTTAAATTCTTTGTCATATAATTCATTTTTGAGGTCATTCATGTCTATATAAGCTTCAGGAAATTCAATGTCTAACTCTGCTAATATTTCCCTTGCTTCATCACTGTCCTCGTCGTCTACCCAATTGATATTAAACTCCGCTTGATTCATGTCGATAGTATCGTCAATTAACATTTCAAAAGGCTTTACCGGCTCCACTATTTGTTCCATTGCTTTGATCCTGGGGATGATAAACTCGGCCATCTTCATGATACAGTTTAGTGCAGCACCAGGGTTATCCTCTGCCAAATCATTGATCCATTTATCCATCTTGGGTACATTTCGCTCGATAAATAATTGAAAAGTTGCCTTGATGTCCGAGTTGGCTTTGCCGGAGGATCCTTTGGGCCGTCCACTGAGATTACCAGATTTTCCTTTGGGAAATGTCATAGTACGAATTTTTTAAATTTAACATAAGCCAAAATTCAGAATCTTTTACCCTTTAAGATGGTTATATTTTGAAATTCATGAGATTCCCGCTTATTTTAATGTTGGAGGGTCTCTGGATCCGCCCGCCACATGTATGAAAATCTCCTAATCCGGTTGGAGATTACTGCATAGATTATTAACTTTTTGCAAAATACGTTAAGTTATGACAACGGTAATTATCAACGATTGCACAGCCAAAGGGAAAAGCCTTCTCCAGTTTCTGAAGAAATTTGAAGGTGAGAACTTTATTTATATTGGTGACGAGCCAAATGATGAAACCAAAGAAGCAATTGAGGATGCACGTCAGGGAAAAGTTACATCACATAAAAATTCAAAAGAGCTCACAGCTTCCATTTCGCTTAAAAGAATTTAGCTTACTGATTTTGCAGCCAAGTAAATAAAAAACTGCCCCAACATTTTAAAAACATCAGGGCAGTCAATGATTCTTAAACTAACAAAAACTATTCATTTAAAACTAACAGATTATTATCCGTATGAAACTTAAAATTGTTTCAAAAATGAGGAAGTATTTTGTACCAGTGATAAGGTGCCTATCTCCTTTAGTCAATCAACTTGATCATGATTTATTTCAGAACCACTACTTGAATTCATGATTAGTTTATCTGCAATGGCAGCCATGTAAATAATTGGCAAATCAATAAATTTACAATGATATTTTGATCCCCAATTAATCCAGATCGTAGAGTTGTCATCAAGTAAGGAAATTTCAACGGCATCCTTATTGCATTCCGTCTTCACCTCTCCATGTTGAATCATTGGGTAAATTGCCGATATGATTTCAGCAATAAATTCGATTGCACTGTCCAAAAGTTCGGTTTGCAACCGGGATGGAATAGAACAATAAAACTAGTATTCCAGAAAGTACCCTGATTTTCATCCTGAGTTATATGGATATTGTTAAAATGTAATCTGATATTGAATGACTCCGTAATTATTTGTTTTTGTACTGGCTTCTTTCTTAATCAGGGTATAGGCCGCCTGAATTTTGGACCAGCGATTGAAATGATAGGTTCCTCCTATCACATAATCGGTAGTCGCATTCTTGGAGATTGCCGTGTTGGGGTCATAGGTGTCATATTTTAGGAGCAACTGCAATGTTGCAGGGATCACGAAGTACCCCGCTTCAGCATACCAGCCGTTACGTTTTATAGCACCATCTTTGCCGTCCAGATACTCAGACCGGATAAATAACCCTTTATATTCATAATTTAGCTCCAAACCGGCCCGGTCACGAACGTGATTTGTTGGAGTAGTTGTCCCATAATAAGCTGTACCGGAATAAAATGACCCGCCAATCCCCAGTCCATTCAACGGATGTACAACCAAACGTCCTGAAAGATCTTTATTGTTATTATTATCGGCCACATCAATTCCAGCACCATTGAACAATCCGATTTGGTAATCAACCAAATATCGGTTGGCACATTTCCATAGGCTCCCTCCTGCCTGTACCCCGATATCGCGTCCATTCTGATTTCCGATGACATCGGTTGAACGGGCCACCAGGGCTTCAACAACCTGTGAACGGTCAGATAGCTCTAACTGACGATCGGCAATCTGATTTTCAAGAGATAAAGGGATTCTTGCCTGTCCAATGGTAAAAATCAAATAATCCTTAAGTTTTATATCTCCAAATGCATCAAGCAATATCTTCGAACTGGCAAAGTCGGTCAGCAGCCTATAGGAGAACCAGGAGTTCACATTTCCCCGGAAATCGAGCCTGGCTCTCCGGATATCAAAACCATCAATTTTCCCCTCCTGCTGCTGGAACTGGTATCGAACCTGGGAGTAACCGGTCATTTGAAAAGGCCTTCCTGTAGTTGCAAAAAAAGTTTTTTTGCTGGCCTCCTCCTGTTGTTGTTTAATACTAGCCTCAGCTCTGACAGAATCGGCCTGTGACTGTGTTATTATTTTATTCTTAATTAAGAGGTTAAGCACATCATTGGTAGTCTGTGCGAAAATGCTGGTAGACAGCGCTAAAAAAATAAATCCGAGTAAATGCTTTTTCATATTATAAGATCATTAATTAATAATTATTGAGATTGCAAAATAGCCCCAAACGAAGACTCTTTTGATCATTATTGACATGAGATGATTCAACCTCAACGATTAAATATTTCATATTCGAACCAGTAAAAATTCAATCGGGTGAACGCATGATTTTATTTTAAAATCTCGTTGCAAAAATGGCCAGGGCTGTGCTCTGGGGCAATACCACCTATTATGTATTTATGCTAACCATATATTGGTAGTATTAACGGAAAAAAATTGGGCACTACACTATTTGGAGTTGGGCAAATAAATAATGTAATCTTGCAATTGGCATTTAGTAGGGATTCTTCCAGATAAAGATCATATTTTCACAAAATGAGAAAGGGGAAAGAGGGAAGAAATTTCAACCTAACCACTGAAGGCTAATTGAAACAGCGAATAATGAACAATTTATAGCTAAGCCCTTGTCTTGCTCCAGTGCAGGATTGTAATACCAAAGGGTTATCCCTTTTTATCATCGATAGGCCTTTCCCGAAATGCGTTGGTCGTAAATTCAAACAATTACTTAACCCTTATCAAAACGTGATCTTGTTAAAAAACCTTGAACTTGTTGTAGACCATTATGTGGAAGGAGTATATAAGGCCTATATTTTAAACGCTGGATCCTTTTGGATCAATCCACTAAGATCATCATTCACTTTGGGATATATTTTGCCCTTCTCTGGATCGTGCCAGGCAAACATTGATAATAACAAGCTATTCGACCCGGCCCCAAGGGGTCAGATTAGTCGGCCAGTTCGCCTATTCTTTGAGATGGAATTTGCAGACAATTCCCTAATCTGGGACCATCCCTGGCCGTCTTGTAATTTTATTGTTATACGGTTGTTATCCGGTTGTTTCTCTCCGAATAACAATCCTAACACGTTAAGATGAAATTTGCGGATGATTCACGGTGGGGATGAGGGGTCCATTTGAATCGGTTCAATGTCCTGTAAAGAAAATTTAGAGCTCTATACTATAATCAATACAAGGTCATTTATTTAATTAATGACCTTTATTTAATATCTATATGAGCCTTATTTTATTTAAAGGTCAATTAAATCCATATTTAGCTCATTATTGGTACTATCTGAGCTATATTTACAGCTATAATAAGCTTTATTTAATCAATCAATGCAATGGTTAATCCCAAGAAAAATACGGTTCTTAATTACACGGCCCTTAATCAGGGTCTGAGCTCGAAAGAAATCTTTGATGGACTGAATTTCCCGGGCGGTTATTCCTCGCTCAAAAGAGTGCTGGTGCACTTCACAGCTGAAAAACTTCTGGTAACCCGCGGCCAGGGCAAAGCCACCAAATATTACCTCTCCCCGGGCTATGAACTGCTATACCCCATACCAGTGGATCTGTATTTTGAAACCGAGATGGATGACCGGCCAATTAAACCTGGTTTTAACCTGTCAATAATTGGTGATGCACTGTCAAAGGTGGAACTATTTACCCCCGAAGAGGCTGAAAAGCTGGTTCATTTGAACGCACAATTTCAATCCAATCGTTCTAAACTGTCAGAATATCAGGTTAACCAGGAGATAGAAAGAGTCTCCATTGATTTATGCTGGAAATCCTCTCAACTCCAGGGTTGCCAGTATAGTTTACTTCAAACCGAGCAGTTAGTCCAGACAGAAATAACGGCAGCAGATAATACCATAACTGATGCCAAGATGATCATGAATCACTGGGAGGCCTTGCAGTTTGCTTTTTTTCCCTCCTCTTACTTCTCTTCCATAGCAATGGACAAGATTGAAGAAGTATACCACCTCCTGATCAGTGATACGCGCCATTACCCCGCTATTCGAACCTGTAGGGCAGGTATTGTGGGGACCACCTATAAACCGCCCCAAGATCCGGATCAATTGGCCAAGGCGTGCGATCAGCTCTGTGATTTAATCAATTCCAGGGATTCAATTTTCGAAAAAGCATTGTTGTTTCTGGTTCTGATCCCCTATATTCAACCCTTTACAGAAGGGAATAACAGCGTGTCGCGCATTGTCGCAAGCGCAGTGCTGTATGAAAAAGGATACTGTCCGATCAGTTTTAGAACCATGGATTCGGCCTTATATAAAAAGGCAATGCTGCTGTTTTTCGAGCAAAACAATTTTAATGCCATTAAGCAGCTCTTTATCCGTGAGTTTGAATTCGCGGTAAATACCTATTTTTAAAACGGGACCTTGCCTGGATTGGAACAGCCGGACGATTAAATAACTTTGGGCCGACAAAATGATCAGAACCACTTATCACTGATTGACAGATAGTTAGCATTGAACAATAACTATTTATCTGACACTGCCGGAGTGGATAAATTAGTGGGCGAGTCCAATCAAATAAAAGAATTTGCTTCAATCAAATTGCCACTCCCCTCCATTGAACACATTCATGGGCAGCCGCTGTGAATCGCAAAAGATACGACCTAAAATAAGGAAGTTGCAAAAATATTTATCGATTCAATTGATATCAAATTTTCGCTAACTTAGCTGGAGAACAAACTTTTCGTGTAAGATGAACATGGTCAAAGAGATATTAAGCAAAAAACTGATCGAACGAAATAGCTTCTGGTCCTTTAAAATGCCAACGGAGATACCCGATGACATTTTAATCGAAAAACCCGTAATATTCCTGGACATTGAAGACATTAATCAGTTATTTAAATTGTTCCCTCCTAAGAAAATAAAACAAATATGGCGTGACCGGCTGGTCATTCAGGGTGATTATTACTATCGTTTAAACAAATTGCTTGCCTGGATGTATTTTGATGTAAAAAATCCCGAACGCTACATCAAAACAACAATTCGGAGACATATTAATCAGCTGGTATGATCGCTTTAGCGCCCCACACCGGTCAATTATTCGATAAAGTTGCGGCCATGCAATGTATTAACCCGTATTACCTGGTAGGTGGAACGGCTCTAGCCCTGCAATTGCACACCCGCCTTAGCGAAGATTTTGATTTTATGGATTGGAGCTCAGCGAAAGCACAAAACCAGCAGGTTGACTGGGTGAGCATCGAGAAACTAAAAAAAATCGGTATCATTCAGGCACGCGATATCAGGGATTTTAATCGTGTTGAATTTGTCGTTTCAGGAGTAAAGCTCTCGTTCTGTGTGTCCGATAAATCATCGCCCGTCACAGCGCCGGTGAATATGAGTGGAAATTTAAAGCTGGCCGATATTGATGCTATTGGCGCTATGAAGATGGAGGTTATGCTCAGAAGAAGTAATTTTCGCGATTATTACGATATTTATGCTATCCTTCAACACGGGGTAAATTTCAAAAAACTGGTCGGTTTAGCCCTAAGTTATTCCGGTCATATTTTGACAACAAAAAATCTGCTGGCCCAATTAACAGATGGCTCAAGGTTTCATATCGATAGTGGATTTGAACAGTTAAATCCGGTATGCAAGGTATCACCCGCCGAGATTGAAGCTTACCTTAAAAAAAAGGTCAAAGAACTTTTTTTAAGGACCTAAACCAGGCGAAAAAGACGATGATCGTTCATTTGCTGCTATTAACTGCGCTTGGGTGAATATGACACCTACATCGAAGAACATCGGTGGCTTATGTCCAAGGTGGATTAGCCACAGGATTAAACCATTTTGGACCGCCTATTTTTCAATCCTGTCTTATGCTAACGTTTGAGTGTTGCGGCAGTAAGGGATTTCGGGCTTCATCACTGTCAAGCTACACCGAAGTTTCTGCGGGGCAGAATGCCCGAATACCACGGAAACCCTTATTGACCGCTACACTTTGTGTGTGCGCGTAATTCATTCATTATAAGAATGTCAGACCAATTTTCTTATTAAGTCCTTTCTCGAAAATCCTAATCAGTGTTGAAAGTTGAATATTACCTTTCGCATTTTCAATTTTAGAAATGTAGCTTTTTTTAGTTCCTGCTTTTATTGCAAGTTGTTCTTGTGTCATGTTCGCAGTTTTTCTTGCTTCTTTAAGCATCTCACTCACGATGAACATTTGAGCACCTTCTTCATATTCATTCCGGCTGTCGGATCCAATTTTACCGTGCTCTTTTTCAATGAGTTCATCAAATGTTTTGATTTCTCTATAATCTATCATGTCTTCGTTTTTTTAGTTCAAAATACTCTTTCATTAACCTCATTGCCTTTTCAATTTCATTCTTCGGTGTTTTTTGACTCTTTTTTTGAAAACCATTAAAAATAATAATCAATTTTCTTCATCAAAACAACAGAAAATCCGATAAATATTTGACTGGTATTCAATTCTGACTTCAAAAAGTCCATCATATCCAGTAATTGGGGAGAGAAATTTCTCAGGCACTCTGTCAACCTGCTTAATTAACTCTAAGACATACTTGACCTTTTCTTTAACCTTCAAATCGAGCTCTTTATAGAAGTCGATGAAGTAGTTTCCGTGAAATATTATCTGTCTGACCATTTGCAGAAAGTTATCTCCAAAGATAACATGAATTTATCAGATTCCAACCACCGCAGCAAAATTTCCTGAGTTGTAGGCTTCTTTATTATGCGCCATAACTAGGCGATTAAATACTAAGATATTAGTTGCAATTATTGAAATCTAACCAGAATAACCTACGTCACTGGCGCGCACAATCTGACTTGCCAAGTATTGTCAATGGTTGAATGAATCCAACGATCTATTTACTTTGATTCCCCTTTAATTTGAAGAACAAGTACACTTGTGGCGGCCATTTTCTCCGTCCGGACAAACGAGTCAGAATGATACATGGTCTCTTTGCCTTCGCCTGCCCCATCGATCACTTTTACCAACCATTTTTTGCATGGTACCAGGTTTAACTGATTAAGGTCCAAATGATAACTTATCGTGTGGGCAACACTGTCCAGATTGGTAAACACCAGACCCAGCGAACCATCCTCAGCCTTCCAGGCAGAATGTGAAACTGCCGCCATTTCCAAATCCCTTTGATCTTTTGTCCATGGAACATGAAGTATGGGGTTGTCTCCGGTAAGAGTCAAAGGACGGACCATTTCACCAAAGAACAGGAATTTTCGCACCGATTCCCTGGCCAGTGATTTGCAAAGAACTTTCAGGTATTTCGCCTCCGCACTCTTTAGATCAACAATGTTGGGGTCAAACCAGCCCATCTGCTGACCCCATATGAACATTCGGGCGTTGCCCATTTTAAAGGATAATCCCGAACTGCCAGTACCCTGCCCATAAAGTAAACAGTATCCCGAATAGACATAATCAAATAAAGGGATATGATCTGGTATGATCACAGAGGTATTACAAGCCAGTAATCCGTCAAAGACATCGATATAGGGTTCTGCAAAATCTTCTGTAGTCAGAATTATCTCGGGATTTACCCGTCGGGCCTGCTGGTGGGTTTGCTCAATTCCGGCCCTGTTGCCGTCAATCCAGTGATGACCCCCGCCAAGCGGATGACCATGCCCGGGATCGAAACAATACGCGGGTTGGCAGGAGGCCGTCTGATCCATATATACGCCGTTCACACCCATCTCTGAAACCATTCGGGTGACTGTTTCAGACAACTTATTCTGCCACACCTTTGTGGTGGGACACATTACCGCGAATGGGTTATCCGCCCAATGTTCCTTTACGATTGCAAGGTCCTGCCAGGCGCAGGTATTCCATTTTGAATAACTGATCAGGTCATCAAAGATCAGAAATGGCGTTTTACAAGCCGCTGGTTCCGGATGTTCACGAGCCCAGCTTTTTGAATTCATATCCCAGATCCTGCTGTTGATGTAAGGGACCAGTCTTACTCCGGCGCTTTGCATCTGTCCGGCTATCTTTGAAAACCCTTCGATAGCCGGGAAGTAGTCCGGATAGTAGGTGTCGAACGGATTCTCGGTCCACCCATACCATTGAAGTACTGTTGGGACATCCAGAAATTTGGCAAGCGGTATCAGCTTACCACTCGCCAGTTGCTCGGTCCAGGATACAAACCATATCGGGGTACTGAGATACCACTTTGGAATATCGCTGCGCTGCCAGATTTTCCCCTTTGCACACCACTTCTGATTAACGACCCACCCGCGATAGATCTTTGAGGCGGTTATCCAGTCGCCCTGATAAACTCCTACCACTGCCTCATAAGGCATCCTGTAACTGCTTTGGCTTCCCGGAATGCCCATTCCTTCGGGGTAGTTTCGGATGGTGTATTTCAAACTTTTATCCTTTTGATCGACATCGTATCCGAATTTTTTCACGTTTGCTTTCCCATCGTGGGCGGCAAGATACAATCCTTGGTCATTCTTCCCATCAAAGAGGGTACTGAATTGCATGTTACACCGAGCCGAGGGATAGCTCATAACCTGGGGTGGCCGGGGATCATCCTCTAATTTCCCGGGAATCCGTTTAACCGGGTTTTTTAACAGGCAGCCAATAAAATCGGGATAGGCCAACCCGGTATCCTCATTCTGTGGTGCGCTCAATCCGTTGATTGCAGGATAGGTTACCTCCCAGGTTCCAAACTTGCGGCTATGGTTATCCACATTGATCCTCCAGTAAGAGAGGGCTGATGTGTCCAATCTGATCGTTGCATCCACATCCACAGACTCTTGCTCGGTTTCCAGTGAAATCCCTTTCCAATACAGATGTAGCGTGAGGCTGGTTCCATCGACCGATTTTTCCAGCGTGTAGCTCCTGGCACATTCCGAGGTGTTATCAATCTTTACCATCCGGTTAGAGGAGTGCTTGAACGCGATCTGCCAGAGTGTACATCCCTTTGTTTGCCCAATCAGAAATTCATGATCCTTCTGCCTGTTTTTTATGCTGTACACACCAAATCCTTCATCTTTAAAAAACTTCAATCCAATGATTCCATTGGAAATCGCTATGCTGTTTGTGGTTTCCTGGACAGAAAAGTCCTGCTTGTCCCGATTTCCCACCGATGCGAATGCCGGTGAATAAACAGCCGGAATCAGTGAAATAATCAGAAGAAATGTGAAAAACCTTGCCGTGAATGAAAAATTGCAAACCATGTGAACCTCCTTCTTTATGATGAATCTAACTTTGGTAAACACCCTTTAATCGTTGAGAAATAGTTGAAATTAGTCCTTCAGGCAACGCACAGAGAACCCCAGGCTTTTTCCATAGCTGTACGCGCCTGTATAGTTAGCAATAGATGTCATGTACCTGGTCCAGGCCATGTAAGGATTCATCTCCGAGCAGCTCCACCAGCCACCGTAGCTGCCAAAGTGGTTAAATTCTCCGGTGATGCCGCGATAGCTACCCGGCAGGGCTGTAAACCCTGATTGGTTTGTTGCACCCGTATTTGGATTTTGCCAATGCCCTGACCCGGTTTCTTTTAGTTTCCCACCGGCCACTTTGAAACCTCCCAGAAAGGTTGTAAGTGTAGTCCATTCAGCGTCTGTGGGAAGATGCCAGCCCGATGGACAGACCCCGCGGGGATCTGTAGCAGCATACCAGGTATATAATCTTCCATAAACTGCGACATTACCTTCATCTCCATTAGATGCCCACTGGTATTTTGGAGCATTTTCGCCCGAGATATCCAGGGTGCCAGGATTGGTTGTTGTAATGATCTCTCCGTTGCGATACCTGGAAACTTTCAGGTTTTCTTTCATCCAGACCTGAGTGCCAATGCGTACAGTCTGGTAAACATTCCCATCCCGATCCGTCACTGAAGCCTTCTGCTGGGCGTATAGACCGGTGAGTCCAACGAAAAATAAAATCAATGTGAATAATTTGAATTTGGGAAGTCGCATGTTTATCCGGTGTTTTAAATTAAACATTAAAAACGTTTGATAAAAGTATTGAATTAAATCTCATTAGCCAGCGGACAATTAAAAATGGATCATTTCACGTTAATTCCATTAATTCTAGATAGCTTTACTGCAGAACAACCCTATCAAAAACATTGCTTATGAACTTTAAAACCAATGGAGAGCTTCTTATTGAGTTGCAGAAATTAAAGCAGGAGAACGCTGAAATAAAGGCTCTACACGATGATATTGTTGCTCAGATCAGACGCCAAGTTGTGATTGTGGAACAAACCATTAAAAATTTTGAAACCTTTTTTAACACCATCAACGATTTTCTTTTTGTTTTAGACCAAAAGGGCCATATAATTTATACCAATAATACTGTAACCAACCGTTTAGGTTACACCCGGGAACAATTATCGGGAAACCCCGTTGTTATGGTCCATCCACCTGAACGGCGCGATGAAGCCGGACGCATGATCGCAGAAATTCTAAGCGGATTGACTGAGTTTTGCCATGTCCCGATTATGACCAAATCAGGAATTCAAATTCCGGTAGAAACCAGAGTCTCCTATGGATTTTGGGATGGCAAACCTGCAATTTTTAGCGTCTCAAAGGACATTTCAAAAGCTAAATTTTCAGAAGAAAAGTTTTCGAAAGTATTTTATCTCAATCCTTCGGTGTGTGGGTTAAGCGACCTGGATACCGGTAAGTATGTGGAGATTAATGATCGTTTTCACACGTTACTTGGATTTGAAAAGAACGAAGTAATTGGTAAAACAGCCATCGATTTAGGCCTGTTGACCGAACAAACCATCCGTGAAGTAATGCTCAAATCCGATGTTGACGGAAAGGTAACCAATGTTGAAGTGGATTTAAGAGCCAAGAATGGTGCTATTAAACAGGTTCTGTTATCCTCGGAAAATATTTATGTCCAAGATAAAAGATATAAGTACACCGTTGTTCACGACGTAACAGAACTCAAAAAGACAGCACAGGAGTTAATCAAGGCCAAAGAAAAAGCGGTAGAAAGCGAAGCTCAATTCAGACTGATTTTCGAAAATAGTTTGGATGCCATTATTTGGACAGAAGCAAAAACAGGAAAAATTATAGCCTGCAATCCGGCTGCGTTACTTTTGAGCGAATATACCAGAGAAGAATTAATCGGACAGTTGTTTACGATCATACTCCCACCGCAAGGACGTGAGGAAATTGTATCTGATTACCAAAAACATCAACAAGCCAAAGGGGTAAAATCTTTAGAATTTAAAATAATTACCAAATCCGGAGAAATAAAAGATGTCGCACTTTCGGGTACAAACATTGAAATTAATGGACAAGAAATAAGTCAGGGAATTTTTAATGATATTACCGATCGCAAACAAAAAGAACAAGAACTGATCCTCTCCAAGGAGCAAGCCGAAGAAAGCGACCGGTTGAAATCTGCATTCCTTGCCAATATGAGCCATGAAATCCGTACACCCATGAACGGTATTTTAGGTTTTGCTGATTTACTGAAAAACTCCAAATTGTCCGGGCAGGAGCAACAGGAATATATCCGAGTTATCGAACGTAGCGGACATCGAATGCTCAATATTATCAACGATATTGTGGATATTTCAAAATTAGAATCAGGTCAGACCAAGGTAAATGTTGGGGAGTCGGATATCAACCAGCAGATTGAATATCTATATTCCTTTTTCAAACCTGAGGTTGAGCAAAAAGCCATGCAGCTTCACTTTAAAAATGGATTGCCTTCAAGCGAATCCGTCATTCAGACCGCTCGTGAAAAAGTCTTTGCAATTCTTACCAACCTTATTAAAAATGCCATCAAATACAGCGATCGGGGGAATATTGAATTTGGCTATGAGAAAAAAGGGCTCTATCTTGAGTTTTTTGTAAAAGACCAGGGTATAGGAATTCCGAAACTGAGGCAGGAAGCCATTTTTGAACGTTTTATACAGGCTGATATCGGTGATAAAAGAGCTTTTCAGGGCGCAGGGCTGGGTTTAGCCATTACCAAAGGGTATGTGGAAATGTTGGGTGGAAAAATTTGGGTAGAAAGCCATCCAGGGAAAGGCTCAACATTTTATTTCACCCTGCCCTTTAAGACTCCGGCCAAAGATGAAGTTGAAAGCGAAAAAATTAGTCCGCCTCAGACACCTGAGAATCGGGTAAGAAAAATGAATATATTGATCGCCGAAGACGACGATACTTCGGAAATGCTAATTTCAGCTACGGTGAAAACAATGACCAACAGATTGTTCAACGTAAGTACTGGAATTGAAGCGGTTAAAATTTGCAGGCAGAATCCGGATATTGAATTGATACTGATGGATATTCAGATGCCGGAAATGGACGGTTATGAAGCTACCCGGCAGATCAGACAATTTAATCCTGATATTATTATTATCGCACAAACAGCTTTTGCACTTGTAGGAGACCGGGAGAAGGCTCTTGCAGCAGGGTGTACTGATTATATTGCAAAACCCGTGAATCTGAATGAATTAATCGCTCTAATCCAAAAGTATTTTCACTGACGTAAAAATGGCCATTGCCAACCATCGGCGTTCGGGTGACCAGAGCGGGCCGCATTATCAGGGTGGGAGCAATCATACATCCACAAATTACAAGGGAGAGCGAATAATCGGGACATTTGCCTGACCTAAGTCGATTATATGCTGATAATCTACGGATTAGAAGATTTTTTAGATTATAGCACCCGCATGATTTCGATATTTAACTTGCGTTTAATCCCCCTTTGGGCCCACCAATCTGACGCCAGCAAAGGTCATATATACCTTAAATAAAGGCTGGTGTCAGGCTAATCCCCCCGGGGACGAACAGATAACAATGAAAAGAAACAGTATAAACCTTATAAATATACTATAGCATTGATTGTCTGGCACTTAATTGAAATTAATTCGTTGACACCCTTGTTTTTTAACTGTTAATAACAACCAGACACTTTTGCCTATAAATCACCGGGAGCCAATAAAAGGTACACAGAGGTATTTTATGTTAGGATCAGAAAAAGCAAATATTGATTGAAGGGCAGTATACCATGGCCAGCTGGAATCCATAAAAAAGCAGACTTTAATATCTAACCGATAATAACCATAGGACAGCGAGATATTAAAAATTAATTTATCTTCGTCTTACCAATATTTGGATCAATATTTGATTCAGAATAACCTGATTAAAGGTGCAAACCGATCTCATTTTGTCAGAACGACCTATTTAAAATTTGTTTTGCTATGAAAATACTTATTCTGTCTCTTATCCTGCTTTGTGCAGTTGCCAAATTATACGCTCAGAAGAAGTATGATATCACCCTGATAGCAAGTCCTCAGGTGTCGTGGATGGCATCGGATTCAAAGTATATCCATAGTGGTAAGAGCCTTTTGGGATATGATTTAGGTGTGGAAGGAGATTTTTTTCTGCATTCGGATACTTATTTAATTGTTACCGGTATGACCTTAAGTACCGTAGGAGGATCGCTGGTTTATAACAGACCAATGCCATTTGATGGGAAGGTTCTTCGTAGTGGTACCACTGTTGATTATTACCTTACCGATCTTGAGTTTCCCCTGGCTTTAAAAATGCGTACCAGAAATTTTAGCCGGGTTCGTTATTTTGCCCAGTATGGTATTACGAACTGGGTCAATCTGAGAACCAAAGCTACGGCCAGCGATACCATCTTCCAGAAGCAGGTAGTTAAGCATGAAGTACGGTTTTATAATATTGGGCTCAATATTGGAGCGGGAGTAGATTATGATCTGGGTCATGGAAACGGTTTAACCGCAGGACTGTTGTATTCCGATGGATTTAGTGACACCACGACCAAAAGCAGACAAAAGAACAATACTTCACTGAACATCTTACGGTTCAGAGTGGGTTATGTCTTTTAGGATTTTGAGACCCAAAACAAGCTTAAAATTGAATAGCGGATCCACATAGAAAATAACCCCTGGAACCATTGCCGTAATATTTACGTCCGTGCTTCCAGGGGTGCTATTTTTTGGTTGCTTTACAAGCCTCGGGTATTGTTTTTCCCTACCGTGTATTATTTACGCATATCGATCCGGAGTTTTTCAGCCGATCCTATTTCATTACCTTGAGTGGCAATATAGCGGCTTTACTGCTTCACGAGCAGTTTCTTGGTTTCCAGGGCTTTGATGGCCTCCTGCAAGGTTGCATCAATTTTACTGATCACCGAGTAAAACCCAACCTCTCCAATGATATTGCGGGCGATATAGGCCATTAGCTGGGCTTCAATGATTTTTCCCGAGAGTGCAAGTCCTTTTGGATCTGAAATAATCCCCTGCTTTGCGGAGTATTCTGTAAACAGGGAGAGGATATTTCTTTTCATCAGGTAATCTTCAAACTCCTTACCCGTTTTCAGTTTTCCGAGTTCGGTACGGTTTTTATCTGAGAAGTCGAAGGCAAACTGATAGACAAGTCCCTTCATGACCACTTTTGAATAATAGGGTGACATTCCTGAAGTATCAGCGGCAATAAAGATATCGGGCATAATTCCGCCACCACCATAAACAACCCTTTTATTCCGGGTATAATACTTATGGGTATCCGCGTAACGAATGCTATCCTTTTGTTCAAGTTCTCCGTGTGCGTAACGGCGTTTAAGGTCACCATAATAATCTTCGACTCCATTTTTATACGACTTTTGGATGCACCGGCCTGAAGGGGTGTAATATCTTGCAACAGTGAGGCGCATTGCCGATCCGTCATAAAATGGAACCTGTTCCTGTACCAATCCCTTGCCAAAGGTACGGCGTCCGATAATGGTTCCCCTGTCGTTGTCCTGAATGGCACCCGCAAAGATTTCGCTTGCCGAGGCAGAGTATTCGTCCACAAGGACGATCACCTTTTTACCCAGATAGGTCCCTTTCTTTTCGGCATTAAAAGTTCTTTTCGGCTGAGTGCGCCCTTCGGTATAGACGACCAGTTCTCCGTCATCCAGAAATTCGTTTACCATTTTTATCACGGCCTGCAAATAGCCGCCCGGATTCCCCCGTAAATCGATAATAAGCTGATCAGCGCCGGCTTTGTCAAGTTTGTCAATGCCGTTCATGAATTCCTCATAAGTTTTCTCTGCGAATCTGCCTACTTTGATGTATCCTGTATTGGCGTTAATCATGTAGTTCACATCTACAC
>Ga0118677_10007200_pt1 | contig 18473 bp, 13 predicted proteins | sample AliMusrvi5mmetaG_FD_86154 | JGI IMG/M metagenome (GOLD analysis project Ga0118677, IMG submission 86154) | reverse complement strand
GAAGTGGGCGGGGTGGCGGGCTTCGGGATCGAGCTCGAAGGTGCAGTAGCCGCCATCCTTCAGAAGCTCGATGCCAGCCAGGGCGGGACAGAGGCGGACGCGGAAGGGGCGCCAATAGCGAGCCTCGCTCAGGGCGGTGCTCATGCGCTGGACGTTGCGACCGAGGAAGCGGATGGGCGGCATCCCCGCCAGGAGGCGGCTTTTCCACACGATGAGGTTGGAGTGCAAATGGCCGATGGTGGTCTGCTCGATCTGCGGGAGCTTCACCCGGACGCTTTCCTCGCGCCAGAGGAACGGGAGAGCGGAGGGGTCGTGGCAGAAGAGCAGGACGCGCTGGCCGGCTTGCAGGCCGTCGAAGGCGCGGCGAATCTCGGCCAGGTGTTCGGCGCGCAGGCGTTCCCATTCGGGCCGTTCGGCGGGCAGCGTGTCGTGCAGGAAGACCGGGAGGGCGACGAGCGAAGAGACCACACCCAGCAGGACGTAATTGCCGATCTCCAGCCGCCAGAAGGACTCCAATCCCACTTCTTCACGGGCGCGGCGCCAACTGGCCAGGCGCATGCCGCCAGTGCCGCCGAACAAGGAGATTTTGCCCAGTTCGTGGTCGCCGAAGTTGGCGCGGAGTTTGGCGCCGAATCGCTGGCGGAGCTTGCCAAGGCACTCCAGGACGCTCTGGCAGGCGGCATCATCGCTGACGCCGACGTAGGTGGAGTCGCAGGTATAATCGCCATTGGCGATGACGTAGTCGAAGCCGGAGCTGTGTTCGAGGAACTGGTCGAGGAGATGGTTTTTGTTCAGCGGCTCGCGCAGCCAGACGCGGTGGCGGTAAAAGCGGGCGAAGGCACGGAGGGCGGGATTGTGGATGCAGCGCAGCTCCAAGTCGGAGCCGCGGGCTTGTTCGGCGGCGCCGGCATAATGAATGTCGCTCAAAACGGCGACCGTGCAGGTGCGCATGGGCCCTATGTTGGGGCAGGTGATGGGGCAGCGTCAACCGGGTCGCGGAATCAGGCCGGGGCGGGGAAAAGTATCTCGAAGGTCGTGCCCTGATCGGGCTCGCTTTGGACGGCGATGGCGCCGCGGTGTTCCTGGATGATGCGCTGGGTAATGAGCAGGCCCAGGCCCGTGCCGTTCGGCTTGGTAGTGAAGAACGGCTCGAACAGGCGCGCCAAATTCTCACGGGAGATGCCAATGCCGTTATCCTTGATGGTGAGCCGGAGGTGAGCGAGGCCGGTGGCCGTCGGGAGCTTCCCGGCTATGGCGCCGGGCGGGAGGAGGTCAGTAGCAACCGAAAGGGTGCCGTTCGCGCCCATCGAGTCGAGGGCGTTCAGGAACAGGTTCACGAAGGCCTGCTGCAATTGGTAATCGTTTCCATGGAGGAGGTCGGGCGAAGCCAGGAACGAACGGTTCAGAGAAACCCTTCTGGCTTCCAATTGGGGCTGAACAAGGCGGAGGGAATGCTCGAGGGTTTCGTGGAGGCGAACGTCACTGAAGGAGGGTCGGGTGGACCCGACGAAACTGCGCATCCGGCTGACGATGGCATCGATGCGGCCTATTTCACGGCGGACGACTTCGACGAGCTCGTCGTCCTGGTGTTTCTCGAGGAGCAGATCAACGAAGGTCTTGCCAGCAACGAGGGCATTCTTAACCTCGTGGGCCATGCCAGCGGCGAGAGTACCGATACTGGCCAGCCGATCAAGCTGCCGGACGCGATGTTCGATTCCGCTGGCTGGGGTGAGATCATGCAGCACGAGCACAACGCCGGAGTTCTCATGGCCAACGCGCAGTGGCACCGCGCTGGCGTGAACAGTAATCGCCTCGCCGTGGCCGGCCTTGATGGTGACGCGGCGATCAGCCGGCGATTTCCCCGAACGCAATGCCGCCCGCGCCATGGCCCGGAGCGCCGATGGAAGAGCCGCGATCTGGGGCTGGGGCGCCTGGTCCGGGCTCAACCCGAGGATTGTCCTGGCTTGGCCGTTGAGCGAGGCGACCTTCTCTTTTCCGTCCACGAGGATCACTCCCGAGGCGAGGCAATCATGCAGCACCTTGGTGAAGCCCAGGCCTTCCGTGACAGCTTCGATTCTGTGCGGCCGGGGAATCGAGGGCTTTTTCGGCCTGGCCAAGGCATGGCCTGCAAGGAGCCGTCCAGGCGGGCGCCGACGGTTGCCGTCAAAACCAGTCATAGCAGAGGTTCGGTTCCACGGAATGGCTCATGCTAGCTCGATTCTGGCGGGAGGACAAGGAGAAATTGATACGCTATCGGCGGCCAGAGAGCCTCCCAAGTGGCGGTGGCAAGGCAAGGGCGAGCGGGGCATTTCGCTCCCCGATACACCAAGGCGTGGCTTGCACTCGGCCGTGGCACCCGCCCCTGTAACTGCGGAGTACCCTCAGTCAAGCTCGCCCTGAACGCTTCTTGAAGCCACGGAGAAAGCGGCTGGGAACCCCTTCCAGCTTCAAGTAAAACCTCAAATCCCTCTCAGAAGTGGTATCCGACGGTGAACGAGAGCGTGGGGGTGAAGAGCTTGTATTCACCATTCACGGACTGGTTGACACTCGGATCCACGGCTACACTCCGCCAGCCACCGCCGATGATCTGGAGGGCCAGGGCCCAACTCCAGATCCTGCCTTTGTATCCGCCGCCGAGACTGCCGATATGCAAATTCGTGTCTGGTACCATGGGCGTAAAGAACTGGGTTGAAGTGGAGGCCTGGCTGTAGAAGTACCCCGCGCTGAGGTAGTAGCCGTTGTCGAAGTAGCGCGTAACGCCAAACTCATACATGAAACTTGATTGCCAATCCAGCGTCCGGTTCTGGACCGGGACAGGCGTCCCCTGGAGTGACAGATTCTGGACGGACGTCCAGTCAGCCCAGTCCACATCGAATTCCAGGTTCCAGTGCTTGGTGGGGCGGTAGGACACGCCACCAACGGCAATTTGGGGGAAATCCACCTTGCTCGAAGCGCCGCTGGCAGCCAGGGACTGACCGGTGGGGGGGAGGTCATGGATGCTGAAATCGCCCTGATAGTCCATGCGACTGCTGCTGCGGTAGGAGGCACCAAAGGACCACTGGGGATGGGGCTGCCAGAGCACACCCGCGTTGAAGCCGTAACTCCAGGCATCGCCCTTGAAATCGCTTTGGTCGGCTGGAAACATGGGAAGCGGCGTCGGCAGAAGGCCCTGAACCAACTGAATCCGAGAGTAGTTGAAGGTGGGCCCGGCACCGACTGAAAGTGACGGCAGCACCTTCCAGGCTACAACAGGGTTCATAGTGATGTAAGTGAGGCTCCCCTTAAGCGATTCCTGGCGAAAAGGGACGTCATCGGGCCATTTAACGCTGAACCCAAATGGTTCATAGATGCCAAGACCAAACGACACCGGCCATTCCTTGGGCGTGATGGTGTATTGCAGGGTCGGAGCGGCGATAACCTCTGGATCATTGTGAGAGCCCTGGCCGCTAGGGCTGTTGTAGTCTCCGTAGATCCCCAGGTAGAAGAGGGAGCCGACCTGGACATTCTGCCCCTCCAACTGGGTGAGGCCGGAAGGGTTGTAGTAAATGGCTGAGGGATTGTCTGCAGTCGCGACAAAGGCGTTGCCGCGGGCGATGGCGGAGGCATCCTGATTGGGCACGCGGAAGCCCAAAGCACTGGCATTAGGCACCCAAAGGCCCGAGGCACAAAGCAACAGGGCGGAGAGAACCGGGCTGCAGAATTGGAGGGGCGAGCCTCGGAGGGCTGCCAGTCGGGAACCGTCGGGATTGTGTTCCTTCATGCTTTCGATTGGCGGTGGTTGGGGCTTGTTAGTTATCGTTACAACTCGGAAAGCCCAGTCGGGCCAGGGGCCCTGGGAGCACCTGACCTGCCAACCTGGCAGGTGTAACCTGGCAGCCCATGGAGGGAACCCACAAAGAACGACGTGGCATGGCTCCCTTTTAACGCAGAGTCGGTAGGCGGCAAAGCCTTTTTCTCCACTCCGGGGTCGAAAAGGCGCAGCTTGCCGGCACCACCGGTGCATACGAGGGCAGACTCTAGACTGCAGAACATCATATCGCAGAGGAGCTAAGGAGCGTTCCCGTGCTACTAGATGTGAGCATTCGGCAAACACGCAAGCCGAGGAGCGCGGCCTTTAGGCCGCAGCGATGTCGGATGCGGCCAAGCACCGGCTTTCTCGAGGGTGCCTCTGCATTCGGACATTGCTGCGGCCTAAAGGCCGCGCTCCTATGGCATCGCGCAATGGCAGAGATGCGCCCGGGTCGCATAAAGATTGTTGCCTCGGGAGTCGGGACTGCCCGGTTGCGGAATATCCTGCTGACTGGATGCCCAGAATTGAGACAGCAAGCAACATCCGATGGAGCGCGTCGCGCGGGATTCAGCGAAGGTCGGGCCTTCTCCGGTTGAACTTGGTGCTAGGAGCCATGAAATCGGGCCTGTTACCCCCCTGATTACCTAAGATGGCGCTTTCCTGAATCCACGGTGGTTCGTGGCTGTTAAATTGCTTTCCTCCGGGTGCGGAAGACGTTAACAAGTGCGATGCACGGCCACCCGGTCCTTGCTCGCGCTGTGTGCCCCAGTCACGGCAAGAGCTGGACGATTACACATAATTTGGCTTTCCAGGAATACCATGGGCGCACAAAACGGCAAGACCAACAACGCTGAGGTGTGCTGTGAGACGAGCCAGGGGCTCGAGGTTCACGGCACTGTCGTACGTCATGGGCGCGATGCCGTTGCATTTGAGGTCTATGATCCGGCCGTGGTTTTGCAGACTTCAGAGGTGCTTGGTAAGTTCCAGGTTTTGGCGGGGCGTCAGGTCGTTTATGCCGGGCGCGCGGTCGTCGCTGGGTGGGTTTATACAGGCACGCTCGCTGTCTGTGAGGCAAGGCTGGACGAGGGCGGGGCACAAATGGTGATCGAGCCATCAACCCTGTCTGGCTCCAGCCTGCAGGGGGCGTATGATCGCTTCTTCCAAGAGTGGCAAAGCAGTTACCGGATTGCACCCGAATTCAAAGTGGTCGTGGCGGATGTGGAGGCCTTTCTAACCGGCGTGGGGCATTGGCTTTCACAGGTGGAGTTGGGCCTGGCGACTCGTCACAATGGTGTGCCGTCCGAGCGCGAATTGGTGGAAACCATGGCCCCGCGGATTATTGCGACTTTTAACAGCCTGGAGGAAAGGTTCGAGGAGTTGGTATGCGCCGTTCCGCCCGAGTTGCTCGGGGTCCACGAACACTTCGTCCGGCGCCACTGGCAGAAGCTGTTTCTATGTTCTCCCTTTGGGCGTCGCACCTACTACAAGCCGCTTGGCTATGCCGGGGATTACGAGATGATGAATATGGTTCATCGGAACCAGCCCGAAGGCGGTTCGCTCTTTGCCAAGTTCATTCATTTCCTCTTGGTAAGCCAATGGCCCGCCAGATCGGTTCGCAACCGCGTTGTCCACCTCAAGGAGGTGATCCTTCGCGAAACCATTCGCACGGCGTGCCAGCGCCGGCCGTGTCGGATCTTAAACGTCGGGTGTGGCCCCGCGATGGAAATACAGTATTTCTTCCGAGACACCCCGCCCGGCCCGCCTCAGGAGTTTACTCTCCTCGATTTCAACGAGGAGACGCTTCGCCATGCCAGCAGTCGGCTCGCCGAGGTCCAACGCCGATTTGGGCACCCCGCCCGGGTTCAGACGCATCACATTTCGGTGTACCAATTGCTGCGCTACGGCTCTCAGCCGGGCGACGGGGGGGTGGAAAATAGGTACGACCTCATATACTGCGCGGGCCTTTTTGATTACTTGCCGGACCAAACCTGCCGCGCACTGGTAGAGCTTTTCTACAATTCCTTGGAGCCGGGGGGCTTAGTGGTCGTTGCGAACATGAAGGACGATAAGCCGTTTCGCTACTGCATGGAGTTCGTGCTGGATTGGCGGCTAATCTATCGGAACGCTGAAAAACTGGGGTCTTTTGCACCAACACGAGCCTTGGAGGCAGCGAGGATGGAGGCGGAGGAGACGTCGGTGAACTTGTTCCTGCACGTGCGAAAGCCAGCGTAGCATGCAATCAATTCCTCCGGAGTTCAGAAAGGCTTACCAGGAATACGATCGAGAAATAACGATCCGCAAGACCCGCCTGGGCTGCTATTTCGGGATCGTTCTGGTGCCGCTCTTTACCCCTCTGGATTACTACAAGTTCAGGGGCGCGGATGAGGGCCACGACTATTTCTTCTTGTTCCTGCTGCTGCGATTGGGTTGTTCTGTGCTGATAGCAGCGATGTATCCTCTGATCGGCTCGAGTTTCGGGCGGAGGTATTACCGTTTCCAAGGTATCCTGTTCCTGCTCATACCAACGGCAACCATCGCCTGGATGGTTGGTTTGGACGGTGGGGCCGCATCCACATATTATGCCGGCTTGAATCTGGTGTTGATGGTGCTGGCGGTGGTTTTGGATTGGACCTTTTGGCAAAGCGTTGCTTCGGTCAGCTTGGTCTTGCTGCTTTACCTGGCAGCCTGTTTGGCAGCCTGTTTACATTCAAAGTCGCCTCTCAATCAGGCTCTGTTTGTCAACAACCTGTTCTTCCTGGTGTCTATGGGCACCGCGATTGCGTTCGGCGCCTACTTTCACAGCAAAGTGCGGGTTCGCGAGTTCATTTCCCTCCGCCAGTTGGACAAGAGCCGAGACGAGCTCGCGGCGACAAACCAAAAGCTCATAGAGTTGGACCAGGTCAAGAACCGCTTCTTCGCCAATATCAGCCATGAACTGCGAACGCCGTTGACGCTGCTCCTGGCACCACTGGAAGCGCTGCTCCCACGGTACCACCTTGATCAGGAAACAAAGGACCTCCTGTTCACCATGCATTCCAACGGGATGCGGCTCCTGAAACTGATTAATGACCTGCTCGATCTAGTCCGGCTGGAATCCGGCCGGATGGAAGTCAAACGCGAGCCAGTGGAAGTGGCTGGGTTCGCCAAGGGTCTGGCCAGCGCGGCGCGCCAGGTCGCCAAAGACAAGCGACTGCAGCTCGAGACCTACGTGGATCCCGCGCTGGGCACGGTCTTGGGTGACCGGGACAAACTGGAAAAAGTCGTTTTGAACTTATTATTCAATGCCTTGAAGTTCACTCCCGCTGGCGGCCGGGTGGAATTACGCGCCGAGAAGCGGGGGCAAGAACTGGCACTGGTGGTAGCCGATACCGGCATGGGTATCTCCGAGAAGAACATGGCGCACGTTTTCGATCGTTTCTGGCAGGCAGACGCTTCCTCGACGCGCAAATACCAAGGAGCGGGCATCGGGTTGGCGCTGGTCAAGGAACTAGTGGAAGTTCAAGGCGGCCAGGTTGCGGTTGAGAGCAGGGAAGGCAAGGGAACCACCTTCACGGTGACACTGCCGTATCAGGAGAGCGATCAGGCCCAACCTCCCAAGCCCGAAGCGGCACCAGGAGGTGCTGTGGCCGCGGGGGACACCAGTGGCGCCGCAGCCTCTGAGGAATGGCTGGCCAATTTGTATCGGCGGGCCGAACTCTTCCCCGCCCTGGCGCCGTCGCGCGATTCGCTAGGCGCCGAGGAAACCACAGGCAACAGCAGGCTCCCGACGATACTGGTGGCAGACGACGAACCGGACATGAGGCACTTCCTGAAATCGCAGTTGAGTGCGCGTTACCAGGTGCTGGAGGCAATGGATGGGCAGCAGGCAATCGAGAAGGCCAGCCAGTTTTTGCCGGACGTTATTCTACTGGACATGATGATGCCGGAGAAGGACGGGTTGCAGGCTTGCCGGGAAATCCGCGAGCACACACCAACGCAGAGCATTCCCATCGTGCTGCTCACGGCACGGGCCGACGAGGAGACCAAACTTGCGACGTTATCGGCCGGGGCGAGCGACTTTCTGACGAAGCCGTTCTCCACAACCGAACTGCATGTGCGCATTAAGAACTTGGTGGAATCCCACCAGTACCAGCGCAAGGTCTCGAAGCAGAACCAGGTGCTGGAGTCCACCATCGAGCAACTCAAGGACACCGAGGCACAACTAGTGCAAACCGAGAAGCTGGCTTCCCTTGGCCGCATGAGCGCAGGCATCATTCATGAGATCAATAACCCACTGAACTACGCTATTACTGGCCTGTTCACGCTGCGCAACAAAGGCAAGTATCTCGCACCCGACCAACAGGAGGGATACCATGAAATTCTGAAAGACGTGGAAGAGGGGATCGGGCGGGTGAGAACCATCGTTTCCGACTTGCGGATGTTCACGCATCCCGACACCGAAAGCCGGGACCAGGTGGAAGTGCACGAGGTCGTCACGGCGGCGCTCCGCTTCCTGAGTAACGAGTGGAAGGACAAGGTGCGGATCGAGCAGAGGCTGGCGAAGCATCAAAGTGTGTGGGCGAACAAGAGCAAGCTGATCCATGTGCTGGTCAACCTGCTGCAAAATTCGCTCGATGCGCTGAAGGCCAAGACGTTTGCGGATGGGCAGCCGACCATTTGGATTGAGGGCCACCTGGAATCGGGCAAGAGCATCCTGGTGGTCCGTGATAACGGGGAGGGCATCGAATCGGAGCATTTAGACAAGATCTTCGACCCGTTCTATACGACCAAGGACGTCGGCGAAGGCATGGGGCTGGGTCTGTCCATCTGCTACCGCATCGTGCGAGAGTGCGAGGGGAAGATCTCTGTCCGGACCGAGCCAGGCAAGTTTTGCGAGTTTGCACTGGAGTTTCCGACGAAAGGGCAGCAGCAGAAGTAACAATAAAGCCTAGCGTTATGCAGAATCTCTACGACTATAAACGGTTTGCGGTCCTTTACGTGGATGACGAAGTGAAGTCCTTGAAGTATTTCAGCCTCGCTTTTCAGGATCAGTTCCGCATCCTCATGGCGACCAACGCGCAGGACGGGCTGCGGCTGCTGGAAGAACACAAGGATGATATCGGTCTGCTGATGACCGACCAACGAATGCCGGGAGAGAAGGGCGTCTGGCTGTTGGAAAAAGCCAGGCAGTTTCGACCGCGCATCATCCGCATCCTGGCCACAGCGTATGCCGACATGGACGCAGCCATAACGGCGGTCAACACAGGCGCGATTTATAAGTATGTGACCAAGCCCTGGGACCCGCCCCAACTGGAGAGCACGCTCAAGCGTGGCCTGGAGTTCTTCATGGTCCAGAGTGAGCGCGACCAATTGCTGAAGGAAAAGATGTCGGTGGTGCACAACATGATGATTGCCGACCGGATTGTCAGCCTGGGCTTGCTGGCGGCGGGCCTGAGCCACCACATCCGCAACGCGCTGGTGGCCGTGAAGACCTTCTTGGACCTAGCGCCGGCGAAGATGGAGGAAGAGAAAGTGGACTTGGAGGGCTTGCGTAACCCGGACTTTTGGAAGGAGTATTACCAGAACGTTCAGGGGCAGATTGAGAAGATCAATAACATGCTGAAGGACCTGTGGACGGCGTCAGAGAAGCCCGTGTTCGCGTTCGGGGACCAAGTCCATGTGCATGAAGTCGTTGCGGAAGCACTCGTGCAGCTCAAGGGTGGGTTCGCCGCCAAGCAAATTGAAGTCGAAAACCAAATCCCACTCTCGCTCCCGGCGTTGAACGTCGACCGGCCGAAGTTTTGCCGGCTCTTCGAGTTGCTGCTCAAAGATGAGCTGGCCAGCCTGCCGCCGGGCAGCCGAGTGACGGTCTCGGCCAAGCCGCTCGATGGCGCCCGGGCAGACCGACAGGAAGTCCAGGTGCAGGTGAGTGACAACGGCCCCGGATTGCCGAAGGAGGCCCTGCGGCTGGTTTTCGACCCGTTTGCGGTCCGCAGCGACAGCCCGATGGAATACGGCATTCACCTGATGGCCTGCTATTTTATCGTACACCATCACGGCGGGCGGATTGATGCCAAGAGCGAGGAAGGGCAAGGAACAACCTTTACCTTGCGTCTGCCCGTTAATCCCGACCTGGCGCCGCCGCTTCAGGACGAAAGCGAATTCCTCCAGAAAGTCCTTTTGAGCGAAACGCTCTGGGAGAAGCTTATTTCCGGCGGCTAACTCTAGCGGAACCGCCGAGTTTGGCGTCTAGGTTTGGGATTTGCTTCCACCCGGGGAATCCCCGGGCGGGGCTACGTATCCTCCGCAGCCTGATATCAGTATTTCCTGTCGTTGAATCTGGCTGCCAGAAGTGCTAATGCTGCTGGCCATGATTGAGTTTATCAGACGGCAGACTTGTGAATGACCGGCCAAAGATGCTGGCAAGTAGAGCGGAGGCGCTTCGGCAAGAGAGCAATCTAAAGGTTGCCCAGAGCAGAGAAATGTCCCTTAATGCCCCGGTGGATTTGCCTCGCTCGCAGCCCAGCCACCGAAAGCTCCCTGCGTCAGCCGGGGGCCTCAAATCATGAGGACGTTGTTGGTGCTAGCCGAGCATCCGGATTTCGCGGAAGCGATCCGCACGGGAGTCAATCCCGAGCACTATCGCGTCATCGCCCGCACCGACCTGGCGGATGCGGAGCCGCTGTTGGAGCACGGCCTGGCGGAGGCCTGCATCGTTGATGTCGAACTAACCGGAGTTCAAGGGATTTGGATGCTGGAAAAGCTGCACCGGAAAGCGCCCCGGTGCCCGGTCATCCTGTACGCTGGCACCAAGCAATCAGAGTGGGAGGAAGAAGCCTACCTGCAAGGTGTAACCCATGTTCTGACCAAGCCCGTGCGTGCGCGCATGCTGGCAACCTTGCTGGATCGACTATGGTTGCCGCCCACGGGGACAGGCCCAACCTTACCGGCCCTCCAGTCGCCGCCGCCGGAACCCATAAAGTCAGCCGAGATGGAAAGAGCTCCTGCTGCGACTCAGACGCTGGGTGTCCTGCGCGACTTCTCCGGCATCCTTACTCACTCCCTCAACGCCGAACGGATGCTCAACCAGTTTCTGCTGCTGCTGCGCGAGATTCTTAGCATCAACCGCGCGGTGATCTTCCTGCGACAACCGGTAGCCGGATTTGGCAACGCTCCTGTCGTGGCGAAGAGCCGGCGGCTGCGCGCCGCCTCCGCCATCGGGTTGTCCCCTGGCTTGCTGCAGCATTTCGAGTTGTCGTTCGAGGCCGGCATTGGGGGACATCTCCTTCGTCTCGGGCGCATCCTCCGACGATCGGGCGAAGTAGCCCGTCTGGACGTTGAAACCCAGAAGGAGTTCGAGTTGCTCGGCGCCCAGGTGGCCGTGCCGATCCTGGACCGGGAGACAGTCCTGGGGGTGGCCGTCTTTGACGGGCGAATCACCGGCGAGCCGTTGGTGAATTCGGAGCTGGAGCTGATCTTCCATTTGCTTGAACAACTGGGGATGGCCATCAAGAACATCTGGCTGCACGACCAATTGGCCTCCAACCATCAAATGATGGCGGACATCCTGCGCGAGCTTAGCAGCGCCTGCGTGGTGGTGAGTCGCGACCTGACGATCCTCCACGCCAACAAGAGCGCCCGCAAATATTTTTGCCGCGCCGAGCGCCACAACTGTGACCTGGAATTCAGTGATCTGCCCAAAATCCCGGGCGCCAGAGTCTATCAGGTCCTGAAGACCGGGGCCGCCATTGCCAGCTTCAAATACGAGCCGGAGGATTCACCAGGCACCGTTTATAACATCAACATTGTCCCCTTCCAAAGGTCGCAAGCCGGCCCGCCGGCTTCCGCGCTGCTGATGGCCGAGGACGTCACCCAAAGCGAGCAACTGCAACGGTTGGAAATTGAGGCGGCCAACCTGCGCCTGGTCAAAGCCATGGCGGATCGCCTGATGCATGAGATCGGCAATGCCTTGGTACCGCTTTCTACCCACCAACAACTGCTGGCCGACAGGTGGCAAGATCCGGAGTTCCGCATCACCCTCAGTGAGGCGCTGGCCGGGGGTGTCGATCGCGTAAATCGGCTGATCAATCAGATGCGGTTTCTGGCTCGCGACACACTGTTTTCCCAGGAGTCCTCCCCGCTGGCCGAGTTGCTTGAGGAGGCCTACCAGGAAGCTTGCAAGCACTTGCCGGCCAAAGTGGCGCCGCTCAAATACGATCCGCCCGGCAATCCCATCTCCCTTCGCGGGGAGCGCCTGGCTATCAAGCACGCACTGGCTGAAGTGATGCTCAACGCGCTCCAAGCGAACCTAGCGGACGCGAAAGTCAGCGTTCTTGCGCGCACCGAATCAAGTGGCAACGGTGAGCGAGTGCTGCAGCTTGAATTACAGGATAATGGCGGTGGGTTTACCCCCGAGGCCGCGAAGAAGGCCTTCGTGCCATTCTTCACGACCCGCGCCGTCGGTTTGGGCCTCGGTCTGACCGTGGCCCGCAAGATCATTGAGACCCACCGCGGCAGGTTGGAAATCGTTGCGCCCAAGTCCGGCCAGAATGGAATGGTTCGGATTTCGTTACCCCTAGACGCCGCCTTGATATCGCAAACCTGACCGGGGGGCACATCGGGGCGCGGGCTTGTGGCCGCGCTCCGACACGGCCGTTGGTTCCTGCCGAAAGGACTTTCGTTTTTTCCCAGCTAGTCTCATCCTGCCGACGCTGGATAGCAGGTGCGGTGGAGGTTTGCTTTGGGAAACGAACCATGAGGCGGGTGAAGAGCCAGCGGGTAGTCCGTGGCGGGCCGAGGTCCTGCTATGTTCATGGTGGCCAAGAACGAGGTGAGGTGTTGCTTGCCATGACCGAAGATATGTTCCAGGTGATAGCCATTGGTCTTGAGCGTATTATTATTTTCGTTCTCGATCTTCCAACGAGCGCGACCGGTGGCCACAATGGCGGCGACGTTCTGGTCGGTGATCTGGAAATCGGTCACCCAGCCGTTGAGATAGAGCACTTGGCCTTCGGGGTCGGTAACGGTCAGTTCACACCAGTTGACCTTGAGGGCATCTTCGCCTTCGGCCAGGGGCACCGCGTTGGCATAGCGATAGGTGTAGGTGTGGCAGTGGGCTCCCGATTTGACCCGCGTTGTTAATGTGCGCCGATGCGGAGATGGGAGGAGGTTGACCCAAAGGTAAAGGGTGGTATGGGAATCGGGTTTGCAGACAAAGATGAAATGGAAGTTGTGCCACAGAGTGCGCCGACAAAAGGGCTGATGGGAGTAGAGGTCGTCGCCCAACAGGGTGGCCTTGAGCGGGGAGTAAGTGGCCCCGTTCTTCTCGAGCCAGCGTTTGGCGGCGGCGATTTCGCAGTCCTGCTTGGTGTGGCCATCCTGGGGAGTGATGAACTCCGGGCGCAGGGGGATGGCCTGGGGTTGGCCGGGCGCCACGATGACCGGGGTGAGGGCGCTGTGGTAGTAGGTTTTGTCTCCGCTTTTATGCTCCAGGCAGCAACACTGAGGACAATGGATCTTCTGGGAAGAAAATTACCAGGTGCCATCCAGCGCGATGGGTTGGGTTTGGTGGACCGCCCGAAAGCTCTCCAGCAGTCCGGTTTGGTGCAGCGCTTGGTAAACCTCGTCATAGAGCGGGAAGAGCTGGTCAGGCGGCACCGGATCGAGGCTTTGGCGAAGGTGGTTGTCACAAGGAATCTAGGCGATTTGAAAGAGGCTTTGGGCATTGCTGCGGCCCTGGTGTTTTTTCAGCGTCTTTTGCGCACTCAGGAAGGAAGGGGACTGAGTGAAGAAAACCGAGAAGGCACTCAGGCCGATGTCCGCCATCGAATAATGGGTATTGTCGCCGGTGCGCCGGACGGGCAAGGTCCCCAGGGTTTGGCGCAAGGAACCGACCAGTTGATCCCACCGCTTGTGGCTCATGCCAGGAGCCTCCGGTGCCAGTCCGCCACCAGCGGCTGGAGATAGATTTCTTTGGCCGGCACCTGGAGTGTGTTGCTTCGGTGAGCGTGCGTAGCCGCCAAAAACTGGGCGCGAAGGGAGTTAATCACCCGCTGCTGGCCGCCGCGAGAGTCTGTCGGTAATTCCACGGGAACCAATCGCTCGGCGCCCTGGTCACCGCCTCGGCGTGGTGCTCCAGGGCCATGAGGTAGTCGAAGGGGTTGATCCCGTTGAGTTAGCAGGTATGGATCAGGCTCATGTGGATATCGCCCACCCTGGCCCCCGCAAGCGTTTTATAGGACAGCGAGTTTTTGCGGTGGAGGATAAGCGCACGCGCACCATGCGCACGGTCAGGGTGGCGGGCAGTAGTTCCCACTCGGCTTGAGACAGAGTAGCCGGTTTCTTGGTGGGTTTGGTCCAGGTGACCAACCGATCGCGGGGCCCGAGGCGCCGGCCTTTGCGGAAGTCGCTGGCGCGGCTGGCGTGGAGGGCAAACAGGCCATCGGTTTGGTGGCACAGGCGCAGGAGGGCCAGGGAGCCGTAGGAACAGAAGTTGCGATCGGCCACTAGAATGTCGCCGGGGTAGAAAGTAGGCCACAAGTCGTGGAATAACTCGTTTTCGCTGATGGCGTAAGGGGCGGAGGTCTCCTCCAGGAGAGCTCCGGTTTTGAGGCAGAAAACGCCCGCCAAACGGACCAGCGGAAAATCGCAACCGGGCTGCTGGTCATCGGAGGGTGGGCAGAGTTGGCGATTGGCCGCGGTGTCGGGGAGGTTGAAGCTGGTGCCATCGATGACCTTGAGGGCGCGTTGGCCCGGGATGCCGGCCAGGAGCGTGTCGCCGTGGATAGCCGGGCCGTGGGCCAGCGCCCGGCGGATGTCGATCAATTCTTGGCAGGTCCAGCGAGCGCGCGCCTGGCAGTAGGCACTAGTGTCGGAATCGATCGGCGGGGAATGCGGCAGGAGGAATCCGGATCCAAAGTCTGTTGGAGAAAGGCCAAGAAGGTGAGTTTGGGGGTGTAAATGCGTTGCCGGCTGTTGTCGCCGGTGGGGTTGGGTTGGAGCAACCGCGGGTCAATGCGCTGGGCGCAGAGGCTTTCCAAGTGATGGAGTGGACGACGGCACAAGGTCCGACCGGCGGCTTTGAGCGGGGAGTGGAACTTGCCGAAGAGGGGGGGCAGTGGTAAACATATATATCTGTAATGAAACAGATATATGCGTTGACAGTCAAGCCAAACTTGGATCAAGTTTGGCCCATGTCATTAAAAGCCGCTCCTCCGTTGGGCCCCCACCCCCCGGCCTATGAGAAACTCCTAGCCCGCTTGGCCCACGCCGGTTGGTTTTGTGATGGCACCGTGGTCTGCCGAACGCTCCGACGCCAAGTCGCCGGTAAGTGGGTCAACAAAGGACCGTACTACATGTGGACCGCTAAACGGGCAGGCAAAACCGTCTGTTACGCCTTGTCCCAAAATCAATACCACGTGGCCAAGCAAGCCATTGAAGCCAACCGCCGGGTAATGGGCATTCTGGCGAGATTACAGACTTTAACCCGCAAAACCATCCTCAAGAAAGTGCCTGGAGTCCTAGGACGCAAGTAGCTAACAACACGCTAACTACGTGCCATTCGCCTAAAGGCCGCGCTCCTATGCGGGTTGCCCGAATGTTTGCCCGGGGTGTGCGTGCTCCCCATTTCCAACTGCCTGTAAACGCCTGACCCCAAGCCGCAGTGCCGGAAACTCCGCCGCCAATCCCTCGCGCTACTAAACCGCTTGCCTACCACTTGCTCAGATCCTTGATAGATCCCTAATAGATCCATAATGGCTCCATAATAGATCCGAGCTAGATCCATGATTGATCCAAGATAGATGCAAGAGACCAGTGAAGCAGCTTGTCACCCGGTCTGCCCCTCACCCGATATCCGCCCGCGCCCTCCCCGGCTTCCTCCTCCACCAAAACATGAGCTCCAGGCCGGTCCGGTTCGGATAGGAACGCGGCACCCATTCCTGAAGCAACTCGAAATGAGGCGAGAATCGTTGCCACAATTCTTCACGAACCGTGCCGAAGGGCGGGCCGTCCCGGTCAGGGATCAGGTAATTGACGGCGAGATATTGGCCCTCAGGTTTCAGCCAGCGCAGTACAGCCCGGACGTAATCATCACGCTCATTGGGCTGGATCGCGCAGAAAAGTGTGTGCTCGAACACCCAATCGAACAGGAATGGCGGCTCCGCACGGAGAAAATCCGCGACTTGGAACTCCGCGGAAAGATGGTCTGCCCGCGTCGCTTCGGCCGCGAGGCGGATAGCGCTGGGGGCGATGTCATATCCGAAAGCGCCAAACCCAGCCCGCGCCCAAGTGCGCACGTCATGGCCGGTCCCGCAGCCCGGTACGCAAACCGTCCCGTGCGCCAGTTCGGGATGCGCCGCCAGAAAATCCACCAGCCCAGGCGATGGCGCCCCTTTTTCCCAGGGCATGTCTCGTGATTGATACCGCGCTTCCCAATCGGAGGAGTTAGAGCATTCCGTCACGGCAGCATCCTGTCTGCGATTTGCCCGTCCACCAGTTCTATTACTTTGGGCGCGCGCGCGGCCACCCGCGCATCATGCGTGGCCATGATCAGCGTGGTTTGCTTCTCATCCCGCAGCGCGCACAGCAGATCAATGATCTCCTCGCCAGTATGCGAATCCAGGTTGCCCGTCGGCTCATCCGCCAGAATGAGATCCGGCTGGTTGATCATCGCCCGCGCGATGGCCACGCGCTGCTGTTCGCCGCCCGAGAGCTCATAGGGCTTGTGCTCCAGGCGCTCTCCCAGGCCCACTCGTGCCAGCAGTTCGCGCCCGCGGGCCTCGGCTACCGACGCCGGCGTTCGGGCCATCCGCGCCGGCAAACACACGTTCTCCAGCGCGTCGAGTTCCGGCAGCAAGTAGTAGGACTGGAAGATAAAACCCACCTCTTTGCTCCGTAACCGTGCCAGTTCCCCACGCCCAAGCTTGGCCAGGTTCCGCCCCGCCAGCAGGATTTCGCCTTGGTTAGGCACATCCAGGCCACCCAGCAAGTGCAGCAGGGTGCTCTTCCCCGCGCCCGACGCGCCCCGCAACGCCAGGAATTCCCCGCGCTGCAACTCCACGTCCACGCCCCGCAGGACCTCCAGCGAACGCTGGCCCAGCGTGTAAGTCTTGTGAAGGCCCTTGGCCGAAAGCAGCACCTCACTCATAGCGCAACGCCTCCACCGGCTTGAGCCGGCCCGCCCGCCACGCAGGGATCACGCCTCCCAGGATGCAGATTACCCAGGCGCTGCCGCAGATCAGCAGGATGTCCCGCGGAAAGATCAGCGCCGGTAAATCCGTGAACCCGTAGATCGAAGCCGGAAACAGCTCGAAGCCGGTCATCCGGTTCATGAAATGCAGGAACTCGTTCCGATACTTCAGCGCCAGCATGCCCAGCCCATAACCGGCCAGGTCGCCGATAGCGCCAACCAACGCGCCCTGGCTCAGGAAGATCAAGCTCACCTGCAAATCCGTGGCCCCCAGCGCCTTGAGCATCCCGATCTCCCGCGTCTTCTGCACCACGAAGGTGATCAGCGCGCTCAGGATGCACAATGCCGCCACGATCATGATGAAGAACAGCAGGTAGAACATGACGTTCTTCTCCACCATCAGCGCATTGAGCAGATTCGAGTTCTCCTGCATCCAACTGCGGAGCTGGTAACCCGGCCCGAGCGCCCGAGCCAACTCGTCCTCCACGGCTGGCGCTTGGTAAGGGTCGCGCAGCATCACCATCAGCCCGTGCACGCTGCCGTGGAGGTCGTACAAATCCTGCGCGTCACGCAGCGAGATCACCACCACGGCCAGGTTGTATTCGTAATAGCCGACGTCGAAGATCCCGCGCACCGTGTATTCCGGCAGCACCGGGGCGGCGGCATTCTCTTTCTTCGTAGTCTCCCGCCAGGCCTCCAGCATGCTGGGCGAGCCGATCTCGACGAGGTCACCGACCTGCAGGCCCATATTGCGCGCGAATTCCGTCCCAACCAGCAGTCCCCGGTCACTGACATCGAACTGGCCGTCCACGATACTGCTCGGCAGCACGCTCATGTTCGTCTCGATCTTCGGATTAATGCCGCGGATAAAGGGCGCGCCGACCCTGGACTGACCCGTCGGCGGCTTGGTCTCCAACAACACGGGGCCTTGCACAAACGGTGCTACGGCTCTCACGTGACGGTTGGAAGCCACCTCGCGGGCCACGGCCGCATAATTGGTCATCGTCTGTTCACGGGGCCGAATCGTGATGTGGGTATTGAATCCGAGGATCTTGTCGCGCAGTTGCGCATCGAATCCGCTCATGACGCTAATGACGATGATCAGCACCGCCACACCCAGCGTGACGCCCAGCACGGAAATCAAGGTGATGACCGAGACAAAGGTCCTTTTGGGCCGGAGGTACCGCAGCGCCAGCAGCAGTTCGAACGGCAACCGAGACATGCCAGCGAAGCTAGATGCCGCGCCCCCGCGTGTCAATGCATGTCCGGCCGCCCACTGCTATGGATGTTGGATGTTGGATGTTGGATGTTGGATGTTGGATGTTGGATGTTGGATGTTGGATGTTGGATGTTGGATGTTGGGTGTTGGATGTTGGGTGTTGGATGTTGGGTGTTGGATGTTGGATGTTGGATGTTGGGTGTTGGATGTTGGGTGTTGGATGTTGGGTGTTGGATGTTGGGTGTTGGATGTTCGATGTTCGAGGTTCAGGGTTCCATGTTGGATCTTGAATCAGT
>Ga0118677_10007199_pt1 | contig 18473 bp, 23 predicted proteins | sample AliMusrvi5mmetaG_FD_86154 | JGI IMG/M metagenome (GOLD analysis project Ga0118677, IMG submission 86154) | reverse complement strand
TTTTTCTTAACAAAGGAAAATAATAAAAGACACTCATTCAAACTATCCTGTGTGTCTGTGCTTTGCAAAATGGTAACCCAACAAGTAACTATTCGATATTAAAAACGCTGTATAATGTACCTCCCGTTTCCAGCATAGCCTATAACAGGCCTGCCCGACTATTACAAAACCGTAATTCGGCTGCACGGCTTGTAGTCATTCTGGAGTTTGAGAATACTGTCGTGGCTATTAATTTTTGACGGAGGATTCGCTATGAATGCACCAACAATTTCTAGCGCCATTTTGTGCGCAACTTTGGCTTGTTGCATTTTTTGTGTCAATGCTGAAGAACAGTCGGCTACCGTGCCAAGTCCCGGCAAACCGGCTGCGGCAGGCCAACATGCCGGCGAGCCGCCTCTCGGCCCCCTCCCGAGGCTTTCAAAGCATGCGAGGGCAAAAGCGCAGGCAACCGGTCAGAATTTGCCAGTCCGCATGGTGATACCGTAGCGGGTGTCTGTGAAAACGACGGCAACGGGAAAATAGTGCTTCGCCCTGACCATCCACCGGGTAGTCAGGATGTTGGGCATCGTGGACCGCCGCCGGAAGCCTATCAGGCGTGCGTAGGAAAAACAGCGGGCGGCATCGCACAATTCGTCAGCCCAAAGGGGGAGACTATACAGGGCACCTGTGAAGCCGAGGGTGAAAGGCTGGTGCTTCGCCCCTATCATCCCCCCATTTCCAAGGACAATAAACTAAGCAAATAATTAGTACTCTTGTCGGCAAAGGGTTGCCGAATCAGGCCAGGCCCAAGCGTCTGAATGCGCTGAAGGTATGGGCCATTCTTTCCTCTTTGGAAAGCACCGATGCCAGGGTGGCAACGCCGCCGCCACTGGCTTGGTCAAGTTGTTCATGGATGAAATCGGCAAGCAGATGCTCGGAAAACCATTCATCCATCAGCCCGGAAGACCGCAACCTCGCAATGTCTTCCGGGCCGTCCACGTCCCAAAGCAGAACCGGCTCCCGCCAATGCATTGAGCATTGCAGCAAACGGCGGCGCGTTTCGGCCATGACTTCGGCACTGCCCCACGGCATGTCGGTGAACAGGCGGGCTTCGGCCCGCCTAAGCCCAACCAGCACATAGCCGCCATCCTCGGCAGGCAAGAACACGGCATCCTCGCCTTCCCGCAAAGCACTTGCGGCCATCCGTAAATGGTCGCATGTCAATGCGGGACAGTCAGTTCCGATCAGCAAAACCGCGTCTAAGGTATCGGGCGCTTTGGAAGTAAAGCACAAAACGCCATCTCCCCTGGGGAGAGGACCGGGGTGGGGGCAATCGTAAGCCGCTTTGCTTTCACTGTCATCCATAAACAGCGTCGAGAACGTGGCAAACATGCGCTCGCCCAAATCACCCTCGTTCTGCGGACAGAGTGTGATATCGTAATCGTTGCGGCATTGCTGAAAAAGTGGATGGGCGCAATCCGGTGTGCAATATAAATAAACTGGACCGAGCCGGGCGGCCAACGTGGTTTGGAGCGTACGCAGGATGAACGCCCTTTGCAGATTTGCGGCCATTTCCTGGCCTAGGCTTGGAATCAATCGTGTCTTGGCAAACCCCGGAACTGGCGCACGGGCAAATATCGCAATCGCTGTGGATTCAGTTGTCTCGGTGTTCATAACCGTAAACCTTGGCCAGCCGCGCCGGATCGCCCCCTAAAAAATAGGCCAGCCTAAGCGACCACATTTTCAAAATGGTTCGCAATACGCCGTGCCGTTCCCATCGGCGACCGGAAGTCACCACTGGGCTTTTTAGGCAAAGCGGTGGGCTGATGGACTTCAGTATTTTTGACAGGGCGATGTCTTCCATCAAGGCGATGTCGGGAAACCCGCCCACGGCATCAAATACCTCCCGGCGCATAAACATCGCCTGGTCACCAGTGGCTATGCCGGTCCAGCGGGAACGGCGGTTCATAAACCAAGCAACCACGGGCAAGAGCGGATGCGAACCTTCGATGACGACATCGAAACGCCCCCAGGCCCAACATCCATGTCGATGCGTATCGATGCCACTGACGATGAAAGCGCCATACGGCAACCCACGGATAACATCCCTCCCAGGGATGTTATCCGTACTTTCATGGCAACCGCACACGGCCAAATGGCCAAGGATCAGTTCGTCAGCCATGACGGGCAGCCGGGTGTCGGCATGGAGAAACAGCAACACCCCGCACCGTGCGCAAGCGGCCCCCGCGTTCATTTGCGCGGCCCTGCCGCGTGGCGCATCAATCACGGCATCGGCCAGCGGGCGGGCCAGTTCTGTCGTGCCGTCATGGCTGCCCCCATCCGCGACGATGATTTCATGACCACGTTGGCGTAACGGTGATAAAGTGGTCAAATGTGCGACGATCCCTTCCGCTTCGTTTAGTGTGGGTATGATAATCGACAAGCGGGGCATGGGTTGTTCCAACTTCTATTACAAAATCCAAACGTACTGGCGGTTTCCAAACCCGCCACTGTTTGCGCTGAGGGTTATTGCATCAATAATGCCCGCTTCCAAATCGGACGATGTTTTTTGAAGACCTCAAAGTTGGCGGTGACGGTTTTAGCAGCATCCATCGTCAGTGTGCATGAATTCCCGGAATCACTGCATCCCCCGCCCCAACCCGAGAACTGATAACCACTGATAGGGATGGCGGTGAGCTTGACTGGAGTCCAGTTGGCGAAATTCGCACTGCATGTCGCACCGCAATCAATCCCATCCACATCGCTGATCACCCTACCCGTGCCGCTGCCAGTTTTAACGACATTGAGTGTATTGATAAATGGCCAGCCTTTAACCGCGAAATAGAGCCAGCTAGTGGGTGCCAGGCCGCTCCAAGGGGTCAGCCAGCCCAAGGGAGTAGCCCAGTTGTCAGGTGACCCTGGCATGGAGCCATCCTGCTTTTGTTGTAGAATTAGGTTGTCGAGAAAGGCTTTCCCATCCGCACCCCCTGCCGCCACATACTGGGCTGTTCCTTCGTTCCATATACTCACTGGTCCAGTTCCATCCAATCCGCACAATTTATCATCGTCACTCCCGGTGACCAGTGTGCGTCTCACAAAGCTGAGGGCGGACAATCCCATCTGCGGTTGATTGACGCGGGAGTGGCGGCTGAATGCCGACAGCCAAGTGGCAGCATCCAAGGCAATGTTAGGATCATAAAATCCCTGCCACCAATAATGCAGATTGGTGTCCCATACTGTATTCAGCAGGTAGCCTTGAATGCGATCAGCGTCGGCAAATCTTTTGGTGGCGATCATAGCCCACCAGACATCCACGTTACCCTCCGTGCTTGGATGCACCTTGCCACTAGTGTCGATTTTGGCGGCCAGCCATGCTGCTCCCTTTTGGGCCGAAGTCTTGGCTGCAATATCACCAGATCGTGCGGCATAAGACGATAGGGCCATCACCCACCAAGCCTGATCGCCTACCCAAGTATCATTCGACGTCACCGCTCCAGTCAGAGGATTCCATGTGTTCGGCCAGTGACCATCGCTTTGTTGCTGCCGGCCCATGAAGGCAACCAGACTTTGTGCGGCACGGGCTGCATTGTTTATGGGACTCCCCTGCTGCCAGATGCCTTCGCGGGTCAGGACGAGCAATACCAGTGCCTGGTCGTACAGGTGAGCTAACGGGGTGGCTTCTTCCTTCCAGGAAATAAATAAACCAGTCGATTGTTGTTCGGACAGTAAGTAATTTACAGCATTCTGCGTCACCTGGGGTGGCACGGAGGCAGCGTGAGTGGTGTCGAACGAGGTTTGCCGAGGCCAGTTTGCCGCCGTGTCATACTGGAGTTGATCTATCCTTAGCTGTCCTGCTGCTCCCCCTGTCCCGGCAGGCTGTTTTACCACCACAAATACCCGGTTGATCCTAGACCAATCAATTACTAGGCCACCCCAAAAAACTTTGCCTGCCTTTTTAGGCAATGGTAGATTGATCCAGCGATTGATCTGATTGATACCGCTACTACCCTGTATTATATCGTAGCCATAAAACACATTATTTACGTCAGCAAACATGATAGCCATATTAGTGGCAGTTCCACCTCCATCACCGTGCAAACTGACACCGAAAAGATCAGCCCCGGAAAGATCTACAGGTTGAGGGAACGTATACTTGGCTTGCACGTAATCCCTGATATTCCAGTTCAGTTGCACTGCTTGGCCAGACTGCCCCGCAACCAACTGGAGGTCACGGGACGACCCTTCTCCTTCTAGTGTCCAGTTTTGTAGGGACTCCGTGTCAGCCAACACATTACCTTGCCATCCCGGGGCGCATGCCGGGTTCGCCAAAACCCGATTACTGGTAAAAAGAGAGCAGCATACGCTAAAGAAATACAGTAGAACGGTTAAATATATCCGCACTGATGTGTGTGTTAAATCACTATGTATGGAGTTATTCATAAGAATTTGTCCTCATTTGCATTCAACAAAGTTACAGCGTTTTTAATGTCAATTTGTTACTTACATAATGTCCGTCCATGTCGGCAAAGGGTTGCCGACCTACTGCGTAACAAGGGCCGTAGGGCGGCAACCCCCTGCCGCCAATGACAAACAAAGTAATCAATCGACATTAAAAACGCTGTAATAGAGGTTTTGTGGTCGAGATAAGGCCGACTCAAGTAAAGTCTCATCCCGTAGACCTTGAGAGCCTACTATTCTTTCAACAGTTCTTTCATGCAGCCAAAGGACAAACTGTTTATCAAGCCAAATAGGTTTGTCATTCATTTTGCCAGCTTCATCAGCAAAGATTCGTGCCTGTCTATGCAAGCGTCTATGCGTTTTAGAGCCTCTGCTTTTTTGCGTTCTGCTTCGGTCATCGTAACGCCTTCTGATTCTGGCCTTTCCACAGATTGAGTGGCTTCTGTTTGATAAGGAATGGTTTTAATGGTTTCTTTAATAACCGCGTTCATCGTGTCCTCCACATTCTAAGAAATACAATCAAAGGTTATTGTACTACTGTAAATGGCATGGAGTCAGCCTCGCAGCCAGGCATCCAGCAATTCTCATTTTGAACAGAACCGGGCGGGTTTGGAACCCGCCCCTACGACTCGATGTCTCGTATCCTGTTTATAATGCATTGATAATTTAAAAATAACTACCTGCGTAGGGGCGGGTTCCAAACCCGCCTTTATTAATCTTTGCCAAAACGACAATTGCTGGCAGCCAAGCGTCGGTCTCTATAGTCTGTTGAGCCGTCAGTGGAGCCTGTCGGTCAGTTGGCGGGCCAGCCATGGAAAAATTCCCAACAAGGCGAAAGACAGCAGTACACTCGGCGAGACAATGCCTGCCAACGAGTCTATCTGAGCCAATTGAGTGCCTGCATTCACATAAACGAGAGTTCCGGCCAGCATCCCTAGTTGGCTGACCCAGTAAAACGTGCGTGTTCTGATGGCGGTCAGGCCCATAAGCAGATTGATGACGAAAAAAGGGAACACGGGGACCAGCCTGAGGGTCAGCAGATAAAGCCAGCCATCGCGGGCCATGCCCTCGTCGATGACCTTCAAGCGTTCGCCAAAGTGTTCCCTGACACTGTCACGGAACAGGAAACGGGATGCGAGAAAGGCCAAGGTCGCACCCACAGTCGAAGCGAAGGATACCAAAACCGTACCCCACAGCAATCCAAACAGTGCCCCGCCGGCCAGGGTCATCACCGCCGCGCCGGGCAGGGACAACCCGGTGACCGCCACATAGATGAGGCAATACAAAAAACCGGCGAGGACAGGATGGCCGAATCGATAGTCGGCGATGGCTTCCTGCTGGGCTTTCAGCATGTCTAAAGTAAAAAACCGCTGGAGGTCAAGGGCGAAAAAAACCACGGCACCCGCTAGGAGGACAATGATCAGACTGGTACGATAATGGTTCATGGCGCGTTTCCTTAGTGTAAAATTCAGACAATGCCGACTTTGGTCGGACAGCGAGGCGAAAACTTACACTCGCGGCAGAACTATTTTTCTTCAGCCTACTGTAAGGATTGCATCGGCCTTGGTCATCGTTCAGCCCAATTGGGCTGAACGATGACCAAGGCCATTGCATCCAATCACGCGACTACTATAGAGTCAAGATTTTTAACTTTTCCACAGTGGCATAAATTAAACCATGCATGCCGTTCTTCCCTTGCTACAATCCAGCGACTTCCCGGCCATCGTCCGTGGCCAACTGGAGACCGTGCAGGCCAACCTAGGTTACCGCTGCAATCAAACCTGCCTGCATTGCCATGTCAATGCAGGACCGACAAGGAAAGAGTCAATGGGTCTGCATGCAGTGAATCAGGTGCTTGACTTGTTGCGCCGTGCACAAGTTTCGACCCTGGATTTGACCGGCGGCGCACCGGAGATGAACCCGCACTTCCGCTATTTGGTGGAAAGTGCGAGGGGTTTGGGTTTACGGGTGATCGACCGCTGCAATCTCACTATTGTGGAAGAACCCGGCTATGAATGGCTGGCTGGTTTTCTGGCGGATTGGCAGGTGGAAATCACCGCATCACTGCCCTGTTATCTGGAAGACAACGTGGACGGGCAGCGCGGAAATGGCGTTTTCGATGCCAGTCTACGCGCCCTTAAGACACTCAACGCACTAGGGTATGGACACCCTGGTAGCGGCTTGGTTTTGCACTTGGCCTATAACCCTCAAGGACCCAGCTTGCCACCCCCGCAAGCCGAGTTGGAAGGAGTTTATCATCGCGAGTTGCAAGCCCGTTATGGCGTTGTATTCAACCGGCTCCACGCCTTGACCAATATGCCCATTCAACGCTTCGGCAGCACACTGGTGTCCAAGGGCCAATTCAGACCTTATTTGCGGCTGTTGAAAGATGCCCATCGCGATGAAAACTTAGGCAACGTCATGTGCCTCAGCCTGATCAGCATTGATTGGCAGGGGTATGTTTACGACTGCGATTTCAACCAGATGCTGGGGTTGCCGCTAGGTGGGCGGCGGTGTCATGTGACGGAAATCGACCCGGCCATGCTGGAGAACCAATCCATCGCCACCGCAGACCATTGCTATGGGTGCACCGCAGGCTGTGGCAGTTCCTGCGGCGGGGCCTTGAACGAAAATTAAGCTTTACAACGAGAGGAGAACAAATCATGCTGGTGGAAGACTCGGTACGGGAACGCTATTCCGAAGGTGCCCATGAACGGCAGGAAGCTTTGTGCTGCCCGGTGGATTATGACCGTGAACTGTTGAAGCTGCTGCCTAAGGAAATCATCGACAAAGACTATGGCTGCGGCGATCCCTCCCGCTATGTGCGGAAAGGCGACATCGTGCTGGACCTGGGCTCGGGCGGCGGCAAGATTTGCTACATGGCGGCGCAACTAGCCGGGCCGGATGGACTGGTCATCGGTATCGATATGAACGACGACATGCTGGCTTTGGCCCGGAAATACCAGCCGGACATGGTGGCCAAACTGGGTGGCGACCGGGTGCGTTTCCACAAGGGCTACATCCAAGACCTAGCCTTGGACGTGGACGAGATGGAGCGCTATCTGGCCCTTCATCCGGTTATCGATGCCAGCACGCTAACGGCACTGAAAACCTGGCAGGCAGCACAACGCAAAGTCAGGCCATTGATCGCGGACCAATCTGTGGATTTGGTGATTTCCAACTGTGTGCTTAACTTGGTAGGCGATGACGAAAAGGCGAAACTATTTAGGGAAATATTCCGCGTACTCAAACCGGGGGGCAGGGTTGCCATTTCCGATATCGTCGCCGACGAGCCGGTACCGCAACACTTGAAAGATGATCCCAACCTGTGGAGCGGATGCATTTCCGGTGCGTTCGTAGACCGGGATTTTGTACGCGCTTTCGAGCAGGCAGGCTTCATCGCCGTGTGCCTGGACAAATGGGAAACCGAGCCGTGGCAGGTCGTCGAGGGGATCGAGTTTCGCGCAGTGACCCTCGTGGCACATAAAGGTTATGGTCGGGAATGCCTGGACCGGGGCCATGCGGTGATCTATCGCGGGCCTTACGCGGAAGTGCGCGACGAAGAGGGCCACCTATTTCCACGTGGTGAGCGCATAGCCGTATGTGAACGGACTTTCCGCACCTTGACTGAAGGCCCTTATCAAAAGTACTTCATAGGCATCGAACCCAAGATGTTCGCCGAACCGTTGGCTTGGTGCGCACCGCCCGGAACCCGTCGGCCACCCGCTGAAACCAAGGGTGGCCGGCAGATCGCCGAATGCGGTGGGGAAAAATGCTGCTAAACTTGGATTGAAATCTACACTCCTCTGTGGGAACGTTCCACGCCTCGACTGTTCGCGGGTTCGGCCCGTTCTTACCTCACATGCCAAAAATGGAGCCATCATGAGTTTTGTCAATACACCCGATAACTATCGCTATGCCTGGTACTTGCGGCCTGTGCTGGCCCTACTCAGCCGACGCCTGCACGGCTTGCCGGAGCCAGTCAGGCTGTGGGCGCGCATGCCGCTGGCCTTCATCGGTTTCCAGTTGATGCTCAAGACGCTGGAACGTAAAACCTCGCCATTGGACGGTCGTTTGCGCGCCTTGGTCCGCACCCGCATTGCTCAACTCAATAGTTGCCACTTCTGTGTCGATTTGAACGCCTCCCATGCCCTGGATCGGGGTGTCACTCCAGAGCAATTGCAGGATCTGGCTGGCTTTCAGGATTCGCCACGGTTTAGCGATGCAGAAAAAGCCGCCCTGGCCTATGCGGAAGCCATCACAGGCACTGGCATTGAGATTGATGCAAGCCTTATCGAACGCTTGCGGCAGGCTTTTGGCGACGAGGGCATCGTCGAGTTAGCCGCCCTCGCCTCGCACCAGAACCTCTCAGCCAAGTTCAATGCTGCCCTTGGAGTACCTGCCCAAGGCTTTTGCATGACCGCCCATGGGGTGGCACCGCCGGATTGAGCGATATCAGTGATGTGTCAGGTTGAAATCAGCCCATACGGCAGGTCTTTATAAATTAGTTAATGCCAGACAATTGCCCTTGTCTGGCGCTGGCAGTTTTCCTGACCTATGCGGACAAGGGTTTGCACTACGGAAAACTCCCAAGCAAGGCGCTTGCCTGTTTGTTTTGGCTTGGGCCGCAATCAAGGCCGGCGTTTTCCAATGCATCGCCATGCACATGCAGGATGCGGCGCACCTCCTGAATCGTCTGCGGTTCCGCTTGTGTCGAATGGGACGACCGGACCACTAGCTCCGAGGCGGCTCCATCCAAGTGGGCGCTAGTATATTTCACGACCCCGTCGTCACCTTCCTCTATGACGGGGAATTCCGGCTTGACGGCAATAATCGAGTGATAGGGAACGCCCCCCGCGACTGGAATCTCCTCGAACGTCTCCAAGAAAGGATTGCCGGGGGTCATGTTGTCCGCTGCCGTTGGCAGGGCACCTTTGCTGAATTCGGTTTCACTGCGAAAAGCCCCCGCTGCCTTCATCGCTTGCACGGGCAATGTGGCGATAGTGGCGGGGAGCTGGATAAGCCCCCGAAGCAAATTATTGACCCAGTTTCTGGCGAGGAAACTTCCCCTGTGCGGGGTTGCGATGAAGACGAGCCTGCGCACGAATGGCACAGGCTTGATGATGAGTGCCTTTTGCAACAATTCGCGGGATTGATCGGATTTTGGCAGCTTGTCCGGGGAAATGCTGAAAACGTTGTTCCAGAGACGGTCGCCCGTGTCCATGGCCGTCAGCTTGGTGAGCATCCCGCCTTGGCTGTGCCCAATCACCACCATCTCGTGCAAGCAACGATCCTTTTGCTTCGGGTCCATGCGATCCACCGCGGCCGTGAGCTTGTCGCGCAACAACATGCCTGAATACGCAATTGGATTGCCGGATTCGTAGTAGAAATACCAAAATTGATAATGCTGACGTATCCACGGGTCTGCCAATAGATCGTTTGCCATATCGGCCCAACGTGCCGGACTGGATTCTGTGCCGTGGACAAAGACGACCGGAATCCTACCGGGGCGATACGGTTCAAGCGATAACAGAACGGGTAGGGGAACCCCTGTGTCAGTTCTGCCAAAGAACCCCCAGAACTCCTGCTTCCACATTGACGAACCGGCAAGCTGGACGGCAATAGGGCCGGTTTCGTCAATTTCAAGCGGAATCTCGCGCCCTTCTATGCTGATGTTCTCGGTCTCGCTCGCCTTGTAGAGATCGAGCGATCCCCGCAACCGTCCACTAGCTATCCCTGCACCCACATCTTGTATCCTCAATATGACCGTGGCAGCCACTTGGGCTAAGGGTGCAATCAGGCTGGTCTTCACATCCACCCCCTGTCGGGGAAGCGCACGGGCGGTCATAGCCGCACCCAGACCCGGAATCCGATGCCGGTTGCGCATACCACTGACCTTTATCTCGGTCACCGGGGTCAGATCGGCCAGTTTGCGGTCTCCCCAGTTCAGTTGCCCGGAGTCGAACGTCACCTCAAGCTCGCCAAACGGCAAGGGGTATTTGCCCGAAGCAAGAACGACATGTCCGCCTTCTTCGGACTCAAACGCCGTGGCGATGGCCCGGTTGTAGAGGTCGGCGGCGATGCGTCTGCGCGGGTCGAGTTTTCCTGCCGAGTCTTCGCCCTGCTTTGGAAACAGGTAAGCATACGCATAGACTGCCGCTGCCAAGTGGTAAGGCCGCTTTCCTGTCGCCTCGGCATGAAGGAACGAGAACTCGGCGAGCGCAAACAATTCCCGACGGCCTCCGCGCCCGCTGATGACGATTTCACGCAGTTCGGCCAGCGCCATTTCCGGCTGTTCGTCGAAGCGTTGCAACAGTCCCCATCCGTTTGCCGTGTTGCGGCTCCAATCGCTGGCATGGTCACTGGACAGTGCGTTTAGCGTCATCTCTCGATAAGCCGTCGGGCCGTCCACTCGTGCTATCCTGATGGCCGGGACACAAGCGGTCAGGCAAAGCACGGCAAACAGGCAGACGATGGCTCGCCAAGGCGGGTCAATATTTGTCTTTGCCATATCCCTTTGTTTTAGGTTGATGTTGTAATATTGGCGCATGGTGCCTGAAACATCGCCACAGGAATCGGGCGATCAACGGCGACAGACTTGCACAGTGCTTTTATATGTTCAATTTCATGCAGCGTTTGAGCCGTAAAGTAGGACTCACCACAATGCGAGCATGTCCATAACGGAATATCCTCAATCACCAAGAGCGATGGACCTCGCCCAAAACTTCGGGTCACTTTTCGGAGGCGAACCCCCGGCTGTCCACATGAGGCACAAAGCAGGTATGGAAACAACATAGTTTAGTGAACGGACGCATTCTCGAATTCGGGTTATGGTAGGCTGTGGCATGTATCAATTCTACACTTTACCCCCATTCTTTTCATTACGCGATTTGTTAAATTTGACGGTAAACTAAGGCTGTAAGATAACCGATAACTATCCGGCGCAAAACGCGGCAAGCCGCTATTGCGCCCTTTACCTTACGAACATCCAATAAAAAAGTAGGATGGCCGAGGTACGAGGCGCATCGGTCGCGTTCGCATTCCTCATGCTATTGATGGGGTTCGCAAGCTCAACCCATCTAGCCAAAATGAGAATTGCTGAGACGATAAGCATGTTTTCAAGGTCAATCTGTGATAAATTTAGACTCAAGGCTTCGGAAACGCGCAAGCCCGTGCCGAGACATGAGCAGGAGTAGGCAACGGTCACGCGCTTCGTGTTGTGCCAACTTGGTGGCGGCTATCAGCTTTTCAATTTCTCGGCTGGTGAGGTGTTTTGGTTGCCCAGCCTGTTCTTGAAAACGCCGTTATCAAGGTAGTGGTCGTTGCCCGTGTATTTGTTCATCCCTGTGCCTCGTGCTAATGTTGGCGATAACCTCGCTTATGGTCATTTCGCCATAGGCGGCGCGTTCAAGGTCGGTCACAACGTCAAGGGATGGCGTTAGCCCTTCAAGCCGCTGTTGGGCAACGGCGTTCTTAACATCAAAGAGGTTTTGTTTGATTTCCTCGTCGTTTGGCATGGGTTCACTCTCGGTTGGTGGTTGTCACTAGCGGTGGTGCATGGTTCAATAATGGGGCAGAACAAAACGGCAGTCAATCTTTTTGTCTAGTTTTCGGGTGTTTCGATGCCCCGCAAACCCGCTAAAATCAAGGTGTGGGCTTTCATAAACTAGACAAAATGATTCATTTTATCTATAAACAAAAGCTTGCCGAAGTATTGGCATTAGCATGTTAGGAATTTCAAATATGTCAGATTCACAGCTTGAAGTTCCAGAACGCTCTGGTGGCGACGTTGCTCACGCCTTAGCAAAGGCTGGGTTATCGGCAATACCTATAGTCGGTGGCCCTGCCGTTGAACTATTTCAATTTGTTGTTCAGCCACCACTTGAGAGACGTAGAGAAAAATGGATGGCTGAAATTGGAGAAAAATTGAGAAAGCTTGAAGATCAAGGAGTCAATCTTGAAAGCCTTCAGTCAGACGAGAAGTTTATATCTGCGGTAATGCATGCTTCACAAATTGCCATACGCACACATGTACCTGCAAAACTTGAAGCTCTTCGAAATGCAGTTTTAAACGTAGCAACACGCCAAGCACCAGAAGAAGCAGTACAGCATATGTTCTTCGATTTCATTGATTCCCTTTCTGAGCTTCACATTCGGATTCTAATTGTCTTTCAGTCGCCGAATATATCACCGAATATAAATATGGGTGCATTGTCAAACGTACTAGAATCAAATATTCCTGAGTTGCGAGGACGTAGAAATATATATGATCAGTTCTGGCGTGATCTTTTTTCCCGTGGCCTAGTTAATACAGAAGGTCTTCATGTGATGATGACAGGACAAGGACTCGCGTCGAAACGTACAACAAGTCTCGGGGACGATTTTCTCAGTTTCATTATGTCAGGGCAAACTTAGCCTACTAGACATTTCGGCACGGTCTGTCTAGTCATGTAGAGCCCATAAAAAACCGCCAGAAGTGCAAGCCACTCCGAAAGTGCGTTGGTTTTGTTGAATGTAGCCGAGAATGCTTGGCTTAAACAAGAGGTTGTGAGTATGTCATGGGCCAATGCTATTGTTTCTTTTGCATCCACAATTTGCCAAACCCCCAAACCAAAAATCATGAAGCGAATGAAGTATCAGGCAAATCGTATATGGCTCTTAACGTTGCGTCGTTGCGCCGTTGCGTGAGTCAAAAAAACTTTGCTCAACGGCACGGTCAAACAGTGTGGCGAGGAAGCAAAAAGAAAGTTTCACGCAACGGCGCAACGACGCAACGTAAAAGACTCAATCCCCCAGCTAGGACAAACATTCAATGGCTTAGCGTCGACAAGGCTTCGATTTTTCAACGCACTTATGGAGAAGCTTGCCAGAAGTGGCGGTTTTCTTGTCTACGGTCTATGGCGGCTATTCTCGGCGACTAGACAGACCGTACCGAAGTGTCTAGTGCCTGTAAATTATTTCTTATGGTTTTAGTGGTTGGATGGTCTTTGCCTAGGGCTTTTTCAAAAATCGCAAGGCTGCGTTGGTGCAAGGGTTCGGCTTCGGCGTACTTGCCTTGGGAATGATAAAGACCCGCCAAATTGTTTAAGCTGGCGGCGACATCGGGATGGTCTTTGCCTAGGGCTTTTTCCCTAATTGCAAGGCTGCGTTGTTACAGGGGTTCGGCTTCGGCGTACTTGCCTAATGTGTAAAGATGTAAACCTAAATCATTCAAATAAAGTGCGTTGTCGGGGTCTAGTTGTACCGCTTGTTTGTAATAGGTTTCTGCTTCTGGGTAGTTTAACTGCAAGGATTTAATTTGTGCCAATGAATGGGCATTATTGGCAGCGTTTTTTAAGTCCGTTGTCAGTGCTTGTTTGAATAGCTGTTCAGCCTCTTCTAACTTGCCATCATCCAAGAAAGATTTGGCTTGTTTGGCCATATCATCCGTTCGGCTGGCTAATTGACTTTCTAATTCTTTATATTTTTGTATCCAACTGGCAATAACGCCTTCACGATCTTGCAGTTTTATGTCTTTTTCTTGTAATAACTCTTCTAGCCTATCAACTACTTTTTGCGGTACGCCATGATGGATATTAATATCGCGCCCTGCAATCACAGCAGTATTATTGTTTCCTGTAATACCTTGCTTTTGCTTAGTAAATAGCATTTTAATAAAACTAAACATACAGCGTTTTTAATTTCAAATGATTACTTGTTTGGTTATAATATTTTGCAAAGCAATTCACACAACTGATGATTTGAATGAGTGTCATTTATTATTTTTCTTTGTTAAGATAAAAACGCTGTATCTATTAGTCTTATTTTTTAATTTTAACATCCCTTCCAGCCTGAATTGCAGTATTTTTATTTCCTTTTACTTCTTGGTTTTGACTGGGTTTGGCTTTTCTAATAAACAAACTGATAACGCCAGCTAAAATAAAGACGACAAAACCAACTAATACCAAAGGATTATTTAAGTTATCTATCCAAGTGTTCATTTTTTGCCTTTAAAAGTGCTTTTTTTTCTATTTTTCTGGGAGAGTTTAGTATAACTCAATCGCGGTTATGACTTCCAATCAGCTTACAATTCGGCATTGGACATTTTGAACCAAAATGTCAGCCATTCAAAACATCAACCGTCCGCCCCTTGGTTTCACTGGCTTTCCTAGGCATTGAAACGCCCCAACATCAGAAAAAAAGATGAAAGCCAAAAATTTACCACTTTTTTTCCCCTACTGTGCCCCCGCGCCGTTCCATGACAGCATAAGCCTACCTGTTTAGCAAGTTGTTTCAGCAAAGCCTAAAAAACGCCTTTGCGCGATTCAATAACTGATGTTACGCAACGCGTTAAGGTGAAATCCGCTAGGAGTTCTTGAGCCCTTGTCGACAAAGGGAACGACAGCGAGCGGAAAAACAGGTCAGGCCCGTCACTGTCAACCTGCCCATTGCCATATCACCCATCGCTTGCGCTTTTACGTTGCGTCGTTGCGCCGTTGCGTGAGACCTTCTTTTGCCTTTCTCGCAATGTGGCATGTCATTCAATGGGCAAAGATTTTCCTGATTAGGAAGATCTTTTGTCTCACGCAACGGCGCAACGTTAAGAGCAAAGAATTTAAAAGGACCGCCGTAAATTTAAGCTTGCCATCCCCTTCCGCAAGCTCCAAGTAGCTTGGACGCTGGATGCATTCGGCTCATCCTTGTCCCTACGGTTTATGCCTAGTGGGAATTGCTGCCTACCAACGCGCGTAAGATCAGTCAATAAGCAGGGAGGTAATCACCCAAGGGTTCGCGCCGCCAGATTTCGCCGCTTGCCGCCCTTTCTTCACGGGTGCTGAAACGGTAGCGGTAAAAACCGGCCCTGAGGTATTTGGGCGGATGGTCGTGGAAGGGGTTGTATTGCAACAAGGCAAGCACTGGCCCGGAACCCTCACGCAGCCTGCCCATGAAATTCAGGAACCACGGGTTGCTGCGTGGGCTGCCCAGGGCCGCGAACCACATTTGCCAGTCCAAACGGGGTTGGTGGGGGATGTTCCATCCCAGCGGCTTGGTCAATTCCCCAGGCTTGTATTTGAACTCGTAGGGCCGCCAGGTTTGCCCGTCATCCGATCCTTCCACAATGATTTCCCGCCGTTCGGTGGTCATCACCGCGAAAGGCCCGTAGCCGTTCACTAAGCCAAACGCCGAGGCGATTTGGGCCAATCCATACAATGGCTGAACCGGGGGTTGGTGGGTGTTCGACATCCATAGCAAGATGCCGCAGACCAGCAAACTGAACAGCGCGACGACACCGGCACCGAGACGGGCAGGCATGCCGGAAGGCGGCGGCTTCCCCAAGATGCGCCTGCACAGCCGCCCGCCATGTGCCCAATACTGTTGAATTAAGGTTCTTGCTCGTCATTCCGGCAGGGATTGCCGGAATCCAGTTGCCATGGAGGGCAGACCAGATTCACCTCCCTGTGTTCTGGATACCGGCAATCCCTGCCGGTATGACGGCTGTGTCAACAGTATTAGGCCATGTGCCTCACTGCATCGGCTTGAAGAAGCTTTTCGGCTATTTCTTCTTCTTGGGCTGCACCTCCGCCTCGTCGCTTTTTTTGGCCCTAGTGGTCTTGGCCTTGGCCGGCTTTGCCGCCTTTTCCGCCTCGGCCCTTTCCGCTGCGGCCTTTTCTGCCTGACGCTTGTGGAATGCCTCCGCGACCGCGCCCTTGAAAGTCGATCCGGGGGCGAACTTCGGGAGCGAGGTTTCCTTGATCGTAAGCGGTTCCCCCGTGCCTGGGTTGCGCCCCACGCTCTGGGGGCGATACGCGGACTTGAAGGTCCCAAACCCGACAAGGACGACAGGTTCGTCTGCGGCGACCTGCTCGACGATGGTTTCGAGCAAGGCATCCAGCAGCTTGGCCGCATCCGTCTTGGTCAATTCGGTCTTTGCCGCCAAGGCATCGATCAGCGCGTGTTTATACATTGAGGCTTCCCCTTCTAGCAGTTTTGGTTTAAGTGTGTGGGCTTACCGAAGTCTGTCAAATTATCGGACGATTAAAGGACGAATGCAAAGCCTCGCCCCTTGTGGTTCGGTCCAATGCGGGTCCGCCTGACCGGAATTCAACAATTTCATGACCAACGTCGATTTCGCCGCGCTTGCCCTGAAGCACCGCCGATACCCGTTCTGATTCGCTCATTGTGTATCCTCTTGGTTGATGGTTAGACATGGTTTCCGCCTTGCCAGCTTTTATTCCGTGCCGCTTGCGCCACAGTGCAGACGGGGATGGCCTTTGGCGGAAACGGACCAGGCGTTCGGCCAAGCCCTCGCGCCGCCAGACGGGCTGGCTTTGCGCCCGGATTGCCGGCGCTTATTTTTTGACCAATATGCCGATAGGCAACTCGGCGGCGGGGGTGATGTCGCGGGGCTCGGACGGGCGCAGGAAACTCGGTGAGACATTCCAACGCTGTCCGTCGTCAGCCAACACACTGACGGTTTTCTTGTTGTAGCGAACCAGTGTCCCTGTGACCCTGCGGAAGCCGTCGGTGTCGAAACAGACGCGGTCGCCGACCGAGAATTTCAGCATGGCCGAGTGCGCCCGCATCTGTTGAAGAAATCGCAGGCGCTCGACAATGCGGCGGTTGAGGTTGATGAGTTCGGCTTCGGTGAATTGGTCGATATCAATGCTCATGGCGGTCTCGCAGGGTGGGTGTTGGCATCAACGGGAATGAATTCCGTTCCATTCATCGGGCTCCAACAGGCAGCATTGCTTGTATTTTTTGCCGCTGCCACGCGGGCAGGGTTCATTACGCCGCACGTTTGTCATGCCGTCATGTTTCCTTTGAATGTTAAAGCTAGCATCGGTTTCTCTTGATGGGATGTGACTGAACCTTTGAATAAGCCATTGCACTCATTACACTATGGGACACTGCGACCGTGATGCCGGGTTTCCCCATCGTCCGCAACGGGTTTGCTCAATCCAAAGAGTGCATTATCAGCGCCGTTGCTCATCCGCAGTCCTCTGCATCATGCCGGAACCCGTATTCAACTTCAAGGCTTATTATGCCAGCCGTCCATCCGAATGAAGCCAGCCTTGGCCCAAGGCAAACTCGGCAGGGCCGATGCAGCCGCCGTGTCTGGACGGCAAGCGCTTTTTCTATACCAATCCGTTACGTATCAGCAATGATTTTCCATATACACTTCGATGGCCTAAAGAACGTACCGAATATATCAGTTGTTTTTGCTGTCCACCAAATACAGTACGTACCCTTTGCCAGGCACAGGATTACGCCTACAGCATCAGTAACAATACCGTTTGGTGCAACCTGTACGGGGGAAGCCAACTGGAGACTTTATTAAACGGGAAAGACAAAATAAAACTGATTCAGACTACGAATTATCCATGGGATGGCAATATTAAAATTGCTGTGGATAAAGCACCAACCGGAAAAACATTTTCACTATATTTGCGGATTCCGGAGTGGTGTGATAAAGCTTCCATATCAGTCAACGGACAGGTTTTATCAGGAGAAAACAATCCCAACACATATACAGAGGTCAAACGTGAATGGAAGAAAGGAGATATAGTGGAGCTTATATTGGATATGCCGGTGAAACTATTGGAATCGAATCCATTGGTTGAAGAAACACGTAACCAGACTACTGTAAAGCGTGGACCACTGGTTTATTGCCTCGAAGGAATGGACATTGAAGGCAACAAAGGCATCGATAATGTCATGATACCGGCGGATATTCAGTTCACCACACGTAAAGCAATTATTGCAGGCAGTCCTGTTGTAGTTCTCGATGGGAAAGCAAAGCTTACAAATGAATCATCCTGGAAAAACACCCTCTATCGGGAAGTTGGAAAATCAAATCAATCGGTTAATATCACACTGATACCTTATTATGCATGGGGAAACCGTGGAAAAAGCGAGATGACAGTGTGGATGCCGTTGGTGAAATGAAGGGTTTCGAGTTTGAAAGGTTTGGAGTTTGAGGTTTGAAAAGTTTGAGGTTTGAAAAGTTTGGAGTTTTTGGGAGCTAAAAGCACATAAGGTTTTCTATGGTTACAAAT
>Ga0118677_10007198_pt1 | contig 18474 bp, 14 predicted proteins | sample AliMusrvi5mmetaG_FD_86154 | JGI IMG/M metagenome (GOLD analysis project Ga0118677, IMG submission 86154) | reverse complement strand
GAGGCGTGACACCGCAGGCGAGGATGTAGAGCGCATCTGGTGCCGTGACGTGAATTTTTTTTGCGAGATTCTTATTTTCCCTCCCCCTAGTGGGGAGGGCCAGGGAGGGGGGAGTTTGGAGTCCAGTGCGAATTTTCCCCTCCCCTTACCCCTCCCACGAGGGGAGGGGGAGTTTGTCGTGAAACTTAGAAAGTTCTCGCGAATCATTCTTCTAACAGCGCTTGTGGTTCTTGTTCCGTCCGTTCCGGCCAGCCGGGCCGAAGGGGTGCTCCGTCGCGAGATCCAGGGGGATCCCGACCTTGTCAATCAAGCCAACGCGCCCCTTTCCTCGATCCTGCAGTTGCGTTTCCGGAATAACTATATTCCCCGTTTTGTGGATAAGGGAGGCCGGGGGAACATTTTCAGCATTGATATCACCATGCCGCTTCCTGCCTACCGGCTGCTTCCCATCCGGCACCTCACTCTTTTGTCCGCTCCCGTTGCCGTGACCACGCCGGATCCCCATGGCACGACCGGATTCGGGGACCTTCGATTCCTCGATCTGGCACTGCTCCATGAAAGCAATAAGTTCCTTTTCGGTGTCGGCCCTTCTTTTGTGTTCCCGACAGCCAGCGAGCGGCAGGTGGGACAGGGAAAATGGCAGGTCGGGCCCGCCGCGGGGTTCGCTTTTCTCACCAAACGATGGATGATGGGGGCCATCTTCCAGAATCCGATCTCTTTTGCCGGAGACAGGGACCGGCCTTACGCCAATGCCATGTTGCTCCAGCCGTTCGTGACCTATCAGATCGGGCAGGGGTGGTTCGTGCGGAGCCAGCCCCAGATGGTCTTCGACTGGAGGACGGAGGCAAAAGTCCTTCCGCTTGATCTCGGCGTTGGGCGCACTTTCAAGATCGGACGCCAGGACGTGAATTGCTACGTCCAACCCTACTGGAATTTTTCGAATCGCGGGCATCCGCCCCAATACGGGATCAATGCCGGCATCTCGCTCCTTTTTCCTGAATTCTGGAAGCGGCTCGCCAAAATGCAGGCAAAGAGTTAACTTTTTTCAATGGAGAAATCATGGCCTGCGCAGTATAATTCGCGGTCAAATCGATGCAGCGTTGGGTAAGTGGAAAAAAGTCACTTTCTAGTGGAAATTCATCAATAGCGGGTCTTTTTATTCTGCTAACATCCATGAGCGCGCTTGGAGGCTTGAGTAGAAAATGATGCTGTTGCGCGGCGGGCAAAACATTTAAAATTTCGGGCTGGCGTGAACTAGAGCCCAGCAATAAAGGAGATAATTTATGAAAAGAATAGGATCCTCTGCAATATTGTGTTTGATCTTGGCGTTGACGTTAATCGGTACAGGTTTCATGGGATGCGCGACGACCCAGCAGGCTCCGGCCGATCAAATCAAGTGTTCCTACTTGGGCAGCGACTGCTCGAAACTCACGCCGGGCGCGGAGGGCCAAGCGGCTTTGAGGTTCGTCAATCCAGCGGCTCCTTGGATGAAATATAAAAAGGTCATGGTTCAGCCCGTCACGTTCTGGGGAGGAGACGACACGAGCGTTTCTCCTGCGGATCAGCAGATGATCGTGGACTATTTTCAGGGGGCACTGACCGAGACGATCACCAAGAACTTTGAAGTCGTTACCACCCCGGGCGAAGACGTTATGAAGGTGCAGGTCGCGATCACGGATACCAAAACGGCGACGCCGGGACTGCGGTCGATCTCGACGATCATCCCGCAGGCCCGCTTGATCGGGTCACTTAAACAGCTAGCGACCGGGACTTACCCGTTCGTCGGGGGAGCTCAGGCGGAAGTGAAGATCACGGATTCCGTTTCCGGGGTGGTGCTTGCAGAAGCGGTCGATCGGCGCATCGGAACGGGCGCGATGCGGGCGGGACTCCAGTGGCAGTGGGGAGATGCTGAAAATGCGATCAATGCCTGGGCCCAGCAGATGGACAACAAATTAACCGCTTGGACCACCGGCAAAGAAACGGCGGCATAGCGTAGAAGCCTCGAGCCGAGTTTTTAGAATGAAATGATTTCAAATGCAAACACTTTCAACAGGGAAAGGAGATCTGTTGTCTGAAATGAACGAACCCTTCTCAAACGAGGATAAAAAATGGAAACGAAAATGAAAACTCCCCTGTGGGAAAGTCCCGAGAAATATCCTAGTCTTAAGAAAATAGTTCGGATGCTGGGAGTGGTTGGCGGTATGACCGTCGCCGTCAGCGGCTTGCCGGTCTGCGCGAGTGCCGCGCCGGCGGAAGCGAAGAAACCCAATATTCTTGTCATCTGGGGAGACGATATCGGCTACTGGAATATCAGCGCCTACAACAGGGGCATGATGGGCTACCGCACGCCGAATATCGATCGCATCGCGAAAGAAGGTGCGATATTTACCGATTGGTATGGCCAGCAGAGTAGCACCGCGGGCCGCGCGGCGTTCATCACAGGTCAGAGTTGTTTTCGCACTGGTCTGCTTAAGGTTGGCTTGCCTGGCGCAAAGGAAGGTCTTTCGGAAAAGGACCCGACGATCGCCGAGTTGCTCAAGCCACAGGGCTATGCAACGGGCCAATTCGGGAAGAATCATGTGGGTGATCGTAACGAATTTTTGCCCACCGTCCATGGTTTTGACGAGTTTTTTGGTAACCTCTATCATTTGAACGCTGAGGAAGAGCCAGAGAATCCCGACTATCCGAAGATCCCGGGGTTTAAGGAGAAATTCGGTCCTCGTGGCGTGCTCAAATGCAAAGCGAGCGACGTGGACGATCCGACAGTCGATGGACGTTTTGGACGTGTCGGCAAGCAGGTGATCGAGGACACGGGGCCGCTGACTAAAAAACGAATGGAAACCGTGGACGAAGAGTTCCTTGTTGATGCGAAGGCTTTCATTGCCCGCAACGCGAAAGAGGGGAAGCCCTTCTTTTGCTGGTTCAACTCAACTCGCATGCACATCCATTCTCATCTAAAACCGGATTCGAAGGGAAAAACCGGTTTAGGGGTTGAAGCGGACGGTATGGTTGAGCACGATGCGATGGTCGGAGAACTTTTGAAACAGCTTGACGATCTCGGCATTGCGGACAACACCATCGTTATGTATTCGACCGACAACGGTGCCGAAGAGTTCTCGTGGCCGGATGGTGGGACGACGCCCTTTCACGGCGAAAAGAACTCGAGTTGGGAAGGTGGTTATCGGGTGCCTGCAATGCTTCGCTGGCCGGGGACCATTAAACCGGGCACTGAGGTCAATGCCATCGGGTCTCATGAAGACTGGCTGCCCACGTTGGTGGCCGCAGCGGGTGAGCCTGACATCAAAGCGAAGCTGCTGGCGGGGTATGTTGCAGCAGGCAAGACCTTCAAGGTACATCTCGATGGCTATGACATGGGTCCGTTCCTGGCAGGGAAAGCCGAGGACCCGCGCAAGGAGTTCTTCTATTGGACGGACGATGGTAATCTTGCCGCCGTGCGCTACGAGCGCTGGAAACTTTTGTTTCTGGAGCAGCGGGCCAAAGGCTTCAAGGTGTGGTCGGAACCGCTGGTGCCGTTAAGGGTTCCGCTCATCGAGGACCTGCGTGCCGATCCTTTTGAACGCGCTGTGGATGAAGCAGAAGGATACGGCAATTATATCCTGAATCACGCGTTCCTAGCCGTGCCGGCGCAGGCTTTTGTGGGGAAGCATCTTCAGAGCTATGTGGAGTTTCCTCCGAGACAGAAGCCGGGTTCTTTTTCTCTCGACCAGGTGCTCGCAAAGCTTCAAGAGGCAGGCAGCTCCAGTAAGAACTGATTACAGTTGAATGACTGAATTCACTAACCGGGGCGCATCCGTTTCAGCGGATGCGCCCCAGTTAGCCCCCATAAATGTCGGAATGAAACCACAATGAAAACTCTTTGCGGGCGAATCCTCGGTGCTGTTTTATTCTTTGTGATTACGTTTACGGCGAATGTGGCTTTTGCCGCCGCCCCCTCGACTTCGCTCAGTGCAGGTCCGCTGCCGTCCTGGAATGAGGGTCCGGCGAAGCAGACTATCGTTAGCTTTGTCGAGAAGGTGACGAAGGAAGGTTCTCCTGACTTTGTGCCGGCCGCAGAGCGCATTGCTGTCTTCGACAACGACGGCACGCTCTGGTGCGAGCAGCCGATGCCCGTCCAATTTTATTTCGCGATGGATCGGCTGAAGGCTCTTGCACCGCTGCATCCCGAGTGGAATACCAAGGAGCCCTTTGCCTCGTTCCTCAAGGGCGATCTGAAAACGGCGCTTGCCGGCGGGGATCGCGCACTTGTCGAACTCATTATGGCGACGCACGCGGGTATGACGACAGAGGAGTTCGAGAAGACCGTCAGGGATTGGATCGCCACAGCACGTCATCCGAAGACGGGGAAGCTTTACACCGAAATGGTCTATCAGCCGATGCTCGAAGTGCTCGCTTATCTGCGGGCGAACGGTTTCAAGAACTACATCGTCTCCGGAGGCGGTATCGAGTTCATGCGCCCCTGGGCGGAAAAAGTTTACGGCATCCCGCCCGAGAACGTCGTCGGCTCGAGCGTCAAAACGAAGTTTGAAATGCTTGCCGGCAAGCCGGTGATCATGCGTCTTCCGGAAATGAATTTCAATGATGACAAGGAGGGGAAGCCTCTCGGTATTAATTTGCATATCGGCCGCCGGCCCATCGCCGCCTTTGGTAACTCTCGGGGTGATAAAGAAATGCTGGAATACACGCAGGGTGGCTCCGGCGCGCGTTTCGAACTCCTGGTGCTGCATGATGATGCGGCGCGCGAATATGCCTATGGTCCGGCCCAAGGATTGCCTGACGTCAAACTGGGTGCGTTCACGCAAGCAGTTTATGACCAGGCAAAAAAAGACGGATGGACCGTGGTCAGCATGAAGAATGACTGGAATACGGTTTTTCCGTCCGAGATCATCGCCATTGATATTCTGTTGCAACCGGACGCCACGATGCTTCAACATGCCGCCGCAGACAACGCGCGTCTGCTCAAAGAATATCCGCAGGGCTTTGCCCTCGACGCAGCGCGTACGCCACACATCACGATGCTCCAGTGCTTTGTCCGCGCCGCGGACCTGGACAAACTCTATGCTGTGGAAGAAAAAGTTCTCGCTGCCGCTCATGTGAACGCGATGAAGCTGGAAGCCTTCAAGCTCTATTACATCCCGTCCGGAGGGATGGGGGTTGCCGGCATTTGCGCGAAGCCGACTCCGGAAATCCTCAAGTTGCAGGCGGACATCATTGCGGCCGCCAGTCCGTTTAACCTGAGAGCGGGTCCCATCGGCGCGTTCACCGCCGGACACGACAATCCGATCCTGGACAAGTTCCTTGTTCAGTATGTATCCACCTTCGAGAAGATCGGGGCCGGCGAACATTTCAATCCGCATGTCAGCACTGGCACCGCGCCGACTGTCGCCCTCGACAAGTTGATCGCCGAGCCGTTTGAGACGTTCACGTTCTCGCCAGCGGGCGCGGCTGTTTTCCAACTCGGTCCTTTTGGCACAGCGGCGAAGAAACTCAAAGAGTTCGATCTGAAGTCCTGATGACTCTATGAGAAAACCAAAGCGTAACCGTACTTTACAAATAGTCCGTCCAGATGTATAGTATGGTTTATGATTAAAAGATCCTTCTGGGAAGAGAGAATCCATGCAGCGTGGAGGGAAGCTCCTATAGCGTGGCTGGCGGGAGTCCGCAGATCTGGAAAAACGACTCTCGCCCAAAGCCTTGGGAATACGGGCGAAGCGCTGTATGTTAACTGCGATCTTCCAGTAACAGAAGAACGGGTGCGGGATCCGCAACTTTTTTTCAAAAATTGCGAAAAACCGATCGTCGTGTTTGACGAGATCCACCAACTTTCGGACCCCAGCCGTGTTCTCAAGATTGGAGCGGATCTGTTCCCGCATCTAAAGATATTAGCCACAGGGTCATCCACGCTTGCCGCGAGCAAGAAATTTCGAGATACCCTCACCGGCCGCAAAAGGGTCATTCATCTTTTGCCCGTGCTTTGGACGGAACTCGAAGCGTTTTCTTGCAGGGATATTTCAAGGCGTCTTTTTCATGGGGGATTGCCTCCCGCGCTCCTGGCCGGTTCTAAAAACCCTTCATTTTACCATGAGTGGCTGGATTCATTTTTTGCGCGTGATGTCCAACAACTTTTTCCCGTTCGTGACGTGGAAAAATTCAACTCGCTATTCGAATATCTCTTGCGCCAGAGCGGGGGACAGTTCGAGACTTCTAAGGTTTCATCCGAACTCAAGATCAGCCGCCTGACCGTCGAGAACCACCTTAAGGCGCTTGAGATCACTCAAGCCGTCACACGCATCCGTCCTTTTTTTGGCGGCGGACAGAAGGAAATCGTAAAGATGCCGAAAATCTACGGATTTGACACGGGATTTATCACCTACGTGCGAGGTTGGGATCCTCTCAGACCCCAGGATCACGGCATTCTGTGGGAACATCTTGTTTTGGAATACTTACAGGCAGTTTTACCGGATCAAGCAATCGCTTACTGGAGGGATAAAGAGGGCCGAGAGGTTGATTTTGTTCTCGCACGGAGAAGAGATCATATTGATGCCGTCGAATGCAAATGGAACCCCGCAGAGTTTGACCCTTCAGCGCTTCGGGTTTTTCGCTCCTATTACCCAAAAGGTAACAACTACCTAGTGAGCCCTCTTATGGATAAATCTTACGAGAAGCGTTATGGATCGTTGACGGTAACGATTTGCGCTCCTGATGAAGTAAAGTGAGTCTGAAAGGATCTTTGTGAAAACAATAAAACTTCTCGCGTTTGCAGTGCTACTGGCGACAGGCCTCTCATTGCCATTATCTTCCGCAGAGACGTCAAAATCTTTCGGAGAAGTAAATGAGCAGCGCCTGATCGGGCGTTGGGTACGTCCCGACGGTGGCTATGTCCTTGATATCCGAGCTGTGCAAGCCGGCGGGAACCTTGACGCCGCCTACTTTAACCCGAATCCGATCCATGTGTCGCGCGCCGAATGGCGTAAGGAAACGGGCGGCTTATCGGTTTTCATCGAATTGAATGACAAGAATTATCCCTGCGCGACTTATAGGCTGCGCTATTATCCCGACAGCGAACAACTTGCGGGAGAATACACCCAGCCTCTGGTCCAGCAGACTTTCGACGTCTATTTTGTCCGCGAGGCTAAGGCCGCGGAGGAGAAAGTTTGATGCAAAAAAGATCGCGTTTCTTTTCCGTATCCTATTATCTGCTCGCGTTGCTTCTGATGATGGTTGTTTCGCCGTTCCTTGAATTATCCCGTTGCGGGAGCCCCCTCGAAGCGATGCTCATCACGCTGGTATTCTTGTCCGCGCTTCTGGCCATCGGCGCGGGGCGTAAGACCCTCGTCTGCATTACAGCGCTAACAGGCTTGGTCGTCATGGGGAAGTGGCTGCACTATTACCAGCCGGGTCTTGTTAATCCTGCTTTTTATCAGGGCATCGGGATCTTCATCATCGGATACACGGCCTATCGCCTTCTCCTTTTTATTTCGAGATCACCTCGCGTCGATTCTGAGGTCTTGTGTGCCGGCGTGGCGGTTTACCTGACCCTGGGAGTGTTTTGGGCTTTGGCGTACTCTTTGGTGGATCAGATCGTGCCGGGTTCGTTCACCTTCATGGGGAAACCGGTGGCGGAGAATTACATGGTCGGATTTACCGCGCTTTACTTCAGCTTTGCCACGCTCTGCACGGTCGGTTATGGGGACATCATGCCTGTTTCGGGACTGGCCCGGATGCTTGCGATCCTGGAGGCGGCAGGCGGTGTTTTTTATGTCGCTATTCTGATCTCGCGGCTGGTTGCGCTTCATTCCACGGAAAGTTTGAACCGTCAGCGGGCTGATGCAGATCAGCAGGATCATGGGGCTTCGCGCGAGAATCCGTGATAAAATACGACTCTTCCAGAGGGGATCTGCCTCTGATGATCAACACTAAACATACGGGAAAATTATGACAATCGTAAAACGTCTTGTTCTCTTAGTCGCGGTGCCTCTCCTGGCTCTGATCGGTCTCGGTATTTTTACCGGGATCCATTTTGAGATGGTCAAGAAAAAGAGCCAGTTCGTGGCGGAAACGCAGATCAGCAGTCTTGCGGCTCTGGGGAATATTTCCAGGAGCTTTTCGGAACTGCGCGTGCTTGCTAGAAGCTATTTGTTGGCTCGAGACAAGACCGAACAAGATAAGGCCGACAAGGCGTTTGATTCTGATAAAGAAGAATTCAAAAAACTGCTTCGCACCTACCAGGACAGGCTCATTTCGGACGATCGGGACAGGCATTTGTGTGAGGAGTACGAGGGCTTGAGCGCGCAGTGGATCGCCGGAATCGATAAAATCCAGCTGATCGTCGAAGCAGGACGCAGGGAGGAAGCTCTTGCCGCGTTGCTCGGCCCTCTGGCGGAGATCGGTGAACGTCTCAGCCGTGTTTCAGGCGAGTGGATCCAATATGACGAGCATTTAGCCCAGGTCGCCGGCAAGGATGTCACGGATTCCATCCAGAGAGCGTGGCGCAACATCCTCATCTCCGGACTCGTTGTTCTGATCCTCTCCTTGTTCCTTGGCTGGCGGACTTCCACAAAGATCGTCAAACCCATTCAAGGGCTTCAATCTGCGGTGGAGGCAATTGCGAAAGGGGATTACGCCCAAGAAGTGCCTTTTACAAAAACGGTCGACGAAACCGGCGCGCTGGCGCGGTCGATCGATGTCCTGAAAAAAGGCGCCGCGGCGATGGAGGAACAGCGTTGGGTAAAGCTTAACGCGGCGAAGATCAGCGGCGAATTGCACGGCTCAGTGTCTCTCGTGGAGTTCGGGCAGCGGCTGATCTCCGGGCTCGTTCCCGTCTTGGGCGGCGGCGTCGCGGGTTTTTATATTCTGGAGAATGACCAAAACCGGTTACAGCGGATCGCAAGTTATGGCCTGGCTGAAGACGCGCACAAAGTCACCACGTTCCGCGTTGGCGACGGACTCGTCGGTCAATGCGCGCATGAACGCAAGCTCGCCGTCCTGACGCAACTGCCTCCTGATTATCTACGTATTTCTTCGGGCCTTGGCGGGGCCGCGCCGGCTCAGGTGATGGCATGGCCGCTTATGTCGCAGGAGTCATTACTCGGAGTGCTTGAGATCGCGTCATTCCGGGCGCTCAAAGCGAACGAGCAGGCTTTGATGGAAGAGTTGTTACCGGACGTTGCGATGAGTCTGGAGATCCTCCAGCGCAATCTGCGGACGAAGGAGTTGCTGGAGCAGGTTCGTGCCAGCGAGGAGCGTTCGCGCATGATCCTGGAATCCACTGCTGAGGGGATCTTTGGCGTGGATACGGAAGGCCGGATCACTTTTATCAATCCGGCGGTGACCCAGATGCTCGGGTTTTCCGATCAAGAGATGCTGGGCCAGCCCTCACACAGCCTGATTCATCACCATCATCCCGACGGCACGGATTATCCCCGGGAATCGTGCCCCATGTACGCCGCGTATAAGCGCGGGGTGGCCAGTCGCATCGATAACGAATTCCTGTGGCGCAAGGACGGCTCCGGATTTCCGGTGGAGTACGGGGCGACGCCGATCACCAAAGATGGCATTGTTGTTGGGGCGGTGGTCAGTTTCACGGATATCACGGTCCGCAAACAGCAGGAGGTCGAGGTGCTCGCGGCCAAGAAGAAGGCCGAGGAAGCCACCGAGATGAAGTCGATGTTCCTCGCAAACATGAGCCACGAGATCCGCACGCCTATGAACGCCATTATCGGTCTTTCGCATCTCGCCCTCAAGACGCAGCTCACGGCGAAGCAACGCGATTATGTCAGCAAGGTGCACAATGCCGGCACTTCACTGCTCAATATTATTAACGATATCCTTGATTTCTCGAAGATCGAGGCCGGAAAACTGGATCTGGAAACCACTGATTTTCGTATCGATGACGTTCTCAGTTCCGTCACGACGCTCACGGCCCAGAAGGCGCATGACAAGGGACTCGAATTCCTCGCGGCGGTGAATCCGGGGGTGCCGGAATATTTGCGCGGCGATCCTCTGCGACTGGGCCAGGTGTTGACCAATCTTGTTAACAATGCCGTCAAATTCACCGAGCAGGGCGAGATCCGTCTGAAGATCGAACTGGTTGAAAAGACCGGCGAAAAGGTCCAGCTCAAGTTCTCCGTGCATGACACCGGAATCGGCATGACGCCGGAACAAACGGCTAAATTGTTTCAGGCCTTCACTCAGGCTGATATGTCCACCACTCGCAAGCACGGAGGCACGGGCTTGGGGCTTACGATCAGTCTTCGCCTGGTGGAAATGATGGGGGGCAGGATCTGGATTGAAAGCGAAGCCGGCGTTGGGAGCACCTTCTATTTTACCGTGTGGCTTGGCGTGGATACGGCCAAGGGGCGCGGCAGGATCCTGCCCGATCAGTTGTCGAGTCTTCATGTGCTGGTCGTCGACGATAACGCCGCGGCGCGGGAAATTCTTTCGGACGCGCTGAAGGATGTGACCGGAGTCGTGGATGTCGTGGGATCGGGCGCCGAGGCGGTAGCGGCTGTGAAGCAGCACGATGGGGACAAGCCCTACGATATTGTTTTCATGGACTGGCGGATGCCAGGCATGGACGGGCTCCAGGCGACAAAAAAGATCAAACAGGATGATCTTCATAAACAGCCGTCGATCGTCATGGTGACCGCGTTTGGCCGGGAAGAGGTTCGCGACGAAGCGGAGCGTCTCGGGATCGACGGTTTTCTGATCAAGCCCGTCACCAAGTCCATGCTGGTGGATACCATGGTGACGCTCTTTGCTCCCGCCGCGGAGGAAACCGCCCAGGCGGTCGCGAGCGCCGCTCAAGAAACGCGACTCACGGGGGCGAGTATTCTTTTGGCCGAAGATAACGAGATCAATCAGCAGATCGCGGTGGAACTCCTCGAGGGCGCGGGTGCCCGCCTCACGGTGGCGAATAACGGCCGGGAGGCGGTGGAAGAATTGTTGAAGGAGCCAAAGGCTTACGATCTGGTGCTCATGGATCTTCAGATGCCCGAAATGGGCGGCTACGAGGCCACCGCGAAGATACGGGCGGATGCGCGCTTTGCGACGCTTCCCATTATCGCTATGACCGCGCATGCCACGATGGAGGAGAAGCAGCGCTGTCTTGAATCGGGAATGAATGATCACATCTCAAAGCCCATCGATCCCGCCGTGCTGTTTGATACGGTCGGGCGGTTTTATAAAGCTCCTGACGGGTCTGAGCCGGTCGCTTCAAGCGGTGTCTTAGCCTCGAGGCCGCAGGAAGAGGTAGGGATTCCTGTTGTGGACGGGCTGCAAACCGGCGAAGGCCTTTCCAGAGTTGCCGGAAACAAGAAGCTTTACATAAAGTTATTGCGCCAGTTTGCCGCCCAGCAGGCCGATGCGCCGGTCCAGATCGCTCAGCAGCTTAAAGCCGGAGACCGCGCTTCCGCGGAGCGTACCGCGCATACCGTCAAGGGCGTTGCGGCGAATCTGGGCGCGAAAAAGGTTCAGGCCGCCGCGAGTGAATTGGAAAAGGCCCTTCGCGAAGGCGTTGACCCGGGCCGGCAGGAAGTCCTGCTCCGTCAGGTTAGCGACATTCTTAAGCCGCTCGTTGCCGGGATTCAAGCCGCGCTGGGCGATGAACCGTCGGGTGCTGCCGCGGTAGCCGTGGCGGTCGAACCTGCGGAGTTGAGACGGGTGGCCGGCAAGATGAACCAATATTTGAAGGATTGCGATGCGGCCGCTTCCGGTTGCCTTGAGGAACATCGTGGTGCTCTAGCCTCGCTTTTCAATCCGGATGAGTTCCAGAAATTTGAACAGCAAGTACAGGGGTATGCCTTTGGTGAGGCGCAGTTCCAACTCCAGCAAGCCATGAAAGGTCGTGGCCTTTGAAGGATCTCGCCGACGCCAGGATCCTTCTCGTGGATGATGCCAAGGCCAATCTCGATATTTTAGTCGAGGGGCTTAAGTCGGATCATAAACTCAGTCTTGCCTTGAACGGGGAAATGGCGCTTGAGATCGCCAAACGTACGCCGCCCGATCTGGTGTTGCTGGATATCGTGATGCCGGGACTCGACGGCTATGAGGTCTGTCAGCGCCTTCGCAAGATGCCGGAGACGGCGGAAGTTCCGATCATGTTCCTGTCCTCGCTTGAGGAAGTGAAGAACAAAACCCGTGGCTTTGAAGTCGGAGGGAACGACTATCTGACCAAGCCTTTTGAACTGCTGGAAGTCAAGGCGCGCGTGCGTTCGCTTCTGAAGGCCAAGGCCTATTCCGATGAGGTCAAGGAACGCGTGACGGCCGAACTTCGCGTGGCGCGCGAGATCCAACAAAGCCTTTTTCCCAAGAGGGAACTCAAGATCCCGGGATTTGAAGTGATCGGTTGGTGCAAGCCCGCGACTGAAACTGGCGGCGATTATTATGACTGGTGCGAGCTTTCGCCCAAGGCGGGGCTTGTGGTGCTCGGGGACGCGACGGGACATGGACTCGGCGCGGCGCTTCTTATCGCTTCCTGCCGCGCCTATGTACGGGCGGACCTGCCGAAGGATAAAGATCTGGCGGGCTTCATGAATCGCTTGAATGCCCGCATTGCCGAAGATATGGAAGGCGCCCGGCTCGTGACCTTTGTCGGCGTGATCATTGATGACGGGACGGGAGAAGCGAAGATCGTTTCGGCGGGGCATTGTCCCGCACTTCTCGCGCGCGTCGCGACCGGGACAGTGGAGCAGATCAAAGCGCATGGGATGCCGCTTGGAATGACGATCGGACCCGGGTTCAAGGATTCGGCCACGCTGGGGCTTCAGCCCGGGGACCGCCTCGTGGTTTACACGGACGGGATCACGGAAGCCAAGCGCGCGGATGGCTCGATGTTCGGCGCCGAGCGTCTGGCCCAGGCCGTGGTGCGACACGCCAAACTCGAAGGGAAGGCTTTTGTCGAGGCTCTCTACCGTGAGGCCATGGATTTTTCAGGGAATGCCGCGCTCTTGGACGACTTAACGCTTCTGAGCGTCCGCCGTCTGTAGACTTTATTCCCCGGATGAATTAACATGCAGTGTTGTTTTTTGGATCGCACGGAAAATATTTTTCCATGCTCAGATAGAGTTTAAAGGAGAGACCGGTTTTGTCAAAAGCCCGCAGCGTCTCCGATACCTCAGAACTCAAACTCGAGGTTGTTGAAAAGAAAGAAGGATCCCTCAGCCTGCGTCTCGAGGGAAGCTTCACCGCCAAAACCTCGGGCGGAGTTTGGCGGGAGATCGAGGCGCTGCTTCATGATCGGAAACCTCGCGAACTCGTCCTCGACGCGGCGGGGCTGACCTACCTCGATATGACCGGCATCGCTTTTCTTCGCGGCCTCAAACAGGTCCAGGAATCCTCCAATAACATTCTCCGTCTGACCGGTCTGCGCCAGGATTATCAAAATCTCCTGGACCTGGCCGCCCGCCGCTCCAGCCCGCAGGCCGCCGTAAAAATCGTCCCGAAGGAAACCTTCGTTGAGAGGCTTGGCCGTAACGTTGCGAAATTCGGCGAGGAAATCTATGAACAGGTCGTTTTTGTCGGCGCGACGATCAGCGAATTGTTCCGCGCCGTCCTTCACCCGCGATCTGTCCGGTGGCAGGACGTAGGGGTCTTTATCGAAAAGGGCGGGGCCAATGCCGCTCCGCTGATCATTATGGCCGGATTCCTGATCGGGGTCATCATGGCCTTTCAGTCGGCGCTGCCGCTAAAGCAAATGGGTTCGGATGTTTTTGTTGCCAACGTTGTCGCCTTCGCGGTCCTGAGGGAGCTCGGGCCGCTCATTACCGCGATCATTCTCGCGGGACGCACCGGTTCCGCGATAGCGGCGGAGATCGGCACCATGAAGATCAATGAAGAGATCAACGCGCTGACGACGATGGGCCTGGAGCCCGTCCGGTTCTTGGTGGTGAGCCGCATGCTCGGGATCCTGTTCCTGGCGCCGCTCCTTACGATCCTGTCGGATTTTTTCGGGATGCTCGGCGGGGCCCTGGTATTCAAATCCTTCGGCTATTCCGCGACCACCTACATCAATCAGATCACCTCGACGGTGGACCTGGGCGATGTGCTCGGCGGTATTTTTAAGGCGATCCCGTTCTCCCTGGCGATCGGCGGGATCGGATGCCTCAGGGGGCTCCAAACCAAAACCGGCGCCTCGGCGGTCGGAGAATCCACCACGTCCTCGGTTGTGACGGGCATGGTCATGATCATCATCCTGGATGGTGTGATCTCGGCCATCTATTACGTGCTGGGTATCTAGGCGATGGAACAAGTCAAAACAGAAAAGATCATCGAGGTGAAGGACTTGACCGCCGGGTACGGCGAGAGCATGACGTTTGATAAGATCTCCTTCGATGTCAAAAAAGGGGAAGTTTTTGTGATCCTCGGCGGCTCCGGCTGCGGGAAAAGCACCCTGCTCAAGCAGATGATCGGGCTCTATCAGCCGTGGAGCGGGGAGATCCTGATCGGTGGGCAGGACATGGTCAAGGCGGAGGGGAAAGAGCGGCTGGAGATATTAAACCGCATCGGAGTGATGTATCAGAGCGGCGCTCTTTTCGGTTCCATGAATCTTCTGGAGAATATCATGCTCCCGCTTGAAGAGTTCACCCAGCTTCCCGAGATCGCGCGGCGTTCGGTGGCCGCTCTCAAGTTAATGCTGGTCGGTCTTCAGGGGTTTGAACAACATATGCCTTCCGAGATCTCGGGCGGTATGCAGAAGCGAGCCGCGATCGCGCGGGCCATGGCGTTGGATCCGAAGATCCTTTTCCTCGATGAGCCGTCGGCGGGGCTTGACCCGATCACTTCCGCGGAGCTCGACCAGCTGATCCTGAAACTTTCCCGGGGGCTCGGGATCACCTTTGTGGTGGTGACGCACGAGCTGGAAAGTATTTTTACGATCGCGGATCGCGTGATCATGCTGGATAAGAAGACCAAGAAGATCATCGCGGAAGGGGATCCGAAATTCCTGAAAGACCACTGCGAAAATGAAAATGTCCGGAAATTCTTTAACAGGCAGGTTTCAAAAGATGAGCTCTAAACGTTCGTTGCCATTATCCAATCGAGGAGAATCCAAATGAGTGAAAAAACGCGGTATTTCAAGATCGGCCTTTTTACGCTGGTCTCTTTGGCGCTTTTGTGCGTCGGGCTGATCATGTTCGGGGCCGGTTCGGCATTAGAACCGCCGCCCGTGCTCGTGGAAACTTATTTTAGCGGCTCGGTTCAGGGGCTGGATGTCGGGGCCCTGGTTAAAATGAACGGCGTTAAGGTCGGGAAGGTCAAGGACATCCTTTTCGTGAGAGATCTTTATGGGGGAGGCAAGAATCTTGCCGAACTTGGGAAGGACTACGGACAGGTTTGCGTCCGGCTTGAGCTTGACAGGAAATATTTCCCCAGATTGGCCGGGGAGGACCGGGACAAGATCCAGGCCGTCATCGATTACATGGTTCAAAAGCAGACCTTCCGCGCCAAGTTGCAGTCCATTGGTATTACCGGTCTAGTTTACGTGGAAATGGGGTTTTATGATCCCAAAGAGACGCCGCCTCCGCAGAAGTTCCCGTGGCAGCCCAAGGAGCTCTATCTCACCTCGGCTCCGGGCGTTGCGAGCCGGTTGGGTGAGTCCCTCGATAAGCTGCTCAATAAAATGGATACGGATATCTATCCCATGATGGCGAATCTTAATAAGGCGTCGAATGATTTCCCGGCTCTGACGGCCAAGCTGAACGAAATGCTGCCGCATCTGACGGTGATCGCGAAGAACGTCGAGGATATCACTTCAACGGGGAAAAAGTACCCTTCGCAGATGATCTTTGGCGATGCACCCTCCAAATCGAGGTATGCCCAATGAATAAACGCGCGTTCTCTGAAAACCCATTCGCTTTTTTTTGCCTCGTCGCTTTTTTGGGGATCTTTTCCGGATGCGTCAACGTGGGTCTGAAGAAGGCGTATCCGGATATCAAGACATTCTCGCTCGAAATGAACGCGCCTCATCAGGCTGCTTTTTCCGGAACGCCTGTCGCGGTCCGGGTGAATGCTTTTTCCGCGGCCCCATTTTTTAATGACCGCTATTTGGCCTATAGGACCGGGGAGACGACCTACGAGCAGGATTTTTATAATCAGATGATCGCGGCCCCCGCGAAACTGATCCAGGATGGGACGGCTGTTTGGCTGAAGGGTTCGCCCGCGGTCGCCGTCGTCGTCACCCCGTCCGTCGTTTCCGGCGGAGATTACGTGATCGATGGCCGCGTGATCGAACTCAGCGGCGACTACCGCGTTGAGAGCGATCCGAAAGCCGTTGTGAAGCTCGAACTGACCGTGAGCAGCGCAAAAGCAGGAAATCCCTCGACGGTGTTCCAGAAGATTTATTCCGCGGAGATCCCGATGAAGAAGATCTCCCCGGTGGCCCTGACCGAAGGGTGGAGCCAGGGACTCAATCAGATCATGAGCGGCTTTGAGGGAGATTTCACTGCGCACCTGACCGCCGATGCAAATAAGCAGGTGTGAGGGATATGCTTTTGAATCTTATCAGCAGCCCAGGGGAGGATTCATTATGAAGTGGAGCCGAATGTTGTTTTGGGGGGTTGCGATCCAGTGCGCGGTGACCGGCGTGGTCATGGCGGCGAGTTTCGAAGGCGTGGAATTTCCGGATTCGGTCACGGTCCCGAGCGGGGCGCTGGTCTTAAACGGCCTCGGGCCGCGCTTCGCGACAATGGCAAAGATCCGTGTCTATGTGGCGGGACTTTATCTTCCGGCGAAGATCAGTGATGCGGACGCCCTGATCCAGTCGAAGGGGTCAAAACAGCTTCTCATGAAGTTCCAGCGCGACGTCAGCGCGGATCAGTCCCGGGACGCTTGGGAGAAGGGCCTTGGAAAGGCTTCAAAGTCTTATCCCAAGATCGCGGACCGCATCCCTCAGCTGATGGCCGCGATGAACGACATGAAAAAAGGGGAGCAGATGATCTACTCCTTTACGGACGATCAGGTGGAAATCCTGGTCCGGGGGGAATCTAAAGGCGTGATCAAAGGACGTGATTTCTGCGAGGCCCTTTTTACCGTTTGGCTGAAATACCCGCCCAACAAGGAGTTCGCCAAAGGGCTTCTCGGGAAGTAGGTTCACGCACTGGTACTGTTCGGGATCCATGGGGCAGGAGGATTTTTATGAGCAAGATAGAAAAGAAATTCAAAGAAGAGATGAAAGTGATCCTGAAGAAAAAAACAGGGAAACTCGCGGGGCTGGACAAGAAACTCAAAAACAAGATCTACGAGCGCGAGATCGAGCGGCTCCAGACAGAAATGGTCAAGCTGGAGGAATGGGTCAAGTTCAAGGGCCTGAAGGTCGTCGTTCTTTTTGAGGGCCGTGACGCGGCCGGCAAGGGCGGCGTGATCAAGCGGCTGACCATGCGCACGAATCCGCGCATTGTCCGGATCGCGGCGCTTGGAACTCCCACAGAGCGGGAAAGAACGCAATGGTACTTTCAGCGCTATGTCGCGTACCTGCCGGCGGCCGGCGAGATGGTTCTTTTTGACCGCAGTTGGTACAACCGCGCGGGAGTGGAACATGTGATGGGCTTTTGCACGGAGGTCGAGTACCGGGATTTTTTAAATATGTGTCCCCAATTCGAGAAGGAGTTAATCCGTTCCGGAACGATACTCATCAAGTACTGGTTCTCGGTCAGTGACGCGGTCCAGGAAGCGCGTTTTCAGGAGAGGCTCAAAGATCCTGCCCGCCGCTGGAAGCTCAGTCCGATGGACCTTCAGGCCCGGGCGCGCTGGGTGGATTATTCCAAGGCTAAGGACGCGATGTTTGAACACACGGACACCAAAGAATCTCCCTGGCATGTGGTGGACGCGAACGACAAAAAATGCGCGCGCCTGAATTGCATGACGCATCTCCTGAGCCAGATCCCCTATAAAGATGTGACCCAGAAGAAACTCGTCATTCCGAAGCGGCAAAAGGATAAAGGCTATACACGTCCGCCTTTGAACAAGCAGAGATTCGTGCCGGCGGTCTATTGAGAGGGACGGCTTTACCGTCGGAGCGGCCTTAAAATAACGCAAGATCCATTGAGGGACATTCGATGAGAAGAACCAAGTCAATCATGCCCGGAAGTCATGGAGAACAACACCGGACGCACCGGATCGGTTGGTTGCGTGCCGCGGTATTGGGCGCCAACGACGGTATTCTTTCTACGGCAAGTCTTATCGTGGGAGTCGCTTCTTCTCACGCGTCGCGGGAAGCCGTATTGATCGCCGGCGTAGCGGGCTTGGTGGCCGGAGCGATGTCGATGGCAGCCGGAGAGTATGTCTCGGTCAGTTCTCAGGCCGACACCGAGCGGGCGGATCTGGATCGCGAGCGCAGGGAACTTGCCGAAGATGATGAAGGGGAGCGCGAGGAATTGGCTTCCATTTATGTCGGCCGCGGACTGGATCCGGCGCTCGCCAATCAGGTGGCCGGTCAATTGATGGCCCATGACGCTTTAGGGG
>Ga0118677_10007196_pt1 | contig 18479 bp, 14 predicted proteins | sample AliMusrvi5mmetaG_FD_86154 | JGI IMG/M metagenome (GOLD analysis project Ga0118677, IMG submission 86154) | reverse complement strand
CCCAAGGTTTATGTGAATGACTCCGGCCTGCTGGCCTACTTGCAGGGGGTGACGATGGACCGCCTGAAGACAGAAGCAAGTCTGGCAGGCGCGCTACTGGAAAACTTCGCTGTGATGGAGCTGCGGAAGCAGGCCACCTGGAGCGCGACCCAGCCGGAGTTGTTCTTCTGGCGCACGGCCTCCGGCCAGGAGGTGGACATCGTATTGGAGGATCGCGCCGGTAGAGTGGTAGGAGTGGAGATCAAGGCCTCCGCGACCCTGGGCAGTGGCGATGTGCGCGGGTTGCAGGCTTTGGCAGAGGCCGCTGGCAAAAACTGGGTGCGCGGCGTGGTGCTGTACGCAGGGACGGAAGTGATTCCCTTTGCCAGCAACCTCCACGGCGTTCCATTTGGGCGGCTCTGGGCTGAGTAAGACATCGGTTTTATAGCGGTTCCCATAATGGTGTATGCCATCGTCGAACGACAAAAGCAGATTCCTCCGTTGGCGCTACGGAATGAGAAACGATGCTGGTCTACACCAATTCGGGAACCGCTCTAAGTCTATCCACCGAGGGTGCCAATATCTGCCATTCGATCACTTGCCGAGGCTGTAACTCTCTACGGAGAACTAATCACCTGTAGCGGCCGCTCGCGGTGCAGCGTGAGTTTTCGGCAGTCCTGCGTAATTGAAAAAGTCCGGTCTATCTTAACGACCTGACTCCACTCGCGGATTGGGTCCGCAACCACTTCTTCTTGGGCGGAGCGGCGAGGATACGGCGGACGGAAGTGCGACCGATGTTGAGTCGGCGGGCGATTTCGGATTTGCTGAGGCCGGAGCGGCGTAATTTCCTGACCTGGTCGGCATGGAGTCCTGCGGTTAGGGGCCGGCCCAACCGCTTGCCGTTCAGCCGGGCATGAGCGAGTCCAGCCCGTACGCGTTCCCCCAGGATCTCGCGTTCGAAGGCGGCGAAGACGGCCAGCAGCCCAGCCATTGCACGGCCGGCGGGTGTGGTCAGGTCCAGCGCCTCGGTCAGCGAGACGAAGCCGACGCCGAGATGTTCCAGTTCCTGTAGCGTCGTGAGCAAGTCGGTAACAGATCTTCCCCATCGGTCCAGCCGCCACACCACGACAACGTCGATTTCCCTGCGCCAGGCGGACATCTTCGCCTATGCTCCGTTTCCTGAAAAGGGCAGCCACGACATCTGCGTTCTGGAAGCCATGGCCAGCGGAGTGCCCCCGGTGCTGACAGATGTGGATTCAGTGCACCAATCCGTCTGCCATATGCACGATGGCATGCTTGTCCCGTTTGGGGACGTGCAGGGTTTCGCTGCCGCCGTGGAACGGCTGATTGAGGATCCCGTGCTTCGTTCGTCTCTGGCGCGGAACGCCCGCACAACTGCGGATCAGCGATTCGGTCTGGACCGCCTGGCATCCGATTATCTTTGTGCGTATCACGATACTCTCCAAGCTCAACCACCGGCGCCCGCGGATGTCATTCGACGCAACGTGCGCGCGTTCGTGGCAGAACGAATGCGCGTTGCCAGCTTCGAGAGAAACCTAGTTTTTCTTCACGATACCCTGGCGGCAACTGCAATCGCCGAGCGCTACTGGGTCATTGGAGGCCTGCTCATCGGCTGGGCAAGGGAAGGCCGTGTGTTGGCGCACGACTGCCAGGATGGCGATTTTGGTCTCTTACAGCAGGACCAGGAGATATTTCTCAACGCTATTCCCGCTCTCGTCGCCGCTGGGTTCCGGCCGTTCGCGCGCTATATCGACAATCGCGGCATTACGGTGGAGTATTCGTTCACCAAAGACGGTGCTCGATTCGATTTCTTCCTGCACGAGACGGTCGGCGATCAGATACGATGCACCTTCTTCGGCGTTTCACCGGGACCCATGGACCAGCGACCGATCGAAATGATTAGTCAGGTTCCGCTTTATGGGCTCGCGCCGATGGATTTTCTCGGCCGCGTGTGGCGCAAGCCGGAGGACCACGAAGGCTTCCTGACCGCTGAGTACGGAGACTGGTGGTTGCGAAGGCCTGCCTTTGACCATTGCACCGACGACCGAAGCGTCATCCAGATAAATTGGTGGGAGAACGCCGTATGCACTGAGTTCACGGCTTGATCGACGCACACATTGAGCGGTGACGATCCGGCTTTGGTGGGTCAATCGCAACAGTCGCTCTCAGGAAATGGTGCGTTCAATTTCTGACACAGCTCATTCCATGAATTGAGCGCTGATAGGCACGATAATCGGCGTCTGCGGAAATTCGGTTCTGGGAATTGTTGATTGTTGCTACATCGCCTGTGCGCTCAGCAAGGGGCAGATTAGTAACGGGAAGTCGGCATTGCGACTGGAATCTCATGACCAGGCTCCGGATCGACGATCGCCGTCGCAACAAGCGTTTATCAGTAGTAAATGGCATTTTCGAGGCCTAGACATCTCTCCGGGCGTTCTTGATCCACGGTCTTCTCCCATTCGTTTCGCTCTGAAAGCCAAGGTCTAGTCTAGCCGCCGATGCAGATGTCTGGATACCTACGCCAGCACCAATCAGTTGCAACATGTTGACTGATACGACCACAGGCGATAAATGCGTTTAACAGGACTTAGGCACGGGTTCCCGAGGCAGGCTTGGCCGTTCGCGCCTCACGGGAGGTTAGGTCGTGTACTCATAAACCGAATGACCGAGAATGAAGAGACCGGGCCCAGCCGAGGGGCGAAAAGCCCTTTGCGCCAGCGCTTGAGGGCAGCGATGCTAACCGGTATCATTCGCGACATGGCTAGATGCACAGCACCGACACGTGGTCATCACACAGCGAGCGGTCGAGCTGCCTGCCCTGTGCATGGTGGCAGCGGCCGCTACGGATATGGCTACGGGTCGCCGTACTCGTCCTACACTCCGTCCTATACCCCGTCGGGTAGCAGCGGCGGCGGTCGGAGCAACGGTGGCGGATCCGGTAGCAGCGGAAGGCCGAGATGGTCGCCAGCGGGTTCGTCCGTGGCCTACACGCCTGATGAGGTGCGGGCACTCACGCCGTTCCGCGTCGGCGTCGAAAAGAGAGTTCCGCTGCCTGAATTCCGGGACGTCTTTCTGTGCCATGCGTGGGACGACCGGAGAGGGGTCGCTAAGGAATTGCACGATCTGCTTGAGTCACGCGGTGTCTCGGTCTGGTTCAGCGAGAAGGACGTCGCACTCGGCACATCGTTGCTCCGCGAAATCGACAAGGGTTTGGCGAAGTCGCGAGTCGGAATCGTGCTGGTGACGCCTGCGCTGCTGCGCCGTCTCCAGGGAGAGAGTATCGCCGACAAAGAGCTATCGGTACTCCTAGCGCGTGAGCAGCTAGTCCCCGTGGTGCACGGCACGACGTACGAAGCTCTCCGCGAAATCAGCCCCCTGCTCGCCTCGCGAAACGGCCTGAGTACTGTAGAAAATCCAATGGCAGACGTCGCGGCCAAGCTCGCCGAGCTCGTCGCCCTTCGAACTACTTGAATACGGCTACTTTAGCGTCTGAGTCAAGTAGTAGCAGATCGCCAGCTCCGCCGCATGATCGTACGAATGCTGCTCCCGTTTGGCTACGCCATGCCGTGCAGCTTGAGGTAATGCAGCAACACTTGCGAGCCAACCGTAGGTGCGACTTTCTTTACTATCTCCCAGCCGCCTTTAGTGATCGTGCTGAGAGCGTGCTTGACTCCGTGTTCATCGTTGCTCTGCGCTGCCCTCTCGGCTGATGCGAGAGAACCCAGCACTTCGTCAGCTTCGAGCGATTCGGGCTGAGCTTTCAGCGCCGCGCGAATGGTTGCAAGCTCTTGCTTCAATCCGCTCATGTCGCCAATTTGCAGAATGTTCGTATGCGTATCGCCGAGCTGCGACACGCTACTCCCTGGGCCGCTCTGGTTGATGTGCTGGATATAAGTTGTCGCGCTGCTTGAGTTGCGGGCGCTGGTGATCGGAGGGGGAATGAGTTCAAGGATACTGCCTGGCTCTCTCCTGCTGCCATACTTCGTATCAATCGTGTGCATGTACTGAGACATGAAAGTGCGTTCATCATCAACCTGCGTAACAACTCCGTCGATGCCTGGATTGATGATCCTCACCCGCTCACCAACAGCGAAGCGCTTAGGTGGTTTGTACGCGGGAGCCTTTGCAGCCTTATTTGCCATATCCTCTGCCCTCTTTTTCTCGTCCGCGACGCGGGCTGCTTCTATCATTACCGCAATCTTTGGCATGATACTAAAGCGCTTGTTACTCGCTTGCTGATTGACCGCTTGAACTGCGGACGCGGGCATGCGGAAACCTGCCACTCCCGTTCCCTGCGCTTGGATGATATTGCGGTAGAAAGACGGTGTGTTTTCGGCAAGCCTGCGTTGTCGAGGATACCTGGTTTAATTCCTGGGGACTTTGCCGCGACGACGAGCGGGTAAGAGCATCTGGTTGACGCTGTCGATCGAGAAGGCCAGCGGGTCGAAGTCATAGCCGAGCCAGTCTCTCAGTTCTTTGTGCTGTTTGTGGTTGGGGTCAGCGATGGCCTCAACGAGATCATAAAATCCTGGAATGCCCCCACAGTCATCCGGCGGGCACGCGAGTTGACCATCCGTGCAGACCGGATAGCTCGCAATCGGATCAACTGGAAGCTGTTTCTCCAGGACGATGGTGTGCTCCCAGCTATCGCCGAGGTCATAGGTATAGATAAGCTTGGTGCCGGTCTTCCGCAGTACCTCGGAAAGACGCACTTTGCGCTCGTTTTCGACCGGATCCATTCCCATGCTCCGATATTCGGGGTCTGGCTTACCGAAGTATTGTTGGCCAGCACGGAACTCGTGCATATGTCCGCCCTGCCACCCCATTGAGGTTTGAACTGCATCGTGCAGCTGCGCCAGCGTCAGAGACGAGAGAACAAGCAGACGGCGCCAGATTGGCGGTTTGGTGCCAAGCAGAGTGACCTTGATTTGATAGATGTCCTTCCACCCCAGCGACGAAGACCTGTCGCTGGGGACCCCGGTCTGAGAACTCGCGATCTTCTTCGTTGCCATATCAGCCCTTTTCCGATGTTAAGATTCGGCGCACGGAAGTGCGACCGATGTTGAGGCGGCGGGAGATTTCAGATTTGCTAAGGCCGGCGCGAACCATTTTGGCGCGTTTCTGTCCCTGGCCGAAAACCTTCCCGGATTTGCTGATGCCGGACCCTTGTTTTACGGGCACTTCACGAAGCTCCCTGCGTGTGGCCGCAGAGTATCCTTTCCGGCCATTAGGGATTCATCATAACTCTGCAGTCCGCGCCAGAGTTTCGCGATAATTCCACGGCATCCATTCCGCGGGGCAGGCGGCCAGTTCCTGCGCGTGACGCTGCAGCTCGACCAGGTAGTCGAAGGAGTTCGCTCCACATAACTGGCAGGTGTGGATCAGGCTCATGAACAGATCGCCGACACGGGCGCCGTTCTCAGTCTTATAGAAATAACTGTTCTTTCGATGGAGTATGGCCCGCTTCAAGATGCGCTCGACGGCATTGCTGTCGAGCGGGGCGCCAACCTGGCGCAAAAACAAAGTCAGGCGGTTCCATCGCTTCTTCATATAGGTGATGGCTTGCCCCAGCCCGGAGTTGGGCTCCACCTTGCGCTCCGCGAACTGCTCGTCCAACCACTTCTCCAGCTTTTCCATCAACGGACGACTGTGCGCCTGGTGATAGGCCAACCGTTCCTCGGCCGACATCTCCTGCCGCCGGCAGAAGACGTCATGCTTGTAGACCTCGCGCAGGGTTTCCAGAAGGTACCGGCATTCGTCGGGAAACCTGGTCACCACGTCCACAAACTTGCGTCTTGCGTGCAAAAGACAGTTGCCCACGATGGTTTCAAACTCCTTGGGCAGGTTGCGCTCCAGACCGTCGCACATTTGGATAGGTGGTCCATTTTCCTGTGCCCTCTGGGCCAGCACGTCGGTCAGATTTTCGCCCGCATGCTTGCGTCCGGTGAAGAACAGGGCAATCTTCTGGCCCGCCCGCGTGGACACGATTCCCGAGGTGAAGATCCCGGTGCGCTCGGAGTTCTCCTCCTTCTCCGTCGCGGTTTGCCCGGAATCGCCACGCCGCTGGTCTTTGCCCATCAGCGCCAGAATCTTCATGGTCGTGTCGTCGTTGTAGAGGACCTCCCCTTGGGCTGCCTGATGGATCAGTTCCTGATAAGCGGGCTGCAAGGCTGGCGCCGTCCTGGCCATGATCTCCCACTGGGTCGAGGCCGGCAGCGGAGTGCCCAAGTTCCCCTGCAACCCCTGCAGCCGGTGAAACGGTAATCCACTGCCGTACTTCAGCAGCGCGATCATGCTGGCCGCGGTAGCGTCATACTTGTCCGGTCCCGCGCGGGCGGGAGCTTCGGCGGCGAACACCTCGCCACAGAGATTGCAGCGGAGCTTTTCCAGTTCGTAGACGGTAGCCGCCACGGGCGCTTGCCCCACCAACCGTACCAGTACTCCCGGTGTCATCGCATAGACCTTGCCCTTTTGGCACTTGGGGCAGCGGTCGCCGGGCTTCAAGGTGGGATGTTTGACCTTGACCTTCTCCGCCCCGGCATAGGCCTCGGCGCCGTTGCGGCCGTGGCCTGGAGTTGGCTCCGATTCTTCCGGCTGCGGCGAGGGCGCTTCGTTCGACTGCTCCTGGGTGGCCGGGGACGCGGGCGAAGTTACTGCCTGGTTAGCCAGACTCTGCAATACCTGCCGGGTCTTTTCCGTGCCGGCCCCGAATATAATCTGCCGCAGCCGTTGCAAGGTAGTGTTCTTGTTCTCCAGCAACTGCGTCATGTAAGCCAGGGTCTCCAGGACGGCGTGCAGCTTCTGGTAATCGTCCTCGGCCAGCGGCGCCGTAAGCGCGCGCTCCAGGATCTTCTCCAGCTCCTGTTGATTCAACTCCAGCGGTGAGATCGTGGGCGGCACGGCTTAGTCTCCGATCTTGGCCAGCCGCTGCCGGAAATCCCGGCAGAGCGGATAACCCAACACTTCCTTGACAGGAAGTGTCGCCTTCTTGGTCGGGGCATTGTTTCCACGACCGGTGGTGCGGCCTAACAGAACCCAGTTGGCGGCCCGATAGCAGGTGCCGCGGAAACGTTCGGGATCGACGAAGGTCTCCAGAAAGTACACCGGATGTCCATAGACAGCGGCCCAGTCGGCGGGCACCCGTTTGGCCATCTGCCCCAGGATGTGCGAAGCCAGATGCTTCACGGAAATCCAGGGCAGAATGAGAAACCTGGTGTTATAAGCCAGCAGACGGATATTCCTTCGCCGCGCGGCGGCCGACCAACCGATGAAACGGTCGCGGCTGCCGAGATGACGTGGCGCCGACGACCACGCCACGCAGGCGATGGGGCGCGACCGCGTGAACACCAGATACTTAAGTTGTTCTCCAACCGGTTGCGTGTACTGAAGGTAGTGATACTGCTCCATCAGGCTGTTGAATAACGGCTCTTCTGGAGTGCGCCGCACTTGCCGAAACTCCAGCGGCTGGATCTCGCTCAGCCTGGCCGTCAGGGGTTGCGCATCGACCGCGACCACGGCGGGTCGATTCCGTTCCGCCAGCGGATTGCGCGGAATCCGCCGCACCGGCGGTAGTTGGATCAGACCTTCGCGGTGCAACTTCAACATCAGTCCGCGGCATACCATGTCGCGCAGTGCACCGTTGGGTTGGATCCAGTTCCATGCTTGGCAGAGCAACTTGGAAAGCTCACGCCGGCTGGCCGCCGGATGGGCCGCGATGAGCTGCTGAATGAAACTTACATCCGCGTCGGTGATCGGCCGATGCCGATAGGCAAGCTTAGCTCCCATGAACAGCAGCGTAACCGAGTTCGAAATGGAACGCAAGTCTTTTCTGCTGCGGGCAAGGAAAGCAGAACTTAGGTCGGCAAAGAAAGAGGACGCCACGCGGGAGGAACTTTTGCGGACGCTGGGTCGCCACCCATGATCAGCAGTTGAAACTCGTGCGCTGCCAGCTTCTTCGCCATCCCCGTCGCACTGACCGGCCAAAAGTGGAAGCGGCCCGCCGACAGACGCCGATGGCAGAGCCAAAACGCCGACCCGTCATAGGCCAGGATCTTAATGGCCGTGCTTCTCCGGTTGCGAAAGACATACAACGTGCCGGAAAAAGGGTCGCTCTGGAGTTGCTGTTTGCACAGGCGAGCCAAGCCATCGATCCCGCGGCGGAAATCGACCGCCTCCACCGCCATCAGGATGCGCGTCTGCGGCGTGGCCTGGATCATGCCGGCTCCCACAACGAGCGGCTCAAGCTCGCCAGATCCGGGGCCGCGGTCCCTTTCCACTGGATGCGCAGCTTGCCACGCGGCCCTTCCAACTCAATCACACACTCCAATCCCCCCATCGTCGCAGGTGCGACCAACTCCACAAAAGAGGTTCGGGGTGTCTTGGCTGCACTCCCCCGTCTGCTCACGACCGCCGATTCCGCCAGCCGTCGCAGCTTGCCGTATTCCAGGTGTAAAACCTCCGCCGTTCGGCAGACCCCATGCTCGTTGGCTAGCTCTGTCGCCGCTCTCCACAGGCCTTCTGGAATCGGCTGGCGGCCAACATGGGACTTCCTCCAGCGCTCGAATCGCCCATGGACTTTCCGCATCCCTACCGGAACTTCTGGTCTTTTGGCCATCGTCGCTTCTCCCTGCCCCCTCGGGCACAAGACCGACGTTACCAATTCCAGCTACGCAGAGTCACGCAGGCTCACCGGAAGGACACGAAAGACGTAAGCATTTCCTTCGCGGCCTCTTCCAACGATGCGCAGAACGGTCGTGTCAATGGGACTTCGTAGAGTTTGCATGTTGCTAGTGCCTCTTCCATGTACCCATACGCAAGCGCGTCAGCGAACTGCGTTTTCAGTTCGCTTCGTTGCTTGAGATACAAGCCCGAATGAAACAGATTCTTCTCAGCAGCCATGCCATTCAGCTCGTCTAGTCGCTTAGCGTCTAGCTCCCGCTCATGCGCATCGCGCACATTCTTCATATTGATGAAGTGTTTGCGTGTCTCTCCCGGAAGAATGCTTAAGAGGTCGCTCATGACTCTTCAAATTATAGTGAGCGGCGGTGCTGTGAATTAGCCTGCGTTCACCAATTGCGGCCCTGGCTTGCTCGCTTCAAAGCCATAGATAGGCTTATTAGCTCGGACGGTCGCCGCGACGTATGCGGGTGGGAAGTGCGCATAGTGCTTTTCGACCATGCGCGAACCACTGTGGCAAAGCTGGTGAGCGATTAGAGCTTAAGGATGGGATCCCAAGACCCGTTCCGCTTCGCGTTTCACAACGTTGCTAGGCAAATCGGTATTGATAAGTCAGCATTGCGACAGGAATCTCATGTCCTGCGGCCAGGCTGGGGTCCGAGGGGCTCCCGAAGCCTTCGGCGTTTGCGAGGAGTAATTCGGCCAATTGCGCTTCGTCCAGAATCCTCACACCGCTAGCAGATCACACAACGTGCAAAGCGCTCGGATTCGGATCTGAGCTGTGCGTATCCAGGAGCGGACCAGAGGGTATCGTCATTGAGTTCGATACATTTCTCTGCAACTGCCCAGGGTCTGCCATCTGGTCCTGCTGGGCCAAGTCAATTACTCGCCCTCATCACAGATGCGCTGTATACGGGTTCCTCTCCATACGCCAAAGAACGCATACGCTCAACGCCTTAGACACTCACCGCACTCACCGTGTTTGCCGTATTCGCAAGAACTCCAGGGCAGTCGCGCGATGCAGCTTGCCCTGCTCGAAGTCGATCTGGCTTTGCGAGTCCAGTATGCAAGCCAGGCACGCCTCCCGGCAGCGTTGCTGATGTCCTGAATCCCCTTCAAGCAGTTCCAATGCCCTCCTGACCCAGAGGTCCTGCTGCTCAAGCAAGGAAGCGATGTGCCCGGACCCTCCCGGGGCGCTGTCGAAAAGATATGCACGCCACTGATCGCCCACGCCCCGCTCGAAGCTCAGGGATATCTCCCGAACATCGGCTTCCACCAGTGCCGCACCGGAGATGCGCAAGGCATGACCCAGTGTGCGAGCGATCCGCTCGCTATCGTCCCGGGAGTGGTGAGGCGTAAGCATGGTCTGGACTTCAATTTGCAGAACGTCGGTGTCGTTCTCCGCGCCCAGATACTTGTTGCGCAGAACCGGAGTGACATTGCTGCTCCAGCAGCGCTGCGAGAACTTGCGCGACCACAGTGGAGCATGGTTTTCAAACCCCCGGGGCAGGTTCTTGCGTCCATCCCCCTGCGCGTCTTCACAATCCGCGTATCCGCATGCGGTGCAGATCGCAAAACCGAAGCCCGATCCCTGGTTCACGGCGAAGATTGTGCCGCCTTCACAGAACTTGGCGCTCAGGGTCTCAATTCCCCCGAACGCTTGAAACTCCTGCAAGCCCTGGCGATTCACGAAGTCGACCGTGGAAGTAAGTTCCGCGAGACCGACGCGTTCCGGGTCCCCGGACCAGCTCGGCGGATCCCACGCCGCGCAAGAGTAACCAAATCGTGGGATCAGCGCATCCTTGCCCTTGTTGCTTCGCAGGCAAGCCGAACAGACCCTGCACTGCGTAGCCTTGTCGTGCGCTTCGTAGAAAACGTGCCCCTCGGTGCACTCGAAGCGGAACTTGACCAGTCCGAATCCGCCGTCCGCTTCAAAGCTGCGAACCATTCCATGAGAGGAGTAAATGCGGCCGCCGGCCAGCAGCTTTGAACTCGGCACGTATTCGTTCAGGGCCAGGATGCCGTCCCGCTCCAGCTTGACGGGAATTTGCCCGTGCTTTCCTCCGCCCTGCGGAACCCTCAGGGCCTGGACCCCGATCGGGAATCCATACCGTGGCAGAACCCGGGAGGTTGCGAGGGATTCAATGACCGAAGTCCGGGAGAGCTCAACGATCTGGTGGGCGATCGCGTTCCGGAACGAACTGTCGGTAGCGCTGTCCCACTGCTTCAGAAGAAGCTTGTAGGACGCAATCCAGGCCTGGGAATGCTTATCGAACGCCGCCTTCGCGGTGCCAATCAGATCTTTGGGAGGCCTCCCGGCCAGAGGAGTTGCATCGAGCAGCGCGCCGAGGGCCGGCTCGATCGAGGACGGGTCAGAAAGAAGATGATCAAGAAAATGAAGGAGCTGTACATAGAGTGGAGTTGTGGCTTCCCTGGCGGCCAGCCACACGGGACGCAGGTCCGTGAAGCCCGAGTAAGGCTCCGCATCAACCTTGCGGGAGGCACCGCCGGAGCGCCCGGGTTCACGGGACTCCACATGGCAGAACCACCCCATTTTGCCAAAGGCGTCCATGGCACCAACAATGCGGGAAGGGAACAAGGTCCGGAAGAATTCACCAAGCAAAAACGCATTCAGGTGCAAAACCGCAAACCGTTCCCGGAGAAGGATTGTGGGTTTGCGCAAATCCTTGCGGAACATGGCTCCGAAATCCTTAAAGACGGCTTGTTCATAGCCCAGCGACCGAGCAAACAAAGCAACCAGCGTTGAACCATCATTGCGCCGTCCCGCTCGACCGCTTCTCTGGGTATAGTTCGCTCTTCCCGGCGGAACATTGGCCAGTAGAACCCCGGAAAGACTGCCGATATCAATGCCGATCTCCAAGGTGGTCGTCGCGCTGAGGATGTTGCGCGCACCGCGCTTGAACAGGTCCTGGAGGCGGGCAGTCTCCTGGGGCGCAAGCTGTGCGGAGTGTTCCTCGGCCCAAAGAGCCCAATCGCTGCCGCGGAACCGCGCGAAGTCCACTCGCTCGCGGCGCAGGGCTGGATCCTGGTCGAGGTTCTGGTGGGAAACCGGTTCAAGAACAGGCTCCAGAGGGGACTTGAATTCCCCTGGCGCGCGCCCGAGAACCGAACGAGGCCACACGGCGCCGGTGACCCTCGACCGGAACAGCAAGAGCGGCTTCCTGAGCCTGAGGTTCTTAAACACGATGCGGAACACATCCACCCGGGCAGTTCCCGCAATTCTCGAATCATGTTCAAGCCAGTCCAGTCCGTGTGTACGAGCCCCATCGAGGAGCGCGTCAAAAGCGGCGCCGAGAAGCTCTATTGCGGCCTGCTCCACGCGGTCTTCCTCGAGACCGATCTGACGAAGAACATCCTTGGCAAAAGAGGCGCGCTCGGAGCGCAAGGCCTCCCGGAACATGGGCTCTATGCGAATCCCTGTCTGCTCGCGAGCGACCCAGCGCCCGATCGGGAAGGCGAGAATCGAATCATCGTCCCGGCTATCGTGACGGTTCTCATCGAAGGTGATGATGCCGTTCTTCCGAAGCGTGTCGCAGATTGCGGAAAGGAAATCCGGCCAGATGGCGTTCAGCTGGGCCTGTTCCGTTCCGGTAAGATGCTGAAGCCGAGGGGCCATGCAGACCTCGATCGAGGGATACATGACCTCCGCCATTCCCAGTGTTTCCAGCGAGTGCGACCGGCGCAGCAGAAACTCGGTTGCCATAATACGCAGGGTGTCGCTCTGCATCGCCCGGGCATTTTCTTCCCAGAAGCCTTCCCATTTTTCCAGCCAGTTCGTATTCGGCAACGCGAGTTGTTTGCCCGCGCTCTCGCGGGCGAAAAACTGCATCAACTCGGCGCGGTCTTTCATAATTGCAGACCAGGCAAGCATCGAGCGGCCCTGCCGTGCGATCTCTAGTTCCTGCCTCTTCTCGTTCAATCCCTGTTCAAGCGCAGCCCGAACGGCGGGCCGCGCATCCTGCAGTTCGGCCTCGAACTCTCGAATCTCGTGCTCAATGGCCGGGATATCGATTGGAGCATCGAGAATTCGGGTCATCAGCACTCTTCCCAGAAGATACTCGTGCTGGTAGGTGAGATGGGGGCCAAGCCTGGCGGCTTGGCGGCGGCTGTCGCTGAACGCCAGCAGCTGGCGGCCGCCGGCGGGAAGAATGCTTGCCATGACCTTGTCGGCGCTGCAGGGCATGGCTGCAAGGACGCTTTCGGCCACCGTGGGTACAGTCAGGGAGTCGGGGAGGCGCATGGGATCGAAGTAGCTCGGATCGGCTTTGCAGTTCGGGCACTCATCGACTTGAATGATGTACACGACCCGAGGGCCATCGCTCGCGAGCAACTCCCGCGTGTCCAGGTCAACATTCCATCCGGGTCCATGATCATTGCCGTCGTCAGGCCGGAAGAACAAGTGCTTTGTCTTGTCTTTTCCGGCAGGAGGGGCCTGAATATTCTTGTCCCATCGAGTACGCACCCGGAGCGTTCTCTCAGTCTGGCTGCCGGCAAGCACCCACTCGCCGCAGTTCTCGCAAATTGCCAGGGTCAGGGTGGCCGATTCACACGCGGGGCAAACCTCCACAAGGTCTGGAATGAGCATCCCCGCCCCAGGCACTAGCCTGTGCTTCTCGCCGCTGCAGGCCGGATTCAGGCAAACGCTGAAATGACCGGGGGCGCGAACCTGCAGGTGGAGCTTGTGGGGAATCAGCGGAAGCGACTGGGCCTCTGACCGGGCACGGGCGCATAATTGGAGGAGCGCCGTGACGGCCTTGTCCGCGCTGCCGGCCGGCAAATCGGGGAAAAGTTCCTTGCTGATATCCCTGAGCCGCACTACGGACGATCCGTCTTTCGATCGCGTCCAGAAAAACTCGTCCAGCTGATGCACCAGTGGCGCGCGGGAGAGTGCATCGTGAAGCACCCGGGCAGGGGACACCTCTGTTGCCAGTTCTTCTACAACCACCGGGGAAACAAGCGGTGCCACGCAGGCCCAGGCAGCATCGGCAAGGACGGGATCACTCGTGAGAGTTTTGGATTGCGTATCCAGCAGAACCGCCGATTCAAGGGAGCTGGCATCGATGAGTTCGGGATCGACCTTCTTAGCAGGAGGCTCGGCGGTTGGAAGCTCGCGCCGGTGGGGCATGCCGTTCACGCAGCGGATAAGATCTGGATTCTTCGAGAAGAGCCGGGCGCCGAAGGATTTCAGGTCGGCACGGGTTCCGCCCAGGGTTGCGGATGTCGCGATCTGAAGAACACTGTCCGGTCGCACTCCGCATCGAAGAAGGGTCCTGCGGAGAAGGAGACAAATATCCGCGGCCAAAGTCCCGCCATAAAGGTGGACTTCATCGAGGACGAAGGCGCGTAACGCAGACCCGAAAAACGGCGCGTCCTGGGGCCGGCAGAGCATGTACTCAAGCATGGAGTAGTTCGTGATGAGGATGTCCGGCGGATTGGCGCGGCCATCTTCCCGCGTGCAGACGCGGCATGGAGGAGGATTTGAGTTTGCCAGGGAAGACCGATTGTACTCGCGCCGGTCTTCCGGCGTCTCCGACGTGAAGTGCATAAATGTCACTGAGTTGGGGCCGTGGGGCTGATCCTCTAGCCAGAAACTGAGGCGTTCCACCTGGTCATTAACCAGCGCGTTCATCGGGTAGAGAAAGATGGCTCGAACGCCACGTTCCTCCGGCTTCCGTGGATTACGGAACAGGTCGTTGAGGATGGGGAGCAGAAAGGATTCCGTCTTGCCAGCGCCGGTGCCGGCGGTCACGAGGATGGACGGGCGGTCCTTTCCGTCCGGCCCATGCTTCTCGATGGCTGCATGCAGGGACTCCACCTGATGGAGATAAAGTTCCCGGTCGCTCGGGCACCGGTGCGGAGCATCCAGCAGGTGCATGAGATCCCGGTCGAAGAGGCCTGCTTTCACCAGGGATTCGAGTGTTTGCTTATTCTTTTCACTGGGGAAAAGGCACTCCACCCAGAACTGGCCGACCACGCCTCCGGAAAGTTCGTTACTTTTCCAGGCCTCCCGGCACAGGTTCATGAGCTGGTCCGATCGAAGCGGCCGATAGCTGGTCGCAAGCGCGACAACGCGCTCGCGAAGATCTCTCTGGGCAGCCAGCGCATCCAGTTGCAGTTGAGACTCCAGGAGATCGGCGATCATCCGGCGCTCCGAAGCCCTTTGAGGGCCAGCAGGTGAGAAACAAGATAGGCAGAGCAGGCTCGCGAACGCGAAACCGCTATCTCAAGCCTCCGGGTATCGCAGAGTAGCCCATGATACATCGCCTCCGCCGGCTTAACGACGTTCTCGCGGAAGTAAGCCTCATCGAGCGGGCTGCGATCTTTCCAGCTTCTGAGTTCTGACAAGGCGGTCAAAAGGAGCGCATCCAGCATCTTGCAGTCCGGGGTAAATACGCCGGCGCTGCGTTCTATAAAGTCTCTCGTAACCGCAAACAGCGAACGGTATTTGGACTCAATAGCGCTGATCATCGCCGGATCGGGTCCCCGCCGGAAAAGATTGCCCCGCATGACGATGGGCACCTCCGCCTCTTCAGAACTTAAATGACCGGAAAGAATCTCAATGATCACCTTCGCGAGAAGCACGGGATGCGAGTAAAGAAGGATCCTTGCAGGAGGAAAGATTCGGCCTGCCTCCATGGATTTCAATATGGCTTCTCCCTGGGTGGCCCAAATCGTCCTGCAGTCTTCCGGAGAAGGAGAGTAATCCCATAGGAAGGTGCGGATCGGACTCGAAATCGCTTTTTAGCCATTGTTGCACGTAACGGTCCAAAGCTGCACAGAGCTGCAAAATATCCGATAACTAGCTTATATTCTACTGCTTGCAGGTAGAGCCTATTTTGCACCTCGCTGCACCGTCCTGCACCGAATCTCAGTTCAAACTGACACCAAAACTGACACCAGAATCGCTACCGACTTGCATGGTGGGCACGACCCGATGCTTCAGAAATCACCCGAATCCAGCTTTGTGAATACAGCACCATTCGCCGCCCAAATAGTCTCTCGACGATCCATGTCGAGCGGGGTGCAAATGTCCCCGATAGAAACGGGCAGGCAGGTCTACCCGTGGCTCCCGTTGCAGCGCTCGGCGCCTGGCCGCCTGTTTGCCATCTCCCCCGTCGTACTGGGCCCGATCATCCCCCGGACCATCAACGCCGGCGGGCCCGAACGGCGCATCGGCCTTCTGGCCAATACGACACCCGTGGCATACACGAAGATGATGGCGACGGCGATCATGCCGGCGGCCAGACTTGAACCGCTGGATCGGCCTTGGCAAAAGCGCTATGCTCGAAAGGCCCCTCGATGGCCTCATGCCTCCAGGCCCGTGCGATTGTGTGGCGAGTAGCGACATGGCACGAACGTGCGATAAAGTGGCACAGGGATTCCGGCTTTTTGAGGTTCGAAGTTTAAACGTGGCCTCCTAGCCCAGGTGGATAGAGCAGCAGTTTCCTAAATCGGATATATTGTTGATAATACATCACTTAATGCAATCCTAATGCAAGCAGAAGTATCCAAAATAAAGGACTTAAAGGAGCGTGTGGGGGCTAATGTGGGTGAGAATTTGTGTGGGGAGACGCAGTCTATCTTGGTATTCATCCACTGTTGCTATCTCGTAATCCCCAAGAATGACGCGCACTTGAGGAACTTTGCTTCGAAATTGTTGTGGGTTGAGAGCACTGTTGCTCAGGAAGAGAAATGAGCCCTGTGGGATGCGTGCCAGGAGAGTCGGCCACAGCCGTTCGCGACGCGGAGGACGACCTGCGGTAGCACCCGAACGACAGATACCCCTCACGGGCCTTTTGGAACACCCTGCGCGCGGTTCTACGGCTTGGGCGAGGAGCCTCTTGCTGGATGGGTTTCTGGGCAACTGCGTCGCCATTGTGAGGGCCGCGGCGGATTCTCGCTTGATTTGGGCTTCTTTCGAAACCGAACGTACGTGGGTGCCGTTATGAGTAGCCATGCTGATCATCCGCGCAGCAAGCCACAGACGTGGTCCAGAACAATGCCACGGGGCCAAAACTACGAAAGACCACGCCACCCCTTGTTGCGGGATAACGTGGTCTATTCCGTTCAGACGCTCGCCTGTCGGACTTCAGGGACTTAGTGACCGCCCGTCAGAATCGCATCGCTCAAGTTCGATTGGGCAAAAAGGGTCGCTTCGCCGTATGGAGTCTGTTCTGAGCTGTGAAAAACAGGACTGGCCGCGGGTTCAGTGGCAGCCCGAAGACGCGATTACACAAATCTTCCCTGAACTGGATGATTCCTCTGTCTCGCACGGCTGTGGAGTTCTCTCGGTCATGAAGAGGGAGACTGGTCAATTGGGATGGGTCTTGCTCTTTGCCGTCCCTTCAGCGTTCAATATTGACGCTTGCTGCATCAGGCGGTGACAAGGTCATTAGGCCGAGAACAGGCGACCTGCCCCTGGATCCAACTGTAGGTCTTCGCTAGCCCCTCCCGGAGTGATCGCGATGGCTTCCAGCCGAGCTTTTCAGCAATCAAGCGATTGTCGGAGTTCCGGCCTCGCACTCCTAAGGGGCCAGAGATATGCTTGATTGTCAATTTCTTCCCGGCGACCTCCATAATCATTTCCGCAAGCTGGTTAATGCTGACCATTTCTTCGGAGCCGATGTTCACGGGACCGGTAAACTCGGAGTCTACGAGGCGACGCACACCCTCGATGCACTCGTCTATAAAGAGGAAGGATCGGGTCTGGTTGCCATCTCCCCAGATTTCAATCTCACCGTGGGATTCGGCTTCGGCGACTTTGCGGCATAGCGCTGCAGGAGCTTTCTCTTTGCCACCGGCCCACGTGCCATCTGGGCCGAAGATGTTATGGAAACGGGCAATGCGAATCGCAGCCCCGTAGTTCCGCATATAGGCCAGATACAGTCGCTCGCTGAACAGCTTCTCCCAGCCATACTCGCTGTCCGGCGCGGCCGGATAGGCCGAGTCCTCAGAGCAATTGGGGCTGGAAGGGTCCGTCTGGTTGTACTCCGGGTACATGCATGCTGACGAGGAGTAGAAGAACTTGCGCACCCCGGCTTTGACGCCGAAATGGAGCGTATTGAGGTTGATGGTGGCTGAATTGTGCATCACATCCGCGTCGTGTTCCCCGCTAAAGATGTAGCCGGCGCCACCCATATCCGCGGCGAACTGGTAGATCTCATCGATGCCCTCAACCACATCGGCCACAACCCGCTGATCCCGCAGGTCACCGATAATGAACTCATCGGCTGGAAGGGTTGTGTATTCGTGATGCTTGAGGTCCACGGCGCGAACCCAATGTCCCTCAGCTTTCAGCCGCTTCACCATGTGCCCGCCGATGAAACCACCGGCGCCGTTGACAAGAATTCTCTTCATTTGTTCTCCTTTCGAGAAGATGCGTGGACAGGGTCGAGAGTCATAGGAAGTCTTTGGGGCTTGCTAACGTGAGGCAATCTAACAATGTAGTTATAACCAGGTCGCACGGGAGTCATCAACACTTAGCTTCTTGTCCTGCTTTGCTTGGGTCTTCATCATGCGCAGATTCATGCCGAGCAGGAGGCCCGCACCGACTCCGAACGCGTTCGCAAGAACATTTTGTGGCCGGGCGATCGAACCTGGAATCAATGTCTCCACAAACTCGATCAATATGCCCGCCATCACTACAAGGAGCGGGAGCAACACGCCCTGTCCCTTCCGGCAGCCGACAAAGGGAATGACAACGATCGTTGCGTAGGCCAGGAAATGTGCCCAGCGGCTCATGTTGCTGTTGCTTATGATCTGGTCAATCCAAGCTCCGCCTG
>Ga0118677_10007195_pt1 | contig 18480 bp, 17 predicted proteins | sample AliMusrvi5mmetaG_FD_86154 | JGI IMG/M metagenome (GOLD analysis project Ga0118677, IMG submission 86154) | reverse complement strand
CACATAATACCAATACCGATACAAGCACCTGCAGCGCCTAAACCAATAATTAAACCAATACCAATGCCTGTGTAGGCTTGAATCAACGCTAATGCATCCATTTTATTACCCTCTCAAAAAAATAAACTAAACAACTACTGATAAAAACGACTTAAATTACAAAAAAACAAACTAAAAACTTTAGTCTAGTGCGACTCATGTGCCATGGCAAGATACACCACAGTCAACATCATGAAAATAAACGCCTGTAATGCTACGATTAAAATGTGGAATATTGACCAGCCTGCACCTAAAATCGCACCAAAGATTGTGCCTGTAACCCCTGTTGCTGCCCATAGGCCTATTAACAAGAATATAACTTCACCAGCATACATATTGCCGAATAGTCGCAATGAATGGGAAAGTGGTTTTGAAATATATTCAATCAGATTAAAAGCAAAGTTTGCAACAAACAATAATGGACTTAATATTAGGCCAATCGCACCGCCTATGCTTTTTGGCATAGCAAAGCTAGGTGAGCCAAATGGCGCACAGAACAACTCATGGATCCAACCACCCAACCCTTTAACTTTAATTGAGAAGTAGATCATCAAGAACCATACCGCTAATGCTAAAGCAAACGTGGTGTTGATATCAGAAGTCGGGACACTGCGCCAGTGTTCTAGACCAAGCGGCGCATAAACAAAGTGGTGCATAACGTCAACAGGTAAAAAGTCCATTGCATTCATGGCTAACACCCATAAAAATACAGTCAACGCTGTAGGTGCAATAAAACTGTGACGGTTACCGTGGAAAATATTTTTAACTTGCTCATCGACAAAACCAAATATCAACTCTACAAACGCCTGACCTTTTGTTGGCACTCCTGAAGTTGCGCTGCGCGCGACCCACCAAATTAAGCCCATCACTACTACACCTAATAATACAGACATCACTAAGCTGTCGTAATTAAGCATCCAAAAGCTACCGTCACCAACAGGCTGAGCATTAAAGGTCAGGTGGTGCGTGATGTAGCTTGACGGGGTAAGTGCCTGTTCTGCGTGTTCTGTAGCCATAATCTAATATTTACTCTAACTTTAAAGTGCGACTTTTAAGCCGCTCTAATTGACAAGAATTTTACTTAAACTTTTAATTTACTCAGCGCCGCTCCAGAAAACAAAGCCGCCGCTGCTAAACCGGCAATCAGCGCAAATGGCACTAACTGCTCATACACCTTAAATATGACGATCAACATAATGATAATCACTAAAATTTTTACTGCTTCTGCTTTTAACAAATTAAGCAGAATTGCTGTGGCGTCTACATGACTTGCGCCACGTCTTGCTATGGCAGCTGCAGCTGTTGCGCCTAATAACACACTTGCTCCACCCAAAACCCCAGATATCGCCGCATTAAGCCCAGCAACTACAAAGGCAATCGCAGCAACAACTATTGTTGCAATCAGCTGAATTTTTAGCATCTTACTAAACACGTCCACGCTATTGGATGCTGACAATTTTTTGAACCCAGTTAAAATGATTAAGCTTCAAAGCTTTTTATTATTAATGTCTATTTTTAGCCTGTAAAAATATCACCAAGCTGTAAAGTCCGCGATTTTGAATTATTACCACTTTTTAGTCAAGGCTTAAGTTGTAAGCAATCAATACATGCAAACATCATTAGCGCATGAGCTTGGCAACAATTCCCTCCAACTGCTCTAAAGAGGCGTAGTTAATTTTCAAAGTACCGACTCCTTTTGCGTTCGCGCCGATGGTGACATTGGCGCCCACCTTGTCGCTTAACTCTTGCTCTAATCTCAACACGTCTTGGCTAGCGCGCGCCTTAACCGCTGTTTTTTTTGCAGGTCTTGAAGTTTTTTCATGGTGTGTTTTTACTAAATTTTCAGCATCACGTACAGATGAATTGTTTAATATAATCTGCTCAGCCAACATTACTTGCTGCGCTCCACCGAGTCCAATTAAAGCTCGGGCATGTCCCATATCAAGCTTGCCTGTCAGCAACATCTCTTGTACAGGCTCGCTCAAAGTCAACAAGCGTAAAAGATTAGAAACTGCAACGCGTGAGCGGCCAACTGCATCCGCTGCCTTTTCATGCGTCATTGAAAACTCTTCTATCAAACGCTTAATGCCCTGAGCTTCTTCAAGCGGGTTTAAGTTTTCACGCTGAATATTTTCAATTAACGCCATGGCGAGCGCGGACTCGTCGGCAATTTCACGCACCAGCACTGGTACTTCTTCTAAACCGGCCATCTGACTTGCGCGCCAACGGCGCTCACCAGCGATAATTTCATAATAATCATCATCTGCCTGACCCGCACGCAGCAATCGCACCAAAATCGGCTGCATAATACCCTGCGCCAAAATAGAATCGGCCAATGTTCTTAAGGCGGTTTCATCCATATAACTACGCGGCTGATATTTTCCTGGTCGCAACTGGCTTACTTTGAGCATCATTAGCGAATCTGCCTCACCAACACTACCCATGTCTCCTGCCAACAGAGAATCCAAGCCCCTGCCCAAACCTTTTAACTTAGCCATTTTTTCTCTCTTTTTGCATAATTTCTTGTGCTAACTCCATATAAGCTATCGCACCTTTTGAGCCTTTATCGTAACCAAGAACGGATACGCCATAGCTTGGCGCCTCAGCTAAGCGAATATTGCGCGGGATAATTGTTTTATAAACTTTGTCGCCAAAATGCTCTGTTAACTGAGCCGATACTTGATTGGCGAGCATATTGCGGTTATCAAATAATGTTCGTAGCAACCCTTCAATCTCTAAACTGGGGTTTAAATGCGCACGTACTTTTTTAATGGTATTCACCAAATCTGACAAGCCTTCTAATGCGTAATATTCACATTGCATAGGGATCATCACAGCACTTGCTGCTGTGAGCGCGTTAACAGTTACTAGATTAAGGGCTGGCGGGCAATCTAAAAGCACATAGTCATAAGCTTCGGCTGTTTTTGCTTCTGCTAATTTTTTAAGTGCAATTTTTAAGCGCGTTTCTCGTGCAATTTCATTGACCAACTCCACTTCAGCACCAGCCAACTCGCGATTAGAAGGGGCAATATCAAACGCCCCTTTTTCGCAGCGCACAATCACTTCTTCTAACGACTTCTCACCAATTAATACGTGATAAATACTGTATTTAAGATGCGCCTTATCAATTCCGCTACCAGTACTAGCATTGCCTTGCGGATCTAAATCTATCAGCAATACACGCTTACCTTTGCTAGCCAAGCTGGCGGCTAAGTTTACGCAGGTGGTGGTTTTTCCTACGCCGCCCTTTTGATTGGTGATTGCAAGTATCTTCATTTCATCTTCTTTAATTGGATAAAGGACTTAAATATACCAAGTGCCGCTCAGCCTGCAATCCGGATACAGTGAGCGGTATTATTTTTTTCACCTGCACCGAAGCATCTTCTAGCAACAGGCTCTCTATTTCTAACTGCGGAGCAATGCCTTTCATAGCTAGCCATTGTCCATTGGGCGACAGTAAGTGTTTAGTCAATCTAACAAATAACGCCATCTCAGAAAATGCGCGAGAAATAATCAAATCAAAACCAAACTCTTTTTTTAAAGCTTCAACCCGTCCACTTTCAACATGAAAATTGGGCAAATCCAATTCGCCTTTGGCTTGGCGCATAAAGCTTGTTTTTTTCATGACCGCGTCAATAGCGGTCACTTGTAAATTGGGCAAACAAATCGCTAATGGAATGCTCGGCAGTCCTGCGCCAGCACCAACATCGAGTAAACGCTTGGCGCCCGAAGCTTCAACATCAGGCAATACACTCAAGGAGTCTAGTAAATGCAAAGTGACCATCTCTAAAGGATCGCGCACCGCCGTTAGGTTATGCACTTGATTCCATTTCTGCAGAAGCAATAAATATTGGACTAACTGCGCTTGCTTTTCTTCTGAAACGTGCAAACCCATATCCGCTAAACCAGCCTCTAACTTTGCTTGTAAGCTCATCCTTAACATTAGGCGACGTTTTCTACTGGGGGTATTGGCGACGGCTCTTCGGGTGAATTATCAATCGTTTTAGCTCTGGATTTTCGTTTTAGGTAAACGAGCAACAATGAAATAGCTGCAGGCGTTATGCCTGAAATGCGGCCGGCCTGGCCTATAGTTTCTGGCTTTTGTGCGTTAAGCTTTTGCTGTGCTTCGATGGGTAATCCATGAATTTCACGATAGTCTAAATCAGCTGGTAATTTCGTATTTTCCTGACCACGACTCCGCGCCACCTCATCAGTTTGACGGTCAATATATCCTTGATATTTTGCCGCAATTTCTATCTGCTCACGCACCACCGGTTCAATCTCACCCAAACCTTCTGCCCCCAAAGATAGCAAGGCCTCATAGCTAACCTCGGGTCGACGTAGCAATTCAAATAAACTGTATTCATGCTCCAACGGCTTACCAAAGATCTCTTGCATTTTCTCAGCATTGAGATTTGCGGGCTGAACATATGTTTTTCTTAACCTTGCCTGCTCGCGGACTACCGCCTCCTGCTTGCGACTAAAAGCTTCCCAGCGCACATCATCAACCAAGCCTAATTTACGGCCTATTTCTGTTAGACGCATATCTGCATTATCTTCACGAAGCTGTAATCGATATTCCGCTCTGGAGGTAAACATACGATAAGGCTCTGTAACGCCTCGCGTAATTAAATCATCCACCAGAACACCAAGATAAGCTTCGTCACGGGCAGGGCACCAAGACTCCTTACCCTGAGCATATAAAGCAGCATTGGCACCGGCCAACAAGCCTTGTGCTGCAGCCTCTTCATAACCCGTAGTGCCATTGATCTGTCCAGCAAAAAATAAACCCCGTACCGCTTTGGTTTCGAGTGAGTTTTTTAGGCCTCGAGGATCGTAATAATCATACTCAATTGCATAACCTGGACGTAAAATATGAGCCTCTTCCAAGCCCTTTACAGATCGCACTAACGCAAGCTGTATATCAAATGGCAAACTAGTCGAAATGCCATTGGGATAAATTTCGTTGGTGGTTAATCCTTCTGGCTCTAGAAATATCTGATGAGAATCCTTATCCGCAAAGCGATGGATTTTATCTTCCACACTGGGACAATACCGTGGGCCCACACCTTCAATAACCCCAGTGTACATTGGGGAGCGGTCGAGGCCACTTCTTATAATGTCGTGGGTACGCTCATTAGTATGCGTAATCCAGCAAGAAATCTGCGCTGGATGTTGTGCCGCATTCCCTAAAAATGAGAATACTGGAACCGGCGTGTCACCCGCCTGCTCTGTCATCACTGAATAATTAATGCTACGCCCATCAATGCGCGGTGGCGTTCCCGTTTTTAGTCGTCCTACCGGCAATCCGATTTCGCGCAAACGCGCGGCAAGGGAAATGGAAGGGGGGTCTCCAGCACGTCCAGCACTGTAACTTTGCATCCCCACATGAATCAAACCACCGAGAAAAGTACCCGCTGTTAGCACTACTGCTTTTGCATTAAACCGCAATCCGATTTGAGTGACGACACCACATGCGCGATCACCGTCTAAAATAATGTCATCAACCGCTTGTTGAAATAGCCATAGATTAGGTTGATTTTCCAAACGATGGCGGATAGCTGCTTTATATAAAACACGATCAGCCTGCGCACGCGTAGCTCGCACAGCTGGGCCTTTGGATGAGTTTAAAATTCTAAATTGTATGCCGCCTTCATCCGTCGCAGCCGCCATGGCGCCACCAAGAGCGTCAATCTCCTTGACCAAATGCCCCTTACCAATACCGCCTATGCTTGGATTGCAAGACATTTGCCCTAAAGTTTCAATGTTATGGCTTAGCAATAAGGTTTTTTGCCCCATTCTTGCGCTAGCAAGTGCCGCCTCGGTGCCGGCATGGCCTCCGCCCACCACAATTACATCAAAAATATCAGGAAAATTCATATAGAAAAAGTATAAAATACGTCAAAGTCATAGAGATGGCAGTTTAACGCAAACTTGCTTGCAGGTCATGTAAATCCAAGTTTTTATGATTGTTTCACGTGAAACGTTAATGCTTTTTAGCGCGTCGCTCATTGCCAATAAATAATCGCAATAGACGCTGCCTAAAAACAACAAGGCTTACGGCACAAAACATCTTAATAGTAGATTTAAGATTTTTAGTAAATTGAAAGATAGAACAAATTATGAAAAAAATGAATATCGCTTTAGCGACTTTATTAAGCTTCACCGCTGCTACTGCACACGCAGATATTGCAAATGCAGATAAGCTAGCGCACAAATATACGGCCATAGCTAAAAGTGTAAATGCTAACTTTTCTGGCCCAAATGTCGCTGACGGTAAATTCTTTTTTAACCGAAAAATTAAAGCCGCTAGCGGTAAAGCTCAGGCTTGCGCTTCTTGCCATACATCAAATCCTGCCGACGAAGGTAAGCATGCTGTGACGGGAAGGGCCATTCGACCGCTTTCACCGGCGGTTAACTTTAAGCGCTTTAGCGATATTGACAAAGTGGAAGAGCAATTTGCTCAACACTGCAATGACATTATTGGCAGTGACTGCACTGCCGCAGAAAAAGCGAACTTCATCGCTTACTTAATGACAGAAAAAACACCTTCAGAAAAAAAGTAATCCGCAGGCATTAAATAGTCATTATCTTGTTGTAAATAACCGGTGAATGTAGGATAAAACATCCTGGCAAACAGCGCTGCGTGACAGCCCTCTTGCCCTAACAAAGCTAATCGGAATGGATTAATGTATTAGGTTTCACGTGAAACAAAATATTGATATTGGCTTCCCATATCAGGGCGCCAACCATGGGACTATTTTCCTATACAGAATTTGGAGAATATTTCACCCAAAAGATCATCTGGGGTGAATTCTCCCGTGATGCTTGCCAAATCATCTTGAGCTAAACGCAACTCTTCAGCCAACAGCTCTGCAGAACTCATTTGCCTCTTTGCACTATTCAAATGCGCATCCACTTCAGCTAGGGCTTGTAGATGCCTCGCTCGTGCCATAAAAATACCCTCTGAATTACTTTGATACCCGGCAAGCGCTAGCAATTGATTTTTAAGCAACGCCAAACCATCTCCCGTTTTAGCAGAAAGGTAAATATGGGTTGCGCCGTCTATTTGCTGACAAGATGGCTTGGTATTACCCACATCAATTTTGTTATGCACCCAAATTTTGCGTATTTCTTGTGGCAAGCGGGCTAGAATCGTTTTTTCTTGTTCGCCTATGCCATGGGCTGCATCAACCAACAATAATGCGATATTGGCTGTTTCTGTAGCTCGCCACGTTCGTTCAATACCGAACTTTTCTACCTCGTCGTCAGTTTCGCGCAGACCCGCTGTGTCAATAATATGTAGCGGAACTCCATTGATTTGAATCGCATTTTTTATGGTGTCTCTCGTGGTGCCCGCAACCGATGTCACAATGGCGACATCTTCCCCTGCCAACTGATTCATTAAGCTAGATTTTCCAACGTTAGGCTGACCGACTAAAACGACCACAATGCCCTCGCGCAACAAACTGCCTTGCTTCGCTTTAGAAAATACGGCCATCAGTTCAACCATAATTGTTTCTAGCTTTTCAGCAACCCGTCCTTGCGTAATAAAATCAATTTCTTCTTCAGGGAAATCTAGGCAGGCTTCAACGAACATGCGTAAATCAATCAGCTTAAGGAGTAGGGCGTTGATGTGTTTTGAAAATTCACCAGAGAGTGAGCGTACTGCACTTTTGGCAGCCTCCACCGTAGCCGCACTAATAACATCGGCAACGGCTTCTGCTTGAGCAAGATCCAACTTGTCGTTTAAATAGGCTCTCCGGGTAAACTCTCCCGGCTCAGCTTGACGTGCGCCAAGCTCGATGCATCGCGCCAAAAGAATTTGCATTAAGGCGGTGCCACCGTGCGCCTGAAGTTCAAGCACATCCTCACCCGTATAAGAGTGCGGGTTTTCATAGAAAATGGCGATGCCACGATCAATGAGTGCGCCATCTTCCAACTTAAAATCAAGATATGCTGCATGGCGCGGGGTTGGGCACTGGCCCAAAATACCAAGGGCGATTAAACGAGAGGCGGGGCCGGAAACTCGAACAATTCCTATGCCCCCAGCACCTGATGCGGTCGCAATCGCTGCAATTGTTTCCACTACGTTAGTGTTTGACACCTGATTTTTTGAGCTGCGCTTCAGCATGGATCATTTTGTTGATGTACCACTGCTGTGTAATTGACAACACATTATTAACCAACCAATACAAAACCAGCCCAGCAGGAAAGAAGAAAAAGAACACGCTAAATACAACTGGCATCCACGTCATTACCTTAGCCTGCAATGGATCTGCTGGTTTCGGGTTAAGTCGCGTTTGAATAATCATGGTAGCGCCCATGAGTATTGGTAGGATATAGAAGGGATCAATCGCTGACAGGTCTTGAATCCATCCAAAGAAAGGCGCGTGGCGAAGCTCAACTGAGCCTAACAACATCCAATACAGTGAAATAAACACTGGAATCTGAACCAATATAGGCAAACAACCGCCCATAGGATTGATTTTCTCTTTTTTATACAACTCCATCATCGCTGCCTGCATTTTTTGGCGATCATCGCCAAACTTTGCTTTCATAGCCTCTAGGCGAGGTGCCAATTCACGCATTTGTGCCATGCTACGGTAACTTGAAGCTGATAGTCTGAAAAATGCAGCCTTGATTAAGACAGTCAATAAGATAATCGCCACCCCCCAGTTACTCACTAATGCATGTATTTTCGATAACATCCAGAATAGGGGCGTAGCTACAACTGTTAACCAGCCATAATCTACCGTATATTCTAATCCAGGTGCTGTTGATATCAAATCAACCTTGGTTTGAGGTCCAGAGAAAAGACGGGCGGGAACAACTAGTGTAGCACCAGGAGCAATCGTCGCTAATGCGCTTTTGCTACCTATTGTGTACATATGTTCATTAATTTTCTTACTGTAAAAATCACGCACTAAACCATCTTTTGGAATCCAAGCACTTACAAAATAATGCTGTAACAACCCAACCCAGCCATCATTAGAGCTAAGCTTGAGCGCCTCTTTATCCATATCTGCAAACTTTAACTTTTTAAATTTGGTTGCCTCTGAATAATATGCACCGCCAGTGAAGGTAGGCATTAATTTAGAACCTTGGTTAGATAAGTTGTCATGCACTATTTGATAATAAACGGCAGGTGTAATCGCGCTGGCTGAGCCATTTTTAACTTCATATGTGACGTCAATTGCATAGCGATTGCGATGAAATGTGTATATTTTGTCTACGCTGACGCCGTTGCTAAGCCAATTTAGTCGGACCTCAAGTGAATCTTGATCCGGTTGCATTTGGTAGCTCGTTGCACTCGTTGTAAAAACGGCTTTATGTGTAGGTAAGTCAGCACCAATTAAACCAGTTTGCGCAACGTAGGTCATTGGGTTGGCAGCGTCATCTAGTAACACAAAGTTTGTTTTATCATTATCAGCTGCACGATGCTTAAGCAATTCAAGTCTACGGAGGTCACCGCCAGTAGTTTCAATATCGGCTTTATAAAGATCAGTAACTACGCTAATGCGCTGTCCACTAAGCAATTTATAGTCTGATTCTGCCGGCATCTCCGTCTTAGCTACAACTGCGGCGCTTGTGGATTGGCTCGGAACACTATTGTCCATTGGCGCATTACTGCTAATTTTTTGGGTAATTTCTGCTGGTGTATGTTGGCGCTGCCAAGCCTCCCAAAGCATCAATATCGACATTGAAAATATAACAAACAGTACTAAACGTCTTGTATCCATAATTTTATTGCAATCTTTATAAAATATTAGTAATAAATTTCTAGTGTTTAGCGCTATGGCGCAGGATCATGACCACCTGGATGCCATGGGTGGCAACGCAATAAACGTCTGATGGCATAATAAGCGCCTCGTAAGGCTCCATGCTTATTAATAGCATCTAAGGCATATTGAGAACAGGTAGGAGAAAACCGACATTGCTGGCCAAAAAATGGACTTAATAAAATTTGGTACATTTTAATCAACCAAATCAGTAAATACGCCATCATATTCTTCACGGCGTTAAGTATAAACAATCATTCATTAGATTGTGCATTTATGACGATATTTAATTGATTATTCAACTGCGCACGTTGTTTAGCATTGCTGATGATTAGCTTGAGTAATAAAGTATCAAACTCTAACTTTATTTGAGAAAAATTGACCCTATCAAACTTTTTTTGCACTCGAATGATTAAATCAACATGAGAGATTTGATGTTGCTGTGTCCGAAAGAACTCGCGTAGCACACGGCGCATATAGTTTCGGTTCACAGCTAATTTAGCGGTTTTTTTACCTACCACCAAACCCAAACGCGCCCGTTCATGGCTATTCGGCTGGTAGTGCATGGCTAAATAATGTGCAGAAATGCGCTTGCGGAAATTAAAAACGGATGAAAATTCATCCGTTTTAAGTAGCTTAGCCTGTTTAGAAAACCTAAGCGAAGTCAAAATTATCAATAATCCTGTTATTAAAACAAAATTAGATAAAATGCTTTTTAATAATAAAGCCCTAAGGGCCTTAAGATTATAGACCTAAGCGTGTACGGCCTTTAGCACGGCGTCTTGCAATAACAGCACGACCACCTTTTGTTGCCATGCGAACTAAAAAGCCATGTGTACGTGCGCGGCGTGTCTTAGAAGGTTGATAGGTACGTTTCATGTAAATCTCCAGCGATGCAGAATGCTATAAAGGGCGCTATTAGAACCGATAACCACATAATCTGTCAACGTTTATTTAGTTTGATTTACTTAATAATTGCCTGTGGATAAGTTACACTAAAACAGCTAAAATACAGACTGTCGTATAAAAAAATATTATTGTTTTTATATTGCAAAAATAATTAATAAAAACAATTAGTTATATCAATAATAACGCTATAGTCTAACTATGGCTAAGGTAAAAATCGTAGATGGATAATTTTTGGCCTACATGCCTCCGTCGTTTTGAGAAGGAGCTGTCGACACAGCAGTTCAATACATGGATTAAACCACTCATCGCTGAAATTGAAGGTAATGTGGTTAGATTAGTCGCGCCTAATCGCTTTGTAATGCAGTGGGTTAAAGAGCGTTTTCTTAAAAAAATTGACCTATTCGCCACTGAATCTGGTTTAGATGGTATGCAGATTGAGCTGGTTTTAAGTGAGTCCGACCCCAAAACCCCCGCGTCCATTACTAAAAACGATAAAAGCCCACAACAAAAAATAGCTGTTGCGGATGTAATTCAAAACAACGGTGCAGCAACATTAACCAAAGCGCTTAAAGTAACCCAAAATAAAAGCCATGAAAGCTCCGGCCTCAACCCAGCTTTTAATTTTGACAATTATGTTACCGGTCGCGCTAATCAGTTAGCGCGCGCAGCCGCGATACAAGTAGCTCAAAACCCTGGCACGGCATACAACCCACTGTTTATCTACGGTGGTGTCGGCTTAGGTAAAACGCATTTATTACAAGCCATTGGCAATGAGTTAAAGCAGCATAATCCGGATGCAAAAATACGTTACTTACATGCCGAACGCTACGTTTCTGATGTCGTCAAAGCCTATGAGCATAAGGCTTTTGATGAGTTTAAGCGACAATATCACTCTTTAGATTTGCTACTTATTGATGATATTCAATTTTTTGCTAAAAAAACACGCACTCAAGAAGAATTCTTCTACGCTTTTAATGCGCTAATTGAAGCCAAGAAACAAATTATTATTACTTGCGATACCTACCCCAAAGAAATTATAGATGTTGATGAGCGACTAAGAACTCGTTTTAGCTGGGGTTTAACCGTTGCTGTCGAACCGCCTGAATTAGAAATGCGTGTTGCCATTTTACTTAAAAAGGCCGAAGCGGTTAATTTAGATCTACCCGAAGATGTTGCGTTCTTTATTGCAAAACAAATACGTTCAAGCGTGCGCGAGCTCGAAGGCGCGCTCAATCGCATTATCGCGATGGCTAAATTTACCGGGCACGTCATTGATGTGCATCTAGCAAAAGATGCGTTAAGAGATTTAATTGCCGTTCGTGGCCGTCAAATCACCATGGAAAATATACAAAAAACCGTCGCTGATTATTACAAAATCAAAGTGGCTGAGATGTATAGTAAAAAACGTACGCGTAACTTTGCGCGGCCTCGTCAAATTGCTATGGCTTTATCTCGTGAATTGACCAATCATAGCTTTCCTGAGATTGGTGAGGCATTTGGTGGCAGGCATCACACCACTGTAATGCATGCCTGTGATGAAATTGATTTATTAAGGCAAAATGACCCAACCTTTACTAGGGATATAAGTTTCTTGGTTCAGGTAATTCGAGATTAAAATCACATTTTTTTAACAAAAATCGTTTAAGATCGTCATTAAAATCGTGTGTAATGTTAAGGATATGTTGTGGATGAAATTAGGATAAGTGCGTGTTTTACGAAATCTTAATATTTTCTCAACAATTTATCCACAGTAGTTTATGTCATTATGCAGACAGCAATATAAGAATTAAGTAATTGATTCAAATGTAGAATAATTGGTTATCCACAAAAATACACTCTATTATTATTGTTATTATTTATATATATATTATTTAGGTTATAAAAGATGAATATACAAATCAACCGCGACACTTTACTAAAACCGCTTACCTCGGTTGCTAGCATTGTAGAAAAAAGACATACATTACCTATACTCTCTAATTTGTTATTAGAAGCTAAGCAAAATAAAATCCACCTCACGGCGACAGATTTAGAAATGCAAATTTCTTTATCAATAGATAGTGCGGCAGGTGGTGAATTTTCAACAACAATCGCCGCAAAAAAATTACTTGATATCTGTCGATCATTGCCAGATAACTCAGAAATCAATATGGCTACGAATGAAAGCCGTATTACATTAAAAGCTGGTAAAAGCCGCTTTAATTTACAAACGCTGCCAGCTGCAGACTACCCTGTAATGACAAAAACACAAGGTTTAAGTACTTTGGTAACAATAGGCCAACGCCAACTAAAGGATTTATTAAAACAAGTTGAATTTGCGATGGCTCAACAAGATATCCGTTATTACCTTAATGGTTTGTTGTTTGAAGTTTCTGCTAATCGCTTAAATATCGTGGGTACAGATGGACATCGCTTAAGTTTCACATCAACAGAATTAAAACAAAATTATGATAAACAAGAAATTATTCTGCCGAGAAAAACAGTAATTGAGTTAATTAAATTATTGGATGATAGTGATGAAGATGTTCAGATAGAAATGTCCAGCAATCAAGTCAATTTTAGCTTTGCTAATATTAAACTGATTTCTAAAGTCATTGATGGTAAGTTCCCTGATTACAATCGCGTTATTCCAAATGGCCATCAAAATACATTCACAACTGAGAGATTGGGCGTATTGTTGGCAATGCAGCGTGCCTCAATTTTATCAAACGAGAAATATCGTGGTATTCGTATGGTATTAAGTGATAATAATCTAAAATTAATAAGCACCAATAGCGACCAAGAAGAAGCAGAAGAAGAATTAGAAGTAAACTACAGTGGTGATAAGTTGGATATAGGTTTTAATGTTACGTATTTAATAGATGTACTGAATAACACAAGTAGTGAGCAAGTTACTTTTTCTTTTGCAGACGCAAATAGCAGTTGCTTAGTAACGGTGCCGAATAACGCACACTATAAATATGTAGTAATGCCAATGCGTATATAAACTTTTTGTTTATAGTGTTGGTAACTAAAATTAAAATGTTTCACGTGAAACCAAGCAAAAAACCAAAATTAAGATAACTTAGAAAAGATAAATGGCATGGCTGAAAACAAACCAGTAACACCTGATTACGATTCATCAAGCATTAAGATATTAGAGGGCTTAGATGCTGTGCGTAAGCGTCCAGGTATGTATATCGGCGACACTTCTGATGGGTCAGGTTTGCATCACATGGTATTTGAGGTGTTGGATAATGCTATTGATGAAGCGTTGGCAGGGCACTGTAATGAAATTAAAGTAATTATCCATATTGATAATAGTGTCAGCGTTAGTGATAACGGACGTGGCATTCCAACGGATATTAAATATGATGATATTAAAGCAGTAAAACGATCGGCTGCAGAAATTGTAATGACGGAGTTACATGCGGGCGGTAAATTTGACCAAAACTCCTACAAGGTATCAGGTGGTTTACATGGGGTGGGCGTATCAGTAGTCAACGCACTTTCTGATTGGCTGCGCTTAAAAATTTGCCGAAATGGTGAAGTGCATCAAATGGAATTTAGGCGCGGCATTCCTGTGGCGCCGTTGGCACTTACAGGCACGACAGAGCGTCGTGGAACTGAAGTACATTTTCTAGCGTCAGTTGAAACTTTTTTACTGGTTGAATACCACTTTGAAATTTTAGCGAAACGTATTCGTGAATTATCATTCTTGAATAACGGCGTAAAAATTGAGCTGATTGATCAGCGTTCAGGTAAAAGTGAAAACTTTGCCTATTCTGGCGGTGTAAGAGGTTTTGTGGAATACATGAACCGCACCAAAACAGTTCTACACCCAAAACCATTCTATGCCATTGGTGAAAAAGACGGCATGACCGTTGAAGTGGCTATGCAATGGAATGACTCTTATAGCGAAACCGTCCAATGTTTTACCAACAACATCCCGCAACGCGACGGTGGATCACATTTAACTGGCCTACGGACGGCTATGACGCGTACGCTTAATAACTACATTGAGCAAAATGATTACGCGAAAAAAGCTAAAGTAGAAACTACCGGTGATGACATGCGTGAAGGCATTACCTGTGTGTTATCAGTAAAGGTGCCAGAGCCAAAATTCTCATCACAAACCAAAGATAAGTTAGTATCTAGTGAAGTGCAACCAGTGGTATCTGAGGTGGTTTCAGCTAAGTTGGCGGAGTATCTTCTAGAAAATCCAATAGATGCCAAAATCATTATTGGTAAAATTGTAGAAGCAGCACGTGCACGTGAAGCAGCGCGTAAGGCGCGTGATATTACTCGCCGTAAAGGCGTTATGGATACGATGGGATTGCCTGGTAAATTGGCAGACTGCCAAGAAAGAGATCCTGCAAAATGTGAAATCTATCTTGTGGAAGGGGATTCTGCGGGTGGTTCAGCCAAGCAAGGACGTGATCGTAAATTCCAGGCGATTTTGCCTCTAAAAGGTAAAATTTTAAACGTTGAAAAAGCACGTTTTGATAAGCTGATTGGTTCGCAAGAAATTGCGACACTCATCACCGCGTTGGGCACAAGTATTGGGAAAGCAGATTTTAACGCAGAAAAGTTACGCTATCACCGCATCATCATCATGACGGATGCCGATGTGGATGGTGCGCATATCCGTACCTTGCTGCTCACATTCTTCTATCGTCAAATGACCGAATTAGTGGAGCGTGGCCATATCTATATTGCACAACCACCACTATATAAAGTGAAGCAAGGCAAAGACGAACGTTACTTAAAAGATCAGCAAGAGTTAGATCAGTACTTATTGCAATCTGCACTAAAAGGTGCCGAGTTAGTCACTAAAACAGGCGGTGCTATTATTTCTGATGCGCCACTTGCTGAAATCGCCAAGCAGATGGTCGTGACAGAAGCGGTGATTCGTCGTATATCATCGTTATATGATGAAAGCGTATTGCGCGCCATTCAAGACTTGGGTGAGTTAAGCTTAGCCACAAAAGAAAGCACAGAAGCTGCAGCCGAGAAACTGCGTCCTATACTAGGTGCCATTGGTTCAGAAGTGATTGTAGGTTTTGACCAAGAAGCAGGTACGTATCGCTTAGAAGTAAATAAATACGTGCACGGAAACTTACAGTGTTGTGTGATTAATGCTGAATTTTTAGGGTCTGGTGATTACAGACAAATCAGCAAAATGTCAGTCATGCTTGACGGTTTAATTGGTGAAGGCGCTGTAATTAAGCGTGCTGAAAAGGAACTTGCAATAACTACATTTAAGGAAGCGTTAGATTGGCTCCTTGAAGAAGCGAGACATAACCTAAATATTCAGCGCTACAAAGGCTTGGGCGAAATGAACCCCTCGCAACTATGGGAAACGACGATGGATCCAACAGTGCGCCGTTTACTTAAAGTACAAATTGATGATGCAATTGCCGCTGATGAAATTTTTACTACTTTAATGGGTGACAATGTTGAGCCACGCCGCGCCTTTATTGAAAGCAATGCACTAGGGGCAAATAACTTAGATATTTAAAGTGGAGCAGGGTCCCGTTAGACCTTAGATTTATAAAATAAAAAAGGAGCTGATATTAGCTCCTTTTTTATTGATGCAGATTAAGCGCCTAGTCAATTAGAGGCGCACAAATTAATGATTAAATGCACTCCAAACCGACACTAAGCACCCTTAATGCATGCAACTCAATCAAGTCTGTATAACACATTAATTAGCACTAAAACGCGCCACAGGTCGATTCTGCGATCTTCAATCAATTCCCGTTAAATTAATTTTAGTTCGCTGTTATCCGCAAAATAGCCATGCTTAGAGATAAGCGTGAATAAGCCCCCTTGTTGTGTTGCCTTATGACAAAAAGGGATCACAACGATAAGGCCTCTGGCCTAACCCCGAAAACCCTTTTAGTGCTTTAAACGCCTTCACTCCAAAAACGGTAAAGCTGTTTTTTCCCTTCGGCTAATACATCCTACATTCCGCTGCGCTTCATTCTGGATGAGTCATAGGCGCTCTGCGCCAAAGTAGACGCTCTGCGTCAGGGCAAGGCATTCGGCAAGCCCGAATCAGTAGGCGCCTCGCGCCACCTTAAGAGACTGCGTATCTTTTTCTGAGGCTGATGATTTACCTACTTGATTTGACCGACTGCCTCTCCCTCAATAGTGAAGCATTTCTTAAGCCACCCTTAATTAAAAAGATAATCTCTTAATTTTAAAGACCAGTCATTCAAGAACGAGAAGCAAAATTTCAAAATCACTTCACAACGCTTCAAAAAAGGCAGTCTTTGGTTTTCGAATAGATTCACCTGGGATTAAGGGTAGCCTGTAGATAAAGATTTTCTTGTCCTAAGATTTTGATTAACCATTTATTCAAGGCCTAACGGGGTTTAACTGCATAACTATTTATTCAATATAGCCATGACGCTAATTAAATGGCGCATCGTTTAAATAGTGGTATTTAAAAAAAGTTACTGCTAAAACCATGAATTAAACCACTCATTTAGACCGGCAAAAAAAGCGAATTAACTTAAGATTTTGACTCGCTTTTTCTATCCTTAATCTAGCGTCAATCTTGCTAATCATCATCCTAAAATGACTGCACACCCCATTAAAAAACTAACTTTATTTAAGGGCAATCTTGACTATTGATTATCGTCATTAATGATCATCTATTTAGAGACAACCCTTTAGAAAAAGTATATCGATTTTAGCTAAAATTAAACGGTTTTTGGAGGGGTAAAATTTATTACGGATATACGTAAAAGGAGAGGTTGTCCTAGTCCTATTAAAGGCAAACGTTTCACGATAAAGTTTGTCCTTGTTTTTGCAACAAATTCAACTTTAAAAATCGATAAGTGCTCTTACTGGAGACAAACGTTTAAGTCGTGGATGCTTTAAAGTTGAGATGTGGGTTTTCTTAGAATTAACCCTAGCATTACTTGGAAGCGTTTGCGGCCAGTATCCAATGTTTTGGACTGACCGCGATTGCTATTTGGATGTTAAATTTTAGGTAAATTTTCACTGAATATGACAGGACCGATGTCGCAGTGCATATCCTCAAAAGTATCGTCTTTTAAACGCTGATAAATCATACTATCAATCGCAATTAAGTTCTTCTCGTCTGTTAATGATTCCTTGTAATTTCCGTTTAGCGTACCTCTTGCAATGAGCCCTATTTTATTGATTGAATCCCGCACAGCCTTTCGTCTTTTTAGTATTTTTGAAGCGAGTAGAAGTGTTGCTTTTGTGAACTCATAGTTCCTCTCGAACACTCCTTTCGAAAGCGCTCTTCTAGATAAGTTGATTTCTGGGAGTCTCTCTGGAAATTTTATCTTAGCAAGCGGATCAGGGTCTTTTTTTGCTTGCCTCACAAATATTGGATCGGTATCACGCTCCTTCCCGTGCGCGTGCCAAAAATACAGCCTAATTCTTCCAGGTCTGTTCGGTTGGCATGAGTCCAGCAGCTTACTTACTTTAAGTAATAGTTGTTCAATAGTTTCAGCCTCCTCCACAAGTTCGTCTAAGTAATTTAAATCTTTAACATTTTTATACAACATAAATTTACCTTTTAGTTGTTTATATAAGCGCTAGTCAGACCGCTGTGAATTTAAGTCATTTTTTTAATTACCTAAAATTATAAAAAAGAACCCGCTCAACAAAACCAATAACAATATCGTTGCTGTTGAGGATACTAGATGTCAGATAAATAGTTAGAGTTGCTTTATGAAAAAAGCATCCCCCCTCTTGAATCTAGCAAAAACTTAACGCACCCTAATAA
>Ga0118677_10007193_pt1 | contig 18481 bp, 20 predicted proteins | sample AliMusrvi5mmetaG_FD_86154 | JGI IMG/M metagenome (GOLD analysis project Ga0118677, IMG submission 86154) | reverse complement strand
GGTCATCGAGGTACCAACGGAACACCGACTTGTGCCCGTCCCAATGCCCTTCGGCCCCGGTGTCGAGCATCCAGCGGCTGGCGGCGCGATTCTGTGGCGTGGTGTAGGCGACGAAGCGCCGGATGCCGTGGCGCCGTGCCCACAGCCACAGCACGGCGAGCAACAAGGTGCCGACGCCGCGGCGCTGGTGTTCATCGGCCACAGTCACGGACAACTCGGCTTCGTATGGCACTGCGGACGAACGCCAGTAACTGGCCCCGCCAAGGCCGGACGGATCCAAGCGTCGGTCGATCACCGACCACACCGCGTGGTTGACCTGATCGGCATCCAGCAAGCGAACCAGCATGGCGGCACCCAGTTCTTGCCCGCCATGGGCCCAGAAGCGGTGGGAGCGGGATTCGGGCGAGAGGCGGCGGTAGGCGGCGGCCGCTTGTTCACGGTCCGCCAAGGTCAGGGTGCGGACGAGCACGGGAGTGCCGTCGCGCAGAACTTGTTCGATTCGGGGCGGATTCACGGTACGCTCGGCACGGGTCGGGTGCCCCGTCATGCATGCTCCCGAAAGACGCGGCTTGCCGCGAGGTCCTTCCATCCCGGCGCCGTCCGTGGCAACGGAAAGGGCCGCGGCGCGGCCGCGACCCCGGGACTGGCCCGATTTTGTCGATTCAAGGGCTCACTTTTCGTCTGGCGTGGTCCCCGGCGGCATCGTTGGCGCGGGTTCGGGCGCGGGCGGGGCAACCTGCGGGGGCGCCCCTTCGATCGCCTTGGTGGCATCGTCGGCGGCCTTCTTGACCGCATCGGCGGCCTTGTCGGTGCCCTCCTTGACGGCGTCGGCGGCCTTCTTGACAGCCGCGTCGGTGGACTCCGCGGCCTTGGCCTTGGTTTCCGCCGCAGCGGCCTTGGCGTCCCTGGCCAGCTTGTGGGCGCTGGTTTCCGGCTTCTGAATGACGACCTCCTTTTCCTTGCAGGCGACAAGGCACAAGGGCAACACAAGGGCGGATAGCCAAATAGTTGGTTTCATGGTGATGACTGGTGGTTCTTCCAATGGGAGGCAAATTCCGCCCCCTGTCGGAATCCCATAGCCGGTTTTCGGGTGCTTGTCAAAGCAAAGGCTGCGGGGCGGGGCCTCAGGCACCGAGCAATTCGCGCGCCTTGGCCTCCAGGGCGGCGAGTTGCTCGCGGGCGGGCGCCGCGCCCCGCGCCATGTCCGGTTTGCCGCCACCCTTGCCGCCGGCCACCACTGCGGCGTCGCGCAGGATGTCGCCCGCCTTGAGGCCGCGCGCCAAGGCCGCCGCACCGCAATACACGCCGAGGTGCAACTTGTCGCCGTCATCGACGATCACCAAGCCGGCGTCCGGGAATTGCTGCTTCTTGAGGCCGTTGAGCAGTTCCTGCAGCAGCGCGGCGTCGGCCTCGAAGGCGGAAACGATCGGCCCGCCTCTTTCGATCAGCACCGCCAGCGCGGCGTCGGCCTGTTTGGCGGCGGACGACGCTTGCACCTTCTTGACGCGCTTTTCGGCCTCGACCGCCGCCGCCTTGATTTCGTCGATCTTGGCGCGGACCATCGCCAGGGTGCCGTTGATTTGGGAAACGTCGCCTTGCACCAACATCGCCGCCATGATCCGCGGCAGTTCGCTGACTAACAGCGGTTCCCCGCCGAGCGCCGAAAGCTTCCCGTTGGCCGCCGCGAGTTTCGCCACCGCCGCCTCGCCCTCGGTGTCGAGCTTGTCCGCCAACTCCGTTAGATAGGCCCAGGTCGCCTCGCCGCAAACCGCCTCGATGCGGCGCACGCCGGCCGCGATGGCGCCTTCGCTCTTGATTTTGAACAGCCCGATGGCGCCGGTCTGGCGCACATGGGTGCCGCCACACAATTCCATCGAGTAGCCGTCGAGCCCGCCGGCCGCGCCGCCGATCTGCACGACACGCACCGTTTCGCCATACTTGTCGCCGAAAAACTGCATCACGTCCTTGCGGGTCTTCACCGTGGCGTGCGGCACTTCCGTCCAACTGACCGGATCATCCGCGGCAATGCGCTCGTTGACCTTCTCCTCGATCCCCGCGACCTGTTGGTGGGTGAGCGCGCCGCTGTTGAAGTCGAAACGCAGGCGGTCTTCATCCACCGACGAGCCCTGTTGGGTGGCGTCGCCCGAGACGACCTCATGCAAGGCCCAATGCAGCAAATGGGTGGCCGTGTGGTGCGCCTCGATCGGGCGGCGGCGCTTGGCATCGACCCGCAACGTGACGGTGTCGCCGGGCTTGACCGCGGTATCGGTCGGCACCGCATGGGCCCGCGCACGGCCGATCTGTTGGACGGATTCGACCGGATGTTCGACGCCGGCCTGGACGAGAACTCCCGTATCGCCGGCCTGGCCGCCCATTTCGGCATAGAACGGCGTCCGGTCGGTGATCACGAACAAGGCGTCCTCCTGGGCGTGGGTTTCCAACACCAGCGCCTCGCAAGCGTCGGCCTCGAAGCCGGTGAAGGCGCTCACCGCTTCGGTGGCAACGTCCAGCGCGCGCACCACTTCGGCCCTGTGGGCGGCGCGGGCGCGGTCGCGCTGCTGCTCCATCAGCTCCTCGAAACGGGCCATGTTGATCGCCAACCCGCGCTCGGCGCACAGCAGTTGAGTTAGATCGACCGGGAAGCCGAAGGTGTCGTAGAGTTCGAAGGCGACTTCGCCAGGGAGGGCCTTGGCACGGGGGGCGCACGCTTCCAGCGTGCTCCCTTCCGCATCTTGCGGAAGGGCGGAAGCGGCGGCAATACCCGCATCGCCCGCTGCGCCACTCATCTCAGCCAGAGACGACTCGTTCCATCCACGGGACCAAACATGGGGATACTCCGCGCCTGCGGTCAAACCCGCGCGTTGCGGATTGGTGATAATGTAGTCGAACTTTTCTCCCAAATCCGCGTCGGAGCGGATCAGCCGGTCGTGCGATTCCTTTTGCCAAACTGGCCCGGTGCGACCGAGGTCCTTGTTGATCTCGTTTGCGGTGAAGGATTTGATGGAATGCATCAGGTCTCCCAATCTCCAGAAGACCGGATTGCCATCCGCATCGCGTTGCTTTGGCTGCGGTTCGATCAGCAAATGCACATGATCCGGCATCACCACTGCGGCGTAAAGAAGATAGCGGAAACCGTGGAAGTGGGTGATGGCCTCAAGGACGATCTGGCGGGCTCGTTCCGGTAGCACCAGATGGTCTTGGGTCGCGAAGGTGATGAAGTATTTCCCCCACGGTCGCTCGAAATGCGGCAAGTCGCGCTTTGAGTAAAGTGCGCCTTCGGCGTGAGGAGTTGCGGTTCCGCAGGATGCAGAACCTTGCACGCTGGAAGCGTGCGCCCCCCCCGGATGGCGTGCCCCGCGGTGCAGGTCGGCCACCGCCTCCTCGAAACGTTTCAGCCCCCGGTCTAACGTTTCATTGAAGCTTGCTTCCTCGCGCTCGAGGGTCACGCGGATGGCGGCTTCGCGGTCGCGGAGTTCGGGAAACACGCCGCCCATTTGCCGCACCAGCGTGCCGACCAACGCGCCGAAGAACGGCTTGTCGCCGGAGAAGCCGATTTCGCGCCCGTAACGCACCGCACGGCGCAAGATCCGGCGCAGCACGTAGTTGCGGCCGTTGTTGCCGGGCAGGATGCCGTCGGCGATGGAAAACGACAGGGTCCGCAGGTGGTCGGCGATCACCCGGAAGGCGACCGCTTCCTTGAGCGCCAGCGGATAGGTCGCGCGGTCCTGGCCGGGTTCCGGGTAAAGGTCCTGATAGACGCGGCCGCTGAGTTCGGCGAGTTTTGCGAAAATCGGCCGGAAGACGTCGGTGGCGTAGTTGCTCGGCTTGCGCGAGAAATCGGTGAAGTCCTTGGTGCCCTGCTTGATCGAGCACACCCGCTCGAAGCCCATGCCGGTATCGACGTGCTTGGCGGGCAGTTCGCGGAAGCTGCCGTCGGCTTCGGCGTTGAACTGGATGAACACCAGGTTCCAGATCTCGATGCACTGGTCGCTGCCGGCGTTGACCAGTTGGCCGCGGGTGTCGCCGTCAGGGGTGAGATCGACGTGGAGTTCGGAACACGGGCCGCAGGGGCCGGTGTCGCCCATCATCCAGAAATTGTCCTTCACGTTGCCATCGACGATGTGGACCCGCGGATCGAGGCCCTTGCTGGCAAACAACTTGGCCCAAGTGTCCCACGCGTCCTGATCGAAGGAGCCGGGGTCACCCTTCGCCGCGTCCGGGGCATACACGGTGGCGTAGAGTCGGCTGGCCGGGAACCCCCAGCGTTCGACCACCAACTCCCACGCCCAACCGATCGCTTCCTTCTTGAAGTAATTGCCGAACGACCAATTCCCCAACATCTCGAAGAACGTGTGGTGGTAGGTGTCGTAGCCGACGTCTTCCAGATCGTTGTGTTTGCCGCCGGCGCGGATGCACTTCTGGGTGTCGGCGGCGCGCGGCGGGTCGTACGGCGCGCGGTCGGTGCCGAGGAAATACGGCACGAACTGGTTCATCCCCGCGTTGGTGAAAAGGAGCCCGGGTGACTGCGGCAGCAGGGAGGCCGAAGGCACGATGGTATGCTGCTGTTCCCGGAAGAAATCGAGGAAGCTCTGGCGGATTTCGTTGGCGGTCATGGTGGTGGCGACTGGAGCGCTTGGCTGGGGGAGGGCGACGGAAGCCGGTGCCCGCGCCGCAGTGGCGCGGCACCCTGCCAAATCCCCTGCCCCCCATGCAAGCGCGGGCATCCGGATCCTGCTCCTGGGCGTGCTCGTTGCGCTGGCGCGCGCCCGTCCGGGGGCGTGGGGACGATGCTTGCCGCTCAGCGGGTCACGGGCCGCGTGCCCTTACCGGCCCGCCCACATGGAAATTCCGACCGAGGTTCTTCCCAACGCGTCGTGGTCATCCTTGCTTTTTCGCTTCCTCTTTCCGCGCGTGCTTCTCATGCAGCCGCTGCCAATAGTCCTTCCAATACTTGTCGTAATAGTCTTGGGCCGCACAGTCGATGTGGGCGAGTTTCGCGACCTTCGGCGCGGTGGCCGGGTCATACCCGGTGAGATGTGCTTTGCCAGCGCGGAGGCGGGGCGACACGAAACGCCAACTGGAGTCGCCCAAGACCTCCGCACAGAGCGCGGCCAACTCCGGGTCATAGGCCTTCAATTGGTCGCGGGTGTGGATATGGTTGTGATCGTGGTCCATGGTTCGATTGGTGTCGTACCAGTCCTGCACGCCTTCCGCCCAATACTCCGCGCGATTGACCCCAGCGTAACATTGCTTCGGGCCGCCGAACACGATCAACACCTTGTCATCGCGGGTCACCTCGACCGCCGCGTGGCTGGGCTGGCCATTTACCAAGATGTCGCCGCCGGCGAGGCACTCGCGGAGAAACTCCGGCGTTTCCGCGGGAAATGACTTGACCAGTGCCTCCAGCAGGCTGACGGGGGTTTCGCTGGTCACCCGCCGGAAACGTTGGGCCGCATAGCCGTCGTTATAGAGCCCTTTGTCTTTCGCGTGTTGGAAAGCCTCGCCCAGGCGGTCGTGCAGGCATTGGTCGAAACCCGCGCCGTCGATGACGTGGCCGAACTCGTGAATGAGGATGCTCTCCAGTTGCATGCCGCCTTCGTATTCCATCACGTCTTCCTCGGCAAAGAGGACCGTGGGGCGGCCTTCTTGGGTGGTGAGCGACCCGCGGTTGCGCCAGTTGTAGAAGTCGAGTTCCTTGCCGGTCTTGTCGGAGGCAAATTGCGGCAGATCGGAAACCAATTCGGCGTGGCCGACGAGGACACACAGGACTTTCTTGTCGCGGATGCGTTGGGCGACTTGCGGCTTGAGGTCGTGCATGACCTGGTCGAACAGGCAAGCAGCCTCGAGGTGCGCGATGTCGGAGACTTTCTCCGAAGTGGCGATGAGGATCTCCTGAACCAGAGTGCCCTTTTTGTAGAAGGCGGGGTTCAGGTGGTATTCGTCCGTCTGTCCGACCGACAGGGGCTTGACTTGGAATCCGGCGTCTGCCGCGCGGAGCGCCGGGTGGGAGAGCACCCACGCGGCGAGCAAACAGAACGCGAAATCACGGGCAGCCTTCAGGGTTCGCACGGCGGGAAGGTGGGTCGCTCCACCAGTCGCGTCAAGGCTGGGCGCGGCTGCTCCCATGCCCGTCAAGGCGATTCCCGCAAGTTGCCCGTCCCCTTGCGCTCGTCCCCTTGCGCTAGACACCCGTGAGCGACCCCTGTCGATTTTGCCGATTTCACAACGGCTTCATCAGGTCTTCACGGAATCGTGCCACAGTCAGGCGGTGGGTCGCCCACGCGCTCGTGGCGACCATGCCCGAACACCCGCACACGCCCATGAAAAACCAGACGTTCCCCGCCGGTCGCGCTACGCCGGGCACCCCCAGCCGTCGCAGCGTGTTCCCGCGCGACCCCAAGCGCCCGGACCGCCGCGCCCGCCCGTCGGCACCATCTGTCCGCCCACCGCAGTGGCCGCTCCCCGATCCGCTGTTCAACTCGCTTCGCGCCGAGCTGGGGCTGTGACGACCTGCCGGAGCCGAGCCGCAAGGTCCTGGACAAAGGTTTGGCTGCTCCCAAAGGTGGAGTTTCCCCCCAATCCGGCAGGGGGACAAAAGTTTTTGAAATCAGCGCTTGCGGTAGCGGGAAGACGGCGTAGAATGCCGCCGTGCTCGCCGCCCTGGCAAATTCAAGGCATGGAGGGTCATCAAGTGAGTGTTTGCATTCGGTGGTGATTTGAAACCCGGTTCTCGGGAACAGTCGAAGAAGAGACAGTAGGATCGTTCGGGCCACCTGATCAACATGAGTAGTAAAATGTATGTGGGGAATCTCCCCTTTTCCGTTGGCGAACCCGAATTGCGCGAAGCATTCGGCCAGTTCGGCCCGGTCAACGAAGTCAGCTTGGTCATGGATCGTGAAACCGGCCGCCCGCGCGGCTTTGCTTTCGTCTCCATGGAAACCAAGGAAGCGATGGAAGCAGCCATCCGCGGCCTGAATGGCAAGGACTTCGCCGGTCGTAGCTTGACCGTCAATGAAGCCCGCGCCCGTGAAGAGCGTCCCGCCCGTACCGGGTTCGGTGGCGATCGTCCGAAGCGTTCCTTTGATCGTCCTCGCCGCTAAGCTACGGCTAAACTATCTGATTTAATTTTAAAGTATTCTGCTGTCCCATATGAAAATGAAAAAGGAAAAACGCCAAAATATTCTGAGCTAGCACATAAAATAAATGAAGGTAATCAACTAAGATCTGAATATAAAAATAATTCCATATTGGCAGAGCTCGCAATAAAAAAGATTAGGGAGGATCGGATTGGTATAAAAACAGAAGATCTGGAGGGCCGCCGTAAATGTTATTTGATTGATTCATTGAAAAATGTTGATGAATTACACCTTTTAAGATCAGTATATAGGGATATTTTTTACTTGTTTAGTATTTATTCTTCAGAGAAAGAGAGAAAAGAAAATTTGATTTTTAGGGGGTTATCAAATGCAGAAGTTGAAATAATTATTGAAAAAGATGATTTGGAGGATTTACCTCATGGACAAAATGTAAGGAATATTTTCCCCGAAGCAGATTTTCTCGTACGCGTTTCAAAAAACAATCAAGGTGAAGTAGAGGAGAAAATACAAAGATACTTACACTTGATCTTTGAAAGTGAGATTATTACACCTAATTTTCATGAGATTGCTATGTATCATGCCAAATCAGCTTCAGGAAATTCAGCATGTTTATCTCGGCAAGTGGGTGCAGCAATCACCGATAACAAAGGAATAACATTGGCAAAAGGTTGGAATGATGTTCCTAAATATGGCGGCAATTTATATCGAGAAACAGATTGTGATGATATTAGATGTTTAAATAATGGATATTGTAATAATGATAGGTTAAAATTTTCAATTGTAGAAGAGATAATGAACGAGATTGAACAAAGTCAGATCTTTGAAACGAGAAGGGAATTAAATTCCAATCTTAGGATTTTGGGTTCTGATGGAAATGATCTTAACAAGATTCGATTGATTTTGAAAAATTCACGAATTAAACATCTTACTGAATATTCAAGAGCAATTCATGCAGAAATGCATGCAATAATTGTTGGCAGTCAAATGACCGGGGACAAAATGGTTGGAGGCAATTTGTATTGCACTACTTATCCATGTCATAATTGTGCAAGACACATTATCCTTGCAGGAATAAAAAATATTTATTACATTGAGCCCTATAAGAAGAGTTTAGGAATTTTAATGCATAATGATGCATTGACAGAAGACGAAAATGAATTAAATAAAGTCAGAATACTATTATATGAAGGAGTATCTCCAAGAAGATACATTGAATTCTTCTCAATGCGTAAAAGCAGAAAAAATTCCATTGGAGAAGTAATTAAGACTGATTTAACGATTGCAGTTCCTAAAAACAGATTATCTTTGCAAGCTATTCCTCAATTGGAGAATCAAGCCATACACTCTTTACATGAATGCGGATTTTTAGTTTTAGATGATGAAGAAATCATATAAAAAGCAAGTTTCTGCGATAAAGCAATTAGAATTCACATTTAATGAAAGCCCAAAATGTGTTTCACCTAATATAAAGGAAACTAAAGTAATTGATTTCTACCAATTTGATAATTATCAAAGAAAACGAATTCTTTCTGAAATACTGAGATCTACTAAATCTTTTTAAAATTTCAGATTTCCCCCACTTTTACTTTCAGATTAACATACTTTAGAATTTAAGAGTAAACGGAAAATGACCGAAATTAGAATAGTTATCGGAAGTAACCTATTCTATTCATCATTCCAGTTGCATTATATCTCCAGGTAGCCATTTGTTTACTTATGCAGAAATGGTCGGCAATATTTTGAATCGTCATATTCCTTTTTAATGCCCACACTAAACCATCCTCGGGAAGCAATAAACAACCCGCCATCCAATTAGCTTCATCTTCCTTTCCTTGATCAAATTCACGTGAAACCTCCTTCATATCAGAAATAGAGGAGAATTCGTGTTTCAAAATTACATGAGATACTTCATGTGCAATTGAACTATTGGTTCTAGCGAAAGAGTGAGTTTGATTGTATATTATTAGATGACCGAACGGTACAGAAATTGTAGTAGCTGAAAATTCTTGTTTCCCTTTAGCATAGCATATAGTATGAATTTGTTCAGTTGTCAATCCAAACTCTCCTATTTTTTCAACAGGAAAAATTGCAATTCCTAATGATTCAACCAATTTAAAACAGTCTAAGGCTTCATAGTGATTAATACCCAAATCTGTCCTAATTGCTATGCTTTTACGTTGAGCTTCTGCTTTAAAACCTCTTTTCACAATTGAAACTATTTTTTTAGTGATTCAGAGTTTTTATAAGCTAATTCAATCATTTTGGTAAGTGCTTCAGCGACATCTTGAGATAAAGATTGATCTGCTCTCAAATGAAAAAAGATCTCATCCATATGATTCTTCTGGCTCACCTTAGAATTCAAATCAAATTCATTTGGAGACACTTCAAGCCATTCACAAATTTTCAGGTAGGTAGAAAGATCTGGAATTTTTCCTTGTTCAATACGTGAAAGAGTTGATATACTCACCTCCCCAATCTCACTAGCAATGTCACGTAAATTTCTTTTACCACGCTTATTTCTAACTAAATGAACGAACTTTTCAATATCGATTGATGCCATAATAAAAATTGTTTCAACAATAATACAGTATTTTCTTGCACGAAACAAATGTTTTTTGTTTCTTTGATGAAAATAATGTTTCACACGTAAAATTTCAAGGGTTCCTCTTTCACACCCTTTAGCTGGAAGAAAATTAAAAATAATTAAAAATGAGTTACAATTTTAAAGTTAATGAAGAAATGTTATCAAGTGATAACAATGTTATCTCTGGATCAGAGATATTAGAAATGTCAGGTCATAAACCTGTGGAAGAATTTGATTTATTCGTTAAAATCAAAGGGCGTGAATTTGAACCTGTTCAATATAATGAAAAGGTTGACTTGGCAAATCCCGGAATTGAAAATTTTAAAGTGTCGCATCGAAAATCCATAACATTTAATGTGGATGATGAAAAATACACAACTGATGAAATTGAGTTGACTCCATTGGATATATTCAAAATTATTGGGCTTGATCCATCAAAATTTTACCTGAAACAGATCAAAGGCCATTTGGATATTTCTTATAAGAACGATGAAGGAGTAAATATCGATATGTTAGGTCATCTCAAGTTTATTACATGTAAAAGAGAACCGGCAACTGTCTCTTAAAGAATTAAATTATGAATATTGGATTAGATGAACTGCACAGACAACTCTGTGAATTAGGTTATACCTCAAGTATTGTAGACAATCGGTTTGTAATGTTTAACTTCTGTGTGCCAACAGGTAGATTCAAAGATACAGAAGTTGAGATCGCTCTTGAAGCACCTCAATTTCCTTTGAATCCACCTTCCGGACCATATATTAGACCTCATTTGATGCCCATTAATGGAGGTGCGGGAGAACATCCAAATGCAGGTATTCATCAAAGAAACCTGCCAACGTCTGAATTTCAATATTGGAGCAGACCTTTTAATAATTGGAATAATTCCGAAAAAACGGCAAAAGAATACCTGGCATTTATACGAACTTTATTTGATTTTCAATGACATATAGCGTTGCAATAAAACAATCATCCAATACAGAACTCATTAACCATCTTATCCGAAGGGATGGACAAGAAGACCTTTGCTTTGCATTGTATGAACTTGGTACAGGAAATGAAAGAATTACTGGGTTAATAACGGATCTAATTTTACCTACAAAAGGGGATCGAAACGTTCATGGAAATGTAAGTTTTAACTCTTGTTTTTTTGATCGAGTAATCAGTACTGCACTTACAAAGAATAAAGGAATTGTGTTTATTCATAGTCATCCTTCATCAGGATGGCAAGGGATGAGCCAAGATGATATTGCAACAGAGAAAATGCTCGCACCAAGAGTAAAAGCCGTCACAAACAAATCATTGATTGGGATGACCATAGGTATTGATGGCTCGTGGAGTGCAAGGTTTTGGAGTAAAACTAAACCCAAAACTTATAAAATAGATTGGTGTGAATCTGTTAGAGTTGTCGGTACAAAGTTTTCAATTACACTTAATGACAACTTAGTGCCACCACCCAAATTCAATGAAAGATTTGTTAGAACTATTTCGGCATGGGGTGAAACAAAGCAGGACAGTATCTCCAGACTGAAAGTGGGAATTGTTGGGATTGGAAGTGTTGGTGCACAAATTGCTGAATCACTTTTAAGAACAGGCATACAAAATATCACACTGATTGATTTCGATATTATCAAGGCTAAAAATCTTGATCGGTTACATGGCGTTAATGCCAAGAACATTGGATATTTGAAAGCTGATACCTATGCCACAATATTAAACGAATATAAATTATATCCAAACCAAACAATTAAGTCCATTCCTTACAGTATTGTAGAGGAATATGGACTAAATTCCGCATTAGATTGTGATCTAATTTTTTGTTGTGTTGACAGACCATGGCCAAGATTTATACTCAACTGTATTGCCTATGCTTATTTAATACCTGTTATTGACGGGGGAATTGATGCCAGTTTTAGTAAGAAGTCAAATAATCTTGAACAAGCACGTTGGCGAACCTATACAGCAAATCCTGAAAGAAGATGTATGAAATGTATGGAGCAGTATACGCCTGAAGCTGTTTCTCTTGAACAATCAGGATTGCTGGAAGACCAGAATTATATCAAAGGGTTACCCGATGACCACTTTTCCAAAAGAGGAGAGAATGTTTATGCTTTCAGTTTAGGTCTTGCAGGAATGCAAATGCAACAATTTCTCTCATTAGTCTTGTCCCCAAGAGGCGTTTATTACGGAGCTAAAGAGATGGATTTTACAACTGGTACCATAGATTCAGATTTCCCATTTGAATGTGAAGCAAAATGTGAATTTCTTTCACTCATAGCAGTTGGTGACTCTATAAAGAGGTCTTTAATCCATTCACATGAATTAGCAAATATCTCAAGAAAAAATGCATTATATTATCAACCAAGGCTCTCTTTGTTTATGCGAATTTGGACATTTGTTAAAAGTCAATTTACAACTTCAAATCCAAAGGATATTTAATTTCGAGAGTTTAGGGAATAATTATTACCCTTCAATATCAAAAGTTACTTCAATATTTAGCTCATTGGCAATCCTTGCCATCACACTTTCCTTTTGTTTAGTGCCTCTCCAATCAGTATAATAGAGTCCATTACATTCATGGATTCGTTTGTAATGTATTGCCCTGTTGAAATCTGGATAGTTTGGAGAAAGTTTGAACCATTTCTTTAATGTCTCTGAATTTCTAATCCGAATTTGGAAGTTATTAATGCAGTATACCATAAATGCGTGATAACAATTCGTTGTATTGGCATGTTCGGGGACAACTAATGGTTGGTGATCGATTGCAATTCCAGTGATTTTCATAAGCTTTAGGTTTTGTAATTCTTCAAACAAGATAGGTCCTTTTCAAATTTTATGCAATATCTGTTTGATTATTTGTGCTGTATGATGTCGATTATATATACCGGTTATCTTGATAATTACACAAACAGTTCTTTTGAAAGCTGGTTTGGCAAAATATGTGGTAAGCCAAACATAATTTGATCATTGGTACCCATCAGATCTGCTTGGCCAGAGAAGTCCTCAATTTAATACTTCTGGGATATCGAAACATAAATGAGCAAACTATATTCATCTTCGTGGCTGAGAATAAATTATCCTTGACTAAATCATCGGATGACATACTTCCTAATAGTACTTTGTATTGGAAACATGTCAAGATTTAATCACCACCGGGAAGACTTAATCTGCATATGTTTTCTGGGTATTTTGAGAATGACGTCTGCAATATGTAGGCTTCCTTGAAAGTTGGTACTTCTTTAATTGGAGTCCAAAACCGAAAGACTCTTCCCAGAATACATTTGGAGATAGTTATCATGTATGACTATTCCTATTTGTCCTTGGTTTTGTGATTTTTTATGTCACTAGTTCATCATTTCGAATGAACCAATTCTGGAAAGGTAGGAATCAAAGATTTACAGACCCTCGATTAGTTTAGGATCAAAATCCACAAGTTCCGCTAATGTAATCTTTAGGGAGGAACTAATTTTAAACATCGTGTGAAGTGTTGGATTAGTTCTTCCGGCTTCAATTCTCGCCATGTTTGATTTCTCAACATTGCACAGTTCAGCCAAATTCTGTTGAGAAATATTTTTTTCTTCTCTCAGTTTACGGATACGATCACCCAAAATCTTTGATAATTCAAGCGAAGTCATTCATTGGCAGATTTGCAACGAATATTTTATTTTATTTCAATTAACTGGTTATCATATATGATCACTTTTTATTACATTTGGTTTTGAAATCACTTTTGAATTTCAAATTGAACTAACCGAGCTTAAACAACCGGGAGTTATGTCCGATAAGATAGAATATAAGACAAAACATATTAAGATCCGCCAATAATTCCCAGACTATGATACCCGAAGCATCAATTCAACCAATAATAGGAGCGTTAGGATATACTTGTGGAATATGTAAAAAAATATTTTACGCAGATCCTAATAAGGATGCGATGGTAATTTGTCCTTATTGTAAAGGGAATAATAGTCTGCCTAATGTAAAGGAAGCCTCAATTATGCCTCACAATGACTCAGGGAGAATTGGTCTAAATAAGAAACCTTCATCAAGTCTTTCCTCCATAGGGAAGGGACTTTTATTTGGGATAATTATACTTGGAATCATAATTGCTATTGTTGTTTTCAATCAAAGTTCAACACATATTGAAGATTTCAAAAATGACCTTCATAGTTCCACTGATCAAACAGAGGAGAAAATTAAAAATCAGGTTGTCGATTCCTTCATTTCTAACCCCTATGATAATATCCAAATTTTGAATGAAATAAGCAGAGAAGTTGATGAAAACGAAAACCTCAAATTATTGAATTTGAGTGGAGACACTAAAACTAAGATTAAAAAGATCTTGAGTGATCCAAATCCTGATCCGGAAAATAAAAATGGAACAGGATGTGGAACGGTAATCAAGAGATGTAAATATTGCTCACGTGAGTTTGATGCTCCAGCAGAATTTAAAACAATTCAGGTAACGGTAAGATTTTTTATGAGCCCTATTGTACGAATTGTGCTTGCTTATGATCACGCGGTGAATTACAACCAGATTGTCACACAATTATGTACTGATTTCGGAAACGGTACAAAATACTGTTGTGACAATTGGACTGGAGTAGAATTTTGTTCATTAAGATGCAAAGATGAATATAGTATGCGTCACCAATAAGTGAAAACTATTCCCATAATGAAAATCAAACCTTTGATTCTGGTCTTATTTATCACATTACTTCTTGGTTCATTCGCTTATGCCGATTCCCCACTAACATCAACGAATTTTTCAAGAGCCTACTTGAATGAACCCATTATTGTCAAGGCTTCAAAATCAAAAGGGAAATTATCCAAGGAGTTGATGATTTATCTGACGGATGAATCCAAACCGATTGATGTAAAAATGGCACTTATCAATAGGTTGGGATGGGGTAATATAGGGAAAAATGACACTCTATTTCTGAACTATTTAATTCGAAATAAGAAATACAAAAACAATATGGACTTTTTTGAAAATGGAAAGGGTGCTGAACTTTTGTGTTTTTCATATATGAATGCAATGGATAATTACTACGACGTTACTGATGCTATCCGCTATTCGGGGTATGCCTTGTCGAAGAATCCCAAAAGCTACACATACCAAATTATTTCAGCTCTGATCTATGCCCAAAAGGTGATTTATAGTGAAAGGTGTCAGGTTTTCAAGTTAACGGATGAGGTGAGAAAGAATAACTCACTGATCAGGGATATGAAGACGGAAGCGATTTCGATAATATTTGAATATATGGATCTGTACAAACATAATTGTTCTTCCTAACATATAGATTATGATTGTCTTACTAAATAATATGAAAATCATCATTTGAATCAATTTTCATTCATTAATTTAAACTGTAATTACTATGCACACAATTTGTGTTCTTTCTGGTGCCCACGTTATTCTAATTTTGGCTATTATCATTGTTATTGCTATTGTTGTTGCAATTGTTTGGATCTTTAAAAATATTTCCGTTTCCCGGAGGAGTAACGATCAGCCATTAAATTCAACATTTGCCCAGGTGATTAATGAACAAGAGCCTCCACAACCGATTTTGCACATTCCAGACACTTGTCCCTATTGCAAAAGACCTAATACGAGAAGGACGAGACTCTGTGAATGGTGTGGTGAGCAGATTTGCTAAAAATACCATAGTTCTATGGAGACAATCTTAATTGTGGTAGGAGTAATATTTCTTATTGGATTACTCTACCGAAACAAAGGAGACTCTATTCTTGATACCCTTGGTTCAGGAGCTAAGGGATGTTTATGGATCGTAATAATCATCATTATCATAATAGTAGTTCTGGCGACTCAGAAATGATAATGGAACAGGGATATGTTCAACTGTAGTTGTCATTCAAGATTGAATATTGGGATGATACATATCAATCTCAAATCCAGAAGCAAACGCCACTTTCCTGCTATTCTAATTTGGCAAACTAGCTAATTTTTATTATCTTAGCCTATGGCCTAAAAGATAAAATATGAAGCAGTTAAACCAAAATTCAACCAATGTCCTCAATAGGATGGTCGGGATGATGAACGGGTGGTGTATCAAAATCGATAATTCAGAGGGGGGATTTTTGCCAGTCTTCATCAGTATAAATTATGAAGATGACAAATCCAAGGTCTTTGTCATGGGACATTATAGTAGCGTAGACGGCGATATATTGGCAGAACCTGAAATGCATTTCCTCTTTGATGTATGTACTGGGTCATACTTCTCTGTCTACTATCGGCAGGATTGTTTAGATGTCGAACAAAATTCTGCAAGAATCGACGAAGGTGGAATTATTAGTGTGAATAGATTATTGCAGGCGGAAAATACAGAGTTTGCCAATCAATGGTTAAAAAATATCAAACTTCAACAGAATCTTTAAAATTCTTACCCTAATAACATATTCCGATGGAATCATCAAAGTTCATCAACAACTATGATTATTACCTCTCCGAGATTAGTTCTGTAGTAAAGCCAGAATTACTGCCGATTTTAGTGGAGCTTAAAGAAATTGATCCCAAAGATCTGGTTCTGCCTGAAGCATATTTTGAATCCGAACATAATGCCCGGGGTTTCGTTTGGTCGATTTTTATCGGGAAAGCTCTTTATAACTCAAATTTCCATCAGGCTTGATTTCAGTCTGTGCACGAAATCATTGCATCCGCTCCCAGAAAACAACAGGAGTCCTTCCCGGATCTTCAGGAAAGAATGACTCCTTCTATTGGAAAACCTCACCTCAATTCGCTGCTGAGAAATCTATCTGGTTTCAGCACACTTTTAATCCATTTTCAAATTGAAGATCATAATCGATGGGTGGCTTTTAACCATAAAGAAGACAAGGGCTGTATACCTTGATAATTTTACCCTTTACATTTGTCCAATAAATTTTGGTTATAATTTTAAGCTGTCATAGACATCCATAATCTCTTTTTCGCGGATACCAAGATACCTACGGGTCGTCATTGGTGAAGAGTGGGAGAAGCATTCCATGAGAAGAATTACTGCTTCGTTGGAATAATTATTAAGGCGGAGCACACGATTCCCAAGAGTTTTTCTGAACAAGTGGCTGGATGCGTTACCCTCCAGGACAATATTGTACTTTTTAAGTATTTCCTTCAGCTTAACGTTCACGTAGGATTTGTCAATTGGTTTTTTCTTGTACTTATTAAGGAAGATAAACTGGTCGGAATCAGTTACCCCGATTTTTCCTTTTACCCGTTCGACAATCTTTCTCAGGTCCTGATTGATCTTGATCCGCCGGATCTTCTTCGTCTTCTGCTCTTCAATTGTTATGATTTCTGTGTTCTCGAAATGGCTGAACCTTAGTTTCAACAAATCACTAATCCGTAAACCTGTGAAGACACCAATGGTAATCAGCAGACAAAATTTGTATTCTTTATCACGTTCAAGTTTTCCGATAAGGGACTTGAATACGTCCCAATCCATACTTGTTGTGGTTGTCTTTTGTCCTGGTAAGCTCATAGTTTTAAGTATTTGATTTGAGCAAACTTACTGCGAGAAACTTACACTTGCCGCATTTCCAGTGCTAAGTATATGCTAATTATCAGCATCTTATGGATGTTTAGCGTAAAGCGTTGCAGGTCAAGTAGGTTCAAAAACCGGGAACTTATACTTTTGATATAAGTGTAAGTTGATTTTTCACCGTGGCATTAAGCAAAAAATATCTGTGAATGCAGGAAGCTCAGTTTTCACTTATTTGGGAAATATTGAAATTGGCTAGTAAGCCTGGATGACTCTTTGGTTCTTGTTCATCATAAAGTAAAAAACCATTTTCGTCTACGCAAATGTCAAAGAAATTCCTGACTCCCTTTCTAAAGTAGGGTTCGAAGAATTCTTTTTGACTAAGCTCAAAAGAAACACCTTCAATTTGGGCTCTACCTTTTAAGTACTTAATTAATAAATCAGTTTTCATATTAATACATTTTAAATTTTTTATTTATTAAAATATATCGAAAAAAAATCAAAAAACAAAATATTTTCGAAAATAAATCGAGTTATTATGCTCTAAAGCAGCAACATAGTAGTGGCATTGCCTCTCATATGAATGGTCCCCGGGGCGAAATTGAGCAAATGTTATCTGGGAGCACTTTCCGCCCGGGGCACTGCCGCAAAATGTAATCTGGGAATTAAAGTACATTTTTCAACGCGCGCAAAAAGCCAGGCGCGCAGATACAAATGTAATCTGGGAAGATTTTACTCAGATAGATAAGATGATGTGTTCTTCCATGATCTTTTTTAGACAACTGTCTGTAAGTTTTGAACATCTATGAATCTGGTTAGAACCAATTTGATTAAATGGTGAAATGTTAAAGATTTCTGCCGAAAACCAAAGATATGGTTACACTTCACGAAGGGGTTAATGCCTGGTAGTTATTATTTCTTAAAGAACCACTTTCGAATTTTTGGAAAGGCCATACAAAACAGGGTTTAACAAATATGATACCCTGTTTACTGGTTCACTCAAACATCTAGATGAAATACGACAGCACAATTGGGTGTTCCTGTCAAATTCCCCGACAAAACCACACTAAAAAAGCGGGGATTGCCAACTAATCTCTTTTACTCTTTTTGAAGATCCGTCTTATCTTACCTAGTCGTAAAACCAACCATCTTTTGAGCGGGCTTTGAAATGGATCATTGATCTGAGTTTGGAATGGTGTCTTTTTTACCTTCAAAAGATGAAGCTCCCAGTCAATAATGCTGGTATTGGTTGTTTTCATAAGAAATACCCTTTCAAAGTATTGATTCAGGCTAAGTTAAGC
>Ga0118677_10007192_pt1 | contig 18482 bp, 14 predicted proteins | sample AliMusrvi5mmetaG_FD_86154 | JGI IMG/M metagenome (GOLD analysis project Ga0118677, IMG submission 86154) | reverse complement strand
GAGTGCTGGTGGGAAGATCCGTGGAGGAGAGCCATCTTGAAGCCGTACTGGGGAAAACCCGCCGTACGGAATTTTAGAGGGGGGAGAGGAAACACGGCCATGGTGTGCCACAAACGCTCGTTACCCGAAAGAGTGACGGAATATGCGTGGTCGCCTAAATCTGGTGCGCCTCTCTTCTACTCGGTAGGCGGAAGGGAAAAGAGTAAAGAGTAAAGCGTTAAGGGTGAAAAGAATAAGGATCAAGTACGGGTGTTGGATGTATCATAAAACTCCGAAAACCAACCGTGCTTGATCCTTATCCATTTTTCACTCTTTACCCTTCACTCTTCACTCTTTTTTCACTCTTTCTTGTTCGCCAGATTCCATACTTTTGACGGCAGCGCCCACAGGTCGATGAAGCCTTTTGCCAGGCTCTGGTCGAATGTATCGCCGGTGTCGTAAGTGGCCAGGTCGAAGCGGTAGAGCGAGTGTGGTGAACGGCGGCCGGCGGTGAGGCAGGCGCCTTTATGCAGCTTCATGCGCACCTCGCCGGTGATAGCTTGCTGGGTTTGCTCGATGAAGGCGTCCAACGCGAAGCGCAGTGGGGAGAACCACAGGCCGTTGTAGATTAATTCAGTATATTTTTGCTCGATGCCCGCTTTGAAGTGCATTACATTGCGCTCCAAACACAGCGACTCTAATTCGCGGTGGGCCGTAATGAGCGTGACAGCAGCCGGGCACTCATATGTCTCGCGCGATTTAATGCCCACCAGCCGGTTTTCGATCATATCGATGCGTCCCACGCCATGTTCGCCGGCGAAGGCGTTCAAATGCACGATGATGTCTTTCAAACTCATGCGCGTCCCATCAAGGCTGACGGGTACGCCGTGCTCGAAGCCGATCACCACATACCCCGGATCCGCGGGGGCTTCGTCCGGCGATTTTGTCCAGATCCACACATCCGCCGGCGGCTCCGTCCAGGGGTCTTCCAGGATTCCTGCCTCGCAGCTCTTCCCCCAGAGGTTCACGTCCAGCGAATAGGGGCTGCCTTTCGTCACCGGGATGGGGATATCATGCTGTTCCGCATACGCGATTTCTTCATCGCGCGTCATGCCCCATTCGCGTACCGGCGCGTAAATGCGCATCTGCGGAAACAAGCACTGCCAGGTGACTTCGAAGCGTACCTGATCGTTTCCTTTGCCGGTCGCACCATGCGCCAAAACGGTCGCGCCTTCCCGTTCGGCAATCTCGCCGACAAGTTGGGCGATGAGCGGGCGCGCCAGCGCGGTAGAAACGGGGTAGCGTCCTTCATACATGGCATTTGCTTTGATGGCGCGCGCAATATATTCATTGGCGAAGCGCTCTTTCGCATCTACTACGTAGGAGTTCACGGCGCCGATGCGCAACGCCTTATCACGAATCGCGGTGTAATCGCGCTCCTCGCCGACATCAATCGCGACCGCTACCACATCCAATCCCTTCTCCTGTTTCAGCCACTGCACGGCCACCGAAGTATCGACGCCGCCTGAATATGCCAGTACCACCTTTTCTGCCATGGGTCTACTCCTTTCCAACTCCTGCTCCTATCTCCTGCTCCTGTTCCTACTCCTGCTCTACACATTTAAGCTTGCAGTAGGAGCAATAGTCAGTGATAGACATCCTGAGATAAAACATCTCATGCGAAGACAGACGATGCATCCACCGTTGCCTTTTCTTTTCTGTTTTCGAGCGTAATAATACCGTCAATTCGCTTCAAAGTCCAGTGGCGCAGGATGAATAATCGACACGATTAAACCACGAAAAGCACGAAAGACACGAAAAAGCGGGCGTCATGTTATTCATGTGGTTGCGAGGGTGGCGGCAGGGGCGCCGGTGACAACGGTGGTGGTTGCGGCGGCGGCAACTGTGTTTGTGGCGCCGGTGGCTGCTGTGATGGTTGCGGCGGCATGGGTGGCATCGGACCCATTGGTCCCATCGGGTGCTTGGGATTCAGCGGACGCATCGGACGACCTGGCATGGATGCATAGGAATAGTCGCCGAATTGCACGAAACCCTGGCGAATGGGCGGCATGGGATGTGTCTCCGGAGACGGTTTTGGCAGCGCCGGTGTGGCTGGCTTTGGCGCGGATGCAGCCGGCACGGGTTCGGCTGCCCATTGGCCGGTTGTTTTGCCTTCTGTTCCGTTTTTCGTGCCGGTATAGCTGCCGGTACCCATGAAAAATGCGGTGCCGGCGCCATGTGCATTCACCTTGATGTCTTTTCCGTGTTGCAAATGCACGTTATATCGATGCTCTTCGCTTAGCTGCGCCTCACCGTTGAACCCCTGGTATTCGACGCTGCCCGTCGCTCTGCCGGAGGACGACTTCCCCGGCGGCATGCCGTAACTATGCTCTATTTTATTCCCAGGAGTGCCTTTGAACGTCACTTTGGCATCGTTACTGATTGTCAAATCGCCATTCCCGGCAATGGTCACCGCTCCCTTCTGCATCATCACATTGACCATGCCGTTACCGCTGGCAACAAGTGTGCCCAATGATTTGATCTGCACCTCAGGTATCCGTTGTGGAGGAAGGTTGCCTTTCATAGGACCGAGTGTATAGTCACCAAAATACACCATTGTCGGGTGAAATGATTCAGCAGGCGGCATGGCATTCGAGTCTTTGCCCGGCTTTTGCTGCTTCTTCTTCGGGGTGAACATGGCCCCCCACTGGCCGGTTGTTTTATCTGCGGCGCCGTTTTTCGTGCAGGCGTAGCTGCCGGTACCCATGAGAAAGGCGCTGCCGGCACCGTGTGCATTCACGACAATGCCGTTACCGTGCAGTGCCACGTCATATCTATGCGCTCCGCTCACACGCGCCTCACCATTGAATCCCTTGTAGATGACGCTGTGCGACATCTCGCTATTGCGCGGAGTTTTTCCCTTTGGCAAGTTAGAAATTGAGTTGGCTTTTATACCGGGAGTGCCTTTGAAAGCCACTTTTGCCTCACGGTCGACAGTAAGGTCGCCTTTTCCGGTTAGCGTCACGGCGCCTTTCATCATCGTTACACTGACAATTCCAGTCCCTTTGGCGTTGAACGTGCCCAATGATCTTATCTGCGCCTCCGGCATCCCCATCGCATGGGGCGGAGGAGAACCTGGCGGTGGAGGGGGGGATTCGTTAAAGCGGATCGCAGGCGGTGCCTGTCCCGAGGGTGTCGGAATGGACGCGGCAAAGACCGGCGTCATGCACAGCAGAATCGGCAGCAACACAAAGCTGACTATGGAGCGTGGAGATGATAGCATCATGATTGCTCCTCCTTGCCGTTATTATAGCATATGCAGTTTGGAATGCGGAGAGCTGTGTATGAATTGGAAATTGGGATTCAGGATTTAGGATTTAGGATTCAGGATCTGTAGTCTCGATGTTTCTTTTACACGGCAGTGGGTTATAACCTGAATGGCGAGATGAGAATCGCCAGGAGAATGTAATGCCAATCTATGAATTTCGATGTAAAAATTGCCGTAAGGTATTTGAGGAACTGGTGCATGGAGGCAAAGAGACGCAGGTTGCCTGTCCGGACTGCGGTGGTAGTCAGCATGAGAAGTTGATGTCTACCTTTTCAGGCCGCATGGCAAAAAAGATCCCGAATCCGGATTGCCGGGAAACCGGGTGTGCCGGCAGTGCCTGTCGTTTTAGCGAGCAGTGCCATGTTGATTGACGGAACTCTCGTGTGGACGTCTGTCAAAAATGCAAAATTGCATAAAATACAGGGACAGCAAACCTCGCGCCGCGCGGGGGTGACCTGGATGTAACTTTAGCGGGTTTGGGTATAATAACGCTGCATAGCCATAATGGAGATGTGCCTGATCACTGAAACCGCTATTGGCCACGCTGTCCGGCCTGTTTCGCCGATAGAAGGATGCTCTCGTTTGCGGTTTCTCTCACGACGAGTTGACGTGCTCAGAGGGAACAATAGCCATGCGCTACTGACCTTCCTCATCCGGAAAGCCAGCGTTTATTGGCGTCTATACCACCAAAACCTTCTAAACTTGAAGTTACTGACAAGGTTATGTATTCTAAGTTTGCTTTCCCTGTATTTCTTCCGTTAGCTATGTTGTCAATTCGCCGCTCGTATCAAGGTTCCTGCCGGCGGGACGCTCCCTGCAATTTGAAATCCCCAATCTAAAATAATAGTAAATCTAGTAAAAATATGCCTGACTATGGCTTCAGGTGCTATTTACTTATCATGCATTCAAGGTATATGATTGCCAGCGTAGGGATGCTTAACATGGGCAATACCTATAGCTCTATAGTTGATGCATTGCAATCAACGAGACTATGATAAAAGGTCGAGTCCGGCATCGGTCTTGTCGAGTCCCTTATCAGGCAAATTCGACACGTCCTGTGTCGAATTTGCCTGATAAGGGACTAATAAGGGGTGACCCGATGTCGATTCAATTCACAGCGGACGAGATGCTGCGCGTCGCGGAGCAGATTGAGCGGAATGGTGTCGCGTTTTACACGCTCGCTGCGCAACTGGTGACGGACGCAGAGATGAATGCGCTGTTGCTTCGGCTTGCCCATTGGGAAGAGAGCCATGTCGTCCTCTTTTCCGAGATGCGCCGGTTGTTGCGTGAGGAAGAGCGCGAGGCAGTCAGTTACGATCCTGACGACCAGGTGTTGCTTTACCTGCGCGCCTTCGCCGATGGTGTGGTTTTCACCGCGGATGACCACCCCGAGTCTCTCTTTCCCCCCGACGTGACTGCCGGCGTTATCTTGCATACCGCGCTGAAGCGCGAACAGGATTCCATCCTCTTTTACAGCGGCATGCGCGGTTATGTACCGGCCCGCCTGGGCGCGGAGAAAGTGGAAGGCATTATCCGTGAGGAGTACGGCCATGTGGTCATGCTCCAGAAGTATATTGCTGCGATGTAAGAGTTCAAAGTTCGACGCGAAAAGCGGGGACAGGTATCACATTTTCAATGAAACTGTCTCATGTTCTATAAGGGAAATGTGGAAAATGTGTACCAGCCTGTCCGCCGTAGCTTTAGCGAAGGTGGGTCCCCGTTTTTCGCTCACCATCAACAATTATCCTAATCTGTGTAATCTGCGTAATCTGTGGTTCCTAAAAATCTAATATTTTCTCCTTTTTTCTAAGCTCGACAATCCCATGATTCAGGAATGGTGTCCGAGGAGTCGTGTATGAGTACGAAATATCTGAATGATGCCGCGCTAGCGGCCTGGGTGGATAACGTAATCGCCGCCGGGCGCGTCTATGGCGTGCAGGCGAAGGGTGACCGATTCGCTTACGAACCGCTGACACGTGCCGCCGACTTGCGTCTCGACTTCGACGTCACCATCCTGCCGCCGAAGAAGCTCTTCCAGCCATTGGTTGAAACGATCGTCAAGTTCCACACGCAGGGGCACTATGAAACGGTGGTGGACGAAGAGCCGTTCGTCGTCTTCGGCATACACCCGTACGATATCGTGGCTATCGGGCAGATGGATGCCATCTTCTCCAAAGACTACGCGGACGTCCATTATCTCACCCGGCGCAACCGCGCCACGCTGGTGGCCTGTGATATTCAGAACGCCTCACCCAGCATGTTTGCCGCCTGCATGGGCACGGCCATCGTGAAGGAAGGTTTTGACATCCTGCTCACCCGTATCGGCGATGGCTATGTGGTGGATGTGCGCACGGAGAAAGGCGAGGCGCTGCTGGCGCAAGCCGGCGCTGCCGAAGATGCCGACACGCTGTTGTTGGCGCGCCGCGAGCAATTTTGGGACGACGCCACCCGCTTCCTGAACAAATACCTGCTGAAATGCCATCCCACCGAGTTGCCCAATCTGCTGGAAAAGTATTACGAGCATCGCATCTGGGAAAAAAACGCGGCGCTGTGTTACTCGTGCGGCTCATGCAACATGGTGTGTCCCACCTGTTACTGCTTTGACGTGCAGGATCAGGTCGACTGGACGTTAGAGGAAGGCGAGCGAGTGCGCCGATGGGACGCCTGCCTGTTGCGCGATTTCGCCCAGGTGGCGGGCGGGCATAATTTCCGCCGCCGGCGTGAGGAACGCTACCGGCACCGCTTTTATCGCAAAGGCCAGTACATGTGGAAACGCATGCACCAGATTGCCTGTGTGGGATGCGGCCGCTGTACGACGGCCTGTACCGCGAAAATTGCGAATCCGGTCGAACTGTATAACGCGTTGCTGGAGGGTTAACCGCATGCATGATCATCCCACCCACGATATCTATCTGCCGAAATCAGCGACCATTGTACGCTCGGAACCGATGACGGCTTTCGACCGCTACTTCGAAGTGCAGCTCCAGGATAAGTCCCCGCTCGGGCACATGCCGGGACAGTTCGTCGGCGTGTCCGTACCGGGCATCGGGGAAGCGCCCATCTCCATTTCCTCCTCGCCGGATACCGGCGGCACCTTCGAAATGGTGGTGCGCAAAGTGGGACGCCTCACCGAGGCGCTGCATGCGCTGCCCGTTGGCGCCGCTATCGGCATTCGCGGCCCATTGGGTACGGCTTTCCCCGTCGAGAGCGAACTCAAAGGCAAAGACTTGCTGATCATCTGCGGCGGACTCGGTCTGGTGCCCGTGCGTTCCGCCATTCAGTATGTGCTCAACCGGCGGCAGGAATACGGCGACATCACCATCATCTACGGCTCGCGCGCGCCCGCCGACCGATTATTCCTTGACGAAATCGAGAGCTGGCGAGCAACGGAAGGCGTCAACTACCTCGAAACGGTGGACCGCGGCGATGAGACGTGGAAAGGGCACGTGGGCGTAATCACCACCCTGCTGCCCCAGGTGCCGGTCAGTTCCGGCGCGACCCGCATCATCATCTGCGGCCCGCCCATCATGTATAAGTTCGTTATCACCGGGCTGACCGCGCGCGGGATACCGCTGGAGCACATTTTCGTCTCATTGGAACGGCGCATGAAATGCGGCGTCGGCAAGTGCGGTCACTGCCAGATCAACGGTCTCTACGCCTGCATCGATGGGCCGGTCTTCAACTATGCCGTATTAGCGGATGTTCAGGAGGCAATATGAGCAAGCCACGTGTTGCAATTTTTGATTTTGCCTGTTGCGAAGGGTGTCAATTGCAGATTGTGAACATGGAGGAAGAGCTGCTGACCCTGCTGGAGCACATCCAGCCCGTAGAGTGGCGCGAAGCGATGTCGGAGCAGAGCGAAGAGTATGACATCGCCATCATCGAAGGTTCCATCTGCCGGGAGAGCGACGCGGAACGGTTGAAGACGATCCGCCAGCAGGCGAAGATCCTCATCGCGCTGGGCGCCTGCGCCACCCTGGGTGGGGTGAATAAACTGGTGAACACCTTTGACAACCTGGAAGAGGTGAAGCGCTGCGTGTATGGCGACTCCGCCCGCCTGCCGCACCTGATCACCCACGCGGTGAAAGCCGTCGGCGAAGTGGTGCCGGTGGATTACGCCGTGCATGGGTGCCCGATCAACGGAGCGGAACTGGCTTATATCATCCGCTGTCTGCTGCAGGGCACCACGCCGGTCATCCCTAACTTCCCCGTGTGCGTGGAATGTAAAATGCGCGAGAATATCTGCCGTTTCGAGTATAACGAGGTGTGCCTGGGACCCATCGTGCGCGCGGGCTGCGATGCGCCATGCCCGTCGGCCGGCATGTGGTGCTTCGGGTGCCGCGGCATGGTGGATGAACCCAATATTAACGGCGCGCGCGATGTGATGGCGCGCTACCGTAAAACGGTGGAAGATTTGCAAAGTCGTCTCGTTCTCTTCAATAGCGAACAGGAGCAGCCCCATGCCTAAACTGGTTGAAATCAACGTGCATCATATCACGCGTGTCGAAGGGCACGGCAATATCGCCATCCGCGCGACTGACGGGAAAATCGATAAGGTGGAGTGGCAGGTTCCGGAAGCGCCGCGCTTCTTCGAAGCCATGGTGCGTGGGCGTCGCTGGGAGGATATTCAGACCATCGTGTCGCGCATCTGCGGCATCTGCTCGGTGGCCCATTCGCTGGCGGCCATCAAAGCCATCGAGGATGCGATGGACATCGTGGTGTCGCCGCAGACGGAGAAGCTGCGCATGCTGACGCTCTATGGCGAATTCATCGAAAGCCACGTGTTGCATATCGGCTATCTGGTGGCGCCGGACTTGCTGGGCGTGCAGTCGGTAGTGCCGCTGGTGGCATCGCACCCCGACCTGGTGAAGCTGGTTGTCCGCCTGCATCGGCTGGGCAATACCATGATGGAGGTGCTGGGCGGACGCCGCACCCACCCGCTCACCCTGTGTCCGGGAGGATTCAAACGCCTGCCGGGTCAAGGCGAGTTGCGCGCGCTGCAGGAGCAGCTCACCGCCGCGTTGCCCGACCTGCAGGTGCTGGCGGATGCCGTCTACAGTGTGAAAGAGAAATTGCCCGCCTTCGAGCGCGACACGGAATACGTCGCCCTCGTCGACCGCGGCACCTATACGTTCTATAACGGCAATATCGGCAGCTCGGACACCACCAACACCGTGGCAGTGCAGAAATTCAAACAGGTCGCGAATGAATATATCGTACCGCAATCCACCGCAAAATGGGCGAAGTGGCACCGAGCATCCTATATGGTCGGCGCTCTTGCGCGTTTCCACTTGAACGCCGAGCATCTCTACCCAACCGCGGCAGAGCTGGCACGCTACTTCGGCGTAACCCGCGGGTGCTGTAATCCGTATATGAACACCGTGGTACAACTGGTGGAGACGGTACATTCCGTCGAGCATAGCCTGGAGCTGGTTGCGAGCCTGCTCGCCGAGGGGATTACGCCGGAGACCCCGCGCGTCACCGCGAAGGCCGGGTGGGGCGCCGGCGCCGTGGAAGCCCCGCGCGGCATCCTCTTCCACAGCTATGCCTTCGATGACAACGGCGTCTGCACCGGCGCCAACCTGACCATCCCTACCAATCAAAACCATGCGAATATGCAAAAAGACCTGGAAGCGCTGGTGCCCACCATCATCACCAGACCGGAAGCGGAAGTGCGCCAACTGGTGGAGATGCTCATCCGCGCCTACGATCCCTGCATCTCCTGCTCGACACATTATTTGAATATAGAGTTTGTGTAAAAATAATGGGAAGTATGGGAAGTATGGGAAGTATGGGAGTTATAGGAAGAATGGGAGTTATGGGAAATATACTTCCCATAACTCCCATACTTCCCATGCATGAATCCGCAATCCGCAATCCGCAATCCGCAATCCCAAGGGAACCCCCGATACTTATCATCGGCCTTGGCAACCCATTGTTGAGCGACGAAGGCATTGGCGTAGCGCTCGTGAATGCGCTGGCTGCGAGCTATGCGGACAATCCCGCGGTGGAATGCCTGGACATGGGCACCGGGGGCATGGCGGTGCTGCATGTGCTGCCAGGACGGCACAAAGCGCTTTTCCTCGACTGCACGCTGATGGGCGAAGCGCCCGGCACACTGCGCCGCTTCACTCCCGCTGAGGTGCGCGCCCGCCAATCCACCTCGCGCTGCTCCCTGCATGAAGGCAACCTGCTGGAACTGCTGGCACTCGCCGGCGAACTGCAAACCCTCCCCGCGGAAATCGTCATCTTCGGCATCGAACCACTCACGCTGGAATCGGGCCTTTCGCTTTCACAGCCCCTGCAACAGCGATTTGAGGACTATATGAGCGCGATACGGGGTGAAGTTAAGGAAAGGGAATGATAAAGTGTGAGCAACGTTGGCAGGGATGAGGGGATATGAGGATGGCTACCCTTCGTAGACAGACTTCGTATGTGATTAGCAATGTTGACTGGTAATTTCATCGCTTGACGTTCTTTCATAATTATTCGATAATTCTATATATTAGTAACAACTCTGCCTATGCATGTAAGTACGGAGGTATTGGGTGGAATATCATGACTTAGACGGTGCATTCATTAATTGCTTTCCTTCCGATAAGCAGAAAGAGGTGTATCAGCAATTTGGTATCGGTGACCATCCTCAGATGAGCCAATTTATATCAGCCATCATGGGCTCTCATAAGACATTTAATACAGTATTGGACTATGGGGCAGGTTGCGGTTCATTGATTAAAGGTTTCCTTAATCATATCAATTCGGTTAAAAAAGACAATGTCAGTAGCTACATATGTGTCAATCATGAGTTAGAGTGCCTACCGGAAACAATGCAGCCTATCAACGAATACCTAGAACAGCAATTAAATGCTGTTCGGAATGAGTCTCCCTACTATGGCATCAACTTCCAGTGCTTGACAGACGGGCAGCTCGTTAGCGCAATGTATGCTGGCTCTCCTCTCTTTCAGGCCGATTTAGCTTTCTGTTTAAATGTTCTACATCATATCCCACTCTATGATCTCCCCTCCAAATTAGCCAGTCTTTTATTTCACTTAGCACCAGGTGGCATGCTATTGGTCGGCGATACATGCATGCCGATGTTTGCTGAGACAGATCGCTTCTGGTGGAACATTGACTCCGATCTTCCGTCGGTACTGCTTGAACCATGGCTAGAAGTAAACTGCACACAGTTTAAAGGTCGCAGTAGCGAGATGCTTTTCGCATGTGTCACGCGGAACCTGGAGCAAGAGATCGGTGATTTCCAGTCTTTTACGGATCGTCTTAACCAACGTTGTTGGGAACTTTACGAGCGCAAGGCAGTTGAACTTTATCTGAAGATGCGGGTGCGAAATAATCAGTTGATCCAAGCCAAAAAACAGCACCGAGAACCATCTGCAGAAGAGCTGAAATGCATCTACTTCACACAAATCTCCTGGCGTGACACGTTACGCCAGATGCATAAAGCCTCAACACTTCAACCAAAGGTTCGTCCTACATTGACTCCAGGCGATTGTGCCATTATGCTTACCTTTCGTCGCGCAATTAATGGCCAAGAGATGGCGGTACTTGACGCGGCTACCAATGTTGCTGGAGCATCTAGTAAAGCACTCATCTCTCTTGGGCAGTATGACGTGGTGACACTAGAGGAATTTTCCGATCTGAAAGACTTCCATGCAGCAGCCTTGACCACACATCCGATTCCCAATGTTTTTAATACCAATTCGCATGCATGTTTTACTTGGAAGCCATATCGCGACCAATATGAGTCTAACATACCTATCTCCCTTCCCTTGGCGGAATTAGATGGCCAACTCCTCGGCATCTGCTTTCTGAAAATCCATCCCGCCCATTTACATGCCTTCGGAGTGCACGCGGAAACGAGTTTAGTGCTCCATATTATCTCGCAGATGAATACGTATTTCACTACTGAACAGCAACAGAGTTTCAAGCTGTCATTCCTTGGGAGTTTCGGCTGGTGTGAATTGGTTTTGCTTATTTCCGCTCAAGATATCGAGACAATCGCAAAAGTAGCGGCCATTGTACGCGATATCGAATGTCCATTGGATCCAGAGAGACATGCGGGTTTACTCACTAGTTTTACGGTACTCGCTGTTGAGAAAAAGCATCTCCACGCGACCGGCCGAACATTAGGTGGTATTGATTTGTCGATCAGCTTTACCGCACACGGGGGTTTGAAGTCGCAGTTGCGCGATCAATTAGCGCAGGAATACGGTCACCCTCCCTTTACTGTGATTGGAAAGGTCGATTTTATTGGCATTCGGAAACCGCAAGAGGCTGATGTTATTGATGAACTGCTAAAACTACGCCAAAAGCCAGGTGTGTTGTTCACAACCACTCAACCTTTAGTCGATATCATGTTAAAGACACAATCATCTGCTCTTCCGCCATTACAGGATGCGACTTGGGACATTGAACGCGCCATAGACTTTTATGAACGAATCGCAATATTACTCGTCAAAGTGAGTGAAAGTCACGAGGATGCCCTGAGTAAGATAATTCCTCCCGCGATGATGTTAAAACAAGCCTTGTGTGAGTATATCACTTGTGCCAGTGATCCACTGGTACGCGACACTGTCCTCGATTTAGCGGCAAATTTATTTAAGGTATGTGAAGAAGCGTTGTACTTGCTACCGAATCCATCCTCCGACATGACGAATCAGGATATCATCTACACAGCTGCGCAATCTGTGTTAACGGCGCTAAAACAGCGGTATGCCGGAACCTATGATACCATCTATAATTCAAATGATATTAATACCTCGGGAATGTCGGTGGGTGTGCATCGTCTACTCGGAGCCACTTCATCGGTCATTGCGTCAACACTTCAACGGTATCTGCCTAGTATTCCCTGGAGTGGTTATGTAGTCTATGGCCTGAATTTACAACCATTCCGAGATCACTACGGCAAGTTCAACTTCCCTGGAGAACGCGCGTTTGATCTGCTAAGTGTGGACAATCTATGGTATCTTCACGAAATTGGCCACGAATTTGCCAGTCACATTAAAGATGATGTGATGCTTCCCTGGTTGCAGCCGGAGACTGAAAACACCGAAGAAGCCTATGACATGCTCCGCGAAATAATTGCAGATCTCTTCTGCTTCCAGATCGGCTTCCAGGAGGATTCGCCGCTATATCTGAAGACGATTCGAAAATATTTTAACCGATTGATTACTGTGCAGTCAGATAACGTATCTTCTCTACGGATGCGTTATCTATTACGCCTTATGGCAGTCCAATATTACAAGACTTATAATCCTACAACATTCAAAGCGCGACGCGAGTATGTTTCTTGGGACGTTAGTCAATTGTTATCGACACTTATCGAGCGCGGTTATGATCTCCAACATCCTAGTGATCCATCCCAAGCGATTGATCTGCTATTTCCGGGACAAGGTGAGCAGGATAAGCAAGTTGCCGATTGGTTGGAGGAATATATTTTAACCCCATTCGAGACGGTTAATCACTTCACCAAGGAGGAAATGCTACAGTTTACAAAACGCTATAGCTTATTGAAAAATACGTGGCAACACCTCAATGAGCAGATTAAACATGCACTACCCTCTGAGGAGTATAGCCGTATATTGAGTGAGGTAGACTTATCGCCAACTGATACAGAGATGCGCATTGCACAGTGGTTGATTGACCATCTCACACGCCTATCAATGCAGCCCAATAAGGAGGATAATCAGGCCATCCAGCATTTTCGAGATATGCAAGATGCGCTAGCCTGGAAGCGAGAAGACAAGTTACTACATCTCGGAGATCTCGTCATTCGCGTGTGGAAACAGCACATCTTCACCACGCTCCAGCAACACGCCCTAATGGGTTTTCCTATTGAGTTGATGGATGTGCAAGCGGTTGCTAAGCATATACAGGAGGGGAATATCGTCACCGTGCCGTTGCTTAGTTGGGAACGTGTAGTACTTGCGCTTAATCAGGAGGCAGAGGAAACTACCATTGCGCAGCATCTCGCTATGATCATGAGTCTTTGGCATACCTGGACCCGATGGCAGCACCCCATGCTATGGGAAGATCTGCGATGCGCTAATTCTGCGGTCATAGCGGATCCCACACTCGTAATTGCGGACAGCACCAATACCACAGCCGAAAGGAGTGACGCTTAGCAGCTAACACATGCATGTCCTTGGCCAACAATCGGAGTATCCACATACAATAACAGTATACCGCCCACGAAAACACCGGTCGAGACGAAATCTCGATCGACATGATGGGATAAGGAATTACCAATGGGGTCATCGGAACATCAGCATATCGAGAGTTGCCTGCTCAATTGCTTCAAGGCGCGTATCATTAAACTGTTTCATGTCAACACGAGCAAGAAACGCGCCGGGGTCCCTGGCAGGAATGCGCTTCCCCAATAAAAGCTCTCGGGTGCGCATCTGCGCCGAGTTATTGCGATATGAGCGATAATGGGCTTGCTCACGTTCGCTGGAGGACACTTCGCCCCTCGACGTCTTATCAAAGTCTTCAGTCATGACGTTCTACTCTCTACGTATAGCCCAATGTGCAGGTTAGTATGTTGACGGAAATGATTAGACCATGTGAATATCAAAGTATAACATACTTTTTCACACATGACAAATGATCTCCTGGAAAAACGACATCGTCGACCGGCTGCGCATTACATGCTCTCGTGTCAGCCGCCAGACATATACACATATTCAACTGTATTATTCCCCATTCCTGCAGAAATGTAAAGATCTACTGCCATATTTGTATATTTAGAGAATTATCCAGTTGTCTCACAGGCCAAGGGGTGCCTTTCCAGTCCTACCATTCTTCCTTGATATTCACGCCGACGGTGCAGCAATGTGATTTTTCTATTCTTCTTTATTTCAATTACGCTGAAATTGACCGCCCAGCCATACCGACTCGCCAGTGCTGGCACAACGAGTCGTGCTTTGTGATCGGGCAGGGCCATAGGAATGTTTTCATCCGCAAGGATTTTCATCATCTTACACTTGCCATGGGAAAGACTTTTTCGGCGTGCAGACTTGCGCTGGCATAGGCCAGGCAAGCGCGGATATCATCGGGCGTAATCCCGGGGAAATTCTTGATGATATCCGTAAACTTCCAACCACTTGCTAACAAGTCGATGATATGTTCAACTGCAATGCGAGTACCTTTCACAATCGGCTTGCCGGATAGAATATCTATATTGCCTCCCTTTCGACTAAACAGATGTTTGCGTTTTATGCAAACACTTACCCTATCTAGCAAACAGATGTTTGCGTTTGGTGGCCTTGGTGCTTGGGTATCCTCCTGCTATGAGCACTCTTACCGCCGATATCGAACTCGTCTCTGATATTATTCCCTATCGCATCGACGATATTCCCTTACTTTGCGCCCTGATGCGGCAGATGGAGTTAGACACGATTCTGGATGCCTGTGTGCCGACCCATGCGAACACGCTGAATCATAACGAACTGACCAATGGCGAGGCGATCGTCATCTGGCTGCTCTATGTGTTGAGCCAGGCTGATCATCGGAAAGTCCACGTGGAAGACTGGGTGCGACACTATTCCCCGGTGTTGAGCAAGTTATGGGGGGCACCCGTGCTGGCCAGTGATTTCACCGATGATCGTCTGAGTACGCTGTTAACGCACCTGTCTCGCCTCGCCTCCCAACGGAAGGTGGATGAACTATTATTTCACCGGACCGTCTATGTGTATGACCTCTATCGGAGGCACATTCGCCTCGACGGGACGGCCTGCGGCGGGTTTCATCAGGTCGAGGCGGGCGGCCTTATGCAATATGGGCATGCCAAAGATGGGCGCGATGATCTCGCCCAATTCACCATCATGGCGGCCGCGACCAGTAAAGCCCAGTACATCTCCGGCCAATGCTATGCGGGAGCACAGGCGGACGATCCCCTCTACCTCCCGTTATTGCAGCGGATTGTGGCCTGGTTGCCCCATTCGGGCATGTTGTTTGTCGGGGACTGTAAAATGTGTGCGTTGGCCATCCGTGCGGCGATCGTCACCGCGCTCCATCACTATTACATGCCCTTGGCGCAAAACCATGTCGCGAAGCGTGAGTATGCTCAGTGGATCGACGCGGCCGTGGCCGGGACTTTACCCGCGCTCACCCCCATCTGGCGCGAGGAGGAATTACTCGGCTACGGCTATGAATTTGACCGTGAGCAAACCGATGGGCCACTCGTGTGGCGCGAACGGGTTCACGTCATTCGCTCGCTCGCGATGACGGCGCCTGGCATGCAGGCCATTGACCGGCATGTCGCACGCGCCACCCACGCGCTGTACGCATTGACGCCTCCCCCGAAGCAAGGTAACCAGCAAATCACCGAGGAGCCCCAGTTACACAAAGGGATCGCAGCCATCCTCCACCGCTATGAACTCGAGGGGGTACTCACGGTGACCTGGACGCGTGACGAGACCTACAAGAAAGGCAAAGCGGCGCGGTTCGTGATCACCCAGGTGGACGTCGATGCCGCGCACGTGCGCGCGTTGAAACACCGGACAGGCTGGCGGGTGTTCGTCACCAACACCACCCGAGACCGTCTGCCCCTAGATCAGGGCGTGTTGCTCTACCGCGAAGGGGCCGGACAGGGCATTGAACGGATGAACGCGATGCTGAAAGGCACGCCGATCGGTATTACCCCGCTCTTTGTACATAACGATGATCAAATCATTGGGCTGGCGTACTTGCTGACGCTCGCTTTGCGGGTCATGAGCTATTTCGAAACCTCCGTGCGTGAGGCGTTAGCGCACGCGCAGGAGGAACTGCCGGATTATCATCCAGGGGGCAAATCCTCGGCGAATCCGACAGCGAAAACGATGCTGGAACGGATCGCCAAGCGCGGATTCACCCTACTCGAAATTATCCGAGACGATGGCACGCGCCAATGGATGCTGTCGAAACCTCCGCCGATACTCAAAAAAATCATGGACGTGCTGAAATTGCCGACTTCGATGTACGAAAAACTGCTTGAATAGATCAGTCAAAGCACCAAAATTAGGGTCCAGTGAAAAGGAGGGGAGAATTATTGGTCGAAATTTATAGTCGAAAGGGAGGCTGAATCTAAAAATTATACTATTGGTAAGGCACTCGCAAGAACAGAGCACATTAGTAAAAAACTAAACCTGTTCGATATGATTTTCCAATAACACGGTGGGTTGTGGGCCTAGCCCATGTGAGGACAAAGCAATAATGAAGCTCAACATTTCCCTGAACGGCACATGGGATTTCGTGGCCGATCTCGACCCGAAGTATCATGCGATCCATGGAGGCTTTCATACGCCGGATGCCAACCGCCGGCACTGGCGCAAAGTGCCGGTGCCCGGCGTCTGGCAGAAATATGCCGAACGTTATGACATCTACGAAGGTGTCTGCTGGTTCGCGCGCGAGTTCACGGCGCCGGATCTGCCGGAAGACTGCCGGGCACAACTGCGCTTCGGCGCTGTGAATTACCAGGCTAACGTTTACCTGAATGGCTTACTCGTGGGTTCTCACGAGGGTGGCTACACGGAGTTTGTGCTCGATGTGACCGGTAAACTGCATGCCGGAGTGAACCACCTCGCCGTACAGGTTGATAATCGCGCCGTCAGCATTAAATGGCCGCCGTGCCTCGGGTACTTCAACTACGGGGGGATTCACCGCGGCGTGAGTCTGGAAATTCTGGATGGACCAGCTCTGCATGACATCCGGCTGGAAGCTGTTTCGCAGGAACAAGGCTGGGAGTTACTGGTTAGCGGCAGCGTTGTGAACCCGCGACCGGGACTCATCATTCGGGTAGTTGGCGCGAGCATGTCCTGGGAGGACCGCATTGCGGCGGATGGTTCGCTGGGCGTGTGCGTGCCATTCTTTGATACCCCGGCATGGTCACCGGAAAATCCGCACCTGGAGCAGATTGTCATAGAACTGCTAGACGAATGTTGCCAGGTGATGGATCGCTGCGACTTCGCCTTCGGCTTCCGCACTATCGGCATGCGCGATGCGCAAGTCCAGCTCAATAATCAACCGTATTTGCTGAAAGGCGTGTGCTATGTCTACGATTCGCCTATCACCGGACTGGTCATGACGGCGGAGCAAATCGAGACAGATTTACGCTTGATGAAAAAAGCCGGCTGCAACGCCGTGCGCTGTCATTATCCGATGGACCGGGTGTTCTATGATGCTTGCGACCGTCTCGGGTTGCTTGTGTGGATCGAGCCCCCTGTCTATTGTTGCCATCCCGGTGACAAAGAGACGGGCACCTGCTTTGCCGATCGCGCCTGGCTGGAGCTGGCACAACAAATGGCGCGGGAGATGATCGCCGTGGCGCGGAATCATCCCTGCGTGGCAATCTACAGCATCGGGAACGAATGCAACACCAGCAATCCGGAAGCAGATGCATTCTTCTGCGCGCTCTCCGCCACTATCCGCGCCGAGGATAACATGCGCCTGCTCTCCTATGCCGCGCTGTATGGCAATGTGGGAACAATTGCCGGCATCGTGGATGTTCTGGGGATTAATTCCTACTACGGCTGGTACGACCAGATCCGGCAGGACGGTTCCGATAAATGTCGCGAGACGAATGAGGAGTGCCCGGGTCCGGCCAACAACCTGGTTGCGCCGCGCGCCATCGATCTAACGCCGATGCGACAGATGCTTGAAGGGGTGTTGGCGACGAAGGCCAACCTGGCATTGCTTCTCACCGAATTCGGTGCGGATTCCGTACCCGGTTACTATTCCCGCAGCCGCGACCTGTGGAGTGAAGACTACCACGCCGACCTGCTCCGCGAGATTCTCGCGTTAGCAACAGAATTCCCGCAAATCGCCGGCACCTTCCCCTTTTGTTTTAGCGATTACCGTGACCCCTCCAAGGTGCTTAACGGCTACTGGAATGAACTGAATCTGAAAGGCCTGGTGAGCTACGACCGCCGTCCCAAAAAGGCATTTGAGGCTCTAGGACGGAGTTATGGCAGAAAGGGAATTGGCACGATTAAGAGAGATTAAGCAGGGAGCCATTCCCGCGCGCACCGCGTTATCCCAGGAATCTAACTTTGGCAGAAATCGGGTTCTTATGCCTGCACGGAAGCCAAGTTAGTGACGAGATTAAGCAGATAGATTAAGAGGGTAACGCTTCCGGCAGGAGGGGATAACTCTTTCAGCAGTTTCCTATGCTAACCTGCAT
>Ga0118677_10007191_pt1 | contig 18484 bp, 13 predicted proteins | sample AliMusrvi5mmetaG_FD_86154 | JGI IMG/M metagenome (GOLD analysis project Ga0118677, IMG submission 86154) | reverse complement strand
TACTGGGCCTCCACCGTGACATTGTCGTTCGCGCGGATATCCTTGAGGGCTGCGACTCCCGAATAGACGGTGGTACCGTTCACCAGGACTTCAACCTTTTCCTCCGTGTCCGTGATCGGATCGATCTCGCTTAACGTGAAGGTCCCCGCCTTCGCATCAATCTTCTGGACCTCGCCGTCGAACCATTCGGCGCGGAGCACCGTCCCGAGCGGAAGAAGGAGTATTAAAAGCATCGTGAGGATCTTGGAGGTTTTCATGGTCTTTTCTCTGGGCCTACCCGGGTTCGAAGGAAGCAAAAACGTGGAGATAGAATACTCAAAAAGAGACTAGCCGACAATCAATAAATGGCAGTCTTTGTGGAGATTGTGGGCCAGCGTGCGCAGGACATCCCCGCGCAACAGGTTAATGAGAGCGCTGCGCTTGGAGGCCCCGATCGCCACAGCTCTCACTCCAAGCTCCTGGGCGGCGCGTGCGATAAGCCGACCGGGACTCTCGCCGATCTGCCAGATAGGAACGGCCGTGATGCCGTGTTTTTCCATTTCCTCCTGGGCCTGGGAGAGCACCTGCACGGATTCGTGAGACGGCTCGATCTCAATCGGCAATTCCGGAGATGGCGGCATTTCCTCCACATAGCTTAAATAAACCGAGTTTTCCCCCATCGCCTTCACATGAAGCGCCGCCTCTTCAAGAAGCACCGGGTTAAAAAACTTGAGCGCCACAAGCGCGGTGCTTTTGTACAGCCCCGTGAGCGCCTTTGCCTCCGCGACCGTCAGAACGTTCACGGCCGACGCCAGTTCCGGCATCGTCGCCGGCGCGATTATCTTGGCGGCATAACGCAAGGTCAGACCAATCCCCACAATGGTAAGAACGAAGAAAAGGGCATTCTGTTTCTGGAGAGCGATCGTCACTTCGATAAAAAGGGTGATGATCCCGCCCGTGGCTAAAAGAGCGCGCTCCCAGATTTTCAGCCGCAACCCAAAGTTCGTCGCGCAAGTCGAAAGGTTGAGCGCGATAGCCCCCACGACGCCGATCGCGTAAAGGGCCGCGAGGTGGACAATGTCCTTTTCCACGATCAACACCAGGACGGGCACTGCCGTCGCGATGATCAGAGCCAGCCATGGCATCCCGAATCGGTTCAGCCTGTAGAAAATAGGCGGCAGTTCGCGGTCCTTGGCCATCACGAACTGTATACTCACCAGGTCGGAGATCGCCGTGTTTCCGGCCGACAGGAGAAGGAACCCGAAAGCGACGGAGATGATCTGCCCGAACCAGGGGCCGATATAATAGACGCCTAGGGCGCGCAGCATATCTTCCGTATGACCGTGAAGGCCAGGGACCGCGTTCATGGCGATCCCCAGAAGAAAAGTCAGGAGCGACACTTCCAACAGCACCGGCAAGATCGCCCGGCGCGCGGTCTTCTTGACCGGCTCCACCATCACACCGGTCATGTTCGCGATGGCCTCCACCCCCGAGAGAGCGAGCACGATACCGACAAAGACCGGCCAGTTCTTCAAAAAACCGCCGGTCGGCATCGTCAGCTGGACATGCGAAAGGCTCGGCACGGTAAAAGCGAAGAGAACGAAGGCAGTGATCGTGGCGAACACCGCGATCACGGCCGCGACCGTTCCCCCCTTGGAAGGCCCGACCCAGTTGATGGCACCGATCGAAAGGATCGCGCCGATCGCCCAGAGTTCCGGATTCGGCACATGGAAATAATGGAAAGAGTCCAATACGCTGAGAGAAACGGTCACCACATAATCCGCGACCAGAAGAAGAGCGCCGATCACCGCCAAAGTCTGGGAACGGTGTTTCACCGAAGAATATACGCCGCCGCCGTCAGGGTAGATGCGGCAAACGATGATGTAGCAAAAACCGATCAGGATCATGAAAACGGACATAAGCCCGAGAAAGAACCACGAGGCGTGACCGGCCAGAGCAAAGGCAATGCCGAGGACATAAGCCTTCGAAGTGCCCCAGTCGCCGTAGAGCATGGCGCCGGCATGATACCATTTGAGTTCGCGAGGTCTTTCGACCCGCTTGATCATCATTGACATAGTCCCGATACCTATCAATTTTAACGAAGTTGAAATAGGGGCAGTCCCAATTCCAATCAATCTCAGCTTTGCTGAGATTGGGGCTGCCCTGATTGCCCCTCAAAAAAAGAAAATGGAAATCAGGGCTGTCCCAACGACCATTATTAAAAAGAAAATTACGTTGGGATAGGAGTTCCTTAATATAGCAGAAGGGGCCAGACAATCAATAGAAGCCTGCCTCAATTCTCGGTTATGAATTTATCGGAAATTGGGACCACCTAGCGCGCCTTGACCTTTATCGGGAGATCGGCCCTTTGCCTTCCTGATGCCTCTTCGCCGTCAAAACCAAGATTTGGGTGGAATTTTTCTGGCTTTGCGCTATGATAAGCGCTCGTTCGGCACTAAATCCTTCAAGAACTTTGTTCAACCTCAACAATAAACGATAATTATTAGCTTTAGTTATGCGCTTCTTGGTTTTCCCCCCGAAGATCTGCAAAACTTGAGTTATTAATTCAGCCGGAGACATATGAAAAAACTTTTTTCGCGACTCTCTTTTCTAGGGATGCTTTGCCTGTGGCAAGGCGCCGCATGGGCCAGTGAAGCGGATCTGAAGATCCCCGACCTCCATGAGGGGCATTTCAGCATGTTCGGCGGCCTTTCCGGCTTCCAAATCCTCCTTTACGGAGCGATGGTGATTCTCGGAACTGTGGGCTTGTCCCTTTATCAGTTTTTTAATGTGAAAGCTCTTCCCGCCCATAAGTCGATGCTCGACGTGGCGGAGACGATCTTCCAGACCTGTAAGACTTACCTGAAACAGCAGGTGAAATTTCTCGTCATCCTGTTCGCGATCATTGCATCGGCAATGAGTTATTACTTTCTGGGACTCAAGCACGAACCGCTAGCGACCTTGGGTCTGGTCCTCTTTTTCTCCGTAGTGGGTATGGCGGGATCGACGCTGGTGGCGTATTACGGCATTCGCGTGAATACCTATGCCAATTCCAGGACCGCGTTCGCCTCGCTACGCGGCAAGCCTTGGGATGTGGTCAATATTCCCATGCGCTCCGGAATGTCCGTCGGCCTTTTCCTGATCTCCGTCGAGCTGGTGATGATGGTGATCATCCTGCTCTTCGTGCCGCGCGACATCGTCGGGTACTGCTTTTTGGGATTTGCCATCGGTGAATCGCTCGCGGCGAGCGCTCTTCGTATCGCGGGCGGCATTTTCACCAAGATCGCCGATATCGGTTCCGACCTCATGAAGATCGTCTTTAACGTCAAAGAAGATGACCCGCGCAATCCCGGCGTCATCGCCGACTGCACGGGCGATAATGCCGGCGACTCGGTGGGACCTACGGCCGACGGTTTCGAGACCTACGGCGTGACCGGCGTTGCGCTCATTTCGTTCATCACCCTCGCGGTAAAAGATCCCTCGCTTCAGGCGAAGCTCATCGTCTGGATCTTCGCCATGCGATTTTTGATGGACTTCATGTCGGGAGCTTCCTATTTTATCAACAAGGCCATCTCCGAACGCAAATACAAGGACCTGAAAGAATTTGATTTCGAGGAACCTCTCACGCGCCTGATCCAGATCGCATCGGCACTCTGCATCACCACCTCGTTCGGGATGTCCTACATGCTCGTGGGAGACCTTCCCGATCACACGTTGTGGTGGAAACTCGCCTCGATCATCACGTGCGGGACTTTGGCGGCTTATCTCATTCCGGAATTCACCAAGGTCTTCACGTCCTCCCACTCCAAACACGTTCAGGAGATCGTCACCGCGTCCCGTGAAGGCGGCGCGTCGCTCACGATCCTTTCGGGGCTCGTGGCGGGCTACTTCTCCGCTTTCTGGAAGGGCATTCTCATCGCGGCCCTGATGTTCGCGGCCTACCTGATCTCGGGAACGGGGCTCCAGAACATCATGCCGCACGCGTCGGTCTTCGCGTTCGGTCTCGTCGCCTATGGTTTCCTCTGCATGGGCCCGGTGAACATCGCGGTGGACTCCTACGGTCCCGTGACGGATAACGCCCAGTCGATCTTTGAACTCGCCCAGACGGAATCGATCCCCGGGATTGAGAAAGAGATCGAGAAGGATTTCGGTTTCAAGCCCGATTTCAAACTGGGCAAGCACTACCTTGAAGCTAACGACTCGGCGGGTAACACCTTTAAAGCCACCGCGAAACCGGTATTGATCGGGACTGCCGTCGCTGGTGCGACAACGATGATCTTCTCGATCATCCTGCTTCTCCAGCACCACCTTCAGGAAGGCGCGATCGCTGCTGCAACCTTAGGCGCACTGGTTCCCGCGAATGCCGGGGAGATGATGCTGAACGCGAAACTGTCACTCACGGCCGCGCCGATCCTTTTGGGGATTTTGTGCGGTGGTGCGGTGATCTTCTGGTTCTGCGGCGCTTCCATTCAAGCCGTGGCCACCGGGGCCTATTCCGCTGTCGAGTACATCAAGAAGAATTTGAATCTCGATAAGAAAGAGGCCGATCGCGCGGATTCGATCAAGGTCGTACAGATCTGCACCGAGTACGCTCAAAAAGGCATGTGGAATATTTTCCTTGGGCTGCTCATGCTCACGCTCGCCTTTGCGATGTTCGACCCCTATTTCTTCATCGCCTACCTGATCGCCATCGCTACCTTCGGCCTTTTCCAGGCGATGTTCATGGCCAATGCGGGCGGTTCATGGGATAACGCCAAGAAGGTTGTGGAAGTCGATCTTGGAGAGAAGGGCACGCCGCTTCATTCCGCGACGGTCATCGGTGACACGGTAGGAGATCCTTTCAAGGATACGACTTCCGTCTCACTCAACCCGATCATCAAGTTCTCGACCCTCTTCGGCATGCTGGCCGTCGAGATTGCGATCAAGATGAACCCGGCAACGACCCGCATCAGCGGAATAGTCTTTTTCACCACCGGACTGATCTTCGTCTGGAGGTCCTTTTACAAGATGCGGATCCCGAGACTGAAGACCCCGAAGGCCGATGCAAAGGCGTTGATTTTGGAGTAAAGTAACTTCCCATAAAAAAAGCCCCGCCGCTACTGCGACGGGGCTTTTTTTATGTCTAGCAACCGGATGAATCTGCGTGATCCCGTTGTCGTAGTCGAAAAAAAGGATGGAGTGCGCCCTCAGTATCCCGACGTTCGCAACCCTACAGAGTCTTGCCACCAGCCTTCGCTTTTTGCCCCCACTTGTCCGCTTCGTTATTATATCCCCACGCACGCAAAACGAGTGAGTAGCCGCGAAAGACGTCAGGATTATCGCCATCAAGCAGCCATGCCTGATTCAATCTTTTCATAGAGGTCGAATAATCGCCTTGTCCATACAATGTTCGCGCCCGTTTTAACACATCTTCAAACGCCCGCTCCTTAGTCCCAAACTCCCGAGTCACTTCTTCCAAAAACTGATCGTTTGCGCTTTTCACTGCCGGGCTAAGCGGAGCTTCCCCATATTGCGGTTGTTCTTCTAGCGGTCGAAATTTTAGGGCGTGCGGCCCAAACGATGGATCGGCTTTTGCTTTCTTTATATCCTCCAAACCTCGTAAAATTTTTGGATCGCGAGGTTTAAACCGAAGCGCCGACCGCAAGTCCTTTTCCGCCTCATTCAACATCGCTTTTCTAAAATACGCCCCGGCGCGCAATTCATAGACAAGCGGCTCCATTTTCGTTCCCAAGCTTAACGACTTCGTATAATCAGCAATCGCTTTATCATCTAATTTCTTATTCTGATAGCAGTACCCGCGGCTCCAGTAGGCATCGGCGTGTTGAGCGTTGAGCTCAAGAACCTTTGAATAGTCCCCCAGGGCTTGATCAAACTGCCCGCGGGCCGAAAAAGTTGCCCCTCGAAAAAAATAGGCTTCTTGCTCTTGAGGGTTTGAATGGATGGCTTTCGTGAACGAATCAATAGCTTTATCGGTTTGCCGCGTGCGAAAGTAGGCTTTCCCTTCCTGGAGATCATTTTTTCCGCATCCCATGAGGATGAAAACGCCTAGCATGACAATGAGCGCCTTCGATTTCCATACTTTCATGTTTATTTCCCCCAAAGTGTTATAAAAAAAGCGTTGCCGTCACTGGGGTTATCGGCAACAGCAACGCCCCTATTGAAAAGAATTCCTCGATAACGAGGTCAGGCGGGCGCGATGGGATTCCCCGGTTTTTGGGGCCAAACGATTGACGCGGCAACGGACAGCGCCAGGATCAGGAGTATCGCTCCAAGAGCGACTCCCGTAGGGATGGGGAAAAAGGAAGCAATGAGCATCTTGATCCCGATCAGGACGAGAATTAAAGAAAGACCGTAATGAAGGTGATGGAAAAGCCGCATCAGTTCCGCAATAACGAAATAAAGGGCCCGGAGTCCCAATATCGCGAAGATATTCGAGGTGTAAACGATGAAAGGGTCCCGGGAGATCGCCAGAACCGCCGGGATGGAATCCACCGCGAAGACCACGTCGGTCGATTCGATCACCACCAGGATCACCATGAGAGGCGTCGCGAAGAGAGCCCCGTTGATCAGGGTGAAGAATTTCCCCCCGTCGAACTGGCTGGTCACGGGCATGATCCGCTTGAACCCTTTGAGGAAAATATTCTTCTCCGGCTCCACCTTGGCGTCCCTCTCAACAGCAAGCTTGCCCCCTGTCCAGATGAGGATCGCCCCGAAGACATAAATCATCCAGTTGAAGTAATGCAGAAGCCCGATCCCGCTGGCAATGAAAACAGCCCGGAAGAGAAGAGCACCGAAGATACCCCAGAAGAGGACTTTGTGATGGTGGATGGAAGGAAGCTTGAAGTAATTGAAGATGAGCAGGAATACGAATAAATTGTCAAAGCTCAGGGTCCGTTCGAGAAGGTAGCCTGCGAGGAACTGCATCGCGGGCTCCCTCCCCTTGACCAGATAAACCCCGCCGTTGAAGATGAGAGCGACCAGAACCCAGAGCCCGCTCCAGATAAGAGCTTCCTTCATCTTGACCTCGTGCGACTTGCGGTGAAAAACACCAAGGTCCAGCGCGAGCATCACAAGGACCAGAGCGCCAAAAACGGCCCAGGAAAGAACATTACTCATAACAGTTGCCCTTGCATTCGCTAAGATGATCCGCCTCTTCAAGGATCTAAACTAAAGAAGGCCAACCCCGAAGGGCTGGCCTTCTTGCTTGATTCTATCCTAGATAATAACAATCTGCAACGCCGACGGGATTAGTTATCGGTTCGGACCGCAGATTAGCCCGCCTCACCCCCTCGCGGAAGCTCGGTTCACCCTTCTATTTCTCCCGTTTTCCGGAATCCCGGATATTAGGCGATCATGCCCCCATCCCAAAGGACGGGACGCAAGTCTTACATCTTTACTTCTTCCTTCTTGACGGCTTCCGTCGCAGGGGCCACAACTTGATCCGCGACAACGGCTTCCTTCACCACGCCGTTCACAGACTCTTCAGCCACCACGGCTTCGTCCTTGACGCCATTCACGGAATCCTGCGCCACAGCCACAACATCGGTCACCACGGGTGCCGTCTTCGCGGTTTCGGCAAAAGCGATGCCCTGGCAAAGCAGAACCGCTAACACCAACAAACTGACAACTAATTTGCTCTTCATATTCTTGAATCTCCTTGTTGACTGATTTTTCGCGACGCAGCCCGGATTTTTTCGGGTTTCTGTGAGGTGGTACTGCGTCATCACTCGACGAATCTTGAATCTCCGATAGGGCATAAAAAAAACGCCTCAAAGTTCCAAGCAATACCCCGCAACTTGCGGACCATCACTCAAAACCAAAGGCGTCTATCGTTTATTTTCCACGTCATCAAAAGGCTGAAAGCCTTCGGATGCTACCCTTTCGAAACTTCGGGGTTCTTTCGGGTTTCACCTCACTTGTAGCGTTCACTACTACCAATTACTGTACCCGTTAGAAAACCGCTTGTCAATCCGAGGGGGGCTATTTTTTTCAAAGTAGGAAGGAATCTTAAAAAGGTGCGCCATAAAGTCACGGATAACTCTAACTGATTGTCATAAAAAGAGATACGGTATTATTTGATCCGTCTCTTGTCCGAAATCCAAAACTCCATCCTTCTATTAAGCATGAGCCTGGTCTGAGCATCAAGGGCCGGCATCGCGCTCAGGAACACCAGGATAAAGGGGACAAGGAACCACTCCAGACCGTGGATCAAGGTCCAAAAGAGCGTGAACCGTTTTTTCTTTTTCGGAAGAAGCCAAAGGCTCATCGTAATCGTCCCCGCAAGGGTGAGCGTGGACAGACCAAAGATGATCTGGGTGAAACGGCCGGCGCTGTAATAGAGCACCGTATTCGAAAATTCACTGCCCGACGAGATCATGGGAAGCCATCCAACAAAGGTCAACACGAACGGGAGAATCGCCCACGAAACATGGCCCTCAAACATTTTAAACGCATGCCGGAGCTTATCATAAAAAGGGATCTTCCTGTCGGCAAGGAAACCGCGCATCACCAGCGGAAAATTCTCCACGCCCCAGGCCCAGCGCCGCTTCTGTTTGTAGAGACTCACCACCGTCCCCCACCAGAAACCCGCATCCACAACATCCATTGATAAAGTCATCGGGAGGGGCACCACTTGATATTGCCCGTCAAAATAAAGATAGGATTTCCAGAAGATCCCGGAATCGTCCGAGATCATGTCCACGGGCCAGTACCCCACCTCGACCAGGGCTTTGAAGCTCATGCTATGGCTTGAAAAAGTCACCAGCCTCTCGGGATCCGTTGTTTCGATCAGCTGAAAAAAGGAAGAGCCGGTCTCGATCACGCGCGCGAACCCCGGAACGTCCCAAATATTATTGTGGAACATGGGGATCGGCTGGAAACTCGCCCGGTGCCGGTCCAGGCAGGTCATGAAACCGTAGGTGAGACAGGCGAAATAATCCGGCCCCACGACCGTATCCGCGTCAAAGCAGGAGACGATCACATTTTCGAACGGGATCTTGTGTTCTTCGAAAAAACGCGCTGCGACTTTCGCGGCATACGTGACGTTCGCTCCCTTGACACGCGCCTCGCCCAGCAGTCCGTCCGGATGCTCCACCAGAAGAAATGTCATGAACCGGTCCCGGTATTGATCCATTAAGCGGCGCATCCCTTCCTTGACCCGCTCCTCAGCCCTAGACTCGACGGCGAACACGACCACCATTTGATGGGCAAGCGCCACGTTCCCGGCCACGCTTAAAAGGCTGGCCTCGACCAACGCGGCCGATTCTTTGACTACCGGGATCACGACCAGGTGAAAGATATCCGAGGAATGCGGCGGCAGCGTTCCTGAATTTTTCAGCCGTTCCAGATCTCTGCGGTGGATCCGCCGGGACATGCGCGCTCGCCAGTCCTTTTCCCCGGGTCCCCGGAGCAACTCGTCCTGATAGTCGTCAAGGCGGTCGATGCCACGTATCCTCGCGAGCCAATCCGTCCCCTTCTCGAAAGAGAGCCGGATGTAGGAAAGATAAAGAAAGATCGTCAGAAAAAAAAGCCGCAAGACCCACGCCAGCATAAAAGCGATCACCACAATGGCAGCCACAAGCGGCGCCCAGATCGAAAGCGCCACGAGGCCCAAAAGCAAGGTCCAGCTGGTGAATCCGGGGAGTGTTTCAAAAAAGCGCTGAAGGAACGCCTGCCCTCCTTTCAGACCATGACGTGTGTAGGAAAAGTTCATCGCGTCGCCCCCTGAGGCTCCTTTTCAAACTCGCTGATCACTCCCGAAAAAGTGATCCCCTCCGGAAGGATCTCCGCGGAGACAAGATGCCCGTAATCAGGTTCCAAATAATAAAGTTTTCCTGTCTTCTCGGCATAAAAAACCGAACTACCCTTCCGCACCCCCACAAGTTTCTCGGCAGGCATCCCGTACTCTCCGATCCGGGAGAGCAAAACCTCGTCTCCGTCCACATACAGAACGTGCGAGGCCTCGTAGACAAAATAGGCCTGACGGATATCCGTCCCCTTTTCCGGCCCCCATTCGATCTCGGGCCCGCGCTCAAAGAACTCCTTTTTCCGCTCGGTCTTCTCAAAGTCCAAAACGCCGAGCCGCTTTTCCTGCCACAGCACGATCTTCCGCCCCTCGGGATCGTCGGACTGATACCCTCGCACGCCTTCGCTCACAAAACGGTAGGGCAAGGCATTGGAGAAAAGCTCGCCTTTTTCCCCCCGGAAGCAGATCGTGTTGTTCGAAATAAAATCGATCTTGAACTTCTCTTCGCCCCGGAATAGATTTTCAAGAAAAACCCCGCTCTCAATCGGGGTTTTTTCGCTGGGTTTCGCGCCAAAACCGGACCTCATGATCGAGGCCCCGCAAAGCGCGTAGACTTTTCCCCTCGAAAGCCCGAAACCGCGGACCTTTTCAAAGAAACCAGGAAGTTCCGTTCTCTTTTCAAGATCCAACCTCTCGAGGGATCCTCCGTAGAGCGCAAAAAGATACTCCGGACGATTGCCCTCCCACAACACCTCCTCGGGTTCTCCCTTCCGGAAGAGATCCGACACATCCTTCGCCTCCGGCTTATCCTTATCCAGAGAACATCCGGCGATTTTCACACCCTCGTCCGTCCTCATCCGGACAAGGACGAGAGAACTCTCCCCGACCCAAAAAACGCGCTCCAGTTTGCCTGCAGCGAGGGGGGATCCCTCCGGAAGCACCGGCCGCAGGATCTCGCTCCGCCAGTCAAAAACTTTCAAGCCACCGGCGAGATCCGAACTTTTAACGAGCAGGAACCGCGTCCCCGGAACAGGCTGGAGATCCACAAAAGCCCCTGCGGCGAGCGTGTGCGTCTTGAGCTTTTCAGGGAGCAGCAGGATCTTGCTGAAATTGGAGGCTTTTCCGGGCTCCACCTGCACCGTCCTCATCCAGGGCCTGTAACCGGCCAAAGCAAGTTTGACGTCGTACGCCCCGGCCAGGAGGTTCCGTATCGTGGCGGGCGTTTTTTCAACGTAGCGCCTGTGAGCGATCGAAAGGGAAGCGTTCTCCGGGAGAGATTCGACATGGATCAGTCCGGTTTTCACAAAGCCCACTTCTACCTTCGGCGTCAGGATATAGCCGAACGCGTACAAGATAATAAGCGGGCAGAGGAAGAGATAGAGCGCCAGAAAAAGATAGAAAAGGATTTTCCTTAAAAGAATCATGCCCCATTATGCCACAAGCCTCCCCGCCCTCCAAAACAAACTCCCATTTCCGACGCCCCCCGAAGCCCTTAAATCCCCCTTGTCCCCAGGCCGGCCTCCGTGTATACTTCGATTTATTAATAGTTAATAGATTGAACTATCTACGCAGCAAACAACATAGGGGGTTCCTGGCAGTGAACGACCGAGACGCTTTTGTCGCGAATTTCAGGGAGCTCCATCCCAAATTTTCCCGCATGTACGCCCAGATGCTCGGACAGGTCGACCTGACCCTCCCCCAGTACACGCTTCTTTATCAGCTGACGATCCTGGGCACGGTTTCCATGACGGAGGTCAGCGACTCCCTCGGGATCACCAAACCCGCCGTCACCAATCTCGTGGACCGTTTGGAGGAGAAGAAATGCCTCAAACGTGTCCCTAACGCCAAGGACAGACGCGTCATCCAGCTTGAGATCCTGCCGAAAGGCAGAAAGATCATTACGGAGATCCAGGGGCAAAGCCTCGGCCTTCTTCTGAAGGCCTACGACCGTTTCAATGAAAAAGAGCATCAAGTCATCGGTCGTTTCTACGCGACGGTCTCAAAGGTGATGGATGATTTCTCAGTGAGATCCCGAAATGAACCTTAAAAGTTTCTTGATCAGCTCGTGCGTGATCGTTCTCCTCACCTCCCCTCTCGTCCAGGCGCGCGAAAAGGCGGCCCCGAATCCCGGAGGGGATGACAAGGCCCTGTCCCTTGAAGATTGCTACCACCTCGCGCTGATCCAAAGCGAAATCGTGGGCATTCAGAAAGAAGCCATCGACCGCGCGACGGCGCAGATATTCACCGCAGCGAGCCAGGGCCTCGGCACGGTCGATTATGTGATCGACCGCACGTGGCAGGACAACCAGAAATCAAACCTGGGGAATGGTTCGACGACAGGCGCTTTAAGCAACCCGAACCTCCAGGAAAGCAAATTCACGATCCACCAGCCTCTTTTCCAGGGTTTCAAGGCGATCGGCGCCTTGACTGGGGCTGGCAGTTTCAAAAAAGAACAAACGGAAGCCTGGATACGCGCCAAAGAGCTTCTCTACACGGATGTCGCCCGCGCCTTCTACAACGTCCTCCGCTATGAAAAGGACACGAAGATCAATATGGGCATCAGGGAGCTTCTCGGAAAGCGCATCAACGAACTTCAGGACCGGGAAAAGATCGGCCGCTCCCGCATGAGTGAAGTGCTCACGGTCGAGACAAAACTTAAAACGATCGAGGCCGACCTTGCCGCAACCCAGGGTGCCCTCGCGACCTCCCGCTATATGCTGGAGTTCCTAACAGGCACGGACCTCGAGGGGAAAACGCTCGACGAAGAAACCACCGAGGCCGTTTCCTCAAAAACACTGACCGAGCATCTCAAGTCGGCTTTGATCCGGGCGGATGTCAGAGCCGCGGAATACGCCGTAAAAACCGCCTGGCGCGGCATCGTGGTAGCCCAAAGCGGCTTCTGGCCCCTGATCTCACTCAATCACAATCAATACACGCACCGCGAAGGCGCCCTGGCAAACCTGGATTTTGACACGCTGATCCGCTTCGACGTACCCCTGTTCTCCGGTACCGAGACTATCGGCCAGGTCAAGGATTCCATCGGCATTTTGAAACAAAAAAAACTGACTTACACCCTCGCACGGCGCCAGGCGGAACTGGATATCAAGCAAAGCTATCAGATCTGGCTCTCCGCCAAGGAGACTGAGCGCCTCCTGAAAGAGGCCGTCCGGTCCGCCGAGGAAAATTACAGCATCCAGTCCGAGGAATACACCCGCAGCCTCGTCAGCAACCTGGATGTCCTCACAGCGCTGGAATCGCTTCAGCAAACCCGCCAGAGCGAAAATCTGACCTATTACGTCATGAAACAGGACGAAGCGGCCTTCCGCGTCGCCATCGGAGAAGTGTCATGAATTTATCCGAGATCTCGATCAAGAACCCGGTGTTCGCATGGATGCTGATGATCGGACTCATGGTCTTCGGCGTACTCGGCTGCCACGGCATGGGCGTCGGGCAGATGCCGGACGTGGACTTCCCCGTGCTGAACGTGAGCGTGCTCTGGGAAGGCGCCGCTCCCGAGGTCATGGAAAGCGATGTGGTCGACATCATCGAAGATTCGGTGATGGGGATCCAGGGACTGAGAGACATCTCCTCCTCTTCCGCCGAAGGAAAAGCCAATATCAAGCTGGAGTTCGATCTGGACCGTGATATCGACATCGCGCTCCAGGAAGTCCAGAGCAAACTCTCGGAAGCCCGACGCCGCCTGCCGGTCGACATGGACCCTCCGATCATCCAAAAATTCAACCCCGAAGACCAGCCGATCATGTACCTCGCGGTCACCTCCAAGCTCCCTTTGAAGGAATTAATGGATTATGTCGACCGGAGCATCAAGGACCGTTTCAAGACCGTGCCGGGCGTCGGCGATGTTTTTCTGGGCGGATTCCTCGAGAGGAACCTTCGCGTTTGGATCAACACGAAAAAGCTCCTGGAGCTTCAGCTCACGGTCGAGGACGTGATCAATGCGATCCAGAAAGAACATGTTGAGATCCCCGCCGGCCGGTTGGAAACGCAGGAAAAGGAATCCTCGGTCCGCGCCATGGGCGAGGCACGGTCCGTCGAGGAATTTGAAAAGATCGTCATCAACAATCGTAACGGGCAGCCCATTTACCGTCCAATCAAACTGGGCGAAGTAGCCCGGATCGAAGACGGCCTTGCGGACCTTCGGAGAATGTCCCGCGTGGGCGGACAACCGGCCGTCGGGCTCGGCATCCGCAAACAACGCGGGGCCAATACCGTCGCCGTGGCCGAGGGGGTTAAAAAACGCCTCGCCGAGATCCAGCGCGATCTGCCACCGGATTTTTCCATCGGGATCAACTTCGACTCCAGCAAATTCATCAGCGACAGCGTCCACGAGCTTTACCTGACGCTCATCCTTTCCGCCCTGCTTACGGCCGTCGTGTGCTGGGTCTTTTTGGGATCGTGGAGCTCGAACCTGAACATCCTGCTCGCCATCCCGACCTCGATCCTCGGAACTTTTATTGTGATGAAATTCGCGGGCTTTACCATGAACATATTCACTTTGCTCGGACTCTCACTCGCGATCGGCATCGTCGTGGACGACGCCATCATGGTGCTGGAGAATATCGTCCGCCACCGTGAAATGGGCGAAGGCAAGACGGACGCGGCGCTCAAAGGCTCCAAGGAGATCACCTTCGCAGCGCTGGCCGCCACCCTGGCCATCGCGGCGATCTTCCTTCCCGTGGTTTATATGAAGGGCATTATCGGGAAATTCTTCCTCCAGTTTGGCATCACGATCACCGCCGCAGTGTTCCTGTCGCTTCTCGAGGCCCTGACCCTTGCCCCCATGCGCTGTTCCCAGCTTCTTGAGATCGGGGAAAGGAAAACACGTTTCGGCAGGGCTTTCGAACATGGCATGGTCCGGATGAACGAGCTCTACGCAAAAAGTCTCGTATGGGCGCTCAAACATAAATGGAAAGTTCTTATTTTTTCATTTATTTTCTGCATTGTCTCCTACATGCTTACGGCTCCCCGGCTCAGGAAAGAATTCGTCCCGGCCCAGGACCAGAGCATGTTCCTCGCGGCGCTGGAAACCCCCATCGGCTCGTCGGTTTATTTCACAAGCGAGCGCTTCAAGGCGGTCGAAGATTACGCCATGACGAATCCCAATGTTAAACGCTACTTTTGCGTCATCGGCGTGCGCATGGGAGGCATGGAGGGCGAAGTGAACGCCGGCATGCTTTTCGTCACGCTCAAGAGTCCGAAGGACCGTCCTTACGACCCAAAACTCAAGCGGCGTCCGACGCAGCAGGACATCATGGACCAGTTCCGCGAGAGCATCAACAAGATCCCGAACGTCAAAGCGATCATGCAGGACCTTTCCACGCGCGGATTTTCGGCGACGCGCGGTTACCCGATCGAATTCTCGATCCGCGGACCGAATTGGGACAAACTCGTCGAATACGCTCAGACGATCCAGTCTAAAATGAAAAAGAACCCTATTTTCCAGGACGTCGACAGCGACTACCGCTCCGGCATCACCGAGGTACGCATCACTCCGGACCGTAATATGGCCTTCGATCATGCCGCGAGCGTGGAAACGATCGCGCGAACCGTGAACGCCATGATCGGCGGCGAGAGGGTGGCCAAGTACACGAAGGACGGGCGCCGCTATGACGTCCGCGTCAAGGCGAGCGACCAGGACCGGAGAACCATCGAAAATATCAAAAACCTTTGGATCTGGAATAACCGGGGAGAGATGGTCCAACTCGCGGATGTGGTCAAGATCACGGAACGCGCGAGCCTCATGAGCATCACCCGCCAGGGCCGCGAACGTGCCATCAGCCTTTACGCGAGCGCCACTACCGGGCAGTCCCTTGCCCAGGCGATCCAGGAAGCCCGAAAGGTCGCTGAAGACACGCTCCCCGACCCTTACCGAGTCGTCTTCAGCGGTACAAGCCAGACCTTCAAGGAATCCATGCAAAGCCTTATCTTCGCGCTCGTGCTCGGCATTCTGGTGGCCTACATGATCCTGGCCTCTCAATTCAATCACGTCATCCACCCGGTCACGGTCCTCCTGGCGCTCCCCTTCAGTCTCGTCGGCGCGTTCTGGGGTCTTTTGATCGCCAACCAGTCGCTTAGCATCTTCAGTTTCATCGCCCTCTTGCTTCTGATGGGCATCGTGAAGAAAAACTCCATTTTGCTCGTCGACTTCACCAATCAGATGAGAGATCGCGGCATGAACACCTACGACGCCCTTCTCACCGCCTGCCCGATCCGTCTTCGCCCTATCATCATGACCTCGGTCTCGACCATCGCGGCCGCTGTCCCGCCGGCGCTGGCACTGGGCCCCGGCGCTGAGACCCGTATCCCGATGGGCGTTGCCATTATCGGCGGCGTGCTTGTCTCAACTTTCTTAACCCTGTATGTAGTGCCGGCCTTTTATTTAGTCTGCGACAAGATTGAACAAAAAGGCTCGTTCAGTCAGATCTTCCTTGCCATCAAAGCAAAACTGGCACGCTATCTCCCCAAAAAATCCGCATGAAAAATCGGTCGGATATTGAATGTCGTAGGTAGAAACACCTCGTTTCACACAGTTAGCCTACTAGATACGCTTTGCGATGGTAAAGGGGGGCCAGGCATGAGTGACGGCCTGTCTCCTTTTCTTGTTCGCACTTCTGAACCTCTTTAACCATCGCAGTTAAAATCTTAAAATGCGTCAATTATAAGGGGCTAGGCCGCGAGACAGTAGAGAAGCATTCCCAAGCGGGAACCGAGGAATTTTTCGGGAGAGAAACGCACCGGCAGGACGCTCAAGCCGCCGGTTTTGAGGATCCGCATCCCCGCGTGGAGTTCTTTGAGGCGCGAAGACGTAAAGGGCACTTCCTGTATCCCTGGCATGACGAGAGGCCGCACAACCTCCCACCAGGAATAGCAATTCGGCACAAACGTCGCAACGATCCCGTTCTCTTTTTTAAGCATCCTGAAACGATCCATGAGACGCTTCTGGTCCGCGACAGCAAAGTGTTCAAAAAGCCCGTCGGAGAATATCAGGTCGAACTTCCCCCGGAAAGCTTCCACCCAATCGTCCCGGAAAAGATCCTCTTTAAGATAAGCGACACACCGTCCCTGAGTATTCTTCCTCGCGATCTCAAGCGACGCCTCCGAATGGTCCAGCGCCCACACACGGCAGCCCTTATTCAGAAAATAAGTAGAAAAAAATCCAGAACCGCAGCCGGCGTCCAAGACGTCCATGCCTCCCCGGACTACTCCGTCCAGAACGCCCATGATACGGACCTTGCTCCAGCTTTTTTGCGTGAAGCGCCGGGTCCCTTTCGCGCTCCAGAACCGGTCCCAGTTCTCTCTTTTGACGCCTGCTTCCATATTACCTCCGAACCTTAAACCCAAAGCGCAAAACACCTTTGACCGCGCCCCAGGCCCAGGCAAAACAGCGGACGAACTGCACGAGGATCCCGTAGCATGCCACGGAGGGATCACGCCTGAAGATAAAGCCGAAGGATTTCCAGCAGGAGAGGAAAAGAAATAGGAAGAGAAGTTCAGGAACGACACGAAGACTATCGGCAAGCCAGAGCAAAAGTGAAAGCGGCAACAGTCCCGCGGCGAGCACCTGGTATTTCGCGAGGCCTCCCGTGTAAACATCACCGACTCTTTTATCCGGGTGATCATTATAGAGCTTGATGCGGTCAAACCCCCGCCGCGCCTGGTTCTTCATGTAGGGCCAGAATGACTCCGGATGGGCGTGCGCGACGACGGCGTCCGGCGTGAAGAGGATCTTGTAGCGGCGCGAGATGCGATAAGTGAGGTCCCAGTCTTCTCCGCTCGGAGCCTTGTAGGATTCCTCAAAGCCGCCCAGTTCCTCCAGGACCCGTTTCCTTATCGCAAGATTGTACGCCCCGTGCGCATCGACCGCGCCGCGGACATTGCGATAGCGCCACGCGATCTCATGTCCCACGAAACGCGCCAGAACATTTTCTTCGTTGAAGGTCCGGTAAGCCCCAGCAACACCGGCAATGTCATCGGAGGTGAAGGGGAGGAGCAATTTCTCAATCCAATCCTTAGCCGGCACACAATCGCCGTCGGTAAAGATCACGATGTCCGCTCGCGCCGCGCGCCAGGCAATATTGCGGGAGGCCGCCGGCCCCTGATTGGAGTTGCGGATGAGACGGATCAAGTGATAACGCTTCGCGTAACCTTCGATCACCCCGGCCGTACCGTCCTTCGAACCGTCATCGACAAGCACGATTTCCTCAGGCATCCGGGTCTGGATCAGAAGGCTTTCGATCAGTCGGCCGACAGATTTGTCTTCATTGTAGACCGCGGATACCACCGCAATTTTCATGAAGCCTTTTCCCGTGTGAGGAGTTTTTTGATGAGGAAACGGAATCCAAAAAGAATGCGGGAACGTTCCTCCGGAGAAACCAGGCATTGCCAGAGCTTACGCAGAATGAACGACGGGCGCAGGTAGAACTCATGATACGCGCGGTCCGTGAACTTGGCGATCGCTTCGCCGGTCAACAGCAGGCTGCAGCGCTTGTTCGGCGTGAGCCGCGTGAAGATCGATCCGCAGTTGACCGGCTTTGAAGGCACGCCGCAAGCGCGCCTGACACTTGAGCAACAGGTTTCCAAAGATGTCACCGTAACGTTTGTGACCAACTTGAACAAGACGCAGCAGCAGATTGTGCGTGTGGAATGGGATTTGAACCGCAACTGGTCAGCGGTTGCGGTGCGCGATGAAAACGGAATTTTCGGATTGGTCTTACTGTACAAGCGCCGATTCAAGTGAAC
>Ga0118677_10007189_pt1 | contig 18491 bp, 12 predicted proteins | sample AliMusrvi5mmetaG_FD_86154 | JGI IMG/M metagenome (GOLD analysis project Ga0118677, IMG submission 86154) | reverse complement strand
GGATTTCCCGCTCGACCACGATGTTGTAATGCTGCGCGTCCAGCGTGAATAATCCTCCGTCCCCGTCGTTCATATGCCCGCCGATCCCGATCGAACCCTTGGCGACCAGCCGCTTCTCCCCCGCTTTTTTTCCCCGCACGTAATGCAGCACCCTGCCGTTGTGCACCAGCAGAACGTAGGGGATGTTCTGTTTGAAACCCGGATCCTCTTCCGCCTTGGAACGCGGCATGAAGAAATTATTGTCCTTGGAGAGAAATGACGGCAGATATTTGCCGACATCAAAGTTCAACCCTTGGAACGCCCCGAGTTGATCAAACAGCGCGCGCCGCACGACTAAGATCATTTCTTCTGACATGGCGCGCGATTATTGTCGTTGCTTATGAAAAAGTCGAGAAAAGCCTGACTCGCCGTTTTCTCTCAACTTCGAACTTCAGGTTGAACGGCCGTCCGGACCAACCGCGTGATCAGGTCCTCCCATAGCACGATGCCAAGGGTGCCGGACGCCGGGTCGGCGACGACCGCCAGCGAACTCCGCGCCTTGGGTGACATCGCGCTCGAAGAGGAAATCGTCATTCTATCAGACGAAATCTACGAGAAACTCGTCTATGGCGAGTCGAAGCACGTTTCGATCGCCTCCCTCAGCGACGAACTGCACAACCTGACTGTCACCGTCAACGGTTTCTCGAAAGCCTATTCGATGACCGGTTGGCGGGTCGGCTATACCGCCGCGCCCAAGCCGTTGGCCGCGGCGATCGAAAAGATCCAGAACCATACGGTTTCCAACGCCAACACGTTCTCGCAATACGGCTCGCTGGCCGCGCTGCAGGGCGACCAGATGTTCATCGAGGACCTGCGCGGCGAATACGACGTGAAGCGCCAGTTCATGCTCAGCCGGCTCAAGGCGATCCAGAACATCCGCGTGGTCGAACCGAAGGGCGCCTTCTATTTCTTCGTCTATACCGGCAACACCGGCCTGAAATCCCTCAATCTTTGCGACAAACTCTTGTCGCGTTACAAGGTGGCCGCGGTGCCGGGCATCGCCTTCGGTTACGACGAGGGCATCCGCCTCAGCTATTGCGCGTCACTCGATATCCTCAACGAAGGCCTCACCCGCTTCGAGCAGTTCTGCCGCGAGCATTGAGCTTGTTTCGCGGTCACCAAGCGCAATCCCGAGGTGATTCGGGAGGCTGTGGTAGCTGTTTGGATGCTGCCGATTTCCGTGACGAGGGGTTATATGGTCTTTTTTATCATTTTCCTTGATTCCCTCCATCTGCTGACGTAGATCTTCAGTGTGATCTTCACGGAGTCAGCCTCGTTTACTCGGAAAGTTTTCGAGATCCTGACCGAGGAGACTCTCATTGAACTCGAAATTCTCCTGATCGATTCACCCGATGCCGGAGTCGTCATTCCAGGTGCCAGAGGACTCAGAAAGATCCGTGTCGGCAGTGGCGGCAAAGGCAAACGGGGAGGATCGCGGGTGATCTATTATTGGTATGTGGAACCAGAAAAAATCCAGTTTTGCCGTATCTACGAGAAATCCAGTCAAACGAACGTCTCTCAAGTTGAAATCCAACGAATTCTAACAGAACTTGATCATGAAGGAAAATGAAATCAAGGGAATCATCCGCGAAGTTCGCTCCATCGAAATGGGGGAGATTGCTCCGGCGCGTGTTCGCGAGGTGGTCCGCTTGGAGGATGGCACCGTCCGTCGCATGGTTTTGGATCCTGAGATATACCGCCGCAAACAAGCGCGTGCGTGGAAGGCCAAGACCGAAGCCGCCAAGGTCAGGCAGGGATTGAATCTCACTCAGGAGGACTTTGCCGCCCTTCTCGGCGTCGCCCTAGCCACCGTGCGCAAATGGGAACGCGGCACCGGACAGCCCAGCGGCGCTGCCAAGACCTTGCTCGCGGTCGCCAAACGTAATCCCGAGGTGATTCGGCAAGCATTGGCGGCGGGCTGAGGAAAAACGAAGTTGGCAAATGAACCTATTCCTATGAAGCTATTCCTATTGCCATGCACAAGGGGATTATCCTATCGATTGCAATCATGTTGAACACACAATTGGATGCGATGGATGGCGTGGTATTGCTCCACGGCCTGTGCCGGACCAGCGCGAGCATGGACCGCATGGCGGCAGCCCTCACCGAGGCCGGCTATGTGGTGGACAACATCGATTACCCCTCGCGCCGCGCCGGGGTGAGGAAGTTGAGTGATGAGGTGGTCGGCGCTGCGATCAAGAGCGACAAACTGGCGAAGTGCGACAAGATCCATTTTGTCGGCCACTCGCTGGGCGGCATTCTTGTCAGGGATTATTTCTCGCGCCATCAGGATCCGCGCCTCGGCCGGGTGGTGATGCTCGGCCCGCCCAACCAGGGCAGCGAGGTGGCCGATCGTCTGAAGGATTGGCGGATCTACCGATGGCTCAACGGCCCGGCGGGTGGCGAACTCGGAACGGACCCGGATTCGGTTCCTAACAAACTTGGCCCGGTTTCCTTCGATCTCGGCGTGATCGCCGGCGACCGTTCGATCAATTGGATCAACAGCCTGATGATTCCGGGCAGTGACGATGGCAAGGTTTCGGTGCGCAACTCCAAGGTCGAGGGCATGAAGGACCACCTGGTCGTCCATACCGCCCATCCGTTCATCATGCGCAACCGCCAGGCGATCGAGGCCACCATCCGGTTTTTGAAAACCGGGATGTTCAAGGCGCAGTGATCCGGAGGAACCGGTAGGGACAAGCGGCCTCGCTTGTCCCACCTTGCCCCCGAGGGCGAGATGTCATGCACAGCCCATGGTCCGCGAATCCGCGCCGCCCATGCGGGCGGACCAGTGGGTCGGCCGAGGCCGTCCGACCCTACCATCGAAAAATTGCCGAATTTCGGCATTGTCGGGGCGGGCCGGGTTCCTATCATGCGGGCGTTCCATCCGAAATCATGAGCACCCCATCCAGTCTGCCGGCCAGCATCCAGCGTTACAATACCATCCTCCTGCTTGTCGCCGGCATGGGCGGTCTGCTTTACGGGATTGACGTGGGTGTGATCGATCCCGCGCTTCCGTATTTGAACAGGGCGATCAAACTTACAGAACAGCAAACATCCTATATTGTAGCGGCCGTATTGGCGGGGTCCTTGTTTGGTTCGGTCATTGCCGGGGTTTTCGCCGACTTGTTGGGACGCAAGAAAATGATGATTGTCAGCGCGCTGATGTTTGTTGCCAGCGTGGGGATTATTTTTTCCAGTCAAACCTATGTGCCATTGATGCTGGGGCGTTTGCTGCAAGGGTTGAGCGGCGGCGTGATCGCCGTGGTGGTCCCGCTCTATTTGGCGGAATCGCTAACGGCCGGGAAACGCGGTTCCGGCACGGCGATCTTCCAGTTCATGCTGACCTTGGGAATTGTCCTTGCGGCCTTTGTAGGACGTTATTTCATCGGCAATGCCGAAGCCGCGATCGAAGCGGCAGGCAGCAATCAAGATGCGATCCTGAAAGCGTCCGACCAAGCATGGCGGAGCATGTTCCTGACCGTGATGTATCCCGGCTTTGTCTTTCTTCTTGGTACCTTTCTAGTGTGCGAATCTCCTCGGTGGCTGTTCAGACGCGGGAAGGCGGATGCGGCCCGTTCCGCTTTGTTGAAATCCAGAACCGAAGCAGATACCGACCTCGAGATGAAGGAGATGGCGGATTCCCTGGCCCACGAGCATTCGAAACCGAAAACGACCTTCATCGAGTCGATGGGTGAGATCTTCACCGCCCGCAAATATGTTATTCCTTTCGTCCTGGCATGCGTGATTCTGGGGTGCAATCAGGCTACCGGAATCAACTCCATCCTGCAGTTCATGACCACGATTCTCCAGCAAGCCGGGTTGGATGCCATTTCCGCCTCGAATAGTGGGACCGCAATCAAAATCCTCAACTGTGTGATGACCATTGTGGCGGTTCTGCTGGTGGAACGCAAAGGCCGCACATTCCTCCTCAAATTGGGAACCTCTGGTATCATTGTCTCGCTGGTCGCCTTGGCCGCAGTGTTTTTCAGTGTGGAATCGCAACGAATCGATGTCGATTCCGAGGTCAAAGCCATGATCAATGATAACAAACTGGAACTGGATATCACCAAGGTGAAGTTTGCCAACCAACGTTCCGGAGAACCGGTACAAATCAGCGTACTATCGAATTATGGCAGCAAACAACAGGTCTCCACGGCATTCATGCCAACCGAGGATTCCAACAAAGTTCTTGCCGCTGCGGCAACAATTCTTGGGAACTTAACCGATCAGGAGAGGGCGCTTACCGAGCAAGCCCGCGATCTGAAGGGCAAGGATATCGGGAAGCTCACAAACGAGGAAAAATCGGTGATCGATCAGGGGCAGGAGGTGCTCGCCAAACTCAGCAAGGAAGATCGAACCACATTGGCAAATGCTCTCAAAATCAAGCAAGGCCAGAAGTTGACGATCAGACCGGATGAGAAGGACAAGGAAAACGCCGACAAACCGCTTGAAATCAAACGCGCCAAGATCGGGCCGATTCCCAGCAAGCTGAACGGCATTCTGGCCACCATCTGCATTGCCTGTTTCATCGCGTTCTTCTCAGTTGGGCCGGGCGTGTGCGTATGGCTGGCGCTTTCCGAATTGATGCCTACCAGAATCCGTTCTGCAGGGATGGGGATCGCCTTGTTGATCAACCAAGGGGTTGCCACCCTGATTGCCGCGGTATTCCTGCCGGTGGTGGGGAACTTCGGCTACTCCGCGATGTTCTTGTTCTGGGCCGCCTGCACCGTGATCTACTTCATCACCGCGGCGTTTTTCCTGCCGGAAACCAAGGGCAAGACGCTCGAGGAAATCGAGGAACACTTCGAGGGCAGGAAGGCGAAAAGCTGAGATCGGGATTGTAGCGGCATTCTGTGATTGTGGCAGCGGTCTATGACCGTCACTGCTTCCCCAGTATGTCGTGGGGACGTTTACCGCCACGGCGCTTGCCCATACTTTCCTGTGGAACGGCACCTCCGGCAGCAGCAGTTCATGCAAATCCCGGGCGCTGCGTGCCCGCTCGCGTTCCGTGGCCTGTAGCAACTTGAGGCGCTCGATTTGGTGCTGGTGCCGCCGGCGCAATCCCAGCAGGATGCCGCCGCACCGAGCCTTGCACGAGACCTCTCATGTTTTTTGAAATTTCCGGCGGGTTCCGGCTTGACAAGGCCTGCCCGATCCCGCATCAACACCGCCCCGACATCCCTGCGGAACCAACCAAACCAACCAACAATCATCGCATGCGTGGAGTGACCATGAAAAAAGGCGAGCCCGTTGACCGGGCTCTCAAACGCCTCAAAACCAAGCTGGATGCCGAAGGTATCCTCGAAGAAATGCGCCGCCGCCGCGCATTTGAAACTCCGACCGAGCGCAAACAACGCAAGCTCCGTTCCGCCTCCAAACGCAACAAAATCCGCTGGCGCTATTCCAACGCCCCGGCCCCGGATCGTTCGCTCACCGCCGAATAGTCTTCCAGGTTCCGCAGAACAGGGTCGGAAACGGGTGCCAGGAGGCACCCGTTTTTGTTGGGCGGGCTTGCGCACCCCGTGGATTGATGGCATCCTCATCGCATGGGAGAAGTCAAAACCACCGTCAAACTCACCAACGCGATGGATCTCGCGATGCGGCGCCGCGGACTCATCCCGCCGGGAAATGTGCGCAGCGTCACCGTGACCGCGGTGGTGGACACCGGGGCCGTCCGATCCTGCATGCCCATCGATGTGATGGAAAAACTGGGGTTGCGAGCCGCACGCCACATCAACGCCCAAATGGCCAACGGCACCGTAGCAAGCGTGGAAATGACCGAAGGTGTGGACATGGAAATCCTCGACCGCCTGGTCACCGAGGCCTTCCTGGTGCTCGGCGACGAAGTCCTGATCGGCCAAACCGCGCTGGAAGCCACCGATGTGATGGTCGATTGTAACCGCCAACAACTGATCCCCAATCCCGACCATCCCAACTCGGCCATCATCCGCATCCGTTGATCCCGAGACTTTCCCGGTCGATCACGGTGTGGCAACCCCAAGTCTGGCAAACCGTTTGCCCGAGGGCGTTGCCGGATCGGTCAGCGTCACCCGTTCCCACAACGCGTCGATGGGATCGACCATCACCGTGGCACCGGATTCCGTTGACCATGTGCTCAGGTTGTTGCTGAAAACCACACTCTGGGTGATGGTCGGCAGCGACTCGGCGGTGCGGCGCAGGAAGGTGATCCGGAGGTGGCCGCCGGAAACGATGGCGATGCTTGGCAAACCGGTTGTGCCGTCTCCTGCCAGCGGTTTCGCGTCCGCCACATGCGGGTCCAGGTTGCAGGCGTATTCCATCAGGTTGACCGTGCCGTCGTGGTCGGGATCCTGATCGTCCGCCCCGTCACCCACCGGGTTCTGGTTTCCGAAATGGACCCAACGCCAATCGGCCAGGCGCGTCGGCGTGGTGGCCTCGGCCGGGCTCGAATAATCGGAGGGATCCGGAGTGCCAAGCGCCCGCACCCGGTAGTGGAACGTGGTTTCAGGGGTGCGCCCCGTATCCACATAGGATGTCTGCCCGGCGGAAAGCGTGAAGAAGGTCAAACCGACGGAGAAACCGGAATCCAACGCGCGCTGGACCTCGAATCCGTCGGCGGGCGGAGTCGTGTCTGACCATCCGATGAGCAGGCTCAGGCCCGGCTGCCGGGTCACGGTCAGACCGGTCGGTGCCGGCGGGGTTTCGCTGACGACTTCCAAGGTGCCGGTGGTGTAGAGGTCGGAAGTATCCCACACCAAGCCGTCGACGAGATCGGGCAGATTGAGTGAGCTGAAGGTGCCCGACACGGTTCCCCAATCGAACAGATCGAAACTGTTGTGGGCGGTCGGGACAAACCCGTTGATGAGGCTCACCGAGAGCGTGCCGCTGAGGGCAAGGTGATCGACAACCTGGATGACGTCGTATTGCGAGCCACGGGTGAGACCTCCTAGTTCCATGTAGGTGGTCAGGCCGGCACCGCAGACGACGGAGCCGGCGAAGGTGACGGGGGCGGGGCTGGCACCCGGGCTGAACGATCCTTCATAGTACACGGTTCCGGGGCCGGTGTAGGCGCCTGTTCCGGTGACGGCACCGAAGAAGGTGGTGCTGCAACCGGCGCTGGTGCGCACTTCGGCACCGTTGTGAATGAAGTTACCGTAAACGGTGACCGTGCCGCCGCCCGAAGAGATGAGTCTGGCGGATGAGCCGGTCATTGTGATGTTGCCATAAAGGTCGGTGGAACTTCCAGAGAAATTCATGGAACCCTGGTTGGTGAAACCGCCAAAGTAGTGTATCGCACCATGGCCTTGGACCACCCCGGTGGCACTGTTGGTGAGGGCCTGCGAGAACTCGAGCGTGCCGCCTTGCAGGTTGATCATACCGGCGTTGGTGCCGTTGGTCCCGCTGAGCACCAGGGTCTTGTCGTTCTCCGCCCGCAATTCACCGCTGGTGTTGTTGGTGACAGCGGCGGTAATGATGCCATCGCCGGTGAGCACGCCGGAATTGGCGACCGTGCCGCTGCCGAGGATCTGGCCGGTGCCACTGCGCAAACTCACCCGGCCGCCGGCCTGGTTGACCAGCGCACCGGCGTTGAGCGTGCCGCCGTCAATGACCAGGTTGCCTCCGCTCTGGACGGTGGCGGTGTTGGTGACTTCCAGGGTGGATCCGGCATTGAGCGTGACGAGGCTGCCAAGGACCGCGCCGCCGCCGATGGTCAGGCCGCCGGCACCGGTGATGGCGAGCGTGCCGCCGCTGAAGTTCAGGGTGCCGCCGTTGTTGACCAAACTGCCGGTGCCGAAGCGCCCGCCGGTGATGGTCAACGTCTTGAACGGATCAATCGTGGTGGTGCCCGTGGTGGAGAATTGATAGGTGTCGGTAAACACCGGCGCCACGCCTAACAGACCGCCGGTTCCCACCGTGAAGTCGTCAATGATTCCCAACGAGCCGCTGGAAAAATCGAGCAGGCCGCCGTTGCGGGCCAGATGTCCCCGCAGGTTCACGGTGCCCGCGTCGATGACCAGAGTGCCGGTGGGATTGAGCGAGATGTCACCAGTGCCACTGGTGTAGCTGCCGCCGTTGGCAACCGTGAGGGTCGCGCTGCTGATACTCATGGCGCCGATAACCATCGCCGCCGTCCCGTTCTGGGTGAGCGTGGACCCCACGCCGGTGACGCTGATATTGGCAGTGGTACTGCTCGCCATGGGGGCCATCCAGATGGTGTCGGCCGTGACATCGGCACCGCTCTGCACCGTGAGATTGCCGGCCGAACTGACGGCGGAGGTGACAGCCATGGCGAGCCCATGCAAGGCCCCGGTGCTGCCTGTGCTGTAGGTGAGGCTGCCGGTGCCGCCGGAATCGCCGAGCGCAGAAAGCACTGCGGATGAAGTGGTATTGAAAGCGGAACCACTGCCATCCACGGTCACCGTGCCGTTGCCCAGCCTGCCGAGCAAGAAACATTCAGACGAGACGCTGCCGCCGGAAGTGACGCTGGTGGTATTGCCACCGTTCAGCCCTAGGTCGAGGGTGGTGGACAGGGTGGATCCGCTGCCGCTCACGCTGATGGCATTCGAGGAATTGAAGAGTTGTTCTCCGGTGATCACGACGTCGCCGCCATTGGAAACGTTGAGGGCCTTGCCCGACGCAAGGTTGAAGGTGCCGGTGGCGTCACGCGTGAACTGCCCGCCGCTGAGACTCATATCACCGTTGGCTGTGTAAGTAGCGCCGGTGATGTGGACGGCTCCGGTATTGTAAATGGTGGTAGCCCCGGTACCGCTGGTGAAGATGCCACCGCTGGCAACGGTCAGGGTGGCGGTGCTCATGCCGCTGGACCCGACGGTTAGGTACGACGTGCCGGTTTGGGAAATGGAGGAACCGGTCCCGGTGACGGTGATGATGCCCGTGCTGGTGTTGGCGACGGTAGCCATGGCGAGCGAGCCGGTTTGCAGGCTGGCCCCGCTTTCAACCGAAACATTGCCTGTGCTTCCGGTGGTACTGCCGTAGCCGATGTATATCATGCCAACACTGCCGGTGGCGCCATTGCGGAAGGTCGCGTTGCCAGTGTTGCCGTTGGCACCCCAATAGCTTCCCGTCCCCGCCGTCATCGAAGCGGCATCCACAACGAGTGTGGCCGCCGTGCCGGTGCCGGTGTAGCCCAAATCCAGCCAGTTGCCGCAAGTGAGGCTGGCACCATTGGTCACGTTGATGGCGGTGCTACCCCTGATGGATATGTAGTCAGTGGTGCTGAGGGTCGAGCCACTGTCTTGAAGAGTGATGGTCCCGCTGGCGTGCGTCAAACTGCCCGTAATCACGGCGTCACCGCCACTCTTGATGGTCAGGGTTTTGCCGGCAGCGAGGTTGAAGACACCCGTGGCATCGCGGTTGAGACGGCCGCTGAGTACCATGTCACCATTGGCATTGTAGGTGCCACCATTGACGTTGATTGTCCCGGTGGCCCCAACCGTGGTCAGCCCGGTGCCGCTGGTGAACCCGCCGCCGCTGGAAACCGTGAACCCCGCGGTGCTGCCACTGGCGGCGCCCAAGGCCATGGTGGCCGCGCCGTTTTGGACCAGGGTGGAGCCGCTACCGGTCACCGTGACGGTGCCGGTCACGGCCGTCGTGGTGTCGCCTATCGACAGGTTGTCGGCGGTGACATCGGCGTTGCTTTGCACCGCCAGGGTGCCGGCGGTAGCCGCAATGGTGGAGTGGGCGAGTTGGAGCGAGTGCAGGGTGCCGGTGGAGGAGTTGCTATAGGTGAGGCTGCCGGTGCCGCCGTCGCCGATGATGGAAGCCGATGCGCCCGAGGTGCCGTTGAAGACGGAACCCGCTCCATCCACGGTGACCGTGCCGTTGCCGGTACCATTGGCACCGATCCCGAAGCTGGCCGACGAGACACTCCCGCCTGAAGTGATGCTGGTGACATTGCCGTTGAAAAACCCAAGATTCGCGGCAGTGAGGGTGGAGCCGCTGCCGCTGACGGTGACGAAGGTCCCGGCATTGGTGAAATATTGGGATCCGGCGAAAGTGGCGTGGCCGCTATTCTGCGCGGTGAGGGTTTTGCCTGCGGCAAGGTTGAAGCTCCCGGCCACATCGCAACTGAGTTGGCCGCCGTTGAGAGTGAGGCTGCCATTCGAGTTATAGGTTGCCCCGGTGATGTTGATCGTGCCTGTCGCGTAGACCGTGGATGTTCCCGTGCCACTGGTGAAGATACCGCTGCTGGATACGTTCAGGGTGCCCGTGCTCAGACTGGTCGCGCCAAGAGTGAGGGAGGACGCGCCGCTCTGCGTGAGGGTGGAGCCGCTGCCGGTAACGGTGAGGGTGCCGGTGTTGGAACCGACGCTCGGGGCGATGTAGAGGCTGTCGGTCGTGACATCCGCGTCGCTTTGGACCAGCATGCTGCCGTTGGTGCCGGTCATGCTGCTATAATCGATGTTGAGGTCGTGGAACAACCCCGTGCTTTTGTCACTGAATGTCAGACTTGCGGCATTCCCATACGACCCGACGTGGGATGTGGAGACGGTGGTGTTGGTATAACTCGATCCGAGGCCGCTGACCGAGAGCCCGCCGTTGGTGTTGTTGCCAAGGTTCAGATAACCGGCGGATAGCGCTCCGCCCGCCGAGACCTGGACGGTGGTGCCGCCGTTGACGCTGAGATATGAGGAATTGCTCCAAGTGGACCCGCTGCCGGTGATGCTGATGTTGCAGAGGTTGGCGATGTTGTGGGATCCGGTGATGATGACATCGCCGCCGTTCTGGACGGTGAGTGTCTTGCCGGCAGCCAAGTTGAACGCGCTCGTGCTATCGCGGTTGAGCGTGCCGTTGAGGGTCATGGTGCCGTTGGCGTTGTACACGCTGCTGCCGGAGATATTGATGGTGCCGGTCTTCTCGATAACGACGATCCCCGTACCCGTGCTGAAAGTGCCCCCGCTTGAAACCGTCAATCCTGCGGTGCTGGTGCTGGTCGCGCCCAGTTGAAAACCCGATGATCCGGTGAGCGTCAGTGTGCTGCCGCTGCCGGTGACGGTAACCGAACCAACGGAGGCAGCCGTGGCGGTGGCGACGGTGGTATTGCCAAGATTCACCGTGGCACCGCTTTCGACACTGAGCGTGCCGTGGGAACCAAGGCTGGCGATCACGATTCCGCCAAGGTTGGCGGTGGCCTGATTGCGGACCGTCAGCGAACCGGTGGCGGCACCGCCGTATCCGAGAAGGCTGCCGGAGTAGCCGGAGTAGATGCTGCTACCGGAGCCATCGACGATCACCGTGCCGCTGGTGGTGTTGCCGATGTCGAGATACTGCCCGGCACTGAGCGAACCGCCTGAGGTCACGTTCACCGTGCCGCCCCCTCTGAAGTCGAAGCTGTTGGAAGCGGTGGAAAACGTGGAGCCCGCGCCGGTGATGTTGATGGTGGAGGCGGTGCTCTGGGTGAACCCGCCGGCAAGTAACACATCGCCGCCGTTGATCACGTTGAGGACCTTGCCCGCAGCCAGGGACATCCCGCCGGAACCGATGCCGCTCAACAGCGAGTTGTCGAGCGTCAGGTCGCCGTTGACGTTCAGCACGGAACTGTTGTTCAGAGTGATTGAACCCGTGGAATTATAGGTGGCGATGCCGGTATGGGACAGGGTCACAGTACCCCCAGCCGCGAGATCCCCCACCACGAGATCGTAGGAACGGGTGTCACCGGCACCCGCCAGCGTCAACGTGCCGGTGCCACCGGCTTTGCTGATAATTCCGGTTCCGGTGATGCTATTGTTGACCGTTATATTGCCGCTGCTGTAGATCGTGGAGGCGCTGTTGCCGAGCGCAATCGTGCCGTTCACAATGATCGCTCCCGGCGTGCCGCCGGCGAGCGAGGTGACGACTCCCGCGCCGATACTCAAGGAGTTGTTGAACGTCTGCGTATCCGAATCATAGTTGACGATCCCTCCGGTGCCCAGCGTGATCGTCTGGCTCCCGCCAATCGTGAAGGCATTGGCTGCGGCAACATTCGCAAAGGTGATGGATTTGACACTCCACCCGGTGCTCAGGGTCTGCGTCGTGCGGGGCAACCCGTTGAAGATCAGGTCTGCGGTGCCGTTGTTCAGGGGCGCGACGTTGGGGCCATCCCAGTTCTCTTTGGTGGCCCAATCGCTGTCAACAAGCGAACCTCCATCCCAAGTGTTGGTAGTCGCATGGCCGATGGCGGGGGTGAACAAAATCATGCTGAAAAACGGCAGGGAACGGCAGAAACGGGAACGTGGTTTCATGGTGTTGATTTGGGTTGGGGGTGGTTAGAGCTGATCCAGCGAACGCATCACAGCAGGCGAATTCCTGCCTTCGGCATTCATTAATCCAATGTTTCAGATGATTTTCTCAGGAAAGTCAAGAAAAACTTCATATCAAGAAACGAAGAGAAAGAGATCATTAAATAGCCGAAAAACCGCGTTGGGGTTACCGGCGGATGGCTTGCCGAAACGAATCGTTTCAAGATTCCACCTGCCGGTGGGAGTGGACCATGCGGAGGATGAGGCATGGAGTGCGGTGGCACACGCCGTGCGCCCCGCTTTGGACTGCGGCGAGTCATCGCCGCTTTGGCTGACAACAACCACCCGCGCAAACAACCGTGCTCCAAACAGTGGGCGGCCATGTTTGCGAAGTGCACGGCTCCCAGCCAAAGCGGAGTGGCGCTCCGCTTCCCGCCGCACACCATACATCGCTCCCCGCTACGACGGTCTGACCGCGCGGGGTTTCGGATGCGTGCGTTCGTAGGGGGATTCACCCGCGGCCAGGCGATACAAGCGTTCCGCCCGCATCCGCACGGCTTGATGAATCAGGTAACCGGCGTACACCAAGGTCACCGTCATCAGCGCGACTCGTTCATGCGTTTTCATAAATCATTCTTATTGTGAAACCTGTGCCTGTTTCATGACGGGACGGAACGCCCTGACTCATGGAAAGCACCGGCAATCTAGCCGGCCCGCCACCGATGACAAGGGCAAACCGCCAGACCAAACCGTCAAAGCGCCGTCCGCCGCCGCAGCAACAGTCCGCAGCCGATCAAACCCAGCATCGTGAGCACGGATCCGGGTTCCGGCACGGCAACCAGGTTGTTTCTGACGACCCGGAATCCGATGTCGTTGGCCTCGTTATCAGGGAAGGCGAAGTTGCTGCCATGTCCGGAGAACAAGACACCCGCGCTGTTGTTCCAAGCCCCACCGATCACGCCACGCCACCCGTTCCCAAGGTCGGCGTCATTCCATTCCCAGACATTGCCTCCCTGGTCCAAGGTGCCATAAGCGCTGGCGTGGCCGGCGTAATGGTCCACATCGGTTGTGTGGCCGATGCTGGAGTCGTAATTCGCATCCGCCGTGGTGATCGCGTTGCTGTTGGTCGGATAGAGCGAATAGGACGCCGAGGCACCATTGTAATACGCCGCCTTGTACCACTGGTTTTCGCTGGGCAGGCGAATGGTGGCGGCGGGATTCACGGTGATGACGCCGCTGGTCGCGCCGTTGAGCGGGTAAGAGCCCGTTTCGGTGCTGGCGTTGCCCTGGCCGTTGTTCAGCCAGTTGCTGAATCGCGCGCCATCGAACCACGAAACGTAAACCACTGGCTTGTTCTCGAAATCGGACGTCACGGAGTAGTTGAAGCCACCGCTGCCACTGTTCCGGGTGATGCCGTGGCTCGCCATGTCCGGATTGTAAAGATTGTGGCTGTCCGTCTGTGCGACCGCGTTCAGAAACCCGGCGTATTGGGCGTTGGTCACCTCGTATTCGCCAATCTGATAGGCCGTGGCCACCGCGCCATAACCGGTCAGCGGGTCCGCCGCATTCCCCGCATTCCCCACCGTGATCCAGTCGATGATGGTGGCGGCGGATGCCGGAATGATGATCGCGGTACTCGCCAAAACAGCCAGCACAGCGGTGCGGAACAAGGGATTCATAGGGGATGCGGACCCATAAGAGCCCCCACCAACCCACCTGGCAATAGCGTTATCGCGTAGGGTAAACCATGACGACGGTCTGTCCACGCCGTCATTGACAGCGGGAAATGACGGACAACAGCCGTCCTCGACTGTGAGGGAAGACAGCGCGTCCCGCCTGTCCGTCCATGGCCACGCATTGACGCGACGGTCACAGACCGCCGCTACAATGCGACAGATCATCTTGCGCGGCTCCAACTGACCATATTGACCGTCCCGGCTGTTCTCCAATGGTGGAATTGGCACGCATGCCAGAGGGCAACCTATCAAATGACGCATTTGCGCTTGCGGGGGCGCGGGCGGAGCTGTTACCAACGCCCCGACCTGCAGCAACCATTCCAACACTCCCCACACCATGACCACCCGATCCGCCGTTCTCGTCACCGCCGCGTTTTCCCAATTGCTCATGCTCGCTTCGGCGCACGCCGGCGTTGGCGCAACCGTTCCGCCAGCGCCAATTTCCGGGTGCGCTGATATTGTCGGCGGGTTGCCGCTGCCCTTCGGAGTCAGCGTGTATTACATGCATCAGGAAGCGGACTATGACGCCACCAGCCTGCACGCCACGGCCGGCGGCTATCCGGTGCCGGGCCTCGGCGCCCATGCGATCTCCTACATTCACAACGACGTGGACGAGGTGAATGCGAAATTCGATTGGTGGGCGCAGCCATGGTTGAATTTCCACGCGATCTTCGGCTGGGTGTCCGGAGAGGCCGATGCCGGCCTGGATCTTCCGCCGCAACTCTTGCAGATGCTCGGCGGCATGAAAGGGTTCAAGGTGGATTACAACGGGATCGTTTACGGCGGCGGCATGACCCTGGCGGCCGGCTACAAAAGTTTCTTCGCTTCGGTCACCGGCAACTACACATGGGCCGACGTCGATCTGCAGGGCGGTGCCGGCTTGGCGCTCAATGATGCCAACAACATCGGAACCCTGGTCATCACGCCGAAAGTCGGCTGGCGCTTCGACAAGGGCTCGGTCTGGGTCGGCGCGTTCTATCAATCAACCGAACACACCCAGTACGGCAGATTCAATCTCGGCCCGCCGCTGGGTTCTATCAATTTCAACGCCACCGTCAAGGACGCGGCACCATGGGACTTCATCATGGGCGGCGAATACAAAATCACCGAGCACTTGATCCTCACGGGCGAAGTCGGCCTCGGCAGCCGCGAACAAGTCCTGGTGGGAACCTCCTACCGGTTCTGAGATGCCTGCTCCAAGTCCGTAATTTACGGATTCTTTACAGACGCCGGGGAAAATCCGTGGCATGATCGCCTCATGAATGCGTTCAAGACCTCGCTTCTCGCTTCCGTAATCGCACTCGCCGGCACGTTGAATTCCTTTGCCGACGGGTTGATCATCATCCACCCGCCGTATCCGGGACCACATCCGATCCCACCCTATCCGATGCCGTTCGTGCCGCCGGGACACTTCTCGTTCGCCCCGCTGGCGGTGAACTACCACCGGGTTAGCGTGGAAATCAACGACCTGGCCGCCACCACCTCCATCGACCAGGAGTTTTACAACCCGAACAACGCCCGCCTCGAGGGAACTTATATCTTTCCGCTGCCGCCCGGCGCGCATATCGACAAGTTCGCAATGGACATCGATGGCAAAATCACCGAGGCCGAACTGCTTCCCGCCGACAAGGCCCGCGCGTTGTACGAGGACATCGTCCGCCAGATGAAGGACCCGGCGCTGTTGGAATATGTCGGCCGCGATGCTTTCAAAGTCCGGATCTTCCCGATCGAACCGAACTCGAAAAAGCGGATCAAAATCAGCTACACCCAATTGCTCGCGGACGACCATGGATTGGTGGAATATATCTATCCGTTAAACACCGAGAAGTTCAGTTCCGCGCCGATCAAGGATGTTTCGGTGAAAGTGACCATCAATGGCAAATTGCCACTCAAGAGCATCTATTGTCCTTCCCACGCCGCGGAAATCAAACGCCATGACGATACCTCCGCAGTGGTCGGCTATGAAGCCAGGGATCTGCGCCCGGACAGCGACTTCAAGGTGGTCTTCTCACGCCAACCCAACCCGCTCGGCATCGACCTCATCTGCTCGCGCAAGCCCGGGGCCGATGACGGATATTTCCTGCTGCTCGCATCACCGGGATTGACCGCTCCCGCGACCATCCAACCCAAGGATATCTGTTTCGTGCTCGACACCTCGGGCTCCATGGCCGGTGCCAAACTCGACCAGGCGAAAAAGGCCCTCCGTTTCTGCCTCGCCAACCTCAACCCCGAGGACCGCTTCGAAATCATCCGCTTCGCCACCGAGGCCGAACCGCAATTCAACGCCCTGGTCAAAGCCGATAAAACCAACCTCGACAAGGCCGAAGCCGCGGTCGCCGCGCTCAAACCCATCGGCGGCACCGCCATCGGCGAGGCCCTCGGCAAAGCCCTGGCCCTGCGCAAGTCCGACGAAACCCGCCCGTATCTCGTGGTCTTCCTGACAGACGGCCTGCCGACCATCGGCGAGACCCGCGAAGATCCGCTGGTGGACCAGGTCAAACGATCCAACACCACCTCGACCCGCATCTTCTCGTTCGGGATCGGCAACGATGTGAACACCCATCTGTTAGACCGGATCGCCACGGAAACCAAGGCGGTCAGCCAGTATGTTTCGGAGAAGGAGGATCTCGAAGTGAAACTCAGCAACTTCTATGCGAAAATCAAGGAGCCGGTGTTCTGCAATCTGAAGCTCGCGTTCACCAACCCGGATATCAGGATCACCCAGCTCTATCCGAACTCGCTGCCCGACCTGTTCAACGGCGACATGCTCGTGGTGTTCGGCCGCTATGCCGGCAAAGGCGCCTCCGCCGCGAAGATCTCCGGCATCTTCAACGGCCAACCGCGGGAATTCGCCGCCGATATATCATTCGCGGAGACCGCCCCACACAATGATTACATTCCCCAACTCTGGGCGACCCGCCGGGTCGGCTGGTTGCTCGATGAAATCCGCCTGCACGGCGAGTCAGCCGAACTCAAGGACGAGGTGACGAAGCTGGCCCGCGAGTTCGGCATCGTCACTCCCTACACCGCCTATCTCATCCTCGAGGACGAAAAACACCGCGGCGTGCCCGTCGCCCTGCGCAACATGCAGGAACTCGAGGGCGATGCCCGCGTCTATGCCCAGGCCGCGTCCCGCATGAAATCCCTGCCGATGGAGGCCGCCGCGGAATCCGCCAGATCCGGCAGTTCCGCCGTCGCCAACTCCGCGTCCATGGCCGGCCTCAAAGACCAATCCGCCGCCAGCCCGCTGGCGCCCGACGTGCGCCGCGAACTGGCCAAAGCCGACGCCCGCGATGAAGCCAAACTCGGGTATCGCGCCGCCCAGTCGCAAAACTATGCCACCCAAAACCGCAATCTGAATGGTCGCGCGTTCTATCAGAATGGCAAAGTCTGGACGGATTCCACCGCCCAGGGTCAGGCCAACCTCAGGCAGGTCAATGTCAAGTTCAACAGTGACGCCTACTTCGCGCTGCTCAAACAACACCCCGCCGCCACCCAGTGGCTGTCCCTCGGCAACAATCTGGATCTGGTAATTGATGATACCCTCTATCAGATCCGCGACGAGAGCTGATATTTAGATCGTGGATAGTAGATAGTTGGATCTGTCGGGACGGATCATCTGCATCACATGTAAGATCAAGGAGCAACAATCCGCTATCCGCTATCCGCTATCCGCTATCCGCTATCCTCTATCCGCTATCCTCTATCCGCTATCCACCATCCACCATCATGAAAACCATCATCATCGCCACTCTGGCCGTCATATTTTCACTAGGCATCCATGCTGCGGAAACCGCGGCGCCCGCACCTGTTGCGCCGCCGGTAAAACCGGACACGCCACCCGCCGCCAAGCCCATGGTGGATGTGGTGTTCGCGCTCGACTCGACCAGCTCCATGACCGGACTCATCGAAGGGGCCAAGGAGAAAATCTGGTCCATCGCCAACGGCATCATCGCCGCCAAACCGACGCCGGCAGTCCGCATCGGCCTGGTTTCCTACCGCGACCGTGGCGACGTGTACATCACCAAAAAGTTCGATCTGACGGATGATATCGACACCGTCTTCAAGAATCTCCAGTCGCTGCAAGCCCAGGGCGGAGGCGACATGCCGGAGAGTGTCAACCAGGCGTTGCAGGAGGCGGTCGGAAAGATGTCATGGTCCGCTGACAAGCAGGCCACCAAGATCATCTTTCTGGTGGGTGATTGTCCGCCGCACATGGATTACAAGGACGACGTCAAGTATCCGGTCACCTGCCAGGCCGCGGCCAAGGCCAACATCATCATCAACACCGTGCAATGCGGCAACTATGCGGAAACCACGCCCATTTGGCAGGAAATCGCCAAACTCGCGGAAGGCTCGTACGTCGCGCTGGCCCAGACCGGCGGCATGGCGGCCATGACCACTCCCCACGATGCCGAAATCGCCAAACTCAGCGCGGCGGTCGGCGAAACCTCGATCGCCTACGGCAGCGCGACCCAACAACTTTCCGTTAGGG
>Ga0118677_10007188_pt1 | contig 18494 bp, 14 predicted proteins | sample AliMusrvi5mmetaG_FD_86154 | JGI IMG/M metagenome (GOLD analysis project Ga0118677, IMG submission 86154) | reverse complement strand
TAGTGCCCAATGGTCTGGAGCCCTATAGTCCCGGCCCGGTTCGTTCGGTGTCCCGTTGATTCGATGCCCGTGGTTCGGCTACCCCTGCCTATGGTGATTATAGCGATCACGCTACGAGAGCGGGCTAACGGCAGAGTTCAGCGGCGAGCGCAGCGAGTCCGCTGGAACGAGGTGTTAGACACCGGCCCGAACGCCGAGGCCGCGACCAATGGCATGGCTCCTCGCTGATGGCCACGCTACGCGAGCCTTTCGGGACTCCGAACCGTGAGTGGCCCTTGAGTGTCCCCCGTATTGAGCGTTGAAGCCGGCTCGAACAGGAGGACATGCGCCTCGCGTGCGGCCACGGGCCGATGTTCCATTCCCCGGGGAACAATGACGAATTCGCCCTCGTGCACAGTGCTCGTTCGGTCGCGGTATTCCATATCGAACGAACCGCTGATGACGAGGAACAGTTCGTCTTCGGTTTCATGTTTGTGCCAGACGAAGGAGCCGAAGAGCTTTACGAGCTTGACGTGTTGGCCGTTGAGAGAGAATGCCTTTTGCTTGTCCCACTGGCACCAGCGGATCCCGAGCTTGGTATGGACCTGATCCGTCGCGCGGTAGCCAATCATCACCGTGGTCTCGACCGTATATAGATACGGACTATCCGGTGACCAGAGGTTGGGGTTGGGAATCGGTGCCGTTCTCTGCGTGATCATCACCTCGCCTTGAGCATCCAGCGCGACTTCTTCTTTCGCCGTTGTCACGGCTTCGCCGCCCTTGTCTAACACCCTCGTCACCAACGTGCCTTTAACCGGCTGGTTGGACTCGTTGCGCAGGGCGGTCTCAATTTCGACAACCGCCTTATGTTGGGAGACTTCGGGTAGGGTCAACCGGATTCCCGCCTTCGGGCCTTCCCACGGGAACGTCACGTGAGTCGTCCCGGTGAATACCAGATCGACGTCCCGATAGAGGCCGCCGAACAGGGCGTAGTCACACTTGGCTCCGTCGGGAGGGATGTCCTTCTGGACCGAGTTATCGACCCGAACCGCGAGCAGGTTCTTGCCCGGCCGCAGCAGTGACGTCAGGTCAAAGTGAAACGAGGTGTATCCGCTCACCGCATACTCGCCGGCAGGCTTGCCGTTGACCCACAGCTTGGTGGTCTCCATTGCGCCTTGGAAGACCATGAACACCTTTCCTGATAGGGCCGAAGCCGCGATGTCGATGCTGCGGCGATACCAGCCAACCTTGCGCCCCGGAAAGGACACGTCATCCTTGGGAAAATCCTTGCCCAGGAAATTGCTCAGGTCGGCGGCATAGAGTTCGTGCGAATGGGGCAACGAAACCGTGGCCCATTTGCAGTCATCGAAGTCCGGCTTGGACGCGTCCGCCGGGTCCCCGAGCGTGAAGCGCCATACCGGGTTGATGTTGAGCTTCTCCCGCGGCGTCCCGCCCGCAGTCACGACAGAACTGGTCGGAACCAGCAGGCCCAGGCTCAACAACACAGTCCTGAAAATTTTGGTAATAGACAACATGTGCTTTTCGTTTTGTTTCTTGGAATATTCCATTACAGAGCCCTTTCTGATTTTGGTTTCCGGTTTCCGAGGAATGAAGGGATGAGACTGGCAGAACGATTCGGCAATCGGTCAGGATTCTTTGCCCATGTTGACCACGTCCTTGGCGCGGGACTCGGGCGTAACGATGAGTTTCTCCAATTTTCCCGCCTTGATCACGCCTTCGACGGTGGTGTTGTACGGCGCATGCAGCTTGAAGTCGCAATCCCAGTCCTTGGGCCAGGCAGGCAGAAGATATAATTTTCCGCCACTTGTCCCGGCGGAGCCGGCAGGCGGAGACGGATCGGCCTGCAGCAACATCGATTGCAAGGCGATCAGCAGCACCGAGCCATGATCCTGATCGGGAACCCAGTCGAAATTGGGTCCCCAAAACGTCGGGAACCTTGATTCTCCATGCTTGGACCGGGCTCGCGCCACCACGTTATCGCGGGCCTGCGCGGCCTCGCCCAAGAAGGCCATGAAAATATCATCCTGCCGCCAACCGGAGGCCCCCCTGTCGGTTCGATGGTTGAGCGCTTCGATCCCCCACTCCAGGTTGGGTTTGCCGACGGCAATCTGACGGAAAGGAAACACCGCGTAGAGTTCAGGAACCTCCGAGTTGTTCTTCTGCTTGTATACCTGCGCGGGTGCGAGCATGACCTTGCCATCGGGCGTCTTGGTCGTCGGCAAGGGCGGCAGCTTGGCCTGCAACTGCTTCCAGAACGCGCGATCCCCTTGTCTCGTTAGAGATTCCGGCAGTGCCAGCAAGCGTGCGGTGGTCGCGTGCAGGCCGGCGAGTTCCGGCATGGGATTGACGCAACCGGTCCACGTCTCCAGCGCCTGTGACGGCTGCATGTCGAGCTTGCCGTCGTTGCCGGTTTTGTAGTGCTGGTCGAAGAACCCGAGTAATTCACGAGCGGCCGGCAAGACCGTCCCGCGAAGGAATCCCTCATCCCCGGTGTATGCATAGCGGTCTAGCAGCAGTGTGACCAGTTCCAGCCCCGAAACCCATTCATATTTGTGCCACTCGCTCGCCTGAAGCTTGTCGGCACGTTCGGCGAACGGCTGGCTGCCGTAGGTTTCGGAAAACACATCGCCCCAGAAATAGATGCATTCGGGAATGTAGGCGCCTCCATGGTTCAGGTATTTCTTGGTGCGGAATTTGAAGAACGGCATGAGGTCGCGGGCATACATGTTGAAGAGCGGTTCCATCATCTCGAAATCACCCGACGCGCACATGGAAAGATAAGGCAGCCGGGTGTTCTGCCACCAATAACCCGGCCCCCATTGCCGGTAATCGGCCGCTTCGAGTTTGTGATCTGCGGCTGGCACAGTGAACAGGCTGCCGTTGAATTTGATGGGATACCTGCCCCGGCCAACGCAGGCCGACATATAGCGCTGCAAGGCATAGGCCCGGGTTACGACCGCCACTGCATCATCCTGTGTCCGCTTCTTGTCGCGTTTTGATCTGCCGAGCGTCACCGGCTTGCCGTTGATGTAAACCGTCACCCGTCCATCCTTGGCCAGCGTGAAGGCGGTGTGCTGCCAAACACCGGTCGTATAGGCGGCATCCTTGCTCCAGGTTTTGTCACCCAGAATCAACCGCATATCCAATCCCGTGAGGGTATCAAACAGAAAACCGTCCGATCCGCCCGGCGTGACCTTGTCGGCAACACGCATCGGCCCGCCTGCGGAGGGCTTGATCCAGGCCTCGATGGTCAGCGCGCCAACGAAGGCACGTTGATCCAGTTCCGGCAGGGCCTTGGGACCCTCGGGGACGGCGCTGAAGATCCGGGCCCGGTGCTCCGGCGCTTTCGCATCGGGGGCCGTCGCGGCCAAGGCCTTGACCTCGGCTTCGGTAAGTGCGGTAGAGTAAACTCCAAAACGTCCGAAAGTCCCCTTGAATTGATTGCCACCGCTTTGGTCCACCCCGATGCGCAAGGGATGTTTGTTGGCGGGAGTGATGCCACCCCCAACCCCATCCTGCACCTCGTCGTTCTGCGAGCAATGGATCCAACTGCGGTTCCAGAAGTCCGACCACCACTTCTCATGCGCTGCCCTTCGTGTTGTTAGGGTTATCTTGCGCGCCGCGTCGAGAATGGCTTGGGATTCGCCCAGCCATTCGGCCACAGTCGCAGGATGTTTCGTCAACACGGCGATCTCAAACAGGTGGCTGGTGCCGGTGGTGGATTGGAGGGTGCGGTCATCCACGCGTTGCGGCCGGCTTGTGGCGATCAACGCCCCGAAGGTCCGCTGCAACAGTGACTCGGCACGCGGAAACTCGGCTACGCCCTGCATCTTTGCGAGCAGCGCGGGGCCGACCGATTTGATGTTGCGGTGATACCAACCGATGCGGTCCTTGAGACCGCTGAGAACCGTGTCGGGTTCCACCACCGTCTTCTCGGGGAAAAGCCCGCTGTTGAGCACATCACTGCACTGCTTGTCCGGCAATTCCGTGGCGGCATTGCGCCAGAGTTCCAGCATGGCGGTCGCCGTGGATAGCTTTGCTGTCTGAGCCTCCACGCAAATCACCGGGCGGTTGGCATCGACCCACAGGCGCAAGTCCACCTGGGCATCCCCTTCACCGTCTCTGGCGCTCAGCGTGCCATCCTTGGCTGTCAGGATCTGCCGGAACTTCTTGGTGCGCTCCGCCGGGCCGTCGCCCACCTTGATTCGCACCGCGCCGAGTTTCACGAGACGTCCGCTGTCGTCCCAACTGTCGGTCCGGGCGATGTAGAAGCGCAGGTCGCCCGACGGCTCGATCCACGCGTTGAGGGCGATCTCGCCATTGCCTAACGGCATGGTGCCGTTCGTGTCCGGGCTGGGCGAATCCCAGACCACCTCGTAGGGCGATGGCGCGGCGGGCTCTGCGGCAGGACTCGCGCCACAGAGCGCCATGCTTGCCAGCGCCACCTGTATCAGTTTTGTGTGTTTCATGTGATTTCGTTTTACCCTCTATTTCTCGAGAAGTTTCATCATCTGCTGGCTTGGCTCTCATCGGTATGCGTTACTTCGGCCCGAAAGCCGTGATGCGCTGGAGCAACAACCCCTGCGGCTTGTCGTTGATGGTTTCCACCTTGATGAACTTGATCTTGCGGCCAGGCACCTGGGCCCCCGCATCCAGATGGGTCAGCGGCACGGTCCAGATGGGTTCCCAGGTCTTGGCGCGCCAGACTTCCTGCCAGGTTTGCCCGTCCTCTGAGGTGGACAGGATGAGCCCCTCGGTTCGCCGCTCGTTAGGGCGGTTTTCGATCGCCACGGCATGGACGGTTTTGACGGCACCGAGGTCCACCTTGGCCCACGGGTTTTTCTCATCGCGTGTGTGGAACGCGACGGCGAGTCTTTCGCCGGTGAAGAGGCGCGCATGGTTCCCCGGCTTATCCCAATCCCCCCCCAGGCTGGAACTGATCTCCAGCTTGGCATCGGCGCTGAGGATCGCCCCGAACTCACTCCGATAGTCATGCGGCGTGCGCAGTTCCCCGATGATGCGGCCGGTTTCCAGCGGCTTATCCAGCGTCACCTCGATCACCGTCACCGGCGTGTCCAAGTCCTTCCTGGCTAACTGGACCGACCATTCCGCAGCACTTTGTTTGAAAGTGCAGGGCACGCCGGTCAGCGTGCGGGCGGCCAGCACCTTGTTAGGGAGCGGATCGAAGGCGAGGCCTTCGGCCAGCCACTCATAGACGAGCAGATAGAGTTTGTTGCCCTTGTGACAAGAGCCGCCCCAGGTGCCGTTGCGATACGGGCCGCCGCGGGTGCCGTAGATGGCCGTGCCATATTTCTTGAGCCACTCGCCCATGGCGCGGGCGACCTTGGCCTCGCCCTCGGCGAACGTGCCGTCGGGTCGCGGGCCGAAGTTGAGTAACAGATTACCGCCGCCGGTGATGCAACTCACCAGCATCTTGATGCAATCCTCCGGCCCCTTGAAGCCGCCCTCGCCGCCATAAGCCCACTGCCCTCCGACATGGAGGCAGGATTCCCAGTCATTGGCGATGTCCATCTTGCCGATGAAGCCCTCAGGCGTGTAATAGTCGCCCTTGACCATCTTCGAGTGTTGCATGTAGTTCATGGTTTCCCGCTTTTCCCTGACACTTCCACTTCGCAGTGGCTCGGCCAAACCCCATCGGGCAGGCCGGTGTAAATCACACGCAGGAATCTGGCGCGGGGGGGTGTCTCAAGAGGAATGGCGCACACCCGGTCTGCGGAAGTTCTGGCAGACTGATCGGACGCCACCCGCCAGTGTTGGCCGTCCTCAGAGACTTCCACGCGGAAGCGGTAATTGACTGCCTTCTCGAAAGTGATCCTGACTTGCGAAACAAAGTAGAAGTTCTCCAAGTCCACACGCCACCAGGCAGGCAAGGTGTTGCCAGCGGCGCACCAGCGGGTGTCCGGGTTTCCGTCGTTACCATGGCGGGCGGGATTCTTTGCCTCCTCGCTGCTGGTCGCAGTGGGCCGGCTGAGTGCCAGATTCGCGGGGTTCGCACCGCGCAGCTCGTCACTCGGCGGTTCTGTAAGCGGGCCGGGATAGGGTCGCACGCGGCAGGCCTGGCTGCTCGCCGCGTCCCAGACAGGGGTTCCGGTTGTGGTTAGGGTGATGGTGGCGTCCTCAAGCCCCGGCGAGGAGGCGCGGATCAGAGTGGTGCCCCCGTGGTAAGAGCGGAACTCCATGGCGGCCAGACCCTCGCGAATATCAATGTCGTTGTTGTTCGTGAAGGTGATCGAGCGACCCGTGGGAAACTCGCCGGGACCTGAGACGACCTCCAGCGTCACCGGCGGACTGTTGGTGATGGGTTTGCCGCCCGCATCTAACACCGAGACGATCAGTTGGCAGTCCTCGGTGCCGTCATTGGAAAAAGTGGTGCGGTCGGCTTGCAGTTTGAGTTTGGCGGGCGTGCCGGCAGTGGGCCATGGCGGCGGGGCAATGCCGCGGTAGGCATTGCGATACCAATACCAGGAGCGCAGCGGCAGGCGGAAATAATCGATCATGCCCATGCGTCCCATCTCACCGGCAATGCTGCCGTGGTGGAAGGCGCACCACAGGGCTTCGCCGGAACGCCATTCAGGCTTCTCCGTGGCATCGCCCCAACCGGGATCATAGATACCGGGACGGTTGTCCACACGGCTGCCATACTCCGAGACGACGCTGGGAATACCGGGATTCGGGAATTTGGCACCGTCGCCGTTATAGCTGGCGACATCGCCGAGTTTGTCAAAGCCGCCGCGCTGTGCGCCGCCGACGGTTGCGGGGCGGGTCGGGTCCAGTTCACGGCTGAGTTTGACCATCGCCGCCGCCAGGGCGAGGGCACGCTCGGTCTCAACGGTGAAAAACGGTTCGTTCGACATGCTCCAGATGATGACCGACGGATGGTTGCGGGCATCGAGGATCATCTCCTTGAGTCCGCGTTTGGCGTTTTCCTCGAATGGCAGCCAGTGCTCCTTGGCGGGCGGATAGGCACTGCTGTTCCAATAGCCCTCACCGCTGAAGCCGCCCATTCCCCAGAAACAGTATTCCGACCAGAACAAAACCCCCAACTCGTCGCAGGCATCCAAAAACGCCGGATCGTGCGGGTAGTGAGAGCCGCGGATGAAATTCATCCCGGCCTCCTTGATCAACTTCACATCGCGCCTATGGCCGGAGTTGGTGACCGCGTCGCCCCAGCCGGCATGATCCTGGTGGGCGTTGGTGCCGCGCAAGCGCAAGGGCTCGCCATTGAGGAAGAATCCCTTGTCAGCCGTAAACTTGAACCAGCGAAGACCGGTTCTAACCGTGGTTTCATCCACCGTCTTGCCGTTCCCCACCAAAGCCACTCTCACGGAATAACAGGACGGATGATCGGGATGCCAAAGCAGAGGTTTTTCGACCACCATTTCCGGGCTGTCAACCGTCACCGTCTGGCCGGCCGCAAGCGAACGGTTTTCAGTCGCCGTCCAGGCCACCACCGTAGTGCCATCGGGCGCCACAAGCATCGCCCTAACGGCACATACGCGTGGTGACTTGCCCTCGTTGCTGAGTGTGACAGCCACTTTGACGAGTGCCCTATCCCTGGATACTTCCGGAGTGGTCACCAAGACCCCGTTGCGCGGAATATGCAACGGATCAGTGACCACCAACCGGACATCCCGGTAGATGCCGCCGCAAAACACATGCTCGCCAGCCCGTGGTGGCAGGACCGGATCCCACCGGTTATCCACCCGCACGGCCAGCAGGTTGGCGCCGGTCCTGACCTGCGGTGTTAGATCGACATCAAATCCGGTGTATCCGCCGTCATGCCTGCCGACCGGCACGCCGTTGAGGTAGACCGAGGTATGCTGGAACGAGCCCTCGAATTCTAGGCGCACCTGCTTTCCGGTCCAGCTTGCCGGAACCGTGAAATGCTTCCGGTACCAGCCCTCGCCCACATAGAACTTGGAGGCCCGGAAATAAGGAATGCTGAACGAGTGTGGCAACCCGATGGGTTCCCATGCGGAATCATCAAACGACGGCCTTCCCCCATCCTTCTTCACTCCCAGACGGAAGAGAAATTCGCGGTTGAATTGGATCACCTGACGGATCGACGCCGGATCCTTCGCGGGCATTGCCGGATCCTGGGCCGCATGACATGTCAGACATAATCCGATGAGGAGAAGCATCGTCCATATACCTGATGCTCTTGTCATTGCTATATTTTCTTTCATTTGGGTGTATTACTCGACAGTTTTCGGGAGCGTGGCTTGGAACCGGTAGGTTCCGGATCCCACTTCATACACCGCCGCTCCGTTGTCCATCCGCAGGAATTTCACGCTTTTCGCTTGCGCTGTGGGTTTCATTCCGCCATCACCACCCGCACCGGGCCTATCAGGCCGGAGGAATTCAATGGCGTTTCTTTTTCGAAAGGAATATTGGTCCTGGTCCTTCTTTCTTGCGGCGGAAGGCCGGCATCGCCAATGAGCCGGTTGGGCCAGAGATTGACCACTTCGATCTCCAGCGCGTTCCCACCCGGTTTGACGGCACCGGTGATCTCCACCCGCCACGGAGCACACCACACCACGCCAAGATCCTTGTCATTGAGTTTGACGCGCGCCGTCTCTTTGACCGTGCCGAGGGAGAGATACATTTTAGATTGTTGATTGTTGATTGTTGATTTTTCAGAAGATACCCCCGCATTCGGCAATCGCAAATCATCAATCGTCAATTGCGGAAGGTCAAAGACCTTCCGGTACACCGCCGTGCCGCTGAAATGCTGCACCGCCGGTTCGGGACGCTTGCTCCAGTCCTCGAGTTTCTCAAAGGCGATCAATCCTTTGGCCTGATCGCCGTCCAGACCATTGGTCGGATAAAACCACTTTGGATCGAATTGCACCGTCCACGGCCCACTAATCTCCTGCACCGGTTTGAATTTCAGGAACTTCTTCCCTGAACCCTGAACCCCGACCTCTGCCCCCTTCTTCCTGAATACCACAAACATCGAACCGTAGGATTCGAATGTCAGAGACACTGTGGTACACCCGTTCGTTGCTGTGAATTGCGGAAACTCCCTCATCGTACCGGTCACGGGATCCCACAACTCGGGCTGACGGTCGCTCACGCGGAAGGTGGCCTCAACGGTCTCGGCTCCACCCTTTCGATTCGCGAGAAAATAGAACTCCGTATCCGCAGTGGGCCGGTGGATGAAGTCGATGAACGCATCGCCAGAATGTTGGAAATCAGGCGACACGCCATCAGCCATCAAAATCTCACGCAACGGTTTGCCCCAGAAAACACGGCCTTTGCCCACCCGGCGCTCTACTGTTGTATGTTCGATGTTCGAATTCTCGCCCCACACCTCTGCCGCGATCTTCTTCATCTCAACGTCACACTGCGGATAATTTTTTAGTCCTGGATCAGTTTCGGGTTTCGGTCCGACAACTGTCGCACCAGCCTTCACCAATTCACGGATTTTCTGCAGCACGTCCACAGGCATGCGCTTGGAGTCTGGCAATACGAGCACGCGATAGCTCATGCCATCGGGCAAAACAAGTCTGCCATTTTTAACGGATAACCGCGTCAAAAGCACCTCGGCATTGCACACATCATAGTCATAGCCCTTGCCCAGAGCTGGATCAACGTGCTTGACATCCACCATGTTCGGTGCACCGTCGCCGTTGTAATACAGCACGTCAGCGACAAACAGGCCGCTCTGTAACAGCGCCTGGCAGCGGTTGACATAACTCAGCCAAGACCCAGCCGCCTGCTCCCACCAGGTGACGTTAGGATTAAAATGCGAGCCCGCGCCATATTCATAGCCCGGCTTGCCGTCCTGCGGACGTGTGCCTGTGGTGGTATGAAAGACAAAACGGTTGATGCCCTCGCAGAAGGCGCGGTCTGCAATGGGCTTGAGGATTGCCGGGCTTTCCTGCCAGTGCCCAAAGCGGGTGAAGGCCTCGGCTGCAACCTGCGTGCGTCCGTAAATGTGGGCAGCAGAGGCGGTCTGCTTGCCGACATAATTCTGGTCCTGCTCAGTCACTGTGCCATCCGCCCAGAACTCGCCCATCGGAACATCGCAACGTCCGAGGTTCTTGAGCGCATCGGAACAGATGGTGGCGGACCAACTCGGCCCGGCTGCTTCCGCTTCCGTTTTCAAACCGTGTTTGTTCGCGAGTTCCGTGAAGCGGCCATAGTGTCCGTCAGCCATGCAGTCAGCTGCGGTCTTGCGGTAGTCGTGCAAGAAGCGATCGGAGATTTCCGCGCTGCCGACCAGGCGCCCGGAGAATACCGGCAGATAGGGCGTTGGATCGTACCCACGATATTTCTTAAATTGTTCGAGCATCTTTGGGGTCCAATTCGGGTATCCCGCTTCAAAACTATCCTCCGTGAAATAGGTCAGCGTCTTGCCCACAAAGGTCCCCGCTTCCTCGATCAGAATCTTGCCAAGATTTTCGAATTGCTGGTCAACAGCCGCTGCGCTGTAACGATCAACTTCCAACCCTTCAAATCCTTTGGTGGGCAAGCGAATCGTCGCGCCGGTCATGCGGTGCCCCGTGCGTAAGATCGTCCAACGCCCTGACGGCACATCCCATTCGAGGTTGCCGTCGGAAGTTATATGTTTCGTCAGATCCACAACCTGATCCGTGCGGAGTGTCCGATCCTGCGCTTTATTGGCCCATGGAACCAGCGTGTCGCCCATGATTTCTGTGGGGCGCCCGCCGATGCTGGAGTCCTTGCGGTTACTCTTTGCTGAGAGCGAAACCCGACGTTCGTCGTTGGTGGCGAGCGTAAGCTCCTCAGGTTCCGGGAAGGCGATGATCGCCGAATCCCGGTAATCCATTTGATCCAGCGGCTTGTTGATATAGTCAGGCACGTTGCCGTGATTGGGGCCGGCATATCCATCGCGATTGCCCGGCAGGGGTAGCGGTCCAGAGAAGTGCTGCGGCCCCATGACCGTGAGTTGTGACTGCAGGAACCAGCGGCAACTATTTTCTTTGGTGATCCACGGTCCGCCCATGTCCCATCCGGCGGAGCAGAGGGTGATGCCGATCTTGAGGCCGAGCCGGTCTGCTTCGCTCAAGGCGTGACGGTACAGCTCCCGCCATTCAGGCGATAGATAGGCCGGACCGCTGGGCATGGGACCGCACCCATAATCATTGCCTGCGCAGATGATCTGCGCCGAACCCATGCCCTTGGCCTTGAACTCCGTCAAATCACGCGTGATACCCTCTTTGTCCATGAGGTTATAAAACCAGAACCACCAGCCTGAGGGCTTTGCTGAATCCGGTGGGCTAATAAATTTTTTTGCAAGGTCTTCATTTGCGGCTGTCGCCACATGGCCCAGCAATAAGCCCAGGACTGCAAACGTAATCACTCTTTTCATAATGTCTCTTAACCTTTTCCACAGCGATTTGCCGGATGTGTGTTTCATTTTTTCGTGTGTTTCACTTGCGTGACAGGTCGCCGCTGAGGCGGATCACATCCCCTGGTTTCATCGTCAGTTGCGCGGTTTTTTCGCCATAGCGCACCTGGCAGGCCTTGCCTGTTAGGCTGCGCAGCGCCACCGCGGTCAGCTTGCCGTGCGCCCACGCCATGTCCACCTCGAAGCCGCCGCGGCCGCGCAGGCCCTTGATCGATCCGTTAGGCCACGCGCCGGGCAGTGCCGGCAGCAGGTGCAGCTCGCCCGCCTGGCTCTGGAGCAGCATCTCGCAGACCCCTGCCGTGGCACCGAAGTTGCCGTCGATCTGGAAGGGCGGACAGGTGTCCCACATGTTAGGCATGATGTTGTTCTTCAGCAATTCGGAATAAATCTTGTGGGCATGGTCACCATCCAACAATCGCGCCCAAAAACTGACTTTCCACGCCTTGCTCCAGCCGGTGCCGGCGTCGCCGCGGGCGAGCAGTGACACCTTGGCCGCAGCTGCCAAAGCGGGCGTCCTGGTCGGCGAGATCTGGCGTCCCGGATGCAGGGCAAACAAATGGGACACGTGGCGGTGGTCGTTCTTCGGGTCGTCGCGATCCACCATCCATTCCTGCAACTGGCCCCACTTGCCGATTTTCGGGACTAACAACTTGTCGCGCATGGCGGTGAGTTTCAGGCGATACTCGGGGTCCACGCCGAGCGCTTGCGAGGCTTCGATATAGTTGGTGAAGAGATCCCAGACGAGTTCCTGGTCGAACGACACGCCGTCTTCGCGCGGCCCCTGCTCGGGCGAATATCCCATGGGCGCCACCAGAGTGCCGTCGGGCAATGCCTTGAGCCGGTCCTCCCAGAACTCGCAAACTTCCTTCATCACCGGATAGGCCACGGTCTTGAGATAGGTTTTGTCGCCACCAAAGGCGTAGTGCTCCCACAAATGCTGGCAATACCAAGCGCTGCCGGGCGTGTTCCACTCCCAACTCGATCCGCCAAAGATGTTATTTTCCGTCTGCACGGTCCACCCGCGCTTGGATTTGAAATAAGCGGATGTCTGCTCGGTGCGCACCTCGCGCAGGCTGAAGATATAGTTGAGCAGCGGTTCGGCGCACTCCGGCAGGTTGGCGGTCTCGGCCAACCAGTAATTCATCTGGATGTTGATGTTGGAGTGATAGTCGCAACGCCATGGCGGGTTGTTGCTGTTGTTCCAGAGGCCTTGCAGATTGGCGGGCAAGGTGCCACGCGACGCACCAAGCAGCAGATACCGGCCGTATTGAAACAACAGGTTCTCCAATTCCGGATCCTTCGCGTTGGCTTGTTTGTAGGCGGCCAGCCGCTTGGGGGTCGGCAGCGCCGCGATGGCGGCCTCCGTCTTGCCGTTGTCCAGGCACACCCGGTTGAACAACGCCTGATAGTCTTTGACGTGCGCCGCCTGCAACGCGGCATACGGGCGCTTGGACGCCTTGTTGACTTGCTCAGTGACCAGGCGGTGTGGTGCCTCGCCGGTGCGCCAGCCTTTGGCGCGCTGGTTGAGGTAGTCCGTGCCGGCACCCACCATGAGCGTCAGACTCGTGACATTCTGGAACGCAATGCCCGTGGGTGTCGCGCTCAGCGTGCCACCCTCGTTGAGAACCAGAATCTGTGATTCATATTGCAGGCCGTTCTTCAGCTTGCCTGCGACCGTTATCCTGTTAGAAGCGATGACCGGTTTGGCATCGTGTCCATCCTTGAGCGTGAGGGTGCCGGAGTGGCTGCCCGGCTTGTCGGCGGTGAAGCGGAACACCATGACCTGGTCGGGAAAGCTGGCGAACGCCTCACGGCGATAACTCACGCCGTCGCTGGTATAACTCACCGTGTGCACCGCCCGGCTAATATCGAGTTCGCGCCGGTAGTTTGCAACGGGCTTGGCCGGCAGCAGTGCCACCTCGAACTCGCCGAGATTCTGATACATGCCCGAGTCTTTTTCGTCGCCCTCCCACAGGCTGTCCTCATTGAGTTGAACCGTTTCCTTGTCGGCCGCGCCGAAGATCATCGCGCCGAGCCGGCCGTTGCCGATGGGCAGCGCTTCCGAGTCCCAGCCCGCGGCCGGTTGGTCATACCACAGGACCTGCCGTGGGGACGATTCTGTCGCGAGGTCAGCGGCGGAACAGAGGAAGGCCGGCAGGCCCATGCCCAATAGCGCCGCCCCGAATACGTTGTGGAAGGATAACCGGTGCATCTTGTTTGTCTTCATTTTTCTCATTTGAATTCTTTCAGGCTAGGGTGTCACGCTGAGATTGTCGAAGCAGTTGGGATCATAACTGGATAACAGATAGGCCAAGCCGGCCTTGCGACCGGGGTAGCCTTCGTTATGCACCTTGACCACTTCCTTGCCGTCGATGCAGGCGAGCATTTCGTCGCCCTTGAGCGTGAGGGTCAAACGATGCCAGATGGCCGGATTGAAGCCGTCGAGTTTGCCGGTGCTGAGCGTCTTGACCTCTTCGTGGCGGGTCTCCTTGCCATTGACGATTTCAGCCGGCATCTGTGCCGCGGTGATCGTCCACGTTCCATCCTGCTGGACAGTGAAGCTGGAACCGAGAAACTGGCCATAGATGTAGCGGCCGCCGAGGCCCACCTTGCCGGCGGCGATCAGGACATCGGCCTGGATCGTGTAGTCGGTCCAGAGTTTGTCGCCAAAAACGGTGTTCGGGGTGCCGATCGGGCCGCCGCCCCACGCGATGCCTTCCTTGGGCACGATTTGTTTCAGGCACATTCCTTTGCCGTCTTCCCGTTTGGCGGTTTCAAACGAGCCTTTCTGATCGGAGAGATATTTCGGAATCACACCCGAGGGATAGCTTTCGAAGTCATCCTTGTAGGGCAAAGGGAAGTCAGAAGCAGGAGGCGGCGCAGGGTGGGAGCCCTTCTTCTGGCCGGTGGTGGTGGACAGCGTATAGACACTGTTGCCCTCAAGGGAAGCGGTGAAGGCGTTGTTAGCAAGATGCAACGGCTTCTCCTCCACAAATTGGATTTTCTCGTTGGATTTCCAAACATGGACGTCGCCCTTGGCCAGTTTGCCCGCGACCTTCACATCGAGCGTCACCGGTTTGTCCGCACACACGATCATGCTCCAGTCGCCGGTTTTCGGGTTGCGCAGGGTGACATAACTGCCGCCCCAGGTGACGGGATCGATCTTGGCGCAGGCCTTGTCCATGTAGTGCCAGCCGGGGTCGGCGAACTGGGTGGTGTGGGCGGTGAGCCAGGTGGCGGGCCAGACCTCATAGTAACCGGACCACGGGGTTTGCGCCTCCATCAGACCGACTCCGGAGTAACCGATCCCCGGATAGATGCCGGACAACATGCACCACACCTCGGTCTTGGTGATCCTACTACGTATGTAGTTCTTGTTAAAGCATTGCGCCAGCAGCATCGATTTCTCCCAGGTCTTGCCGCTGTAGGTGAACTCCTCGCTGGACCACAGCGGCATGCCGCTGGCGATGGCCTTGTCGGTGGCGTGTTTGGCTTCCAGTTCGAGTTGGGGTCCCCAGCCGCTGGGATAATGGTAGCCGACGGCCTGGAGCACCTTGTTGGCCACGGGATTTTTTTCCATCTCATCGAAGATCAGCCAGGATTTGTTATCCTCGTCGGGTGCCTGTAGTTTGACATCGGCGTAGCCATGGGCATCCAATGTCGGCCGCAAGGTCTTGGCAATCCAGTTCAGGTCGGTGCCGTGCTCGTTCCAGGCTGCCGCCACCCAATCCATTTTCAGACCGTAGTTGTTTTTTGCCACATCGAGGAACGCGACATACCAGTCGGCCGAATCCTGCGAGAACGGGCTCGATACCCAGCACGGATAACTCCACGGCAGGCAGTCTAACAATATCTTCGGGTTGCGCTTGCGCGCCTCGGCCATGAGCCAGAACTCGAAGCCGCGCGGCACCGGCTTGGCGAGTTCCTCGCGGGTCAGGGCGTGGGTCGGCTCGCTGCCGCAGGTCCCGTTCTCACCGCCGCCGATCTCAACCTTGAAGTGCTGCAGGTTCGCGCCGAATTTCGGCTTGAACATATAGTCAAGAATCTCGGATTTCAACTTGGCCGGGTAATCCACCATGTTGCGCGAGGTTCCGCCCTGGCTGATCGCGCCGATGCCCTCGAAGACCCGCCCGCTGTCGGCGTCGTCCAGCACGATCTTCGTTTGGGCAAACGCCGGCGGCGCTAACAATATCGCGGCAAGGCCGCACGATCTAACGTATTTGTGGTTCATGAGTGTTTCTGAAATGAGGATGAGGCAAATTCATGGAAGAAGACAACGGAATTGTAGCGGCGCTTTGCCGTTGGCCATCTCCGCTTCGCTCCGGTTGTGAGCGTCGCTGATTGCATTGCCATAGGAACGCAACAACAGCGCATTGGACTGATCCGTGACGGAAAAACAGCGACTTTTCCCGCAGGGGAAAAGTAGTCGCAGACCGCCGCTGTTATGGATAAAGGTAGGGCGGCTCGGCATCGGGCCGCCCACTGGTCCGCCGTGAGGCGGTGTGAAATCGCGGTAACTGTTCGGTTCATGTGAGGTATGGGTGCCGGTCTTGCCGGAGATGGAGTCCGTAACGATGAAATCCAGACCGCTGCCCGACAGCGTCGGTGTCACGCTCACATTGGCTAACACGCCGGACACGAAGGCCGCGGACGTGCCGGTAATCAGACGTTCTCGATCTGATTGCCCATGGAGCGAGCCGTGAGGAAATTCTCGCAGATTACCCATTCCTTGAACCCGAGGACATCACGGCCGCCCTGCTCTATGCCGCCCGGCAAACCGACCACCTGATTCTCGCCGCCGCGTCGTGAAGTTTCTGATAGACAACCCATTGCCGCAATCAAGCGTTGATCCAGACTTTGGAAACCTCGTGGCCGGCCATCGAGACCGCATTCAGCAGCGGACAGCAAATCGTCGAGTTGCGGTGAGTTGGGGCAGTCAACAACCATTGATTTTCTCCAAGAGCGCACTCTCTTTGGCGTGGTTTTTGAGCCGGACGGGCATCCACGCGCGGACAAGTGGCTCATCTCGCCCGGTCGGCCTACCGTATGAAAATCCCTCACCTATTGCACGTTTTAATGCAAAATCTTGCATTAAAACGTGATTGAATGTAAATTCCCCGTATGAACATCCACGACATCCTGCTGGCTCAACGCCGGGAAATTGAGGCGGGTTAAAGTGCTTTGTATGTGGGTCGAAGTTCGGTCGTCGAGCCGGTGGCGGGAGGCCGAATCCGGGTCGTGGTGGGGCCGCGCCGCGCTGGGAAGTCGCGTTACGCGCAGCATCGGACATCCGTCGAGTCCGGGGCTTGGGGGTATGCGAACTTTGATGATGAGCGGCTTGGCAGCCTGGAAGGCATGGTGTAAAGATTACCTCGCGCAAAGGCGCAAAGGCGCAAAGGAAGATGGGATTCATGGTAAATTAGTCTTGGTTGTCGGAGAATCCGGGTGAAAAGATTTGACTCGCGGATGGATGTGCGTCAGGTTTGTCAACAATGAAGACAGCAACGATTCGCGACGCGCAACATCACCTCACCCGCCTGATGAAGGAGGTGGAGGCGGGACAAGAGATCGTGCTGACGCGACGCGGGAAGGGGGTGGGCAAATTGATTCCGCTGGTGGAGGGAGCAGAGATCCGTGAGGACGACCGGAACATGTGGCTTGAGGATCTGGCAGTGCTGCGGAAACTCAGCGGCGGTGACCCGCAGGGCGAGAACCTCGTCGTGGCGATGCGGCGGGAAGAGAATGCAAACGGATCCCGGCCATGATCTATGGGGACACCAGTTTCTGGGTGAGCCTCTACGTGGAGGATGCCCATTCCGCTCAAGCGGTGGAGTTGCTTCGCGAAAACAGGCGGTCGATTCTTTGGAATGATTTCTGTGAACTCGAATTTCTAACCGCCCTGGCCCGTTGCTGCAGGATCAGATCCATGAGTGAGGACTTGCGACGGCAGATCCTGAGTCGTCACCAACGGGCGATGAAAGATCAACTCGGCGTGACAATCCGGCAACCGGATTGGGGTGCGGCGATGCAACGGGGTTGCGCTTTGGCCAACAGCGTGATTCTGACTCTGGCCGGGCGCTCCTTGGACGTCCTACATGTCGGCATCGCCTTGGAGTTAGCCATAGTGGAAGAGTTCTTTTTAAACAGGAGGAAACAGAGGTTTTTGAAAGGGAGGAGATGATGAGCCCTGCGGTCCTCCGTTCTCTCTGTTTTCTCCTGTTCAATACATTTCTGTGGTTATTGTGGAAGAGTTTGGGGACGCCGTCCCTCTTCAGACGGCGCCCCCGGTTGTCCCGGAGAGAAACCCATTAACTCCGGAAAGGGGTGGATTCGCAGGGTAGGGCGTGGCGGCCTCGCCGCGCCCACTTATCCGCCCGCATGGGCGGGTGCTGAAGCTCGGTGCATGATGGGTCATGATCTCTTGCCCTCGGGGGTGAAGTTACGGACAAGCGAGGCCGCTTGTCCCTACCGATTGTCTTCTCCGCCGCCGCAGCAGGCCCGCGCCTAACAGGATCCCCGCCAGCGCGCTGGTGGGTTCGGGAACGACGGTCCAGGTCAGGGTGTTGCCGGTGTAACCGAACTGCCCCTGGCCGGTCACGAGGCTGCTGGAGGACACACTCGATGTCCCATCCGTCCCGCTGAAGGTCGAGAACAAGGTAGCCAGCGAGGCTGGAGCGCCGGTGCCATAGAGTTGCAGCGTTCTGGTGCCGGTGCCGCTGACCAGCAGGTCGCTGTTGATGGTGAAGGCCTGCGTGCTGTAGTTGGCGATCCTCGGGATTGCGCCGGTGCCTGCGATTTCGAATTGACGACCATTGGCGCTGAAAGTCAGGCCCGAGGTGGCACCCGAGTTCAGGGCAAAAGTTGGAGTCGTTCCGCCAAGGCCAAAAATCACCTTGCCGGAATCCCCGATGCTATTGACATTCAAGGTTGAAATCCCATTAGCGCAAGTATAGCTCACATTGCCGGTGAAGCTATTGGCTGGGGGGCGTTCAATTTTCCGTTAATCTGCTAGAAGCCCGCAGGGCTGGCTAACGGGATGAGTGATGGCAGTTGCGGCGACGGTTGAGAAGGAGATTCTTCCCGGCGGGCGCGGTTT
>Ga0118677_10007187_pt1 | contig 18494 bp, 15 predicted proteins | sample AliMusrvi5mmetaG_FD_86154 | JGI IMG/M metagenome (GOLD analysis project Ga0118677, IMG submission 86154) | reverse complement strand
TCCCTGTATATGCTAAAGTAGTGAAGGATAGTACGTTTTTTGGAGAAGCAACTGAGAACCCCTGGTGGATCAATATTGATTTTCCACAGTTTAACGGAAGGATATATATTAGCTATAAAGAAATCGGAAAAAATGTTTTTGATACCCTTTTAAAACATGCGTATGAATTAACCGGCAAACATACCAGCATGGCTTATTCCATTGAGGATACAGCATTTGTTACGCCTAACAAAATACATGGCGTTTTTTTTACAGTAGGGGGCAATGTGGCAACGGCTAATCAGTTCTTTTTAACAGATTCTACCCGACATTTTTTACGAGGTGCATTGTATTTTGATGCAACACCCAATTCCGATTCGCTTAGTATTGTCAATAAATTCCTGTTGGAAGATATGAAGCATCTTGTGAATACGTTTCGATGGCGTAACTGAGTATCTGGGTAAACGGACCTAAACGAAATTTTGTGCCCGTTCAATGATTCCGGACGAGTTTTCATACGGATGACTGCTTTCAGTTATCTTTGACAATAACTGAAATAGTTTTAAAAGTATATGATAGCAATTGATAATATCCTGGTTAGTGACGCGGTAATTGAAGAACAATTTGTATGCGACCTGAATAAATGTAAAGGAGGTTGTTGCGAAGATGGTGATGCCGGTGCACCCATTGAGAAATGGGAATTGGAGAAACTGAAGGAATACTATAATGTGATCAAACCGTATATGACACCAGAGGGGATCAAAGAAGTGGAGCAACAAGGCAAGTATTTATACGATAACGAATTTGGCTGGGTAACCCCAACCATTGATGGTGCCATTTGTGCGTATGGATATCGGGATAAATGGGGAATTATCAAATGTGCCGTTGAACAGGCATATAATGATGGAAAAACGGATTGGAAAAAACCCCTGAGTTGCCATCTTTTTCCGATTAGAATTCAAAAAAACAAAAGAGACCCGGATATAGAGTATGTAAACTATGAGCCTAGAGAAGACCTTTGTCAGGCAGCTTGCAGTCTGGGTAAAAAACTAAAGATGCCTGTTTATATTTTCCTGAAAGATTCCATTATTCGGAAATATGGAGAAGAATTTTATCAAACACTCGCTGCTACTGCCGAACATATGAAGGCAACTAAATAGATTGTATGAAAAATAATGCTGCATCCTTTATTGCCAAAAGCACGATCAAAGCTGCCGATCTGGAACACAGACGGAAAATCAATTTCAATATTGGAAAATATAATGCAGTAGTACCACAGGGTAAGAAACAGTTTTCAAATGTTATGCTGGCCCGTGAAAAAGCAAAGAACCGAAAATGGGATGCCATTGAACATTTGGATAAGTACCTGGAAGAATTCGAAAAAAAGATAACTGCCCGCGGTGCAAAAGTAATATGGGCAGAAAATACAGAACAGGCTTTAGATGAGATTGGGCGCATTTGTAAAGAGAAGAACTGTAAAACCCTTGTAAAAAGCAAGAGTATGGTTACAGAAGAAATTCATCTGAATGCTTTTCTTGAATCGGTTGGGATCGAAAGTGTAGAAACCGATCTGGGTGAGTATATACAACAATTGGATGGTGAACCCCCTTATCATATTGTTACTCCAGCCATGCACAAAAGCAAGGAAGATGTGGCCCGACTGTTTGCTGATAAATTAGGAACACCTTCTGGGCTAACGCCTGAAGAATTGACCCTGGTTGCCAGAAAAATTCTGCGCGATAAATATGTACAGGCAGAAGTGGGTGTTACCGGAGCCAATTTTATTGTAGCTGATATAGGTGGTATTGCTGTAACAGAAAATGAGGGGAATGCGAGATTGAGTTGTGCCTGGCCCAAAACACATATTGTAGTGGTAGGTATTGAAAAAATGATTCCTTCTATTCATGATCTGCCCCTGTTCTGGCCATTACTGTCAACCTATGGTACGGGGCAACAGGTTACGGTATATAATACAATTGTATCGGGGCCGAAACAGGTAAATGAAACAGACGGGCCTGAAGAAATGTATGTAATACTTCTCGATAACGGAAGAACAAATCTTTTGGCAAATCCAACATCCAGGGAAGCTTTATATTGTATACGTTGCGGAGCCTGTTTGAATGCCTGCCCGGTTTACAAAAATATAGGTGGGCATGCATATGAAACAACGTACAGCGGACCCATCGGTAAAGTGATCACTCCCTATTTGAGTGGGATGGAAGAGTACAAACACCTGAGTTATGCTTCCTCATTATGTGGGAATTGTACAGAAGTTTGCCCGGTACGTATTAACCTACATGAATTATTGTTGGATAACAGGCATGAAGCAGTAATGCAGGGTTCCAGCACAGTTGCAGAAAGGATAGCCTGGAAAATTTGGAAAACGGCCAGTTTGAACAGAGGTATGATGAATATGGGAAATGGGAAAATGAAAAACTGGGTAGTAAATAAGGTATTTAAAGGATGGACAACCCATAGATCTGATCTTGACTTTAGCGGAAAAACTTTTAATGCCCAATGGCGTGAAAAGCATGGTTCCTGAACCGATAGTTGAAACAGTTTTTTTGATTTTGGGTAATATTTGGGACTCCCAATCCCCACATCATTTATTACAAATCTTTTGTGCTGTTAATCTACTCTAGTTATATTAATACAAGGCTCAGTTATATTGTTGCCACACTATTGGGAGAAAGCGTTTCCATTACAACAGATAAGGATGTTTTTAAACAACACCATGGTGAACGGATTAACTATTCTGACGAAAGCATTACAGAGAACGAATGCCGGATACAACCCTTTGGTTTATTGAATGAAACGGGGATCGATGAACAGCAGATAAGCTGTAGATGGTGGAAAGACAAAAAAATATTTTTTGAAACCCATGGTGATATCCCGTTTGATATATTTTCCGCATCATTTTATCTTATAACACGATATGAAGAATATCTGCCGTATGCGCCGGATGAGTATGGTCGCTATGAACATACAAACAGTCTTGCATATAAAGAAGGCTTTTTAGACAGTCCTTTAGTAAACCAATGGGTTGCTGAACTGGGGAATCTGCTGACTGAAAAATTCCCATCTTTCCAATTGCGGGTTACCAATTTTCGGCTTATACCCACGTATGATATTGATATAGCGTATAGTTATCTGTATCATCCACTATATAGAAATGTATTTGGATTTTATCGTGATTTATTATTGGGAAAATTTGAAGCTGTTTCGGAAAGAGCCGGTGTGTATAGCGGAAGTAAAAAAGACCCGTTTGATGTATATGATTGGTTAGACGAATTGCATAAAAAGTATCAACTGGAGCCGATTTATTTTTTTCTGATGGCAGAAAAAAGGAAAGGAAAAGATAAAAATATTGCTCCGGGAGCCAGAGCTATGCGCAATCTAATAAAACGGCATCATGGAAAATATGCAGTAGGTATTCATCCCTCTTTGCAAACTAAGAATGATACTGAAATAATTAAAAAAGAGTTAGGTTTTCTTCTAAAAGCAGGTGCCGGCAAAGTGACACGCTCCCGTCAGCATTATATTAGAATACGATTTCCGGATACCTATCGCTCTTTAGTAGATGCAGGAATCACTGATGAGTATTCAATGGGGTATAGTGATAGCAATGGCTTCAGGGCCTCCTATGTATTGCCGTTTTCATGGTATGACCTTTGCAGTGAAACCCATACATCGCTTGTTATTCATCCTTTCTGTTTTATGGATGCCACAGCCAGCTTTCAGCAAAGAGTAAGTGCAGAACAGGCATGGGAAGAACTTACCGAATATTATGAAAAAGTCCGCTCGGTTGGGGGTGAACTAATCTCGATATATCATAATCATTTTTTGACAGAGCAGGATGAGTGGATCGAATGGAGAAACAGGTATGCATTATTTCTAGCCAATCATTTCAACAATCAGATGGCGTCTGCATCCATCTGAATATAGTCCCTTTGTTTTTTCAGACTTTGATTTACGATATACACTCCGACAAGTGTAATCAAAGAACCTACCAGGATAACTAAAGTCAGTTTCTCTCCAACAATAATAGAGCCTACAATAATCGCTACAATCGGGTTTAGGTAAGCATATAATGCAGCAATGGCAGGAGGCAGGTGCTTCATGGTATAAATAAAGGCGGCAAATGCAATAACGGATCCGGCTGTTACCAGGTATGCGATGGCAGCCCATGCTTCTGGCTGTATATTAGATAAAGGGATATGATCGCCACTAATCCAAATAAATGAAATCAGGATAATGGAGCCAATCAACATTTCCCAACCGGTAGCATTGTAGGGGTTCATATCCATTTTTTTCCTTGCAATAAAAACGGTTGCAATGCTCCAGGTAATCATAGAGATAACGGATGTCAGAATACCCAATCCATATCCATTCGGGTGTGCATGAAAAGCATTATCATAAAAAACAATGGCAATCCCTCCTATACCCAATAATAAGCCCAGAATGGTAAATAAGGTAATCTTATTATTTTTAAAAAACACCATTTCAATAATCACTACGCAAAGCGGATAGAGGGCAGCGATAAGAGCGCTGAGCCCGCTTGGTATATACTTAACACTAATGGTTGCCAATCCATTTGAAGACACAAACATGAGCAGCGACATGAGTAATAGCCATGCAAACTGTTTTCGACTGGGTATTTTTTGACCTCTTAAAAGAAAAAATGACACCAGTAAAGTACCTGCGATTAATTGTCTGATAGCAGCGATCTGCAATCCAGGGGCTTTTTGCACAGCTATCCTGCTGGCTACCCAGGTGGTACCCCATAATATACTGGTACCTGCTAAAGCAAAATAGGCTTTTTGTTTAGTTGTCAATATTCTTGCTTAGTTTACTATATCCCTGTTTAATGTCTGAAATGACGCATACCCGTCATTACCATCGCCAGATTATGTTCTTTACAATATTCAATACTGTCTTTATCTCGTACAGATCCACCAGGTTGTATGAATGCTTCAATACCAGCTGCATGCGCTATCTGAACGCAATCATTAAACGGAAAGAACGCATCAGAAGCCAGTACAGCATTTTTTAAATCAAAATGAAACTGATTGGCTTTTTCGATGGATTGTCTTAACGCATCGATCCTGCTGGTTTGTCCACAACCTTTACCAACCAGTTGTTTATTTTTAACCAAAGCAATCGCATTACTTTTTAAATGTTTGCAGATAATATTGGCAAATTGTAATTCTTCTTTTTCTGATGCGGTGGTTTCTCTGCCACCTACTTCCTCCCATTTGCTGAAATTTCCTTCATCACTATCCTGTTCAAGTGAGCCATTTAAAAGGGATTTGGATGGAGATTTTAATGAAATTTTTCCTGGCAAAAGTTGTAAAAGAATCCGGTTCTTTTTACTTTTTAATATTTCCAGTGCATCTGCATCAAAAGCAGGGGCAATCAATACTTCAAAAAATATTTCATTAATGGCTTCTGCAGTTTCTTTATTGATGGATTTATTACAAACCAATACTCCGCCAAATGCGCTTTCCGGATCACCGGCTAAAGCACTGTCCCAACTTTCTTTTACAGTAGGTCTGGATGCAATTCCGCAAACATTTGTGTGTTTGATGATGGCAAAAACACTAGCCCAATCATCTGTTTTTTCAGACCCGGAATGGGTGAAATCAGCAATCAACTGAACTGCCGCATCCACATCTACCAGGTTATTATAAGAAAGCTCTTTGCCATTAAGCTGCGTAAATAATTCAGCCAGATTTCCATGAAATACAGCTTTCTGGTGCGGATTTTCTCCATACCGTAAAGTCTGTGAAAGACCAGGGTTGAAATAGTTACTGATGGCAATATCATAGTGCATCACTACTTCAAATGCTTTTGCTGCAAATGCTTTTCTTTGTTCAATGCTGGTTTCTCCCTGTTGACTGATCAATAATTTTTCTAAAGACGCATAATCTTCTTTAGCAGCGATTACAGTCAGATCGCGGAAATTTTTTGCTGCGGCACGTATCATGGAAGGTCCGCCAATATCTATTTTTTCTATAATGGCTTTTTCTTCCGTGGTATTACGAAGCGTTTCTTCGAAAGGGTATAAGTCAACAATCACCAGGTCAATTTCAGGGATATGGTATTGTTTCATCTCTTCCAGATCCTGGGGCTCATATCTTCTGCCAAGTATTCCACCAAAAACTGCAGGGTGTAGTGTTTTTACACGACCACCCAGGATAGAAGGATAGGTGGTAAGTGATTCAACGGGCACACAAGTGATACCCAGATCTTCTAAAAATTTCTGGGTTCCTCCGGTAGAATAAATGGTAATACCCAGATTTTGTAATTGCCTGGCAATAGGTTCCAGCCCATCTTTATAAAAAACAGAAATAAGGGCGGATTTAATTTTTTTTTGCATTTTTTATCGCTTTAAACCGACCCTGCTAGTGAATCCGGGTCTTTTATATATAATCAGAAATGAATATTTACTAAAGTGACACCATATATGCCCCCTGTTCCAGGGTAGCATGGTGGCGCAAATGTAGGCTGTCGGCTTGTTTTTTCCATTCCCGTATTTTCCACAATGGATTGCTACTATCGAACACAATTTGCCTGCAGGTAAAACGGTCGGCTATCTGTTCCATCTCCAAATTCGGGTTATTAGAGATTACGATGATATCTACTGGCAGTGGCTGATCGGTGATTTTGGGTAAGCCGGAGCTGTTTATGATTAAAACAGAGGTATGTGCACTGGCAATCAGGTTTGCCGATACTGCCAGATGTGCAAAAGATTTTCCTGGCAGCAGTCCCATCTCTTTTCGGGCAGCTTTTACCTGGAAGTGCTGTATGCCTTCACTGTCGCCCATACTTTGAAATCGGTTACCCTGTATAATATCCATAACAGAATGTCTGGGGATATTATAAACGATCAATTTAGTCTCTTGGTAAGTTCTTATCCAGTATACAAATCTGTACCCGGAAATGAGCAGTAACCACCCCAGTGAAATAAGAAATGCTCGCTGATTTTTTTGAAAAAGCCAAAAGGCAATCGCAAACAGAAAACCATATAAAAAAATAGATTCCATAACTGAAAAGCGAATGGTATCTGTTAATGCAAAAGGAAGTTTTCCGGTTCTTTCAATATATCCATTCATTTGTTTAATCAGGAAGGAATCTATTTTGCCTATTGACTCATTAAGAACTGGAATCTTTGCAAAAACAAGTAATAGCAGTTCACCATACAGTATTAAACCGGATAAGGGTACAGCGATGAAATTAGCTAACAGGAAAAAATTAGGAAACTGATGAAAATAAAAAAGAATCAATGGCAAAGTCAATATCTGAGCAGAAAGGGTTACCGCATTTAACTGCCAGATATGATTCAATATTTTGTTTTTTATATAGAAACATTCATAGATGGGTTTCATGAATACCAGAATACTCAGCACTGCAGAATAGGATAATAGAAATCCGGTATCCCATAATAAATAGGGGTTGAATACCAATAGACAAAAAGCGGAAGCAGCAAGTGTATTGTATATATTGGTTCTTCGATGTAAACTTTCTCCGGCAATAATAAATGAAAACATAACTGTCGACCGAAGTATTGAGGCAGAAGCGCCCGTAAGTAAACTAAATCCCCATAAAACGGATAATAATAACAAAGGCTTTACCCAATGAATATATTTTTTCTGTCTTAATGGCTTTAATAAAAGCAATAATAAGCCATAGATCATACCCAGATGCAAGCCACTAATTGCGATGATATGCACAACACCCGTATTGCTATAGGATTGCACCAGGTCTTTATCCAAATCAACTCTGTAACCGATGAGTAAGGCTTCTGCCACGCCCGCTTCTTTTTTGCCTGGTATATATTTTGTGAGAATGGATAATGCATATTCTTTTGCTGTAAATAAAGCATGCATAAATCGGTTCCCGGCATTTTCGGCAAGTAGCTGGTAGTTCTCCTTCTTCAGGTATATCTGGTGATAGATACCCTGAAAGGCGCAATATTGTTGGTAATCGAATCCGCCGGGGTTCCCCATATTTTTAATGGGTTGAATAGGTGTTTGTACCAGCAAGGATGATCCATAATACAATTTCCTGGCCTGACTGTCCTTAGCAAAATATACTATCAGGGTGCCTGATATTGGAACCCATCTATCTTTCAGAAAAATTGCATTTGCGCTGGCGGTTGTTTTATATGATTTGTCTTTTTCTAAAAGTGGTTCTAGTATACTAAGTTTAATAATCGGTTTAGTAGTAGCAGATAAATAATGCCCGATCCAGTTTCTTGCCTCCCTCGGATCTTTTGTATGAATCAGTACTATACCCAGACAGGAAAATATACCATTCATCAGTATACCTTCGATCCATCGGATCGAGTACTTTTTTGAAATGGGTAGTCGACGGAAAATAATAAGAAATGAAACAGTTGAAACAAGGTATGTATATACTATACTAATTTTCGGCGTTAAATAGAACCCGATAATAATCCCGATTCCCATGGGTATTATTAAACGAATAAAAGGGATGGGCTTCCAGAATGGTTTACCAAATTGCCTCATGCCTAAACCTAATCAAAAATCAAAACGATTTTCTTTCAGTTATTGAAATCAGGTATAAATACGTGGTAGATATTGCTACTTGCTAAGATTCATGCTTCTTTCCTTATACAGAGTACGGAAATAAGGATCTCTCAGGTCTTTGATAAAACGAATGGATTCGCCTGTGCTTTTCATTTCTGGTCCCAATTCTTTATTTACTCCCGGAAATTTATTAAAGCTAAATACTGGCTCCTTAATGGCATAACCTTCCAGCTTTTTCTCCATGGTAAAATCGGTCAGTTTCGCTGCACCCAGCATTATCTTAGTAGCGATATTCAGGTAAGGAATCTGGTAGGCTTTGGCAATAAATGGTGTGGTTCTGGATGCTCTTGGATTGGCTTCAATCACGAACACTTTATCATTTTTTATGGCGAACTGAATATTAATCAATCCTTTTATATTCAGCGAGCGGGCAATTTTTTCAGAATAATGTTCCATCGTTTCAACAATCAAGGGCGTAAGATTGAATGCAGGTAAAACCGCATTACTATCACCGCTATGAATACCTGCCGGCTCAATATGTTCCATCACTCCCATGATATGGAAATTCTCACCATCAAAAATTGCATCTACTTCTGCTTCCTGACAACGATCAAGAAAATGATCGATTAATATTTTATTTCCAGGGAGATGCTTCAAAAGACTGATCACTGCTTTCTCAACATCCTCATCATTGATTACAATTCGCATTCTTTGTCCACCAAGTACATAACTAGGTCTTACCAGTACCGGGTATCCTACTTTATTGGCTACTTCAATGGCTTCTTCAGCACTATGGGCAGTTCCATATTCAGGGTAAGGAATAGAGAGGTCTTTCAGCAGATCGCTAAAACGGCCACGATCTTCAGCAATATCCATACTGTCAAAAGAAGTACCAATTATTTTGATCCCTTTTTCATGTAATCTTTTTGCCAGTTTTAGTGCGGTTTGTCCGCCTAACTGTACTATCACCCCTTCCGGCTGTTCCAGTTCAATAATTTCCCAGAGATGTTCCCAGAATACGGGTTCGAAATAGAGTTTATCAGCGATATCAAAATCAGTAGAAACCGTCTCGGGATTACAGTTAACCATGATGGCTTCGTAACCACATTCTTTGATGGCCAATAAGCCATGCACACAGCAATAATCAAATTCAATACCTTGACCAATTCTGTTTGGGCCACTGCCTAAAACAATGATCTTTTTTTTCTGAGAAGGTACTGATTCGTTGGAGTTAAGGGTAGGGTTCATTTCTGCTTAGGATTGCGCAAAATTAGGGGTACAGTAGAAATTTGAAAGTTTTTTTTTCAAACCCTAGTAAATAAGGGTTTTGAGCAGTTTCTGACCCTTAATTACCATCAACTAGGGTAAAATTTTCTGGGTGCACCGGTTAGTCTGCAGCAATAAATATGCTAAAAATTTATTGTATGTTTTTGCTCAGTTTCCCGTTTTTCATTACCCATTTTACCTCTTCCAGTAATTTGATTTCTTTGGTTGGGTCGCCTTTTACGGCAATAATATCGGCAAATGAACCAGGTTTGATTTCGCCAATCTTATCTGTCTGACCTAATAAATCTGCCGCATGAATTGTGGCGGTTTGTATGGCCTGTAAAGGAGAAAGACCATATTGAACCATGTACTCAAAATCTTTGGCCTGTGGTTCTTTCCAGTCATAGCCTCCGATATCTGTACCATAAGCAATTTTTACACCTGCATTGACTGCTTTTTTGAATAATTCGGGTTCTGACTGGGCAAAATATTTATTAATTGGACTTCCCGCATTCGCTCTGCCCTCGGCCACAAATGCGTTTACATAAATGGTTGGGCACCAGTATACGTTTTTAGCTACCATTTGGCGGATGCATTCATCATCCATTCCAAATCCATGTTCTATACTGGAAACTCCTGCATTGATGGCTGAGAGAATTCCATCTCTGGTAACTGCATGTGCGGCCAGCTTTTTTCTTGAGCGGGTAACTTCATCACCAATTGCATTGATTTCTTCAGTGGTAAAATTGGGCAGACTTCTGTATCCGCCATCAGCTGTTTTATAATAGCCTCTGTCTGCATAAATCTTTATCCAGTCTGCCCCATGTTCTATCTGTTCCCTGACTGCTTTGCGAGCTTCATCTGCGCCGGTAATTTCCTGCAAGCCTTTTGGCATTTTTAATTCCCAGGCATATTCAGAAGCCCGGATGGCATAATGTCCGGTTGTATTAATAGCCAGGGTTGACACAAACATTCTCGGTCCCTCCATTTCTCCATTATTAATGGCTTTTTTCAGGTCAACATCTGCATAGCCAGCACCTTCTGTCCCCAGGTCACGAATGGTGGTAAATCCATTCATCAATGATTGCCGGCAACTCTTTACTGCCCGGATAGTTCTATATGGAATGGATTCTTTCAGAATTTGTACATCATAATCCTCACTGGTAATATCTCCCTGTAGTAAAACATGTGTATGACAATCAATCAAGCCTGGCAAAACGGTATATCCCGAAAGATCGATCAGGGTATCTGTTTTTTGTTTGAAAGAAGCTGCGGAACCAATGCTTTCTACTAAATTTCCTTTTACAATAATCACCTGGTTTACAAGCATCTGACCAGATCTGGTATCCAGTAACTGGCCACATTTAATGGCTATGGTTTTGTTTTGAGCAAAACTAACAGACAGAAGTAAACACAAACTGAGATGGAAGAAGAGGATCTTTTTCATAAGATTTCTAACAAAAAAATGATAAAATGGTTGCCTTGGAAAGATAAGTGATTATGACGAAAAATGAATAGTTACGGGTCGGGAGTTGCGGGTTTGTATTTTGTGAGGAAATTTTCGCCGGTAAATTGTAATTCCTATTTTTATTAAAATGTTTGGCAAATGAAGCAATGGCGGAAAATTGGATTGATTTTGGTAGCAACGATACTGGGACTATTGGTATTGGTGGCTGTCTTTATCTCACCTATTACAAAATATCTGATTGAAAAGAACAGCGAAAAATTTACAGGCAGAAAGATCAGGATGGAAAGTCTGGGTATCAATATTTTTACTGGAGGCGTTTCCTGTAAAGGTTTAACCGTATTTGAATCAAAAAGAAATACTGTTTTTGTCAGTTGTGAGGAAGTATGTGTAAATATAGCTGTTACTAAACTTTTGAAAGGTGAATTTCATATAGAAGCACTGCGTTTAAGTAAACCATTCGTCAATATTGTTCAGAAAGGAAAGCATTTTAACTATGATGACCTGATGAAACGATTTATGACCGATACCGTTTCTGCAAAAACAACTGTTGCTTCCCAACCGGCCCATTATTGGGTACACAATTTTGCTATCGATTCTGCAAAGTTTACGTATAGTAATACAAACCCTTTTACCAAACTGTCTATCATTCAATTCAATACCTCTATCCCGCTGATTGCCTGGGATGGTCCGGTATATAAAATACATAATGATTTTGCACTTTCTACAGGCGGGAAATTTTCGGCCGATATGGTTTTTAATAAACAAACATTAAAATATTCCGTTACAGCAGATTTACAAAAATTGAATATAGCCTGGATGTATCCATACCTGAAAGATTATATGAAAGTGAATTCTTTACAGGGTTTGGTGGGGAGTCATATCCGAATAAGCGGAAACCTGAATAAGCCTATGGATATAGCTGCTTCGGGAATGTTAGAGGCTGAGCAGTTTTCAATGATTGATAATACTGGCGAGAAACTTACTGCTGTTGAGAAGATGAATATTAAAATAGACACAGTGAATACAGCAAAGAACCTGTATAGTTTCAGTGAGATCAATGTGACTAGACCTTTTATTCGGATATCGATGTATGACAAAGGATTTAATTATGAACGAATCATGACTACTCCATTGGCTACTTCGGGTGATACCTCTTCTGTGGTGTATTCCAATATATTCCTGATGATGTCAGGATATATCCAGGAGATCGTGAAGGAATATGATGTCAATAATTACAAGATTGGTAACCTGAAGGTCACAGGAGGGCAATGCATATTTTCTGACTTTACCCACGGGGATAAATTCAGGTACGTATTGGATTCACTTAATTTATCCAGTAGCAGAATCAATAGTAATAACCCGGAATTGGTTTTTCAAATAAGTGCAAGATTAAACACTTCCGGGAAAATGAGCGGTGTATTGAAAGTGAACCCTAAGAATTATAAAGACATAGATATTAATGCGCAATTGAAAGAACTACTGATTACAGATTTCAATCCCTATTCAAAATATTATGTAGCTACACCCTTCCTGAATGGAAAAATTTCCTATGTAAACCAGACAACGGTAAAAAATAATATACTCGACAGTAAAAATGTACTCGATGTTGTTAAATTAACAGCCGGGAAAAAAATAAAAACACCAACTGCCATAAACCTGCCGGTAAAACTGGCTGTTTCACTTTTAAAAGATGTGAAAGGAAATATACATATTGATATTCCGGTAAAAGGAAGCCTGAATGACCCTAAATTTAAGATGGGGAAAGTGATATGGGAACTCATCAAGAATCTGATCATCAAGGCGGCGACGGCTCCATTCAGATTGCTTGCCGGAATGTTTGGCGGTAAAGAGGAAGATTTCAAAGAAATGCGTTTTGACTACCTGCAATCAGATGTACAGGCATCGCAACAGGAAAATTTAAACAGGTTGGCCAAAGCTGCTATTGAAAAGCCAGACCTGAAGATTGAGTTGGTGCAGGTTGCCAACAAAGATGATGAGGCAGAGGCAATGGCTTTACTTGAAGCCAAGGAAAAATACCTTGGAATCAATCCAGCTTCTCCCATCACGCCCTCTATTAAGCAAAGAACAGATAGTATTGCCATCACAGATTCACTATTTGTGAAATTTCTTGATACACAACTGTATTCGAATTCTGTATTACAATCTACCGGAGAAAAATGTGTTGAACTTTTCGGAAAGGAGAGGCTACAGCTTCGTATAACTGAGCTGATGATGCAAAGAAATAAAGCGGTATCCGATTATTTGCTGGGGATCAAAAAAGTCCCTGCATCAAGCGTGTCTATTATCAATGTAAAAGATGAAAATCAATTACAGAAAACAGAGCCGCCCAAATATGTGATAAATATAGCAGTTAAGGAATAATGACTGATTGAAAAAAGAAGGCCATTGAAAATTTACTTTCAATGGCCTTCTGATATAACATGATTTTCATGGAATGTTTAGTCGGTCAGCTCCTCACAATAATAACCTGCATTTTGTAAAACGATTTCGATGGACCTGGGTGATACTTCACTTGCTTCAATTCTCAGTACATGATCACAATCCTGTATATCAACATTCCATTTTTGCACTCCATCAATATTTTGGATAAATGGCTGAACCTTACTGATATGCACCGGATGGTTCAAATTCGTTTTAAAAATCAGTATATCCATATAAGCTGTTTTTGGTAAATAAGCATTTGAGATACCGGTAAGATTATTCTGCACCGGCATTCTGTTCTGTATCTGGTTTTCCCCAAACACGGCAGCGACTTCTCCATTCCTGTTTTATTTTTTCCCTTTCTTCAGGAGTCATGGTATGCCATTTTTCATGCAATTCATGTTTCCAACCTCCTCCACGATGTCCACCCCATCTGCCTTTAAATCCACCAAACAGGATTTTGCTAAGTATCAGGATGCCCAATGCCTGCCAAAAGTTGATTAGTGATACGTGTAATACAGCTACCAGAATACTATTCCATAGACTCATCACAATAAAACCCAAAAGGGAGGTGATAGCTATGGCCAGGATGGTAAAACCGATAATTTTTTTAAACCAGAATTTCTTTTTCATTTTGTTTTTGTTAATCAATTATTTAATAACTCATCCCGCAAAACCTGTAATCGTTCTCTCAAGTGTAGTACTGCATAGCGTTTGCGGCTGAGTAAGGTGTTAATCGTTTCACCGCTTTGTTCCGCGATGGTTTTAAATGGAATTCCTTCAATCTCGTTCAATATGAATACTTCCCGCTGGGCTGCCGGCAGCTCATCAAGGGCGGCATTCAACGCTTCCCAGAACAGGTTGCGCAGGTACTCTGTTTCGGGGTTATTTGAATCATCCAGAAACATTTCTGTCCAGTCGAACCTCGATTCACCATCAGCATCAGAATACATGTCTTCCAATAATTCAGGTTTGTGTTTTCTCTGGCGGTCAATGATCTTATTTCGGGTAACAGTAAACAACCAACTCGTTAATTGTTCAATGGGTTTGGTATTCCCTATGAATTGATAGAATACATCCTGCAGAATGTCTTCAGCGTCCGCCTCGTTGGTTACCCTTTTACGGATAAATCCCATCAGCCGTTTGCTGTATGTATTGATAACCTCGGTAATATTACTTTTACGGGCTTCAGCCATATTTGCTATCGTCAACACCTCGTTCATTAAATAGGTAGACGGGCGAAGTGTTGCTATATTTTAAGAAATTAGATTTTTTTTGCCTGAAGCCCAGCCCCGGTTCGATTTTCTACCTATAACAGGTATTCTGCATTAATATACAGTATTTGCCGTTTAGGGTATAAGAATAAGCCAATAACTTTACAATTGCCAAAATTAGCTTTATGGAATTCGGACGGGTACCTGAATCGGAACTGGACAATATCAATTTTAAATTAGCTGCTGACCCTGCTTTTAATAAAACAATATTAACGGATAAAAGAGTAACCACTCCCAAAGTATATATTGGCTGTGCTAAATGGGGCAGAACGGAATGGGTAGGTAAAATATATCCCCCAAAAACGAAAGAAAAGGATTTTCTCGATCATTATGTGAAACATTATAATAGTATTGAATTAAATGCCACGCATTATAAAATATATGGCGCTACCGGAATAGCCAAATGGGCAGCCAAAGCAGGTGATAAAGATTTTCTGTTTTGTCCTAAGATGTACCAGGGAGTTACCCATCGCGGAAGCCTCCTGAAAAAAGAATTTATTACCACTGAATTCCTTCGTGGTATTGTTGCATTTGAAAAACACCTGGGCCCTGTTTTTGTACAGGTGAGTGATTTGTTTACCCCTAAACGGAAAGAGGAATTGTTTATATTTTTGCGATCATTGCCTACCGATATGTCATTTTTTGTAGAGGTTCGTCACCCCGATTGGTTCAGGATCCCTTCTGTGAGAGATGAGCTTACTGAATTTCTTCGTTCTGTAAATATGGGTATGGTGATTACGGATACAAGTGGCAGAAGAGATTGCGCACATATGTATCTTACCGTACCCAAAGCTTTTATCCGGTATGTGGGAAATAGTTTGCATCCAACAGATTATACCAGGGTGGATGCTTGGATTGATCGTATGAAATACTGGCTGGATAAAGGACTACAGGAGTTATATTTTTTTATGCATATGCATGATGAAGCCAAATCACCTGACCTAACGGTTTACTTGGTTGATAAATTAAATGCGGTTTGTGGTTTGCAATTAACAAAGCCCCGGTTTATTGATCCGCCTCCCCCCGACCTTTTTAGCTGATTATGGTCAACGATTATTTAATTTCAAATAATTCGTCCCAGCGGGTGGTATAACGGGGACTGCGAAGCTCCTGACGCATTTTCCAATCGCGGCTGGTGCCGGAAGCGGCGAATTTCAGTACATCATCCCGCATAGCAAAGTTTACATTGTCGATCATGCTCATTAATAAACGGGATTTATTTTCAGCAGGCGGAGTAAACAGGTTTCCCTGAATGGAGGTATCGGGTACAATGCCACTTAGCATCACACCGGCTTTTTTATAAATTTTTCCTGATTCATATAACCGCTCCACAAGTGCTACTGCGGGCTTAATCAATTCATTTGTTGAAGAGCTGGCCTGTGGTAATACAACATAACTTCCAATACTGGGTCCGTGCCGGAACTTTGTGTTATGTGATTCTTCTTTGGGTACGATAAATACATTGATAATATTGGCAGCGCTGTATTGCCTTCTTAGCTTTTCTGCAGCACGTGAAGTATATGTAGCAATGGCTTCCTTGATATCTTTTAATTCCGTAACAGGGGACCCGAACATACGGGTGGTTGCGATCATTTTTTTATTGATTAGTTCTTCTTTCATTCCGATGCTCTCAATTCCCTTAAGTTCGCGAATCAGTCTTGACCCTGTTACACCACCCAGGTGTTTATTGGCCCAAACAATATCCTGTTTGCTGAGGTCATATGCTGTATTGATGTTATGCCTGCGTAATTTTTCGGCATACTGGTAGCCCACTCCCCAAATATCTTCTACCGGGGTTTTTTGTAAAGCCTGTTGTATTCTTCCGGGAGTATCCAGTACCAGTACTCCTTGAGTGGCTTCTTTGTGTTTTTTGGATAAGCGATTAGCGACCTTACTTAATACTTTGGTAGCAGCTACGCCAATCGATACCTTGATACCTGTCCATTGCTCTACAGTATCTTTGAGATATACTGCGAATGCCTGTAATTCATCAGGCTTTATATGCGAGAGATCGATAAAGCATTCATCTACTGAATATACTTCTACGGTACCGGGCGGTAGTAGCATGCGTAAAGTTTCCATTACGCGCCAACTCAGATCGCCATATAAATTATAGTTAGATGAAAAAGTAGCTACTCCATATTTTTCAATCAGCGGCTTTGCTTTGAAATAAGGGCCGGCCATGGCTACTCCTAATTTCTTTGCTTCATCGCTTCGGGATATGATGCACCCGTCATTATTGCTTAATACCACAACCGGTTTATTCTGCAGTCGCGGCAGGAATAAGCGCTCGCATGAGCAGTAAAAGCTATTACAATCTACTATTGCTTTCAAAAGTTATGGTTAAATGGTTGTACTCATTTACGATTGCTCCTGCCATGTCAACTGTTCAGTATTGTGCAAAGCGTACAAGTGTGCGACGCAACAACTGCCTGATTTTGTTATGCTGCCGGGTATATCATTTATACTGTATGAATCGAATACACTACTACTCCCCAGGCAGCATAATTCGAAAACTCATCTACCTGAATATTGCCATATTTTTTATTTTCTGCTACTAGGGTAACGCCTTTTATATGCGTTTGCAAACGCCTTACCAAAAGTTCGCCATTGAGTATAGCAACAATGACCTTGCCGTTTACTGCTTTGATACTTCTGTCAACAATTAGCACATCGCCACTATGAATTCCCGCTTCTATCATCGAATCGCTGTTCATCCGGAAAAAGACCGGCGACAACACCCCCGCCATCTTGCACACCGAACTGGTACCGGGCGACCGGGTCAAAATCACCGTCGCCCCAAAGGGCTTCGGCAGCGAGAACATGAGCGCCGTCCGGATGCTCAGTCCGTCGGCCGGGCCGGAGGGAATCAAACAATTCCTCATCGACACCGTGCTCGCCGCCGGGTCGAACCCCTGTCCGCCGATCATCATCGGCATGGGCATCGGCGGCACCTTCGAAAAAGTGACCTGGCTGGCCAAAAAGGCGCTGCTGCGCCCCCTTGGCAGCCGCAACCCCAACCCCCTCTACGCCAAGCTGGAAGAGGAGCTGCTGGAACTGGCCAACCGCACCGGAGTCGGCCCGCAGGGGCTGGGCGGAACGGCCACCGCGCTGGGGGTCAACATCGAGTATTTTCCCACCCATATCGCCGGCATGCCGGCAGCCATCAACATCAACTGCCATGTCGCCAGACATGTCGAAATCGAACTTTAGGGGGAGTCGGGAATGGCAGAACAGATTCGCATCACCGCCCCGCTGACCGCGGAGACGGCCGCCAAGCTCAAAGCCGGGGACCTGGTCCTGATCACCGGCGCCATCTACAGCGCCCGCGACGCCGCGCACAAGCGGCTGGTGGAAGCCCTCGACCGGGGCGAGCGGCTTCCGGTCGATCTGACCGGCCAGATTGTCTACTACGTGGGGCCCAGCCCGGCCAAACCCGGCCAGCCCATCGGCTCGGCGGGACCGACCACCAGCGGCCGGATGGATGCCTACACGCCGCGCCTGCTCGAACAC